>Ga0214473_10005523_pt1 | contig 15130 bp, 5 predicted proteins | sample RVTome_7_FD_203509 | JGI IMG/M metagenome (GOLD analysis project Ga0214473, IMG submission 203509) | Soil microbial communities from uranium-contaminated site in the Upper Colorado River Basin, Wyoming, United States - RVT98D197 | ecosystem: Environmental > Terrestrial > Soil > Contaminated >... | reverse complement strand
TTCCCCAGTCTTCCCCGTCCACAAAGAGCAGGTCCACGCCCACCGCGGGCGGCGTGGCCGCCAGGACGTCGGCCACGCCCAGCAGCACGGCCACGCCCGACCCGCCGTCGTTGGCGCCCGGGATGGGCGTCTGCTGCGCGCCCAGGTTGGCCTCCTGGTCGGCCCGGGGGCGGGTATCCCAGTGGGCCAGGAGCAGCACGCGCGCGGTCGCGTCGGGGCGGAACCGCCCGATGAAATTGCGCAGCCGGAGCGTGTCGCCCCGCTCCGTCACGTGGTTCCAGACCTGGACCTCCACGCTGTCCGCCGTGCGCCGGAGGTGCGCCTCGATCCAGTCGCCGGCGCGGCGGTGGGCTTCCGTGTTGGGGACGCGCGGACCGAACGCCACCTGCTCGCGGACGTAGCGCAGGGCGGCCTCCCCGTCGAACGGCGTGGTGTCCCGGAGTCCCGCGCCGCAGCCCGCGGCGACCGCCACCGCCGCGATGGTCGCCCGGGTCATCGCGGCTGCCCGGTGGCGAAGAAGATTTCGGTGAAGATGGTGAAGATCACTTGGGCCAGCTCCGACGAAGTGTGCCGTTGCTCGGTGACGACGTAGCTGAAACTCAGCCCGCCGCGCACCTGGGAAGAAAACCCCGTGTCCATCCGGATGTCGAGCGCGGAGCGGCGGGTGTTGGCCACGGGGGAGCACTCGGTCGTGCCCGCGCGGATGAGGCAAACATCGGTGACGGACCGGTTGTACGACAGGGTGCTCCGAATGTCGTTGGGCAGGCGCACCAGCGCGCTGGGCAGGCGGAACTGGAAGTTGGCCGAGCCGCCCACCTCCTCCTGGTCGCGCCGGGTGAGGTTCCCCGACGTGATCTGGTCGGTGGTGCTGCGGCTGAGCTGGAACGCCGTGACGATCCCGCCGATCCAGGTGATCGTCACGCTCGGCGCCACGGCGTGGGCGCGCGATTCGGTCACGCTCTCCTCGCCCCCGGCCAAGCCGCCCGAGCGGCTCTCGGTGCGCGTGTCGCTGAGACGCCCGTTGGCGTTGATGATGGAGACCACGCCGCCCAGCACCTCGCTGGTGTTGAGGCTCCAGGAAAGCGACAGCGACGGCCATTCCCGGCTCCGCTGGCTGACCTGTCCCTGCTCGGCCTGCCCCTGGCGGCGGGTCCACGTGATCGAGCGCTGGTCGCGATAATTGGCCCGGGCGGAGAGGCCCAGTGGCAGCAGCAGGCCGCCGCCGGCGGTGACGGCGTTGTTCTCGGCCGCCGCCGTAGCCGGGACGCCGTTGCGGAACCGGAAATCCTCCAGCGTGCCGAGGCCGAGCTGGTAGCCCAGCGGGGCGTCGAACGGGGCACGGTCGAAGCTCGACCGCCGGTCCCGCAGGATCGCCACGTCGAGGGGCTGAATGCGGCGAAACAAGCGGGTCACGATGCTCGAGTCCCCCACGAGCGACGCGATCAGGCGGTCGGGGGTGACGGTGGCCCCCACTTCCCGGCGCCGCGAGTTGGAGAACGAGGTTGGGGCCCGGAACCCGCCGGCGGTGTCGCCGTCCAGGCGGACCGGATTCCGGGCGTTGGGATCGCGATTGAACGTGTACGAGCTGCCGAACGCGAACCGCGGCCGGAACCAGCTCGAGAGTACCGGGGCGACGTTGATGGACGTGCTGAACGCGCGCTGGCGCTCGAAGCCCATGTCGAGCCCCGCCAGCCGGCGACGCTCGCGGCCCACCAGGCGCGTGACCACCGTGGTGTCTCCGTAGTCGCGCAGGTCCCGCGTGGAGCTCAGGTCCGCCCTCAGGCCCATGGTCTGGAACGGCCGCAGATCGAGGCTGGCGTCCCCGCGCAGACTGCGGGTGAGGCCCAGCAGGGGCTGCAGCGCCGAATCGGACGGCACGTCCACCGGCACGCGGTACGCCAGGCGCTCGGCGCGGCTGTTCACGAAGGTCAGGCCGCCGCGGAGCTGGGTGGGGGTCACCCGGAGGCGCGCGTCGCGCAGGGCTCGGCCGAACTCGCTGTTCCGGATGAACCCGGGCATCGCCCCCACCATCCCGCGCACGAAGCCCGGCGCGGCCCGGATCGTGGTGGCCGACGGCACGTTGTTGTAGTCCACCCGGAGCTGGCTGTTGGACACCGTCGCATCGGACAGCTCGCCGACCGCGCGTGACCGGGCCAGTGTGCCCTGGGCCGAGATCGGATCCACGAGATTCCGCGCCAGGAAGCCGCGACCGCGCGTGATCCGCCGGTAGCCCAGCGAATACGCCGTGGTACTGCTCCGGGCCCGACGCAGCCCGGTGACGGCGTCGGCGCGGATGTCGCTCCGATTCAGGTAGATCGGGTCCGAGCTCTGGCGGGCGTACTGCACGCTGAAGGGGATGCTGAAGTGGTTGCCCGGGAGGAACCGGTCGAGGCGGAACGTGCCGTTCAGGGCGACGCCGGCATCACTGACGTAGCTGGGCTCTTCGCTGAGCTGCTGGAACCGGCCGTCCCGGCTGACGTATCCGAAGGAGAACTCGCCGACGTCGGCGGCCTGGAGCCGGACGTCGATCGCCCCGGCCATGCCCAGGTCGCCCACCACGTCGGTGAGCCGGATGTCGTCCACCCACAACTCGGCCTGCTCGACGAACACGGTCTGGCGCGTCCGGATGATGCCCACCGCGAGCTCCGACACGCGCGCCAGGTTGGGCGGGGAGACCGCGGGATCGCGGACCTGGACCAGGTACGGACCGTCGCAGGCCACATAGGCCGTCGAATCGCCGCCGCAGGCGGCCGCGCCCGCCGGCGGATCGCCGCGGAGCCAGGCGGTCTGAATCTGCCCGCGCAACAGGAGCCAGCGCTGGAGGTCGATCACCACTTCGGGCTCCCAGGCGAGGCTGCGGGCCCGGGCGCGGTACATGTAGAAGTTGTGCTCGTCCCGGCCGGCCTTGATGAAGAAGTCCAGGTCGCCGTCCTCCCAGCCCGGCCCGCGGCCCCGCGCCCAGACGCGCATCGCGCCGTAGCGGAGAAAATTCTTGTCGGCCTCGTCGGTGAAGCGGATGAACGCCTCGGCCCGCTCGCCGGTCCGGAGGTCGCGGGCCAGCAGGCGGAGGGCCTTCTCGTTCACCTGCTGCGAGCCGAACTCGAACCCGGCGCCGCGCCGGTCCGCCTGGTTCACCACCCCGGGCGGCGGGGTGTACCCCAGGTCCCGGTTCTCCGTGGTCGCCACCGACGCGATGATCTCGCCGTGCGAGAGTCCCTCGGCGCCGCTGATCCCGGCGATCGGGGTCGTCGCCCGCTTGAGCCACGGCGCCCCCACCAGCCGCATCCGGGCGAGCGCGAGGTACACCTCCTGCTCCTGCGGACCCTGGTCGGGCGCCACCAGCGTGAGCCGCACCGCCTGTACCTGCCGCAGGTTGGGCGCCCCGATCAGGACCGTATCTTCGCGGAACGGCAGACGATACAGCCGCCAGACGAGGGGCCGTCCCCCCTGGGTCGGCACCGTGGCGCCCTCCCGCACGAAGAACCGGTCGTCGCCTACGGGGAACACGTAGCGGACCACGTTTTCCTCGGTGGCGCCCACCGTGGCGTCGAGCCGGCCGTCCCCGTTCAGGTCCTCCGTGTTGGGAAAGCCGTTGCGCCGGGTGCAGGTCGCCGCGAGATCGCCCCGCGGGTACACCGTGAAGTCGTGCTCGCAGGTCGGGAAACTGTCCACGCCGCCGCCCACATCGGGAATGAGGATGGCCGGCAGAAGGTCGCCGTGGATCCCGACGTCGTTGCGGGACGCGTTGAACACGTTGGTGAGCGTGTCCCGCTCGGTGTCGAGTACCCCCTGCCCGATGGACTGGAAGCCCGAAAAGACCGTGTCCCCGTCCACCGCCTGGAGGATGGACGGGCCGAACGCCACGGCGTCCTCGAACACGGTGCCGAGGTCAATCAGCATGACCGCGTTCGCCGCGCGGGCCCGCCGGTCCGGGTCTTCGAGCACCCAGAACTCCAGGAACTCGACGCGGGTCAGGTCGATCCCCAGGCCCCCGGCGGCCAGCGGCTGCGTGATGCTGCGCCACCGGGGGCCCGGCGTGTGCGGGCGGAGCCAGCGGGGGCGCCCGGAATCCGGGTCGGGGGCGCCACCCACCGTGTCCGGCTTGAGCGTCAGCCAGAGCAGGGTCTCGAATTCAGTGGTGGCGCCGACGGACACGATGGTGGGATCGATCTGCCGCGGCTCCAGCCGGAACGCGTCGTTTTCCAGCTGGATCAGGTTCTGCCAGACGAGGGGCACGGCGTCGCCGTCCGCGAAGCCGCCGAACGAGCTCAGGTGGGTGGCCGGCAAGCCGCGCCCGCTGGCCGGGCGGCTGCCGAGCTGCCAGGCATTCTCGACCAGGGGAATCGCCCGAAACGCGGACTCCTCGAACTCCTCGAGGTAGGCGGCGCCGGCCTGGTTGGGGTTGGGTTTCGACACCGCGATCTCGCCGGCCACGGTCAGGTTGGAAGGCACGGAGGTCGAGAGCAGGGGCAGCGCGTCCAGCGCGCGGGTGAGCGCGTCGGGCCGGAAATGGAGCTCGGCGCTCAGACCCCCCAGGAAGTTCGCCCGTGGCTCGAACCCGAGCTGCGGCCGCGTCAGGAGGCTGCTCTCGCTCTGGCGCAACGCGATGGCGCTGATCCGGCCGCGTGAGCCCATGTCGTAGGTGGTGGAGAACCCCATGAGACTCTTGGGGGCGATGTCGAACGACTGGTTCTCCTCGAATTGCGCCTCGATCTGGGTGGGGCCCCGGAAGAGCGAGTCGGGATTGATGAACGTCACGACGCCCACCGTGTAATCGATCTCGTAGTGACGCCCCCGGACCAGCTGCGTCCCGCCCACAATGAGCTTCTCGCTGCCCTCGCGGATCTGGAACGCGTTCAGGCTCAGGCTCCCCCGGTCGTCTCCTCCCGTGGCTTCGTAGTGGAGCCGGAAGCGGAAGCGGGGCGGCGGACCCTGGGTGTTCAGCAGGTACTGCGGCGTCCGGTACAGCGAATCATTGCGCTCTCCCGCCTGGAGCCGGACGCTATCGGCGAAGGGCCGCGCGTGGGGGAAGACGAGGAAGATGTCCTGGATCGGCGCGCCGCCGTTGGGATCGCGGGCCCGGGGGAACACCCGATTGAACTCGTCCACCTGGGTCTCGTCGGTCGGCAGGGCCAGTCCCAGCCGCGCGAGATAGGTGGCCTGCCCGTCGAGCGGCCGCTCGGACTCGTTCACCACCAGCGCCACCTCCAGCGAGGTGCGATCCACGTCGGTGCTTCCCAGCCGGTAGGCGCTCCGCATCTCGTAGGCGAAGGTGGGGACCTCCGGCCCCTTCCGCGGCTCGTAGAGCAGCTCGAGCGTGTCGCCGCCCCCCCGGTTCACCGACGGGAACGTCCCGACCGTGTCACCGGCCGCCGTGACGAACGACACGGCCAGGAAGTCCTGGTCGCCCACGCTCCGGCCCAGGACGAACCACAGCCCGGACGGATCCAGATGGTAGTCGCGGGACTCGACCAGCAGCTCCCAGGGAAATGGGCCCACGCGCTGGGGGCTGTCCTCCCGCACCGCCACCGCGTCGATGCCGCCCAGGTTCGCGTTGGTGACACTCTGGGCGCCCTGGGCGCGCAGCCGGTAGATCCGCACCTGGACCGGGCGGTCCGCCGGCGCCACCGCGTCCGGCGACAGGGTCAGGATGTCCACGTCGGGATAGCCCGGGAGCGCGGTGGGGTTCACCACGAAGAAGAAGCGCCCGTTCTCGTAGTCGAGATCCCGGAGTTCCCGTTCCACGGGTTCCGTGGTGCGCTCACCCACGGTGAAGAGGCGGGTGCGCAGCTGGGACCCCTTCTGCTGCGCCAGGATGGAGCTGAACTCGAACGCGCCCAGCTGGGCCTCGGCCTGGATCCCGAAGGAGTTGGCCGGCACGGCCGCCGTGATGAAGCGCGACGACGGGGCGAGGAATGCCACGTTCCCCACCTCGACCCGCCGCAGGATCTCGTCTTCCAGGCCCTGATAATAGACGTTGATGTTATTGTTAGCGCTGAACTCGCGCTCGGAGTCGAAGTCCACGTTCACGTGGACCCGCTCGCCTACGAGGCCCCCCGCCCGGACGTTGAACTGCTGGTCCAGCGCGGGCGTGGGGAAGCCGCCCTGGCAGCCGGAGACGGGATTCTGCGCGTCGGCCGCGGTGCAGCGCCGGTTGGTGAGCTTGTCGAGCTTCATCTCGAAGCGCGCCCGGAGTTGCAACCCCAGGTCGGCGTACCGGCCCAGAGCCTGGAGCGTGGGCGGCCCCTGCGGGGCCTCGGGAGGCCGCAGGGCGAACGGCGGAGGCGGAGGGGGTGCGGCCGGAGTGGGCGCCTCGGCGAAATGGGGGGCACTCGCGGACAGCCGCCGGGCCCTTTCGGCATCCAGGCGCGCCCGCAGGGCCCGCTCCCAGGCGGCGCCGACCATTGCCGGCGGGACCCGCGGGCCCAGCCGGCCGCCGGGCGCCAGCTCCGGGACCCAGCGCAGGGGGAGCAGGTCGGTCAGCAGCCGGAACCGGATGCCGGGCACCGAATCCGGCGGCGTCGCCTCCTGCCCCACCAGGGGTGAAGCGGCCCACAGGCCGGCGACGACGGCGAGGACAGCCGGAAATGACCGGGGCGACACTTTCACCCGGGAAGCGGGGTACGCCCTGTTGGCGGCAAGGACGCCCAATATAAGGACGAGTCCAACTCGTTACAAGGCGACCAGTTACGAGCAGTCATGACCATCCTGAGCCGTTACCTGCTTCGGCTTCATCTCGCGCCCTTCGCCTTTGCGCTGGGGGCGCTGACCGGCCTTATGCTCCTCAACCAGATCGCCCGTCGCCTGGGCGAGCTGGTAGGCAAGGGACTGCCCTGGAGCGTGGTGGTGGAGGTGTTCGCGCTCTCTATACCCTTCATTGTCGCCATGACGTTACCGATGGCCGTGCTGGTGGCGGTACTCTACGCCGTGAGCCGGCTCGCGGGCGACAGCGAGATCACCGCGCTCCGCGCGGGCGGGATCTCCCTGGGGCGGATCCTGCGCCCGCTGCTGCTGGCCGGGACCGTCCTGGCGGGGCTGGCGTTCCTGTTCACCGACCACGTGCTGCCCCGCTCCAACCACCGGCTCCGCACGCTCTACACGGACATCGCCCGCAAGAAGCCGACGTTCTCAATCAAGGAACAGGTCATCAACGAGGTACAGCGCAACCGATTCTTCCTGCGGGCGGCGACCATCGACCCGGCCACCTACGCCCTGCGCGACGTGACCATCTACGACCTTGCCGACCAGGATCGGAAGCGGGTGATCTATGCCGACAGCGGCTATCTCGCGATCACGGCGGACCAGAAGGACGCCCACCTGACCCTGTATTCGGGCGTCATGCATGAGTTTGACCGCTCGGACCCCGGGATGTTCCAGCAGGTGGCGTTCTCGCGGGACCTGATCCGGATCGAGGGCGTGGGCAACGAGCTGGAGCGCCACCTCACCGACACGTACAAGGGCGACCGGGAGCAGAGCATTTGCGAGATGGAGAAGTCGGTGCACGCGGCCGAGCGCGAGCGCGCCCTGGCGCGGCGCCGGGCGGACCTGGTGCGGCTGAACGGCTTCCGAACGCTGGTGGGGTTGAAGCCGCTCCCGCCGGATACCGCGCTGTCGCTCGCCGGCCCGTCGCCCTATTGCCGGGTCCTGGAGCGCTGGGCCTCCTGGCTCCTGCCGCCCGAGCTGGCGGCGCAGACGACCCAGCGCCCCCGCACCCCGCAGGCTCCCGGCGTGGATGCGCTCACCCGGATGCGCGAGAAGGCAACGAGCCCACGGGTGCGCCCGCAGCCCGCCACCTCGGCCCAGGCCCCCCGGGCCTCGGAGCTGCGCTCCTATGAGGAGCGCGCCCGCCAGGCGCAGGTGCGGGCCGCCCATTTCCTGGTGGAGATCCACAAGAAGTACGTGATCGCGACCGCGTGCCTCGTGTTCGTGCTGGTGGGGGTTCCCATCGCCATCCGCTTCCCGCGCGGGGGCATGGGGCTCGTGATCGGCGTGAGCCTCACCATCTTCGCGGTCTACTACATCGGGCTCATCGCCGGAGAGTCGCTGGCGGACCGGCTCGCCGCCCCGCCGTGGATCCTGTGGACGCCCAACGGGATCTTCACCATCGCGGGGTTCGCCCTGTTGTACTGGAGCCACCGAAGCGGGGTCGCCCGGCGGCGCCGGGCGCCGGCCGTGGCGGGCGGCGCATGAAGCGCTGGATCCTCGACCGGTACCTGCTCCGGGAGTGGCTCCGGATCCTGATGGTCACGGCACTGGGCTTCCCGCTCATCGTGATCGCCTTCGAGCTGACCGATAACCTGGACGATCACCTGCAGCGGGGCATCCTGCCCAAGGCCATCGCGCTGGGCTACGCCTACAGCCTTCCGGAGAAGGTCTTCCTGGTCCTGCCGGCCGCGGTGCTATTCGCCACCGTGTTCAGCCTGGGCAACCTGAGCCGCCACTCGGAGCTCACGGCGGGCAAGGCCTCCGGCCGGAGCCTCAAGCGCACCGTGCTGCCGATCCTCGGCGCCGCGATGATCGTCGCGGGGCTGACGCTCGCGCTGGGCGAGTGGTCGCCGGCCGCCACCACCCGCCAGCTCGAGCTGCTGGGCGAGCGCGAGGTGCGCTCGACCACGTCGCGCTACAACTTCGTCTATCGGGCGGACCACGGCTGGGTGTACGCCGTGCGCTCACTCGACATCACCCGGCAGTCGGCGCGCGACCTGGTGCTGGAGCGCGAGGGCCGGGGACCGGAATACCCCACGCTGGTGGTACAGAGCCCGGACGCCCGCTACGACGACTCCAGCAGCCGCTGGTTCCTGCGGAGCGCGCGGGTCCGGGTGCTGCCCGCCCTCGAGCAGGAGATCACGTTCGGGTTCGACTCGCTGATCCAGCGCTCGCTGGTCGAGACCCCGGCCGATCTCCTGGTGGAGCCCAAGGAGCCGCGCGAGATGCGCTACGCCGAGCTGGGGCGGTACATCGACGACCTGGAGCGCTCCGGCGGCGACGGCCGGAAGCTCCGGGTGCGGCAGGCGCTCAAGTTCGCCATTCCCTTCACCTGCATCGTGATCGCGCTGTTCGGGGCGCCGCTCGCGGTGACGGCCCCGCGCACCAGCGGCGCGCTCGGCATCGGCATCAGCCTGGTGATCACCGTGGTCTTCCTGATGCTGATCCAGCTCTCGGAGGCCATCGGGGCGGGCGGCCTGTTGCCGCCGAGGCTCGCCGCGTGGCTGCCCAACATGGTGTTCGGGGCGATGGGAGTCGTGCTGCTGGCGCGAGCCCCGACTTAGGGAGGGAGGAGCCTGGCACCCGGTGCCGGGAGCCGGGATAGACGGCTAGGGGGTTGGGATCCGGGCGAAAGGGGAGCTCGTTCAGCATTCCGATGCCGAACGAACTCCCCCTTTCACCTCCGGACTAGCCGTCCGCTAGCCGTCTCCCCGTCTTTCACCAGCTAGAAGGCATACCTCAGCGCGACCTGCATTTGATACGAGTTGCCGGTCTGGGTGACGGGCCGGAACCGTTCGGTCACGCGCGTCGGGTCGAACTGGAACCGCGGCACCCCGCCCGAGGCGCTGGGGACGTTCAGGAAGTTCGGGGTGCTGAACACGCCCCCGTCGATGCTCTTCACCAGGCCCCAGTCCTCGTTCAGCAGGTTGAGCAGGTTGAAGACGCCGAATTCGAGGGTCACGGCGTGCCCGCCGAAGCGGGGAAGCGTCTGGCGAATGGTGAGGTTCAGGAAGCTCTGCCACGGGCTGCGGCAGGAGTTCCGCGCCATCACGCTTCCGCGCTGCTTGTTGAGGCACGGCTCGTCCGCGATGTACTGATTGAACGCCGTCGCCTGGTCGGCGGCCAGGATGGTATCGCCGCCCGAGGTGATCGTATTGGCAAAGGTCATCTCCGCCGCGTTGGTCGCGTCCAGCGGGATGTAGATCGGGTCATTGCCGTTCTGGCCGTCGGCGTTGAGGTCACCCCGGCCGCTCGACCCGGTGGCGAGCAGGGTATAGGGCTGCCCCGACTGCCCGATGTAGCTCAGGCTGATGTCGGTGGGGAAGCGCCGCCACGGCGCCGTGTACGTGGCGGCCACCACCAGCCGCTGGGGCCGGTCGAAGCTCGAGCGCTTGGCGCCGTCGTCCAGCTGGGAGCCCGACAGGGTGCGGCCGAAGCGCCAGTTGGAGGTCGCCCGGCTCGACGTGAAGCTGGCCGCGTCCACCGCGTGCGAGCGGGTGTAGCCGACGGTCGCCCACCAGCTGCCGCTGAACCGCTTCTGGAGCTGCCCCGTCAGCGCCCACGAGTAGTTGTTGCTGGTGTTGCGGATCTCGTATACGCCGCCGTTGAAGGACGGCCCGTAGAGCGCCAGGTCGACGTAGCGCGGCACGCCCCGGCCCGCGTTGTCGATCGTGCCGTACATCACGCGCCCGGTCCGCGGATCCACGGTCGCCAGGTCGTCCCGCAGGTTGCGGTTCACCACGTAGTAGTCGTTGATGCCCTTGGTATAGAGCGCTTCGAAGGTCCCGATGAAGCCGCCCGGCAGCCGGCGGTCCACCGCGAGGTTGGCCCGCAGGACTTGCGGGAACTGGGTGCCGGCCGCGATCAGGTCCACCTCGCCGAGGGTCGTGGCCCCCAACGCGGAACCATCCGCGCACTCGAGGGTCGGGTCCGCCACGTCCGTGTTGAACGCGGGGACCGCCGCGCCGGTGCAGGTGATGCGCCCCAGGCCGGTGCCGTTGTTGGCGTAGGTGTTGGCCCACCAGACGTAGGCCGGCGTGCCGGCGAACATGCCGGCGCCGCCGCGCACCTGGGTGACGCCGTTTCCCCCCACGTCCCAGTTGAACCCCAGCCGGGGGGCCCACATGATCTGCCCCGAGGGCACGTCCTGGGGCCCGAAGTCGTCCAGCACCCGCTGGTCGAAGGCGACGTCGGTGAAGAACACCGGGACGTCCATTCGCAGGCCGTAGGTGATCGAGAAGTTCCGCTCGATCTGCCATTGATCCTGCGCGTAGAGGCCAAGGATGGCTGAGTTGAACTTGCTGGTGCAGGAGATGCCGTCGTTGCTGCAGGCGCTCCGCGTGGCGAGGTGGCCGGCGATCTCGTACTGCTCGACCACGCCGTTCTGGAAATCGGCCAGGTCATCGAAGGTCCAGACGCCGAACGATCCTTGGGCGAAGAAGTTCCGCACCTTGTAGAGCTCGTTCCGCGTGCCGATCGTGACGCGGTGGTCTCCCACCGGGAACGTGAAGTTGTCCGTCAGCTCCCAGATGTCCTGGTCCAGCTCGTTGCCCTGGGAGAACCGCTCGGTCCCGCTCTGCATCTGGTAGGTGCCCGAGCCGTCGGCCGCGTTGAAGTTCTGCACGATGACGAGCGGCGCCGCGACGGCGCCCGGGCGGCGGTCCCGGAGCCGGTTGAGGCTGAACCGCACTTCGTTCGACGCCCCGCTCGCGAAGTTGGTGAAGAACTGGAGCGTGGGGTTGTGGGTCTTGCTGTTGACGGTGTACCCGATGGTGCTGAGGTCGAACGTGCCCGACGTCAGCCGGCTGAAGACGTTGTCGGACGCCGTGTTGTACGTGTAACGGAACACCAGTCGCGAGCGGCTGCCGAGCTGGTAGTCGAGCCGCGCCAGCAGGTTGTTGAGCGGGTTGTCGTTGGCCACCAGGCCGCCGGACCCGGTGGGCAGCCCGTAGCTCTGGAGCGCGGCGTTCATCCCGTCGACGTCCGCCTGGGCGGCGAACGGGGTCCCCACGCTCGCCGGCTGGCCCAAGTATGGTCCCGTCGCCGGCGCTTCCCGGCGCCGGAATTCGGCGTTGGCGAAGAAGTGAAGCCGGTCGCGGACAATCGGGCCGCCCAGCGAGGCGCCGAATTGGTGCTGCTTGAACCCCGTCAGGCCGAGGGGGTCACCGGCCAGGTCGGCGTTGCGGAAATAGTAGAACGCCGATCCATGCAGGGTGTTGGTACCGTTCTTGGTCACGGCGTTGATCAGGGCGCCGGTGAAGTTGCCCTGGCGCACGTCGTAGGGTGCCAGCAGCACCTGGTATTCCTTCACCGCCTCGAGCCCGACCGCGCGGCCGCCCGCCTGGCCGCCGGCCTGGCCGGTTCGTCCCAGCCCGAAGCGGTCGTTCACGGTGGAGCCGTCCACCTGGATCGTGTTGAACCGGTTATTCTGGCCGACGACCGTGATGCCGCCATCGTCGCCGTCGCGCACCGCCACCTGGGGCGTGAGGCGGACGAAGTCGGCGAAGTCCCGGTCCAGAGTCGGCAGCCGGGCGATGACCGTATCGTTCACGATGGTCTGGGTGCCGTTGCGGACGGGGTTGAACTCCTGGTCCGCTTCCTCGGCGGTGACGGCTATGGCTTCGAGCTCTACCGCGGCCCGGGCCAGGTGCAGCTCCAGGTCGAGCGCCTGCCCGAGCGTCAGGGTAATCCCGGAGCGCCGGGCCGGCTGGTATCCGATGGCGCGGGCCTCGATCACGTAGGGCCCGCCCACCGCCACGTTTTCCAGGTAGTACAGGCCTTCCGCCCGGGACCGGGACTCGAACCGCTGGCCGGTCGAGGTGTTGAGAAGCTGAATCAGGGCGCCGACGACCGCGGTGCCGGTCTCATCCACCACGCGGCCGCGCACCGCGGCGGTGGTCACTCCCTGCGCCGTCAGCGGGGCAGCCGCCAACAGCGCCAGCATCGCCGCGCACGTAAGCGCGCCGGCCGCGCGTACAAGCGTCCGCATCACGTCGTTCTCCTTGGAAGGGATCATTCGTGCGGCAATCAGACCGGAGGCTGCACAGGTCTCAAGGGCGCCAACAAGGTGCCCCGCGGTGCAGGGCCCGTCAAGGCGGGGGCGCGCGCCGGCCCCAGATCAGATAAACCGGTATCCCGCTCAGGATTACGAGCACGTCCGCCAGGAAGATCCGGGTCTCGGTGATCATGTAGTTACCCAGCAGATACACCGACGTCAGCAGGAACAGGATCGGCACCACGGGATAGCCCCACACCCGGTACGGGCGTTCGGCTTTGGGGGCCCGCCGGCGCAGGACGAACACGGCCGCCACGCCCAGGGCGTAGAAGGGCCAGATGCCGATGATGAACTGGTCGGCCAGGTCGGCAAACTCCCGGATGGACACGAACACGACACCCAGGGCGGTGGCCAGCACGAGGCTCCGGCCGGGGGTGCCGAATCGGGGATGCACCGCCGCCAGGCCGCGAAAGAAGAGTCGGTCCTCCGCCATGGCGTAGAACACCCGCGGCCCGGTCATCATGGAGCCGTTCAGCGTGCCGAACGTGCTGACCATGATGGCGAGCGAGACGAAGGCCTCACCCCGGCGGCCGATCACTGCCTTCGCCGCGTCCGCCGCAATGAGCGACGAGCCTGGCATGTCGGCCAGCGGCACGATGTACATGTAGACGGCGATGGCCGAGAGGTAGAGGATCGCCACCGTTCCGGTTCCCAGCATGAGCGCCCGGGGGAGGATGCGCTGCGGATCCCGCACTTCGCCGCTCACGAAGGCGAGGTCGGCCCAGCCATCGTACGCCCAGAGGATCGCCACCATGGCGATCCCGAACGCCGCCGCGGTGGACAGCGCGGCGCCCTGGACCGGGGGGGCGGGCGGGATGCTCACGGGGTCGTGCGACAGCACCAAGCCCAGGGCCACGAGCAGCACCAGCGCGCCCACTTTGAACACCGTGCTGACGTTCTGGATGATCGCGCCGAACTGGATGCCGCGATAGTTGGCGGCCCCCACCAGGATGATGAATCCCGCAGCGGTCGCCTGCGCCAGCGTGACGGGCAACCCCGCCACGGCGACGGCGCCGTCCTTGCCGAGGAGTCGCCAGAAGTACTCCGCCGAGACGATGGCGATGGCCCCGAACGCCGCCGGCCGGATCACCAGCAGCTCGGCCCAGCCGAACAGAAAGGCGGGCAGCCGGCCGAATCCCTCGCGGATGTACACGTACATGCCGCCGGTGCGCGGGTACATCGCGGCGAGCTCGGCGTAGGTCAGGGCGCCGGCCAGGGCCAGGACGCCGCCCAGCACCCACCCCCCGATGAACAACGCGGGGTCGTCCACCCGCCCGGCCACCACCCCGGGCGTCCGGAAGATGCCGGAGCCGATGGTCGTGCCGACGGCGACCGCCCAGGCGGAGAGCAGGCCGAGGCGGCGCGGCAGGCGCTCGCCCCAGCGATCGGCGGTGGGAGGCGCGGACATCCGGCTAGACTATCGCTCCCCCATCGCCGGGACAAGGAGGCGTTAGTTTTCGGCCCATGCGCCTCGTCCGCTTCCTTGCGGCCGCCACGGCCGTCTTTGCCTATCTGCTCGTCGCGCTGTCCCCCATCGTCCGGATCACGGGCTCAGGCCTTGGCTGCGGCGATCACTGGCCCCTGTGCAACGGGCACCTGATCCCGCCCCTCGACAACCTGGCCGTGATGATCGAATGGGGACACCGGATGGCGGCGGTCGGACTCACCGCCCTGCTGGTGGCGCTGCTGGCCGCGGCCTGGGCGTTCCGGCGGCAGCCGGGGGTCGCGGGCCCCGGCGGCGTTCTGCGGCCGGCCACGCTCGCCGGGGTGCTGCTCGTGGTGCAGAGCCTGCTGGGCGCCGTCACCGTCTGGCTGGAGCTGCCGGCCGGCGTGGTCGTGATTCACCTGCTGAACGCGATGGCGCTACTGGCCGCGACGCTGGTCGCCGCCCTGCGTGCCCTCCCGGCGCGCCCCGCGCCCGCCGGCGCGACCCGCGGCGGCCGAGCGGCATTCATCGCGGCCGGGCTAGGGGCCCTCGCCCTGCTGCTGGGCGCCCTGACCGCCAACCTCCATGCCGGGACCGCCTGCCAGGGCTTCCCGCTCTGCAATGGGCGGCTCTGGCCGGCGGTCGGCATTGGGGGGCTGGCCCACCTGCACTGGGCCCATCGCCTGGTCGCCTACGCGCTGGCGTTGCACCTGGTCGGGATGGTGATCGGAGCGTGGCGGCGGCGGGAGCCGACCCGGGTCCGAGTGGCGGTCGGCCTGGCCACGGGCGCGCTGGCGCTGCACGGGGCGATCGCGGGGCTGATGGTCGTCCGGTTCCTGCCCTTGGACCTCAGGGTCACGCACGCGGCCCTGGGGGCGCTGGTGTGGACCCTGCTGGTGGGACTCTGCTGGGTCGCCGTGGGCCCACGGTCACCAGCGGCGGCC
>Ga0214473_10005522_pt1 | contig 15133 bp, 11 predicted proteins | sample RVTome_7_FD_203509 | JGI IMG/M metagenome (GOLD analysis project Ga0214473, IMG submission 203509) | Soil microbial communities from uranium-contaminated site in the Upper Colorado River Basin, Wyoming, United States - RVT98D197 | ecosystem: Environmental > Terrestrial > Soil > Contaminated >... | reverse complement strand
CGATTACCTGCCGTTCCTGTCGCTCGCCGGCCCCATCCGGAAGGATCGCGCCTGGTTCTTCTTCACCCATGAGTCGATCCATCTCGACGAGCCGGTGAATGCCCTGACCGTCGCCTTCCTCCGCGGGGTCCGGCAGTTTCGCGACTTCCTGAAGCTGACCTGGCAGGTGAGCCCCAACTCCCGACTGGCGCTCTCCGGTATCCGCGATCCACAGGAGTATCTCAACGAAGGGCTGAACTCGTTCACGCGCGAAGAGACCGGGTACACCGATCGGCAGGGGGGGCTCCTGATCGCCCTGAAGGGCACCACGATCCTGGATCCCCGGGTGGTGCTGGAGACGAACGCATCGTTCTTCGAGGGCCGCCCCGCGATCATCCCGACTCTCCACCCCGACACCAACCAGAACGGCACGTTGTTCGTCGATCACAACAGGAACGGCATCTTCGAGGCGTCGGAGCGCGATCCCGGGGAGGATTACGACGCGGACGGCCGTTTCGATGTCTTCGAGGACTTCAACCTGAACCACAAACTCGATCCGGGCGAGGACCTCGACGGCGACAATCGCCTGACACCCTGGTATCCGGGCCGGGTCGGGGCGTGCGAGGGGCGAAACCGCGAGGACCTCGACTGCGACAATGTCCTGGACGGCGGAGAGGACCGGAACGGCAACGGCAGGCTCGACGACACGCCCTTCCCCGACACGGATTATCCCTACGGTTCCTTGCGACCGGAGCCGGGCGATCGGGATTACACCATCGATCGACTCACCCGGATCATCAGCGGCCCGTTCTACGAGGATTTCTCGGACTCGCGACAGCGCGTCGGACTGCGTCAGGATCTCGGCCTCTTCGTCCCCGAGGCTCGCGGCGCCCACGACCTGAAGACCGGCTTCGTGATGGAGCGCGAGGATTTCGACCGCACGACCCGCGTGCGCCCGATCCTCGCCACGCGGGAATTCCCCCCCTGCTCCAAGTGCCGGGTCGCCCCGCCGGGATCGATCTTCGAATTCGCGGACGCGCGGCTCGATACGGCCATGGTGTTCCTGCCGACGTCGGCCACGGCGCGCAACGGCGCCACGGGTTCGACGCTGGGGCTCTACATGCAGGACAGCTGGAAGCCGGCGCCCGGCCTGAGCCTCGGCCTCGGAGTCCGGTTCGACCGCGAGGTGGTCCACACGTCCGGGTATTCGTACTTCGATCCGGCGGCGGAGGAGAGGGCCTTCGATGAGCTCATGCGTCTCACCGGCTACGAATTCCAAGCGACGGACCTCGCCGGCAATTACGACGGTCTTACCAGTCTCGGGATCAAGGCCGATCCGATCTTCCAGGGCTTTTCCAACGTGTCGCAGGCGATCGCGCCGTGGATCGGCCCTCTGCGGGATGCGGCCATCGGCAGGATGACACGTCACCACACCGAGGTCATCTTCAGCGGCGGGCCGCTGCGCGACCAGTTCCCCGAGATCTTCCGGGACGACGTGGTCGACCCGGCGCTGCTGGCCGCCCACGGCATCTTCCCCCAGCTGCGGGAGGAATTCTCCCTCACGAACCACAATCTGGCGCCGCGCCTAGCCGTCTCCTGGGATCCGCTGGGGAGCGGACGGACGAAACTTTTCGCCACTTGGGGCCGGTACTACGACCGCCTTTTCCTCAGCACCGTGGTTGGCGAGGAAGGGCCAGACCGCCTCGGCCGTCACTACCTCCTAGATCCGATCCCTTACAACGGAGTGCCCAACCATCGTCTCGGAACCATCCTGTCGCAGTCGCCCCCCTCCACCACCCAGGTCGACCGTGGTCTGCAGACACCGTTCGCCGACGAGCTCACGGCGGGGTTCGAGCGCGAGATCGCCCCGGAGGTGGCCCTCTCGGTCACCTTCGTCGATCGCCGCTACCGCCAGCAGCTCCAGGACCTCGATGTCAACCATACCGTGCGCATCGACCCGGCGACCGGCCGGCCGCTGGACATCCTGGGCGAGGTCTACTGCACTCCGAACGCGGCATTGGATGGGGCCATCTGCAACACACGGTACTCCGACCAGCTGCCGGATCTGTTCATCCACAATCCGTTCTTCAACGAGGTGCTGAGGATCGGCAACTTCAACGAGGCACGTTACAAGGCGATCGAGGTCGCAATCGTCCGGCGACTGTCCCGATCGTGGGAAATGCGGGGCTCGTACACGTACTCGCGGGCCACCGGCGACGCGGAGGACTTCCAGTCGCGCCTCGGGAACGACCCCTCGATCGTCGAGTCCGAGTTCGGCTATCTCGACTACGACCAGCGTCACGTCGCGAAGCTGCATGCCGGCCTGTTCCTCCCGCGGGACTGGCGGATGGGAGTGGCGGCGACCTGGGCCTCCGGTCTGCCCTACTCCATCGTGACCCGATCGTTCCAGCAGGACGACGCCGATTATCCCCAGTTCCGGACCCGTTTCGGGGCGCCGACCGCCGCCCTGGGCTCGATCGACGGCTCCGGCTTCGTGCCGTACCGGCGCAACAGCGAGCGCAATGCCAGCGCCTTCGACTTCAACATCCGGGTCGAGAAAGCGTTCGTGATCGGCCGCGCCGCGGCCGCCTGGTCAATCGAAGTGTTCAATCTTCTCAACACCGACACTCTGCGCGTCATCCAGTACGAGCCGTTGCCGCCCGACCTGCTCAGCGCCGGCGACTCCACCCCGCTAGGACATCTGAGCGTGGACGGTGAGCGCCGCTTCGGGCGTCGTCTCCAGGTCGGCTTACAGGTCGAGTTCTGATCGCGGAGCGGCCGCTCCGGGAGCGGATCGGACGCGACGGTCAGATGGTGATGTTGTCGATCAGCCGGGCCCGGCCGAAGCGCGCCGCCACCGCGACGAGCACTCCGGAGCGGAGCGTCGCGACCGGGTCGAGGGTGTCGCCGTCCACCGCCTCGGCGTACTCGAGGTCCGCCAGCGGCTCGGCGGCGATGGTCGCCCGCAGGCGGTCCACGACGCGGCGCGCGTCGGTGTCGCCGGCGCGGTACGCATCGGCCGCGGCGCGCAGGGCGCGGGGCAGGACCGGCGCGGCGCGCCGCTCCTCCGGGGTGAGGTAGACGTTGCGCGACGACAACGCCAGACCGTCGGGCTCGCGTACCGTCGGGCAGGCGACGATCCGGACTTCGTCGTGCAGGTCGCGGACCATGCGGCGGATGATCCGAAGTTGCTGGCCATCCTTCTCGCCGAAGTAGGCGGCGGCCGGCCGGACCACCGCCAGCAGCTTCGCCACCACCGTCGTGACGCCGGCGAAGTGCCCGGGTCGCGTCCGCCCGCACAGCCGGTCCTGCATACCCGCGACCTCGACCCGGGTGCGATGACCGGGCGGATGGATGGCGTCGGCCTCCGGGGTCCAGAGGATGTCCACCCCCGCCTCGCGGGCCAGGGAGGCGTCGCGTTCGGGAGAACGCGGGTACGACGCCAGGTCTTCCGAAGGGCCGAACTGCAGAGGGTTGACGAAGATCGACAGGACGACGACGTCGCACTCGGCGCGCGCCCTGGCAGCGAGCGCCAGGTGACCGGCGTGCAGCGCCCCCATGGTCGGCACGAGCCCGATGCTGCGCCCCGCGGCGCGTGCCGCCCGGGCGCGCGCCCGCATGTCGGCGACCGCGGTCAGGATCTCCATCCAGGACCCCGCCGGGCGACGGCGGCGCGAGGGGCGCTGACGGGCGCGGTGTAGATCTCCGCTTCGGAGGGAAATCCGCCGTCCCGCACGTCCTGGATGAACCGGCGCGCCGCCGACCCGATGATCTCGTTGAGGTCGGCGTAACGGCGCGCGAAGCGCGGCGCCGGCCCGGCGCCGAGACCGACGAGATCGTGGAACACCAGCACCTGGCCGGTGCAGTGCCGTCCGGCGCCGATACCGATGGTCGGCACCGTCACCGCCTCGGTGATCGCCTGCCCCGCCGCCTCGGGCATCCCCTCCAGGACCAGGGCGAATATGCCCGCCTCCTCGAGGGCCCGGGCGTCGTCCACCAGCGTCCGGACTTCGTCCCGGCGTTTCCCCTGCACGCGGTAGCCGCCCATCAGGTGCACCGACTGGGGCGTCAGCCCGACATGCCCCATCACCGGGATCTCGGCGTCGATCAACGCCCGGACCAGGCCGGCGCGACGGCGTCCGCCTTCGATCTTGACCGCCGCCGCCCCCCCTTCCTTCAGGAACCGGCCGGCGTTGCGGATCGCGTCGCGCCGCCCGGTCTGGTACGACAGGTACGGCATGTCACCGACGACCAGCGCCCGGCGGACGCCGCGCACCACCGCCCGGGTGTGGTGCAGCATCTCCTCCATGGTGACCGGCAGCGTGCTGTCGTAGCCGAGCACGTTGTTGGCGAGGCTGTCCCCCACCAGGAGAATGTCGACCCCCGCCTCGTCGAGCAGGCGGGCGGTCGGGCAGTCGTACGCCGTGAGCATGACGAGACGGCGGCCGCCGGCGCGGGCGGCCCGGATGTCGGGGACGGTGACTTTGCGGACGGGGGCGCCGGGGGAACCCGGCGTGGCGCCGGTCGGTTGCATCGGTCCTCCTTCTCCCCGCCGGTCGTTTACCGGTCGGGGGAAACGGACATTCTGACGCGATGCGCGCGGGGACCGCCTACGACCTGACCAGTCCCGGTCCTTGCGTGGATCCGAGCGGGATGTAGTACTGCACCCCGCGCTGCATCGTTTCAATCTGCCGGAACAGCTCTTCCTGGTCGGCCTGGCTCTTCACGAAATCGATGTCGGACGTGTCGATGACCAGGAGCGGCGTCCGGTTGTAGTGAAAGAAGAAGTAATTATACGCCCGGTTCAGCTCCGCCACGTATTTCGCGGAGATGTCGCGCTCGTAGTCGCGCCGGCGGCTGCGGATGCGCTCCATGAGAACCTCGTCGCGTGCCTGCAGGTAAACCACCAGATCGGGGTGCGGCACCTGCTCCTCGAGCACGCCGTAGAGCTTCTCGTACAACATGAGCTCGGAGTCCTCGAGGTTCAAGTAGGCGAACACCTTGTCCTTGGCGAAGATGTAATCGCAGATGACCGCCTTGGTGAACAGCGACCCCTGGGCGAGATCCTGCTGCTGCCGGAAGCGGTTGAGCAGGAAGAACAGCTGGCACTGGAACGCCGCGCCGGCCCGGTCCTGGTAGAAGTCGTGCAGGAAAGGGTTCTCGACCTGCTCGAGGACCTTGCGGGCCTCGTAGCGCTGCGCGAGCAGATCGACGAGGCTCGTCTTGCCGACACCGATGGGGCCTTCGACCGCGATGAATTTGAAGTGCATCCGCCTGAGACCCGAGCGAGTGCGTGTGACCTGACCGCGAGCGCGGCATTATAGTCGCCGCCGTCGCCGAGGCGCAATCGCGGGATCAGGACCGCGCCGGATTCACGCGGGACCGGTCGGGACAGTCGATCAGCAGCTCGGCGACGCTCCGGTCCAGCACCGGATGGCGTTCTTCCGCCGCGATCTCGGCCAGCGGGACCAGGACGAAGCGCCGCAGGTGCATCCGGGGGTGGGGGACCGTCAACCCGGCCGACCTCAGGACCTCGCCACCTGCCAGCAGGAGGTCGAGGTCGATATTCCGGGGGCCTTTGTCCCGGGTCCGGACCCGGCCCATGAGGCGCTCCACGGCGAGACAGATTTCCAGGATGCGGGCCGCCGGGAGGTCGGTCTCGACCGCCACGACCTGGTTAAGAAACTCTTCCTGGTCAATCACTTCCACCGGATCGGTGCGATAGAGGCCGGATCTGGCGATGACCTTGAGTCCGGCCTTTTCCAGCTCCCGCAGGGCCCGACCGAGGCTCCCCCGGCGGTCCCCGACGTTCGACCCCAGCCCGATATAGCAGCGCCGACTCACCATCCCCCGCCTCTCCCGCCCGGCCCGAGCGTTGACGGGAAAGATAGCATCTGTTAGCATCCCCATTTCGCACAACATCTTGGACGCCCATCGCGCTCATTCAACCGCCGCGGCCAGCGCCGCAGCCATTCCACCGGGCACCGGCAGGGACGGGCATCGATCATGAAGAAGGCACCCGCCAGGAAAAACACGAAAACTCCGCCCACCACGCGGAAGAGCACCTGGATGATCCAGGACAAGGCGCTTAAGGAATACGAGCGTGGCATGCAATTGATCCAGAAACAGAACTTCACCGAGGCCCGGACGCATTTCCAGGCGGTGCTGGACGGCCATCCGCAGGAACGCGAGGTCCTCGATCGGGCGCGCATTTATGCCCGGATCTGCGACGACATGACGGACAAGCGCGAGTTCCACCCCCGCAAGCCCGAGGACTACTTCTATCTGGGCGTGATCAAGACCAACGACGCCGACTACGACGAGGCGCTGAAGTGCTTCGAGAAGGCGCTGCTGGCCAGCCCGAAGGACGAGAAAATCCATTACGTCATGGCCTCGACCCTGGCCCTCAAGGGGGAGCGGAACCAGGCGATCGAACACCTGAAGACGGCGATCGAACTCAACGCGACCAACCGGATCTACGCGCGCAATGACCCCGATTTCGAGCCGCTGCGCGAAGAGGACGCGTTCGCCAACCTGGTCCACCCCGAGGAGATGTAGCCCACCTCCCCGGTGCAGGCCCGATCATGAAGAGCAGGAAGAAGCGCCCCCGGCCAAAGCCCCCCCGGAAAGTCCGTCCGAAGCCCCGACCGGCCCGTTCCGAAGTCAAGCCAAACCCGTCCCTGCCGCCGCCCGCGCCTCCGGCGGGCCCCCTGATCCGGACCTTCACCCCACAGCCACCTCCTCCGGGTCTCACGACCGGAATCCGCAGCCCGGGCAACCGCCCCCCGCAACCGACCGCATCGGTTCTCCGTCCGATGGGGGAAGTGTTGCCGGCGGTCCGCGTCGCGGCGGCCGGCAGGAAACGCGAGGTGAGCGCCCTGGTCCTGGCGGCCGGCATGGGGAAACGCATGCAGTCGCGCGACTCGAAGCTGGTCCACCCCCTCGCGGGGCGTCCGATGGTGCGCCACGTGGTGGACGCGGCGCGCGCCGCCGACGTCGCGCGCACGGTGGTCGTGATCGGCAACCAGGCCGACGAGGTGCGGCGGGCGGTCGGTGACAGCGACAAGCGGATCGGATTCGCCTACCAGCAGGATCAGAAGGGGACGGGCCACGCGGTGCTGTGCGCCGAGCGGCAGCTCGCCGGGCAGCAGGGGGACCTGCTGATCCTCAACGGCGACCTTCCGGCGCTGCGGCCCGAAACCCTCAGGGGCTTCGTCGAGTTCCACCGCCAGTCGCGCGCTCCACTCAGCATCCTCACCACGGTCGTCCCCGACCCGCGCGGCTACGGCCGGGTCATCCGGAACTACGGCGGCGACGTGTCGCGCATCGTCGAGGAGAGCGACGCCACGCCGGAGGAACGCGCCACCCAGGAGATCAACTGCGGCATCTACTGCGTGGATGCGGCCAACCTGTGGAAGCCGTTGCGGCGGGCGCGCGCCGACAACACCCAGGGGGAGATCTACCTGACCGACCTGGTGGAGATCCTCAAACACGATGGGCAGAAGATCGCCGCCTGGCGGCATCCGTACCCGACCGAGGTTCTCGGCGTCAACGATCGGCGGGAGCTCGCCGCCGCGGCGCGGGTCCTGCACCGGCGCAAGGCCGAGACCTTGATGCGGGACGGGGTCACCATCCTCGATCCCGAGACCACCTACATCGACGTGGACGTCCGGATCGGCCAGGACACGGCGATCGAGCCGGGGGTGATGCTGCTCGGCGAGACGGTCATCGGGCGCGAGGTGCGGATCGGCACCGGCTGCCGGATCGAGGGATCGGTGGTCGGCGACGGCACGACGATCCTCCCCTACTGCATCATCGCCGCGGCGCGCATCGGACGCGCCTGCCGCGTCGGGCCGTTCGCGCACCTGCGTCCCGAGTCGCATCTCGACGACGAGGCGCGCGTCGGCAACTTCGTGGAGACCAAGAAGACGCGGCTCGGGCGTGGCAGCAAGGCCAACCATCACGCCTACCTGGGGGACACCGAGATCGGCCGGAACGTCAACGTCGGCGCCGGGACGATCACCTGCAATTTCGACGGCGTGGCGAAGCACCGGACGATCATCGAGGACGAGGTGTTCATCGGCAGCGACACCCAGCTGGTGGCGCCGGTGCGCCTCTGCAAGGGAGCGTTCATCGGGGCCGGATCGACGATCACCCGGGACGTGCCCTCCAACGCGCTGGCGGTGTCGCGCGCGCCACAGGTGGTCAAGGAGGACTGGGTGAAACGCTTCGGCCCGGCCGCCCGCAATCACCGCGACGGCGGAACCCGGAAGGACTAGAAGCCGGGGCTTGGTCGGGACCCCGGTTGCGCCTATAGTGGGGACACCATGTGCGGCATCGTCGGATACATCGGCCACAAGAAAGTCAGCAGCGTCCTCGTCGACGGGCTGCGACGGCTCGAGTACCGCGGTTACGACTCGGCCGGCATCGCGGTGATCAACGGGTCCGACATCCAGGTGGTCCGGAGCGCCGGCAAGCTGCGCGACCTCGAGGACAATCTCCGGCTGGTCAACCTCGAGGGGACCTTCGGGCTCGGGCACACCCGCTGGGCGACGCACGGCCGGCCAACCGAGGAGAACGCCCACCCGCACCGGGACTGCACCGGATCGCTCGTCGTCGTCCACAACGGCATCATCGAAAACTACAAGGACCTGAAGCGCGAGCTGCAGGCCGCCGGCCACGCGTTCAAGACCGAGACCGACACCGAGGTCATCGCCCACCTGATTGAAGAGGTGCGGAAACCCGGCGGCGTGTCGCTCGAGGACGGGGTCCGGCGCACCGTGCAGCGCCTGCAGGGCTCCTACGCCTTCGCCGTCATATCGTCCCACGACAACCGGAAAATCGTCGCCACGCGCTTCGGGCCGCCTTTGGTCATCGGGCTCGGCAAGGACGAGTTCTTCGTCGCCTCCGACATCCCGGCGATCCTGCACCACACGCGCGACGTGTTCTTCCTCGACGACCGCGAGATCTGCGTGGTGACCGACCAGGGCGTGATCATCACCGACCACGACGGCCGCGCGGTCTCCAAGCAGGTGCAGCGGATCACCTGGGACCCGATCATGGCCGAGAAGGCCGGGTTCAAGCATTTCATGCTCAAGGAGATCTACGAGCAGCCGCGCGCCATCCGCGACACGTTGCTCGGCCGGGTGTCGCAGGACAGCGGCGCCATCTACCTCGACGAGATGGAGATCACCGACCAGCAGTTCCGCGACTGCCGGAAACTCCACATCGTCGCCTGCGGGACGTCCTGGCACGCCGCCCTGGTCGGCAAGTTCATGATCGAGCGGCTTGCCCGCCTGCCGGTGGAGGTGGACATCGGGTCGGAGTTCCGCTACCGCGATCCGATCCTCGACCCCAAGGACCTGGTGCTGGTGATCAGCCAGTCGGGCGAGACCGCCGACACGCTGGCGGCGCAGCGCGAGGCGCGGCGCAAGGGGCTCAAGACGCTCGCCATCTGCAATGTCGTCGGATCGATGGTGACACGCGAGGCGCAGGGGATCATCTACACGCACGCCGGGCCGGAGATCGGCGTGGCCTCCACCAAGGCGTTCACCTGCCAGATCGCCGCGCTCTACCTGCTGGCGCTCCATCTCGGGCTGCAGCGCGGCACGCTGACCCCCGAAGAGTCGAAGGAGCACATCAAGGGGCTCCTCCACGTCCCGACGCAGATCGAGCAGGTGCTGGCGAAGGACCCGCAGATCGAGGAGATCGCCAAGGACTATTTCCGCGCCCCCGACTTCCTCTATCTCGGACGCGGCATCAACTACCCGATCGCGCTGGAAGGGGCCCTGAAGCTGAAGGAGATCTCGTACATCCACGCCGAGGGGTACCCGGCCGGCGAGATGAAGCACGGCCCGATCGCCCTCATCGACCGCAACCTGCCGATCGTGGCGCTGGTGTTCGGCGACGGTCTCTTCGACAAGATGATGGCGAACATCGAGGAGGCGAAGGCGCGCGACGGCGCCATCATCGCCATCACCCAGGAAGGGCATCAGGAGGCGTTGCGCCGCATGGAGCACGTTCTCGTCATACCGAGGACCACCGACCTGCTGACGCCAATCCTCGCCGTCGTGCCGCTCCAACTCCTCGCCTACCACATCGCCCTGCGCCGCGGCTGCGACGTGGACCAGCCCCGCAACCTCGCCAAGTCGGTCACCGTGGAGTAACACCGCCGACCGCAGGCAACCGACCGGGTCCGCCCGCGTCTCCGTGCGATAATTCGCGCCATGGATCCTCTTCTGGAATCGCTCAACCCGCGGCAGCGGGAGGCGGTGGAGCAGACCGACGGGCCGCTCCTGATCGTGGCGGGGGCCGGGTCGGGAAAGACCCGGGTCATCGTCCATCGCCTGGCGTACATCCTCGGGCGCGAGCTGGCTGCACCCCACGAAGTCGTCGCCGTCACCTTCACCAACAAGGCGGCCGGCGAGATGAAGGAGCGGGTCGAGCGGCTGGTCGGCGCCGATCGCGGCGGGGCCCAGGTTTCGACCTTCCATTCGTACTGTCTCCGGCTGCTGCGGCGTTACGCCGATCGGCTCGGGTTCGGCCGCGACTTCCTGATTTACGACGAGGCGGACCAGACGGCGCTCCTCAAGGACTGTCTCCGCGTCCTGCAGATCGACGACAAGGCGTTCCCGCCCCGGTTGTTCCGCCACCGGATCAGCAGCGCCAAGAGCCTGGGGCTCGATGCCGCCGCGTTCGAGCGGGCCCGCGAGAGCATCCAGGACGATCTGGTCGCGAAGGTCTACTCCCTGTACCAGGATCGGCTGAAGGCCTGCGACGCGATGGACTTCGACGATCTGATCGGTCACGTCCTGCTGCTGCTGGGCAAGGACCCCGACCTGGCGCGTCAGGTTGCCGCCGGTGTCCGCTACCTGATGGTGGACGAGTACCAGGACACCAACCGGCCGCAGTACCGGCTGATCCGGCACCTGGCGGCGGTGCACGGCAATGTCTGCGCGGTCGGCGATCCCGACCAGTCGATCTACCGGTTCCGGTTCGCGGAGATCGGCAACATCCTGTCGTTCGCCGAGGACTTCCCCGGGACGCGCACCATCAAGCTGGAGCAGAACTACCGCTCCACCGGTTCGATCCTGGAGGCGGCGACCGGGGTCATCCGGAACAATCACGGCCGGATCGACAAGGCGCTCTGGTCGGAAGCGCCCCAGGGGGAACCGATCGAACTCCTGGTGGCGATGGACGAGCGCCACGAGGCCGAGCGCGTCATCGCCGCGGCCCAGGGTCTGCGACGCGATTTCGCTCTCGACGAGATGGCGGTGCTCTACCGGACCAACGCCCAGTCGCGGGCCCTGGAGGAGGCGCTGGCGCGCGCCGGCGTCCCCTACATCATCGTCGGCGGGACGCGGTTCTACGACCGGCGCGAAGTCAAGGACCTGGTCGCCTACCTGCGGGCCATCGTCAACCCGCGCGACGGCGTCAGCCTGCGCCGCATCATCAACACCCCGGGACGCGACATCGGGCGGACGACCATCGACGCGGTCGAGGACGTCGCCCGGAAAGACGGCGGACCGTTCGAGGATGCGGTCCGCAAGACGCTCGATCTCGGCCTGGTGTCGGGCCGCGCCACCAAGGCATTGCGCGGCTTTCTCGATCTCCTGCACGACCTGCGCGCCGAAGCCCGGGACCAGCCCCCCTCGCGACTGGTCCGGACGATCATCGAGCGCACCAAGTTCGACGACTACCTGGAGAAGTCGTCCCCCGGCGACGCCCGGTCGCGCATCGAGAACCTCGAGGAACTGGCGAGCGCCGTCAGCGTCTACGACGGGCTCGAGGAGGGGCTGCAGGCGTTCCTCGACCGGACCGCCCTGCTGTCGGAGACCGAGAACGTCCAGGGCGCGGCCGGGCTGCGGCTGATGACGCTGCATTCCGCCAAGGGACTGGAGTTCCCGGTGGTGTTCATCGTCGGGCTGGAGGAGAACGTCTTCCCGCACGCCCGATCGGCCGGCCAGCACGAGGACATCGAGGAGGAGCGCCGCCTGCTCTACGTCGGCATGACGCGCGCCATGCGGCGGCTGTTCCTGACGCGGGCCCTCCGCCGCCGACAGTACGGCGAGCCGGTGCCGACCGAGGCGTCGCGCTTCCTCCAGGAGATCCCGGAGCACCTGGTGCGGGTGCGCGACCTCGACGACCCGTACGCGGCGCGCATCAACGCCGCGGCGGCCGCCTTCGACCGGCGGCGGAACGAAAGAGAAGCCCGCGGACTGGACGATCTCCCCTATGACGTCGAGCCCCGGACCGAGGCGACCTCGGACGGCCGGTACACCCTCGGGATGCGGCTCCGGCACCCGGAATACGGTGCCGGCACGGTCATCGGCGTGGAGGGGAGCGGCGACGGCGTGAAGGTCACCGTGTCGTTCTCGATCTACGGGTCGAAGAAGTTCATGGCCCGGGTCGCCCCGCTGGAAAGGCTCTAGCCCGGGCGAGGCGGGCCGGCGGCCCCCCGCCCTCCCCGGAGCCCCCATTTCCGGATGACAGATTTGTCATTCTCTTGCCTGTTTCACCATCCGCTCCCATCTTGCTCGCGAAGGTCCCGTGGGGCCGCGAGGAGGGACAGACGATGGCGATGGCAATTGGCGGGTTGATGATCGCCGGCGCGGTGGCCTTGCTGGTGGGCGCGATCATGATGATCGTGGCCGCCTTCAAGGTCAGCGTCGGCTGGGGCATCGGCGTGCTGCTCCTGGCCCCGGTGGGCCTGGTCTTCCTGTTCATGCACTGGCAGGAATGCAAGAAGTCGTTCTTCATCCAGCTGGCCGGCTGCGCCGTGATGATCGTCGCGGCGGTCCTGGGCGGGGCGACACCGACGCAATAAGGCCGCGGATTTCCGATCTGCCTCCGGTCCGTGTTGCCGGAGTCGTGAGTCCCCGGGGGCCCGTGCGGGCTCCCTTTTTTATCCTTGCGTCAGCTTCCGGTACTTGATCCGGTGCGGCTGGTCGGCGTCGGTGCCGAGACGGCGGCGCAGGTCCTCGTGGTAGTCCTGGTAGTTCCCCTCGAACCAGACGATCCGGCTGTCGCCCTCGAAAGCCAGGATGTGGGTGGCGATCCGGTCGAGGAACCAGCGGTCGTGGCTGATCACCACGACGCAGCCGGAGAAGTTCAGGAGCGCTTCCTCCAGCGCCCGCAGCGTGTCGACGTCGAGGTCGTTGGTCGGCTCGTCGAGCAGGAGCACGTTGGCCTCGGTCTTGAGCATGCGCGCCAGGTGGACCCGGTTGCGCTCGCCGCCGGACAGTTCTCGAAGCTTCTTTTGCTGGTCGGGCCCCTTGAAGTTGAACGACGCGACGTACGAGCGTGAGGCGACGGTCCGTTTCCCAAGCGCGATCATCTCCTGCTTGTTGCTGATCGCCTCCCAGACCGTCTGGTCGTCCTTCAGGTCATCACGGTCCTGGTCGACGTAGGCGAGCCGCACCGTCTCGCCGATCCGCAGCGCCCCGGCATCCGGCTTCTCCCTGCCGGTGATCATCCGGAACAGGGTCGTCTTGCCGGCGCCGTTCGGGCCGATGATGCCGACGATGCCCCCCTTCGGCATTTTGAACGTCAGGTCGTCGATCAGCAGACGATCACCGTACCCCTTGCGCAGGTGGTCGGCTTCGATCACCACGTCACCGAGACGCGGCCCCGGGGTGATGAAGATCTCGACCGCCTCGGGGACCCGCTCCATCTCCTCGGCGACCAGGCGCTCATAGGCCTGCAGCCGCGCCTTGCTCTTGGCGTGGCGGGCGCGCGGCGCCATCCGGACCCACTCCAGCTCGCGCTCCAGGGTCCGCTGGCGGGCGCTCGCCTGCTTCTCCTCCTGCGCCAGCCGGGTCTTCTTCTGGTCGAGCCAGGAGGAATAGTTCCCCTCCCAGGGGATGCCGGCGCCGCGATCCAGTTCCAGGATCCAGCCGGCGACGTTGTCGAGGAAGTAGCGGTCATGGGTCACCGCCACCACCGTCCCGGGGTACTCCTTCAGGAAGCGTTCCAGCCAGGCGACCGACTCGGCGTCGAGGTGGTTGGTGGGCTCGTCGAGGAGCAGCAGGTCCGGCCTCTGCAGGAGCAGCCGGCAGAGGGCGACCCGGCGCCGCTCGCCACCCGAGATCGCCGTCACGTCGGCGTCGGGCGGCGGGCAGCGCAGCGCGTCCATGGCGATCTCGAGGGTCCGGTCGAGGTCCCAGGCACCGGCGGCTTCGATCCGGTCCTGGAGCCGCGACTGTTCGTCGAGGAGTTTCTCCATCTCCTCCGGCTCCATCGGCTCGGCCAGTTTCTCGCCGATGGCGTTGTAGCGATCGAGGATCGCCTTGGTCGCGGCGACTCCCTCCTCGACATTGCCGAGGACCGTCTTCCCCGGGTCGAGCCGCGGTTCCTGCGGCAGGAAGCCGATCTTGATCCCCTTCGCCGGGAACGCCTCGCCGTTGAACTCGTGGTCCTCGCCGGCCATGATCCGGAGCAGGCTGCTCTTGCCGGCGCCGTTGAGGCCGAGGACGCCGATCTTGGCGCCGAAGTAGAACGACAGCCAGATGCCGCGCAGGATCTCCCGCTTCGGCGGGACAATCTTGCGCAGGTCCTGCATGGTGAAGATGTATTCGGGCATGGTTACTCCGACAGCGCCCGGCCGGCGTGATGCCGGCGCAACCAGGTCACGATCGCCTCGGAATCGACGATGACCTGTTTCGTCTCCGGGTCGACCAACACCGGCACGCCGCGCTGCCCGGATACTTTCTCGACGCGCTGCCGGAGCGCCCGATCGCGCGGCACCGTGCGCACCGCGTAGTCGAGCCCCAGTTCATCCAGCGTCTCCCGGACCCGCGCGCAGTAGGGGCACCCTTCGAACTGGTAGAGTTCCAGCATCGTCCCGACTCCCGTGGTGATCGACTCCGCCGCGATCAGCGCAGCCCGTGCAGCGACTCGCGCGCGGCGGCGAGGGTGCGGTCGATGTCGGCGTCGGCGTGCGCCGCCGAAACGAACCAGGCCTCGAACTGCGACGGCGGCAGGTAGATGCCGCGCTGCAGCATGTTCTGGAAGAACCGCCCGAAGCGGGCCGTGTCGGCCGGCGCGGCGCTGGCCCAATCGGTCGGATCGCGGTCCAGGAAGAACAGGGTCAGGAGCGAACCGACCCGGGTGACCCGGGCCGCGACCTTCGCCTCATCGGCGGCGCCCTGCAGTC
>Ga0214473_10005520_pt1 | contig 15136 bp, 21 predicted proteins | sample RVTome_7_FD_203509 | JGI IMG/M metagenome (GOLD analysis project Ga0214473, IMG submission 203509) | Soil microbial communities from uranium-contaminated site in the Upper Colorado River Basin, Wyoming, United States - RVT98D197 | ecosystem: Environmental > Terrestrial > Soil > Contaminated >... | reverse complement strand
TTCATTTAACGATCATTGATAGAAATCTAGTCATTCACTCTGTCGCCTTCTCCCTTGCCTTTATAAAATAGAGCCCGATTGAAATGTTGAGTAGATAATTCAGGCCTGCCAGTGCGTGGGCCTAGTGATGGACCGGGACAGCGGCCCCCCGGAACACGGTGCCCAGGAAGGCACTGTGCCGGGTCGAGGGCAGCGATCAAGCGCCTCTGGCAGTGGACGATTACGGAATAAAAGCAAGCATGAGGAAGGCTTTAGGTTAAAAAGGCAGCGCTAAATCTGACCTTACTTCTCTGTCTTATTTAGAATCCCTACATCCCAATGATCAAAAAAATGTCTACTGCTCGAAACAATTTATCTGCCAACTCGATATTGTTGCAAGATCTGTTGATCTTGAATTCAATGGATTTTCTCCGATTTAATTCCATTTTTGTCAGATGAAAAAATTGCATACTGGTACTGCATTTGCATGTCACTCCTCCGAATTCCCCAAATCCGTTTCGTGTTGAAGAAAGGTGGAAAAAGGAGGTGATGTTCACAAACAGAATTTATGAGGAAATCCAATTGTTGCCATGATGGGAAGATTTGCCCAAATGGATCACAGTAAGGAGGAAACCATGACAATGATGAAAAGAGTATCAATTTTAATCTGTTTTTTTGCGATGTTCAGTTTTTTGCTCATGTCTACGGCTCCTGCTAAAAACTCAGAAAATTCAAAGGGTCCAAAATGGAAAGAGAATCCATCCCCTCCTAATAGTTCAGAGAAACCAGAGAAACCAGAAAAACCTGAAGGTCCCAATGGCCCGAGATTTAATCCCCCTGAAAACCAAGAGCCACCATTGACTCCTCCAACGAGTAAAGGACCAAAAGGTCCAAGTGGTCCCGCTGGAAAATCGAACACAGGACATCTCTATCTTTATGAAAAGGTTGAACCTCCCCAACCTTATCCTCCAGGAGATCCCTGGGAAATTGTCGAAGATGGCGCTTGGGGAAAGATGAAATATAATTGGCGAGGATCAACTCTCAAATTTATCTTCAATGGGCATGATCTGGAACCCGAAAAGGAGTATACCCTGATTTATTATCCAGATCCATGGCCTGGAGAAGGACTCATCTGCCTGGGTTCTGCTACATCGAATGAGGAAGGCGATGTGCATATCATGGGGTCTCCAGATACTGGTGATTTGCCGATAGAGGAGGATTTTAACAACCCTAGGAATGAAAACCATGATGATTGTATTACAGATTCCACTTGCATCGAAGGGGCCAAGATCTGGCTTGTCTTGTCAAGCGATGTAGATTGCGAAGAGCAGGAAATGATCGGATGGAACCCAACGGAATACCTTTTTGAAGACGTGGGGATTTTTTACTTTAAGACTGGCCCCAGTACCGTCCCAACGTTGATCCAATAAAGTCAACTGCTAGGAGCAATACCATGATTCTCAGATGCAGGTAAGAGGTTCCCCGGGCCTGGTTACAAAAAGAGTAAACACTTCTCAAAAATCAGTATTATTTCAAGGTGTTTCTCAAACATCTTGAATTAATTTGGACAGTTCTGAGCATAGCTACAAACCTCACAGAGCTAAAGGAGGTGATGCCAGAAGAAGATTCTCAGATCGAAAGTGTCGCAATCTAATTCTTGGCTGTCATTCACCAAAAAGGAGGGTACTACGATGAGAAAGGCGAGCTTGTTATCCATTCTAATTGTTGCTGGTTTGATGATGGTTCCAGCATTAGTTGAAGCACAAGCGGTCGTGATTAAGGACACTTCATGCACGGTTTTGGATGTCGACAAAGCGGGTACGTTTGAGGTTTGGAACACAACAAAAGTCACTACACCATCCCAAAATTGCAACAGGAACGTGAGTTGCCATGGTGACCTGTCCGATGTGGATGGATTCTCTGCGCCAGATAAGGGAGCTGTTGTTTTCAATTATGAAAATACAGGTTGGGAATGCTCGGTCGACTTCGATGGCGCGCAGGCGACGACAACGAGCTGGCATCAAGTGATTACCCCCAACGGGAATGTTTCGCTCACCTGCCACTTCATAGACTGCCCGGGGGGTACGTGATTTAAATATTGACGATCAACTCCTGCTCCCAGACGTTCCGTTGTCGGGGGTGCGTCGTTGGAAAAACGAAAAGATTACCAGTAGATAAACCCTAACCGAACATATTTGAAATTTTCCCGATAATCCACCCCTCTCCCTGCGATGGGGGAGGGGTGGGGTGGACAACACCCATTAGCAGTTCCATGGCATCACCAAATATTGTTATCTTTAATTAACGCATTCTCTGAATCCGATATGGTTAAAAGACATATTATGTCAATTTATGAATAGAAATCCACACCTTTTGGTCAAAGCTCTCAACAACGACTTCAGGAAGGAAGATTGGTTACACCTACCTATCCGTAATCCAACGTTGAGATGAGAATCAACGATTACGAATAGAAATGTTGGGTGAATCACCGAAGGTCTGGATGGCGATGACGGCGCCGGGGATGGCGTTCCTTTCCGGCACCGCCTCCTGAAGAAAGAGCTTCAAGGATTCCCAGGCGCAGAGACTCAGATCGGAAAGAAGATCCCGGTCGTAAAGAAAATACCGGCGCAGGATCTTGGGGATGCTGAAAACGCCACGCCGGTGGCGAACCTTCTTGAGCACGTGGGAACAGAACCATTCCCCGAATTCCACCACCCGCTTCTGATGGCAGGAAGGACAGAAGCCTTCGGTAAAGCCTGGGCGACTACTCGCGAGTTATGGCCATGCGCTCAGGTTCAGTCGACACACAAAGCTTTTCGGTCATCGAGTTCCCTTACAATCGCATCCTCACATTAGCCCGTACCTCCAGTGAATTCACCGAGGCCTCTGCCTTCGAACACTGCTTCGCCGGCCACAAAGACGACGCGCTGGCTGCCGGCAGGCGTGGTGACAGGCACCGCCCAAGCCAGACGGAGAGAATATCATAGCTAAGGCCGGTTATTTGTTCCAATGGTTAGTAACCACGCTTCCAATCGACCATGTTTGTCAAAGGGCGACCATTTATGTAAGCTCGCAGATTGTCACAGAACAATTCGACGCCACGATGCTGTGACCTGTCAGTTTGACTGGAGACATGGGGTGTGATAAGGACGCGCTCGTCGTCCCAGAGGAGGGGGTCTGGTTCGTGTTCAAACTCTCCGACGTAGACATCGAGAGCAACACCACGAAGCTTGCCTGTTGCGAGCGCTTCAATCAGTGCCTCTTCGTCGATGATTTCCCCCCGTGCAACATTGACCAGTATCGTTCCCGGTTTCATGGCTGTAAAGGCTTCTCGACCGACTAGTTTTTACGTCTCTGGTGTCCATTGACAGCAAACGGCTACGAAGTCACTTTCGCTAAGAAGTTGATGAAGATCGTTGGGACCTCCGAGACGGCTGAATTCGGGCAGCTGATCTGTATTTGACGATACACAACGCCGGGTTCCGACAACGCGCATGCCCATTTCGGCACACAATCGTGCTACATTCCGACCAATACCACCAGTTCCTATGATACACACGGTTTTGTCTTGTAGCAGTATAGGACGATACGTTCGGTGGTCAAATTGGTGATGCCGCTGATCGCGGTATGCCATATCAAGTCCTCTGGCGAAGTGAAGAAAACCGGCCAAAACATATTCGGCCATAGCTTGTGTATCGCCGTACCCGCGTGATGTTGTCACGATTACGTCACTGCCCCACAGGTCGCCTCTGCGCAGGTTGCTGGCTCCAGCCGGCAGTTGATGGAACCAGCGGAGCCGTGGAGCCCTGGCGCGCAGGTCTAGGGGAAACGGGAACCCTCCCAAGATGATTTCTGCGGTTGCCACAAGTTGGCCACGCTCCTGAGGCGTACTCGCAGGACTCTTGATAGTTTTAAGGTAACGTTGCACGGTCCGCTGTGGCCATGTGTCCCGAATTTCGTCATCGAACCATCCCCGGCCATCAATGACATTCAACCTCTGGTCCACCGCAGAAATCCGCGCAAGGTCTTTGTTGGTAACTCGCTGGATAACTAATACTTCCATAGTTTGGCTAATTCTGTTAGCAAAACCAAATCCGCCTCACCTTCGAGCTAAGACATCTTCTGTTAAGTTATCAAGAGGCGTTGGATTTGCACAGCATACATTTATAGCGTCAAAAACGTAAGAAGCGCAGACAGGTAAGTCGAAGCCATCGCAGAAAGGGATTCTAGGCTAACTCTAAAACCGAGGATAGCTTGCCAATTCCTGCGCGTTCCGATAAGTTACGATAGGGATAAGAGATCTTCCGACTTAAACTGAGCCCGCCTATTACATTGCATGGAAAGCCGGTTTCAAAAAGCCACAACTACTCGTGCCCGCCGCCCGTCTGTCGTATCGCCCGGCACCTCATAACGACTGTCTAACTCCCCTTTTCTGTGAGGACGTCTGTGCTTCAGGAACAAAGGCTATCTCAAGATGTGCACCAAGAGCACCAGCAAGACGTGCAAGCACTTCTACACTCGACAGATAAGACGTATTAAGATTCTCAATACGCGAAACAACCGCCTGAGTTGTCCGAGCTCGCTTAGACAAAGCAGCCTGGCTTAACCCGCGTCTCTTCCTGGCATTTCGAATCGCCTCAGCAAGTGCTCTCTTGATCCGATTAGCTCGCGCCGCAGGTTTTGGGGAATTGTTGAAAACGTTCAATTCTAGCCACAGAGTGGCAAAACGTTGTCTTCTTTGGGTCGCTCCGACTCGGCAAAACCTACTAAAAAGACGGGATAGGTCAGTGCAAAAATAACCGCCGCGATGAACTCAAAGATCCCTCTTATATCAATATTGGACTTTCAACCATCGATCCTTCATACTCATTCATTATCGACAAGATGGAAAAAATCAGTCTCTGTCGATGGGTGTCAACGGTCAAGATTATAAACAAGATAAGAGAACTTAATGTCCCAAGCAAAAAGATCCATAGAGCAGCTTTTCGGCTCAAGGCCATTTCCTTTTATCTTCTTCCAGCCACGCTTTCAGGGCCATCGCATTGTTGAACTTGTCTTCTTTTGAGCTGTAGAGAAGGGTCACATCCTCCTCCTTCATTTTATGGATGATCAGATTAACCACGTCTTGACGGGCTTCTAATTCTTGAGAATACTTTTCCCTGAATCGCTCCCATTTTCTTGGATCGTGAGAATACCATTTTCTCAGGCTATCACTGGGTGCGATCTCTTTCACCCATAAATCGATCTTCGCCTTCTCTTTTGTCAATCCCCGTGGCCAAAGCCGATCCACCAAGACCCTGTAACCGTCATCCTTGCTCGGTCTGTCATAAATTCTTTTGACTTTGATCATTGATTCCTACCGCTCCGCTCATTCTCCAGCTTGATGGACACGCCTTTCTTTCCAGATCAATTTCCTCGTTTTTCATAAAGAGAACGAAGTATCTTTGAAATGTGGCCGGAATCCTTTTTCAAAGAGAAATTCCTGGTCGCTCAGCTGGTTTCGCAAGGTGGGACCTTCTCGGCCAGTTTCTTCTTTCTTGCCGGCGTGAGATCCTCTTTCACCTCCCAGTCGTCTTTGGCGAAGGCATCCTTTTTCTTGATCAGAAGCCAGTCTTTTCCGGTTCCTCTGCCCCGCATCAGGGCGAGGGAAAAAGCCCCTTTCAATTTCTTTCCTTTTAACAAAAAGCTGAACTTTCCCTTTTCCAGACCGGTTTCCGCATCTCCTTCAGGTTCGAACTCGCCCGAGTCCCAGATGAGAACGGGCCCGGCTCCGTAGTTTCCTTTGGGAATAATTCCTTCGAAGTCTCCGTATTCAAAAGGGTGATCGTCCACCATGACGGCAAGCCTCTTATCCGCCGGGTTCATGGAAGGTCCCTTGGGCACGGCCCATGACTTAAGGACTCCGCCGATCTCCAGTCGAAAGTCATAATGAAGCCGGGATGCATGATGTTCGTGAACGACGAATCTCATTTTGGTTCCCTCCCTCTTCCATTTTAATACGGATTTGAAAAAAATGCTGATGTTTAAGGTTTCCTTGTTACTGCAACGAAAATTCCTGAGAGGGTCAAAAGGCCTCCTAAGACCTTCCAAGTCGTTAGTCCTTCGCCCAGAATGAAGTAGGCCAAAAACGTTGATCCGACCGGTTCGCCGAGAATGGTGATGGCTACCATTGTTGCAGGCAGGTATTTCAGTGCCCAGTTGAAGATGGTATGACCGATCAGTTGAGGAATGACGGCCAGGAGGAAGAGCAAGAGATAGGTGGACGGAGAATAGCCGAAGAAAGGCTCTTGGAAAATCAGACAAAGGAGGACCAAAACCAATCCGGCAGTTGAATAGACGGGAAAAACATAAGAAATCAGATCCTGATCTTTTCTCATCTTTCTTCCAACCAGGAGATATCCTGATGCAGAAAATGCACCCAAAAGAGCCAAGCCGTCTCCCATCAGTGCCTTCTTCGAAACGGTCAGATCTCCATACCCGATCAATCCGCTCCCTAACACAGAAAGAACGATCCCCAAAATCGGGTTACGCCTCAAATGCTCCTTTAAGAACAGACCGGCCCCAAGACCCACGAAGATGGGCTGGGTAGTGACCAGAACCACCGAGCTGGCTACGGAGGTATATTTGAGTGAGGCGATCCAGAAGGCGAAATGGAAACCGAGAAAGAGGCCCGAGAGAATTAACCAGGGGATGTCTTGCCTCCCCCATCCTTTCCAAATTCTCTTGTGGCTGGCATAGGGGAGCAATAAAAGAGAAACAAGCCCCATCCGGTATGCTGCAATGATCAACGCGGGAGCATCGCAGAGCTTGATCAAGATTGAAGCGGTGGAAACGGCAATAATCGCTATAAGGATCAAAAAAAACAGAACCATGATTTGCAGTGCAATCGGGGGGTCACGAGCCTCATGCCTGTGGAACAAGGGCCAGAGCCCTGATGGGGGAGGCACTCGAATCCTTCAGGAGCAGCGGTGCACAGACAAAAGTGAAGATCCGGTCCTGAGGCAGCTTGTCCAAGTTTGTCAGATTTTCAATGTGGTAACACGGCCTTTTCCTCATGAGCATGTGCGTTGCCCGATCCCTGGCATGATCGACGGTCGAGGCATCAACGCCGAAGACCAGGATGTTCTGGTCGAGCATCCATTCAACTGCATCGACTCTGATCTCCAGATAGTGGCTCCAGTATTCATCGGTCTGGTAATATTCCGCTGCACCCGTGCGAAAGAGGATGTACCTCATGTCTTTTGGGTTCGCCCCCATACGGTCCATGTTCTTCTTCACTTCTTCTGCCGTCACAGAATCCCCCGGCTTTTTGTATGAGAAGTCCTGCATGACAGCGCTCCCCACCATGATGCCGACGGGCATCTGGTCAATTCCAGTCCCGTTGGGATTGAAGTGGAGCGGAGCATCGATGTGGGTCCCCGCGTGATCGCCCATAATGAGGATATTGGACTGGTGGGAGACGCCGTCAGGTCTTACGGATTCCTTGTGGTCCCGGTAAAGGCCCAGATAGGTCTTAAGGATGGCCGGAAATACCGGCATATTGGTGTGAATGGGCCTGGAAAGATTGATGACATCGTCGTTTTCGAACATAGGAAGTTCTACTCCTTTCGAGAATTTCAGCATTCTATTCGCCAGGTTTCCCCATTTTTACCCAGCCAACCATCCAAGTCAAGGTTCCCGTGCGAGCTTGTCCGCGCGAGCTCAGCAAAACCGTTCATACCGGGATCTCAAGCAAAATTTTATCATAATTCACCAATGGAGTGGTTTTCTCCCTGCCGGCCTTCGTCTTTTTGAGCTCCAGCAAACCCGCCTGCGCCAGGAACTGGACATCATTAAAGGTATTCTTTATATCCCGTTTCAGCTTTTTGGCCAGCTCGTAGATGGAAGCGGGATGTTCCTTCTTGACGGTTCTGAGAATCTTTAATCGCTCCTCGGTCAGGACTTTTCTCATGGAGTCGATACTGTCGAAGGATATGTCCTCATGTTTTTTGACCTTTTCCCCGCGCTCGATCCTTTCGACTACTTCCTTAACTTCTTTAAATATCTCTTCATCGGATTTGATTGCAATTTTAATATTTCTCACTTTCATTCTTTGCCCTTTCTCCATCTCACGAAACGAACCATCCTCGAAATACTTTTTTTCATGAAACAGCAGTTCATCTTTCCCATCATCACGACTAGCCATATTGGTGGTATGATACCAAATATTAGAATCCTTGCCAATAACTTAACTATCTTGACGCCCCGATCCTTTTTTGATAATGTTCTGTCATGCCAACAAGACCGTAGCTGGATACTCCGGGGAGCCAACACCGACCGTACCCTGTTCTCCTCCGCGTACCCCCGTAAGCTTCCAGGATTACCTTTTCGCCGGAGAAATTATATGAACTACGATGAAGACAAGATTGATGAATACACACTGGCCCTTCTGTACGTGGTGACTCATGAAAGGCATGAGGGGTTTGGTGCAAGAGCATGGAAGGGATTTGATTGGGATACCATGAACAGGCTCCACGAAAAAGGGTATATATCGAATCCAATAGGCAAGGGAAAATCTGTGGGCATGACCGAGGAAGGTTTTCTGAAGGCAAAGGAACTATTCGAACGGCATTTCACCAAGAAATGAAATGCCTTCGGGAAAACCAGCCGCCTCCCGGTGTCCGCAACCTTCATCGCGTTTGAGCTTGCAGTACAGGGTAATCTATACCGCACAGCAGGACAGTGTTACGGTTCTTGCGGCCTGCTCCCCGCGTTAGGCTTGTAGCAATACTTGCAGATGGTGTAGAATTCAGACATGAAACAAGACATTGCTGAAATCTTAAAGGAGGCTTTGAAACTGCCCCCGGAGGCACGGGCGGCTCTCGCAGGGACCTTGCTTGACAGCCTTGACGAAACCGTAGATAGGGATGCGGAGTCAGCGTGGGAAGCCGAAATCGTGATGCGGCTTAAGGAAATTGACGAAGGCAAGGTCAGTATGATCCCTTGGGCCGAAGCCAGAGCAAGAATCGCAGGGCAGTGAGGACCCCTCGAAAGATCGATGTCCATCCCAAGGCTGTTGCTGAAGCGCGGGCGGCAGCGCGGTGGTAAAGGGAAAGGAATGTCTCGGCGGCAGATGCGTTTCTTGTAGAGCTTGATCGCCCTGTCGAAAGAATTGCCGAAAACCCTCAAATGTATTCACCTTATGTTCGGGGCACTCGACGCTATCTCCTCCGGCGCTTTCCTTTCTATTTGGTATATCGAGAACTTCCCGGAAAACTTGAGATTGTTGCTATTGCCCATGGTAGACGAAGGCCCGGTTATTGGAAAAAACGTATAGCCTAAAAAATGCCTAAAAAAACCAAAAAAGCTTTGACAAACTCCCATTTGCCCCACCGGTCGTGCTGAGTTGGACTCGCACAAAATACCTTGACGCTTCTATCCTGTTCTGATAATGTTCTGTCATGCTAATAAGACCGAGGCTGGATACTCCGGGGAACCTGCACCGCCCGTCCCCTCTTTTCCTCCGTTCACGACCGGTAAGGACGGGGATTCAGCTCGACTCGGGCAAGCATCTGTAATGGAATTGCTGCAATGGACTGGGAGATCAAAAGAGTTCCAATGTATGTGGCCAGCGTTAAACAAACTTACCCTAATATTGAGGCTGGAAAGTCGTTTTTGTCGTGCTTGGTAACGGTGGGTAACCTGATCTTTCTGTCTGGGATGAAGGGCATTGACCTCAAGACAGGCAGGGCGGTGCCCGGCCAAATTGAGTCGCAGGTCGCTGCGGTCCTAGACAATATCAAAGCGGCTCTCGAAGAAGCGGGCAGTTCTCTCAATCATCTGGTCAAACACCAGATTTGCCTGAGACATGCAGGGGATAGTCCCCGAGTCTGGAAAGCCATGCTGGAGTATTACCAGAAGAACGGACCGGAACTGGTAGAAGACCCGCCCGCGGTCGCCATGACCGAAGTCGTCTCCCTTGGAGACCCGGCGTACTTAGTTGAGATCAGCTCCATAGCGGTCGTCAGTCGGAACAAGGCTGGCTGGGAGATGAAGAAGCATCCCTTGCTGTACGGCGGAGTGAAGCAGGTCTATCCCAATATCCTGCCCGGCATGCCTTTCATGTCGGAGTCGGTTGTTGTAGGCAACCTGGTTTTCCTTTCCGCCATGAGCGGTGAAGACCCTGGCACAGGAAGGATCGAGACCGGTAGCTTTGAGGAGCAGTGGAAGGTCGCACTGGATAAGGTCAGCGCGGCAATGGACAGGGTCGGAAGCTCGCTGAGCAACGTCATTAACACCTTGCATTTTATGACCAGGGTCAATGAATTGAGCTCAGGCGCCAGAGATGTCCGCGCTACCTACAGCCCCGCCACCGATCGCCTCTGGAAGGCGGAGCTTGACTACTTCGACCAGCACGCTCCTTTCCTGTTAGAGGATTTCCCAACGAGCACCTTTCTCAAAGTCCCGGCCCTGGCGAATCCGGACGCCAAAGGACAGACCGATGTCACCGGTGTCCTCTCGCGTTTTATGCCCGGATGGGAAGTGAAATGTCATCCCACTTATATTGCCCGCCGCGGGTTCGCCCGGCATATCAGCGAAATAAAGAAACAATACTCGAATACGTTGAGGATAGGGAATCTGGTTTTGATATCCGGCCAAACGCCTATAGACGTTTACACGGCCCGCGTGGAAACAGATATTTTTGAGGAGCAGGCGCGGGTTGCTCTGAAGAACCTGAAGGACGCCATCGAGGAATCCGGCTGTTTCCTGGAGAACCTGGTTAAGACCCACGTGCTGATGCCCGATCCGGCTAACCTTGTCCTTTATCGCAAGGTGGAATTGGAGTTCTACCGGAAGTATGCGCCCAGACTGGTGAAGGAACCACCGGCGACCACCGTTGTTCACCCCTTCGGCCTGGCGAGCCCGAGGTTCGGTATCGAGGTGGAGGCGATAGCTCACCGCCCCGCCGGGAATTTCTAAAAGGGGTTTTTTTCTACAGATTCACTCCAACCACACCTGAAAGGAGGAACGCAGATGCCCCGGACGATCCAAATAGCAGCGAGTTTACCAGCTTCCCCGGATGTGCTCTTTGACATGTATCTCGATCCGGCGGCGCATGCCGCAGTGACCGGAGCGCCGGTTACGGTTGGCGCTCATGCCGGAGCGGAGTTTCGCGCCTTCGACGGCGGATTGCAGGGAACGATCCTTCAGGTGGCGCCGAAGCGACTCATCGTGCAGTCCTGGCGGGCCTCGGGATGGAAGACCCGCGACATTGATTCAACGCTGATCTTGACCTTTTGGCCTGAAGGAGAGGGCGCTCGGATCGAACTCGTCCATGTCAATGTCGCAGATCACGACTTTGCCGGGGTGAGCGAGGGCTGGGAAATTTATTATTGGACCCCCTGGAGGGAATATCTGAAAAAGCATAGGACACGAGGGAGAGCGAAATCTAAGCCACCGCGCATGTGAGCGGAGCGGCTATCTTTCGATTTGGGCAACAGCCCCCTGACAAGAATTTCTCCACAGCGGTAAAGGAACCCATAAACTCACCCTCGGTTATTTCTTTCTGTACGCATCTTTCCCTTTCTGCCATAGGTCTTAAGGATGCCTGGAAATACCGGCATATTGGTGTTGTTGGCCGATCGCGGGGGGCAAAGGGTTCGCGGCAAAAGGCCGCCGCGCTCCTTAGCTTTCGCGGTGAGGCTGTAGAAAAAAGTCCCCAGGCAGATTCTTGGGTGAGAGGTAGGAAAAAATGGCCTCACAGAATGCGCCGCAATCAACGATCTCATACTTGGGAAGGGTCAACTGGCCGACGAAAACCACCGCTTAATCATACCGAGGGGGTTTTTCTGCAGGCTCGTTCGATCTGAAAGATGAAGAAGCGACTCCGAAAGAAGAAGCATCGTGGTGAGTTCACCGAGTGGGGACGGCAACTTGTCATCACCCGAAATCGGAAGGACGGATTCGACGAATTCCTTGACGCTTTCATCGAGGAAGCCATCGAAGCAAACGGATGCTACTGCGGCGGAGGCGGGAAGGAAGACAAGCTGGACGTGGTAGTGGAGCTTGGCCGCCGCTCGGAAGATCCCGCTGCCAGAATGAAGAGGATCACGGCATGGTTCGATGCTCGACCCGATGTGCAGAGTTGGAGGACGGGCGAGGAGTTCGACATCTGGCACGGGGACTTCCAGGATATCGAGGACAAGATTGAACAAATGGCTCCACCGGACCGCCAAGAAATCCGGCTCCCGGTGCTCCGCATCGTTTAGCGTAGAATTAGGAGCATACATAGGATAAAATGATATAATGCGGTTCGAATGGGATCCCGAAAAGGCCAGGCAGAACCTAACGAAGCACGGGGTGTCTTTTGATGAAGCGGTGACGGCATTCTATGATCCGTTGTCGGCTACCTTTTATGACCCCGATCACTCAGATGACGAGCAGCGTTATATAACCATTGGTTTCTCCTCTCAAGGGCGCCTTCTTGTTGTTGGACATACAGAGAGGGGAGAGATTGTACGGATCATCAGCGCAAGACCTGCGACCACCCAGGAGAGGAAAAGACATGAAGGACAAAAAGAAAAGTTCTGATGAGTTACGCCCTGAGTACGACTTTGACTATTCAAAAGCTGTTCGCGGGAAGTATTACAGAAGATTGCTTGCTGAAGGATCCAACGTGGTCATACTTGATCCGGACATATCCAAGGCATTCCGTGATTCCAACTCAGTGAATGAGGCATTGAGATCACTTCTGGAACTGACTCGTTCGACGAAGCGTTTGACAAGGCGCTCAACCGGACGCGCGAAAAAGCTCCGCGCCGCCTAGCTTTTGGGTTAAGGCTGTAGAAAAAGTCCCCAGGCAGATTCTTGGGAGAGATGTAGAAAAAATGGCCTTACAGAATGCGCCGCAATCAACGATCTCATATTTTCGAAGGGTCAAGCAACTCCCGAAGACATCGTTCTCACTGGACAAAAGAACTCTTCCTACAGGCTCGTGGGGCGACGGATGTAAGTCTAAAATGATTTTAAAGGAAACGTCATGAAAAGAATTTACAGCGCACCTGTGCTTGCAATAGTTGAGAACATGAAAAACGTCCTTCAGCTTTATGGAATTAGAGCCACCATAACAAATCAGTTTCTCAGTGCGGGTGTCGGTGAACTCCCACCTATCGAATCTTGGCCCCAATTGTGGGTGGCAAAGGAGGATGCTGAACGTGCATCAGAAATTATCGAAGCCACTCCAAAAGATCTAAACGAGGAAAAAAAGACCTGGATCTGCCCAAAATGCAATGAGGAGGTAGAGGGACAATTTACAGAGTGCTGGAATTGTAGCACACCACGAAATCAAGAATAGTCACCGAACGCTCAACAAATCAATCCAACAGGCTCGTTAAAGCACAAAACCAGGAGAACCCTACGATTTCAGAGAAAAGTAGAGACCTTCCCACATCTGTGGTCAGTGCCTTGTCGGAAGGGAAAAAGATAGAAGCCATTAAACTCTTACGCGAGGCGTATGGAATTGGACTTAAAGAGGCAAAGGATGCGGTGGACGAGTATATAAAATCTCGACCTGAATTGAGTATGAGGCTGACAGATTTGCAGCAAAAGTCAAAACGAGCGCTCCTCTGGTGGATAGTTATTTTTGCTGTTGTTTTATTGGTATGCTACTGGTGGTTCATCAGAAAATGAAAGTGACGCCATGCAGCGGATCGCCAATGAATCCGGCTCCCACTGTTGGCCATGTTGAGGCTGTAGAAAAAGTCCCCAGGCAGATTCTTGGGTGAGATGTAGAAAAAAATGACCTCACAGAATACGCCGCAATCAACGATCTCATATTTGGGAAAGGTCAAGTGACCCCCGGAAATATCGTTCTCACTGGACAAGAGGACTTTTCCTACAGACTCGTTAGCTTCATAGGGGGCGTAGAATAGGAAGTTCCTGAGAAGGCTGGATTCCTGCTTTCTCAGGAATGACGAACCCTTAAACCATTCTATTTGGTGTAATTTTTCAAAGAGCTAAACTAATACAAGAAATGTAAAGTCCGTCTTCTCACAATTTAAAGAAGTTCGTAAATTTCTCTTTCTCTCCTCAAGAGATGGGGTTCGATCTTCCGTGTCCACTCGGTCTGAACAGCTTTTCGATAAGCTTCGCTTTGTTGCACATCGATGTTCTCGTGCTCGTAGACGGCAATATATTTCGGACCTTTACCGGTATTGATCGCCCTCCTGGCCCATAGGACCCCCGGGACTTTCAGCAGAGTAGGAATATGTTCTTCGTTATACCAACGATTGAGTTCCTCCTCCATCTTCGGTTCCACGTCAATTCGCACGATCAGAATGATATGTTTGTTCGATTCCATGATGTCACCTGTCTTCCTTTCTTTTTCAATCCTCGCATTATGCGCCCGGAAGGATCAATGATCTCATCGGACTAAAGAAATCGGATAAGATCATTTTTTAGGCTTGAAGAGAATGGCCGGTCTTAATTCGGGCGAATAATCGAACCCCTCCGCTTCCTTCACCTCCCCATATTTCCCCTGGAGTTGTTCAATGGGACCGGCATCCAGAGCCCTCGTTGGACAGCTTTCCACGCAGACGGGTTTTCTGCCCTGAGTCCACCTGTGCAAGCAGAGGTCGCATTTCTCCATTGGGCTTTCCGGCTCTGCCCTGAACTGGGGGGCCTGATAAGGGCAGGCCTCCAGGCACAGTCCGCATTTTTCCTTCCCGAGACAGGAGGTCTGGTCTACCACGACGATCCCGTCCTCTTTTCTCTTTGTGATAACCTCTGCCGGGCAGACCTCCAGACAGGCCGGATTCTCACAGTGGTAGCAACAATGGACCAGAAAAGAGACGGAAAGGTGGGGAAATCGGCCCCGCTCATTTGTTGATACCCATAACCACTTCGACGGACCCGCTGGAATATCATGCCAGTCTTTGCACGCGACGGTGCAAGCCTGACATCCCGTGCAACGTGTTTGATCGAAATAGATTCCCATCTGCATTTTTATGACCCCAATTGTTTAGCAATTTACTGCTTTGAAGCATTTCACCACAGAGCCACAGAGTTCACAGAGAAAGATGATCGCTATTTTTGCTCTGGCGGAGAGGTACTGCCAGAGCAATACCCTTAGCCCTTTCAGGGCAATGGGCAAAGCTCTATGTTTTTTGTCACGAAGTGA
>Ga0214473_10005517_pt1 | contig 15137 bp, 14 predicted proteins | sample RVTome_7_FD_203509 | JGI IMG/M metagenome (GOLD analysis project Ga0214473, IMG submission 203509) | Soil microbial communities from uranium-contaminated site in the Upper Colorado River Basin, Wyoming, United States - RVT98D197 | ecosystem: Environmental > Terrestrial > Soil > Contaminated >... | reverse complement strand
CGAGCCAATGGACGTGGAGCTGCCCTCCAATGTGGATTTGAAAGTGATGAAGGCTGAGACGGCGGTGCGCGGGGACACGGCTACCGGAGTGAACAAGTTGGTGACCACCGAGACCGGCTTGAAGGTGCAAGTGCCCGCCTTTGTCAATCAGGGGGACACGATCAAAGTTGATACGCGCACGGGCGATTATTTAACACGGAATTAGTGCTCAAACAATAAAATAATAACGGAATAACAAAAAAATGGCGGCGCGCGACCCGTGCGGGCCGAGGCTATAATCGCGACTGTGCTTACTCCCGCCGGCAAAGAATGCCGCCATTTCTACGGGGACTATCATCGCGGCCGAAAAGTGGAACGCTGCCGCTTGCTAGAAGCATACGATATCCACTGGACACCCAACCTCTGTTTCAAATGTCCAGTGCCCGACATTCTGCAAGCGAATGCCTGCGAGCACCAAAACCTGATCCCGCGACTGGAAAAACCGCTCTTTTTCATGAAACCCCAGGTGCAGGTGAAAGCACATTGCAGTAAATGCGAATGCGGTGTCGAGGAACCGCGCATCGGCTGCGGGCAATGCCACCCACTGCCCGATGTTTTTGTAGTGGAGCCTGGGACGGGTTAAGCCGCATCCCGCTCAGGATGGCCGTGTTGTAAAGCTCACCACAGGAAGAGGAAGATCCTTTTGGAACGAAAACGTATCGTCATCACTGGCCTGGGCAGCATCAGCTCCGTAGGCAACGATGTCGAAAGTTCCTGGAAAACGATATTGGCCGGAAAACCAGGAGCCGGGCGCATCACCCTTTACGACCCCAGCAACTATAAGTGCCAAATTGCTGCCGAGGTGAAGGGCTTTGATCCTGTAGCCATTTTTGGCCAAAAAGAGGCCCGGCACATGGACCGCTTCACTCAATTTGCCCTGGTGGCTGCCCAGCAAGCCATCGAGGATAGCAAACTAGCCATCACAGACGAAAACCGGTTGCGCATCGGGGCCGTGATCGGCACCGGTTTTGGGGGAACGGGCACCCTATTCCAGCAAATGAAAGTGCTGCTCGAAAAGGGTTCTCAACGGGTTAGCCCCTTCATGGTGCCGATGATCTTGGCCGACACTCCAGGCGGCATGCTCGCCATCCGCACGAAGATCCAAGGGCCTAATTTCGCCGTGGTGACCGCCTGCGCGTCGGGCAACAATGCCATTGGCGAAGCCACCGAAGTGATCCGCCGCGGCCAGGCGGACGTGATGCTGGCGGGCGGGACGGAGGCCTCGGTGGTGCCGCTGGCGATAGCCGGCTTAGCCTCGATGACGGCTCTCAGCACGCGGAACGACGATCCCGAGCACGCATCGCGGCCATTTGATAAGGAGAGAGACGGTTTTGTCATGGGGGAAGGCGCGGCCATTTTAGTGCTCGAATCCCTGGAGCATGCCCAAGCGCGTAAGGCGCATATTTTGGGGGAGATCCTCGGCTATGGCAGCACAAACGATGCCTTTCACGTTTCGGCCCCGTCCGAAAATGGACGCGGCGCGGCGGAGTGCATGCGCATGGCCTTAAATGATGCCGGGCTGAAGCCGGAGCAGATTGATTACATCAACGCCCACGGCACCAGTACCCCATTAAATGATCGCAGCGAAACGGCGGCGATCAAGAATGTATTCGGCGAAGGGGCTTACGACGTTCCGGTTTCGTCCACCAAATCCATGACCGGGCACACGATGGGTTCAGCGGGGGCGATTGAGGCCGTATTTTGCATGCTAGCGTTGCGCGACAACATGATCCCACCCACGATCAATTATGAAGTGCCCGACCCCGATTGCGATCTGGATTACGTGCCCAATCAGGCGCGTGCCAAGGAACTCAATCTGGTCATGTCTAATTCCTTCGGCTTCGGCGGGCACAACGCCACACTTATCTTCGGAAAAGCCAACGGCATAAAAGCCGCCTAAGATGCCCTACGCCCACATCACCGGCTGGGGCATGTCCGTCCCTGAGAAGGTGCTTACCAATGACGACCTGGCCCAAATGGTGGAGACTAGCGATAAATGGATCCGCGAACGCACGGGCATCCGCGAGCGGCATATCGCTGACAAGCATCAAACCACCGGTTCATTAGCCACGGAGGCGGCAGCCAACGCTTTGCGCATGGCCAAGCTGCCGCCCACCGAAGTCGAACTGATCATCGTCGCCACCTCGTCGCCAGAATATATCTTTCCCTCCACGGCCAGCCTGGTGCAGGATCGCTTGGGCGCTGAAAACGCCGGAGCTTTTGATCTCTCAGCAGCTTGCACCGGCTTTATTTTCGCGCTGAACATGGCCAGCCAGGCTATTCGCAGCGGAGCCAACAAGAACGCATTGGTGATCGGCTCGGAAACGCTGTCGCGATTGGTGGATTGGACCGACCGCAATACCTGTATTTTATTTGGAGACGGGGCAGGCGCCTTTGTGCTGCAGGCAGACGAAGAACCGGGCGGCGTCATTTCAGCAGTGATGCGTTCGGACGGGTCGGGTGGAGACTTACTCTCGATTCCCGGTGGAGGCAGCGCCCACCCCGCCACCTCGCAAACCGTTTTGGACGGTTTGCACTTCATTCGGATGAACGGGCGCGAAGTGTTCCGCTTTGCGACGCGGGTGATGGCCTCGGCCACTAAAGAAGCCATCGATAAGGCCGACCTGAAGCTGGAGGACATCCAGCTTATCGTGCCCCACCAAGCCAATCTGCGGATTATCGAAGCCGCCGCCCGCGGCCTGAAACTGCCCATGGAGCGCTTCATGGTCAACGTGGACAAATACGGCAACACCTCAACCGCCTCAATCCCAATCGCGGTGTGCGAGGCAGTGGCGCAAGGCCAGTTACAGCGCGGCGACAACACCGTGATGGTGGGTTTTGGGGCAGGGCTTACCTGGGGTTCAGTAGCGGTGCAATGGACAGGGCCGTTCGCCGAGGGCGAACCCATCCGCATCCGCCGCTATGCCCGCATTGCCCGCTTCCGCTCCTGGCTGCGGCGCTTGTGGCGCCACATCGAAGGATTACTTTGGGGGCGAGGCAGAGGATCTTCGGCGTAAAAGCTAATCGAACGATCCCTTATTGAGCGCAAAAGCGCATGTCAAGAAATAATCCGCCGTAAGAAATCTGTTAGAAGGGCTCACCGTCCTCTAGCAATCTCTGAGATTGGTATAATCTGCTGTTGTGATTTTGGTTTGTCCACAGGTGGAGGCATTAGGTGAATAGTCCCCGCAGTCGCGTATCGATCATCTACCTGCTATTTTTTGTAGCGCTGATCCTCTTTGTTTACTTTAACTATCAGCAGCAGGCTAACCAGCAAGAACCGCTGACGATAAATCAGCTGGCGGCCGATATTAAGGCCGGGCTGGTGGCGCGGGTGGTGACGGATAATGACCGGGTGCGCGTCGTTTACGAAAGCGGCGAGGAGCGCCTATCCCAGAAAGAAACTGGCGCCACCACGCTGGAACAACTCCTCTCCTTCGGCGTCACTCCCGAAGAATTAACTCCGGAGCACGTGGATATTGAAGTGCAGGCTCCCAGCGCCTGGCTGGGCATTGGCACCGTGCTCACCTATCTGCTGCCCTTCCTAGTGTTGGCGGGCGTGTTCTGGTTTGTCTTCCGCCAGGCGCAAGGCAGCAACAACGCGGCCATGTCGTTTGGCAAATCGCGGGCGCGCATGTTCTCCGGGGAAAACCCCACGGTAACTTTCAACGATGTGGCCGGGGTGGACGAGGCCAAGGTCGATTTGCAAGAGGTGGTGGAATTCCTCAAAGAGCCCGACAAATTTATTTCTCTAGGCGCACGCATTCCCAAGGGCGTGCTGCTAGTGGGTTCGCCAGGTACAGGTAAGACCTTGCTGGCCAAGGCCGTTTCTGGCGAGGCGGGCGTGCCTTTCTTCTCCATCTCCGGTTCAGAGTTCGTGGAAATGTTCGTGGGCGTGGGCGCCAGCCGCGTGCGCGATCTCTTCGAACAGGCCAAGCGCCATTCCCCCTGCATCGTCTTTGTGGACGAGATCGACGCAGTGGGCCGCCAACGCGGGGCAGGTTTGGGCGGCAGCCACGACGAACGCGAGCAAACGCTTAACCAGATGCTGGTCGAGATGGACGGCTTCGATACGGACACCAATATCATTATGATCGCCGCCACCAACCGCCCGGATATCCTCGACCCGGCCCTTCTGCGCCCTGGCCGTTTCGACCGCCGCGTGATCTTGGACACGCCGGACGTGCGCGGGCGCGAGGAGATATTGAAAGTGCACGTGCGCGGCAAACCCTTGGCCAAAGATGTGAATCTGGCGATGTTGGCTCGCGGCACGCCGGGCTTTGTGGGCGCAGACCTGGAAAACCTGGTCAACGAAGGCGCTATTTTGGCCGCCCGGCGCAACAAGAAGAGCATTGAGCAGGAGGACTTCCAGGAAGCCATCGAACGCTTGATCGCCGGGCCGGAACGCAAGAGCCGCATCATCAGCCCCGAAGAAAAGCGCGTGGTGGCTTATCACGAGGCGGGACATGCCATTGTGGCTACCGCCCTACCCAACTGCGACCCTGTGCACAAGGTGACCATCGTGCCGCGCGGCATGGCCGGCGGTTATGTGCTGGCGTTGCCCGATGAGGACCGCAGCCTAACCAGCCGCGCCAAGTTGCTAGACGACATGGCCTTTGCGTTGGGTGGCCGCGCCGCCGAAGAAATCGTGTTTGACGACATCACTTCGGGGGCACAGAATGACCTGGAACGCGTCACCCATGTGGCGCGGCAAATGGTGACCCGTTTGGGCATGAGCAGCCAACTGGGGCCGCGGGTGTATGGCAAGAAAGAAGAGCTGATCTTCCTGGGCCGTGAGATCTCTGAGCAGCGCGATTATTCCGAGGCAGTGGCCGAGCAGATCGATGACGAGGTGTATAAGCTGGTCAATGAAGCGTTGAGCCGCGCCAGGAAGACCCTGACCAAATACAAGGTTCAATTGCACAAGGTAGCTAAGAAGTTGATCGAGGTAGAGACGCTGACGCGGGAAGAATTCGATAAGATGTTCCCGGTCCCGGTGAAGAAACGCAGCGGCACGCCGGCATTGGCCGGCTCAAATTCGAGATAAGCAATTCGTTTTGATCTTGACAGGCCGAGTCTTTGACTCGGCCTGTTTGTTTAACCTTCATGAGGCTGGGTAAATAAGCTATAAAATACCACCCGTGGCAATGGATAAAACGCAGGCCCAAACGTTAGTTAGTTCGCTGATCGAGCGCGCTGGGCAAAAACCGGACGCGGTTGCGATTACTTTCATCGAGCGCGATGAGCACCGGCCAATCACGACGCGCCAGCTCATTGAAGAGGCGCAAACTTACGCCGCGAAGCTGGAGGGCAGCGGTATCCAGGCCGGCGATCTAATCATTCTTGTTTTGCAGCATTCCCTGGACTTAATTTATGCCTTCTGGGGCGCGGCGCTGCTGGGCGCTATCCCCTCCATTTTTCCTTTCCTCACCGAAAAACTTGACCCCGAACTTTACCGCGAGCGCGTGAAACTGCTGGTGCAGCACTCGGGGGCCAAGGCGGTGATCACCTACCCCGAATTTCAACCGGCTTTATCTGCTTTGCTGCAAAATGCAAATTGCCAAGTGTTTTCCACCACGGACTTTGTGATGGCCAAAATCGGGCCGGCGAATAGCCCCCCAAACATTGCACCGGAAGATGTCGCCCTGTTGCAGCATAGCAGCGGCAGCACCGGCTTGCAAAAAGGCGTGGCGCTTTCGCATCACGCCGTGCTCAGGCAGATCGAAGCGTACGGCCAGGCAATCGAATTACAACCTGAGAAGGATGTAATCGTCAGCTGGCTGCCGCTGTATCACGACATGGGCTTGATCGCCGGCTTCGTGATGCCCATCGTCAGCGGAACTCACCTGGTAATGATGTCGCCTTTCGATTGGGTGAAGCAGCCTAGCATGCTGCTGGAGGCGATAAGCCGCTACCGCGGGACGCTGTGCTGGCTGCCCAACTTTGCCTATAACCATATTGCCCGCTCTTTCCGTCCAGCCGATGGCCTCGACCTCTCCAGTTGGCGGGCGGCCATTAACTGTTCCGAGCCCGTATATGAGGAGAGCCACCAAATTTTTCTTGAGAAACTAGCGCCCTTTGGATTTTCACCAAAAAGCTTGGCCGTTTCTTATGCCATGGCGGAGAACACCTTCGCGGTCACACAAACGAAACTGGGCGCCCCACCCCGCGTGGATATTGTGGAAGTCGGCGCGTTGCAAGAGCGCGGCGAGGCGACCCCGGCCAAGGAAGGTAAACATGTAGTGAGTTGTGGCGAGGCCATTGAGAGCGTCGAGATCGCTATTTTGGATGAACAGCAAAAGGCAGTGCCCGAGCGACGGGTGGGAGAGATCGCGTTGCGGAGCGATTTTATGCTCAGCAGTTATTACCACCGGCCCGATCTAACTGAAAAGGTGATCACGAAGGAAGGCTGGTATCTCAGCGGCGACATGGGCTACCTGGCAAATGGGGAGCTATACATCACGGGGCGCAAGAAGGATTTAATTATTGTGGGCGGAAAAAACATCTACCCGCAAGATTTGGAAGCCATTGCCAATCGGACCGTGGGGATTCACCCAGGTCGGGCGGTTGCATTCGGCGTGCTTGATGAGCGCCTTGGATCGGAAAAAGTCGTGATTGTAGCGGAAGCGGTAGACGGCGCCAATCTGGAGAAAGTGGAACAGGAGCTACGCGCCAGTATGGTGCGGGAGACAGAGGTGACCTTAGGAGACCTGCGTTTTGTGCCCAGGGGCTGGGTGGTCAAGACCTCCAGCGGCAAGCATGCCCGGGCAGACAACCGCGCTAAATACTTGAGGGAATTTGCTTGAGAAGGTTTAAGAAATTCGACTTTGGATTAAATCAGCTAATTGATTGAGCGTATCGAAGGTCTGCGCGTTGAGCTCAGTATCGTTAATGTGAGCGCCCCAGGTTTGTTCAACGAATAAGGCCAAATCCACTAAAGAAAATGAATCGATCACGCCGCCGGAAATAAGCGGCTCGTTGGGGTTTAAGGTTTTATCCGGCCGCTTCAGCATCTGTGTGGTGATATAGGCATTCAGTTTTTCGACGATTTGAGATTTCAACTCATCCTCCAACGCCAAATTCTATCAGCGCCCGGCGCAGAGCATCTAATGTTTTCAAGGCGAAGTATGAGCGTACGCTCCAGGATTTATAGGTAATGTAGAAGCCTTCTGGCCGTTTGCCTTCATTGCGGGCCCAATCGATGCCATGTCCAGCCAAGGGTTGAGCGGCGCGCCACCAATTAATCAGGGGAATGTCGTAATCGTAGGCAACCTGAGCGGTGGCCAAATTTATGGAGTGGTTGCCCTCAACGTTATCCGCCTTGGTAATCAAGATGGGGATGACGTTTTGGGAAAGGGCGTAATCGACCGCCTGACGCAAATACTCTTCATAGTTTTGTGAGGTGCGCCCCTCATAGACGAATTCCATCGAGATAATGATGAACGAAGGTTTGTAGGTGCGGATTTCACAGGCAAGCGGGTCCTCGCCCTGCTCACAGATATCGGGGTCGGCGCGCAAGGGCGTAAAGATGGCTGGGAAATTAAATCCGCCATCTAAAGCCACACCGTCGCGACCCCAGGAACCTGCGTAATAGTCGATCGTCTCTCGTAAATATTCTTCATCGGGATCCAACCTGTAACGACCTGGAATATCGTAAAAGCCTAGAAACGCTTCGGGGATGTTTTGACAATCGCCCGCCTTGGCAAAGTGGGTTGGGTCATTGCCTTGCGTAAGGCCGCGTTCATACACATCGGCCAGCCAGGGACTTAAGGCGGGCACGATGGGCCAGGTGCGCCATTCCTTGGGGAGCAACCGCGTGTCCGGCGTCGGCGTTGCGCTAGGCCATACCGGTTCCGTAGCGAACGGCGTTTCGGTAGGAATCTGCTGTGTTACGGGGTCCGGGGTGGAACTCGCTTCCCCAGTTGAAAACGCCCCAGCCTGCGGGCCACCCGGGCCGCACATCTTCCATTCGCCACCTTCGACCACGACACTAAAGAGCCGCCCGCCGAGTTCATCGAGCTGGTCTTCCCCGCCCGCGTAGCTATAACGAATTTGACCGTGGCAGGCGACCCGAGCGGTTTCGCCATCCTGGGAAACTACTTGGCAATCCAGGCCTTCCAATTGGGCTTCGACGCCCTGGTAAGCGGCGCTTTCCAGGATAGCTTGGCCTTCCCAGGCTGCGCAAGAAGCGTTAACTGCGGCAATCTCATCGGTATTGACCAGGGCTCGTAGATAACTTTCGACGGCTTGATCCGGGGTACCAGCCGAACCGCAGGCAGCTAGCAGAAAGGTAATAGACAGAGCAGCGGCTAGCTTGCAGTGAGAGTTTTGCACAGTTTAAGGGCTTATTTGAAGATCAAATTGTTCGCCGAGCACGGCGATCAGCGCCTCGGCCAGTTCAAGTGTACCGCGCGGGGTAAGGTGAATAGGCGTGTTGGTGAATTCCGCGTTGTCGGCGGCCTGCCAGAGATCGGAATAGTTCCAGCCATGAGCTGACGCAAAAGAACGCAGCAGTTCGCGGTAGCCATCGTAGGCCCAACGCGGGTAAAAGGAATTGTAGCGAATGTGGCTGTTGGCGCCCGAGCTAACGAAGATCGGCTCGTTAACGATGAGGACGGGAACTTCGCCAGCCTGAGCCAGGCCGGCTTGAATCACATCGAGGGCAAGCTCATCTTCATTAAGAGCAGGCGGCTGCTGACCGTAGTAATCTTCATTGGATTCCAAATCCACGGCGCGCAGTTCAATCGTTTCGGGGATAAATACATCAATCCCGGTGGCCGCCCACATCAGGCCATACAACTGCAGGCGCAGGAGATTGGCCAGGTTGCGGCGCTGGCCGATGAGGGTTCCGTCCCAGAAATCGGCATTTGCAAATTCAGGACTATTCGGATCAATAGATAAATCGTATTGACTACTCAGGTCGCGGATGCGATCTGGGTTGTTTTGCACAAGCGGCGATGAGATTTGCTTTGCGTTTGGAAAGGCTTCCAGAGTCACGAACCAAAGGATCAGGTCCGGTTGGTATTGCATGGCATAGTCAAGGATCATCAGATCCTTAGTGAGCGAGATGGTGGGATGGCCAAGGTTGTAAAAGACGACTTTGCGCCCATCGACGGTTTGTAAACCGGCGCGATTGAGCGCCGCGGTAAGTGTGTCTTTGTTTTCCAGCAAGAAGCCCCATACAGACGAATCTCCCACCACAAGGACACGGAATTCGCCGGTAGTCTTCTCCGCGCCGGACAACTTGTGAGAGGCAAACATAGCCTCCAAGCTATAGAGATTAAGGTTGTAGGCGCGCGGCGGATCATCCCCATAAGGCAGCCGTTCGCGTCCCGGCAGCACCCAGTTGTAGAGGGTGAGGCGCCCGAGGGCGGGAATGGGATTGAAAGATGCAAAGATCAAATTGCAAAGCAAGAAAATCAGCGCGGCCTTGAATAAGAGCCGGGCAAGAGAAATTTTTTTGGCTTCCATCAGGCAGCTATTCCAAACAGGATGCGGAGAACGCGGAGGGCGTCGGCGGGCTGCGGCAAGGCAAACCATACCCACCCCAGCGTGACAAAGGCAAAGGTAGCGAAAATCCCGAAGCTCAATGAAAGTTTAGGGTTTCTGACTATTCTGCGCGTCTTTGTAAATTGTACCCATTGGTTGTGTACAAAAAGGCCCCCGCCATGCCAAAGCCCCCAGGCAAGAAAGTTCCAAGTGAGGCCATGCCAGAGACCAATCAAAGCCATGGTGCTGAGTTGGGCAAACAGGATGATCAGCCACACAGGAAGATTGCGGATGCGCAGGAAGCGCGTAAGCGGGTTGAAGTAATAAGAACGAAACCATTGAGCCAGAGTGATGTGCCAGCTATTCCAAAAAGCGGTGATATTAGGCTTGAGATAAGGCCGGTCGAAATTCTCGGGCAGGAAGATGCCGAAGAGCATGCCGAGGCCAATAGCGATTTGGGTGTAACCGGCGAAATCAAAGAATAAACGGAATGAAAAAGCGAGCAACAGCAGCCACATCCAAATGCTGGATTGAGTTTGAACGGCGTTGATGGAATTGAGCGCAAAAAAGGCCAGCCCATCAGCCAGGATAAATTTCATGAAGAGGCCCGTGACCAGACGTCTGCCGGCCGAGAAAATTTGATCCGGTTGCAATGTGAAGTTGCGCTGCAGATCACCTTGAAAGCGCTGGATGCGGTCAATGGGGCCGGCAGTAAGGGCAGGGAAAAAGACAATGTAAGTGACAAAGTCGCGCAGGGAGACCTGGGGCAGCCGACCCGCCAAGCGATCGCGCAAGGTATGAATAAGGCGGAAAGCAATGTAGGAAAAACCCAGCCAGCCAATATCGAGGGAGGAGGCAAGCTGTGGATCCTGCCCGCCCAAACTGCGCAAGCCGGCACTGACGCGCAAGGCAACAGGCTCCGATTTGAGCACAATGAAAAGTAGGAGGATAAACAGAACAGCTAAATTCAACAACCAAGTGCGGCCGCGGCCTAAGCGAAAGATGATGATGACAAGCGCTGAGATTAAGACCAGCAGGAAAGCGACCAACTCAATCTGCGGCGGGCGCGAGGCGGTGAGGCAGCAGAGCGACTCGAAATAACGGGTGGCGCTCAGGAATAAGGCAAGTCCCACCAGCAACGCTACAGCGCGCCAATCTTCGCGCTTGAACCCAACATCTCGAGGAAGCGTGAGCGACCAAACCAGGGCGGCCAGGCTCAGGCTGAGGCAGGGCAGAAAAAAGAAGAGATTACGAATGGCGGAGGCGGGCTGCAGCCAGAAGACCGCAAGCACGCTGGCGACGAAAAGTAGCCAATTGCGATTGACGACTTTATAGAAGCGCCCAGCCAATAAGGCCAGCGCGGCAAAGAGCAGGATCTGAGTCAGGGTCAAAGATTAAAAGCCTTGATAGATCCACAGCGGGCTCTGGTCGCTGGTCATGATCAAAAGCAAAATGACGATCAGGCAGAGCGCGATGGCGTAGAAATTTTCTTGAGAAAAGAGTCTTTTCATGGTGCTTATGCAGAAAAACGCAGCCATTATAAGCGAGCGAGGCGGTCGGTATAATGGCGAAAATGAAGACGTTTTTGCAACGCTTGGCAGAGCCGCGCCCGATCCTGTTGGATGGAGCAACCGGCACCGAGCTGGAACGCCGCGGCGTGGTTACTAGTTCGCCCATCTGGAGCGCGGCTGCCCTGCTGAGCGCACCGAACTTGGTCGAACAAATCCACCGCGACTATTTGCAAGCCGGCGCCGAAATCATTATTACGAATACCTTCCGCACCCATCGCCGCTCGCTGGACAAAGTGGGGCGCGGCGATGAGGCCGCCAGCTTGACTACTCTGGCGGTGGATCTTGCGCAAAAGGCCGTGCGCGAGAGCGGTAAAGGGGCTTTTGTGGCCGGCTCGATGGCGCCGCTGGAGGACAGCTACTCCACAGGCGAGCCGCTGCCACGCGAAGTCTATTTGCGGGAACACATGGAAATGGCGCGCAATCTGGCCGCGGCGGGCGTGGATCTGTTACTTATTGAGACCATGAAGGACGTCGCCGAGGCGGAAGCGGCCGCCGAGGCGGCCCGGGCGACGGGGCTGCCTTTTGGGGTGAGCTTTATTTGCAAGGCAGATGGGCGTTTGTTTTCGGGAGAGAGTTTGGCTCAGGCTGTGCAAGCGGTAGAACGCTATGGGCCAAGTTTCCTGGGAATCAACTGCACGCCGGCGCCAAGTCTGGATAAGGCGTTAATCGAACTGCGCGCCGCCACGCAGCTGCCCATCGCGGTGTATGCCAACCCGGGGCACACCGAGGACTATGAGCATTGGGGCGAAACCGAAGCCACCCAGCCCGAGGCGTATGCACGCTACGCCCAACAGTGGCTGTCGTTGGGGGCAAAGCTTGTAGGGGGTTGCTGCGGCACGCGGCCGGAGCATATCGCCGCGATCCGAATTACTGAAGCTGTTTAACCCCTTTTTTGCCTAGTTCATCAGATCATTTCGTCCAAATCTGTAACCAGCTGGCGGAGATGTATCAGGCCTTAATTGCCGCCGAAGATGTTGACGGGAATTTGGCACAAAAAAGCACGGGAGCTGAGGGATAAGAAAAAAGAGCATCCTTTGGTAAAATCATCTTCGCGTTGATTTTAGAGCGCGAATAAAGTAGAACATTTCACATGGCTATACGCATTCATCCCAGCGCCGATGTTTCCAAAGACGCCAAAATCGGCGAGGGCAGCAGCATTTGGCACCACGCGCAGGTGCGCGAAGGCGCGGTGATCGGCGAAGAATGCATCATCGGCAAGGGCGTCTACGTGGGCGCGGACGTAAAAATCGGCAATCGGGTGAAAATTCAGAATTACGTATCCGTCTATGAAGGCCTCACTATCGAAGATGGCGTGATGGTGGGGCCGCATGTATGCTTTACCAATGATCTGCTACCGCGGGCAATCAACCCGGATGGCAAGCTGAAAACAGGCCACGATTGGAAATTGACACCCACACTTGTGAAGGAAGGCGCCGGCCTGGGGGCCAATTCAACCATTCGCTGCGGGGTGACCATCGGGCGCTGGGCGATGGTGGGTGCGGGCAGCGTGGTCACCAAAGATGTGCCCGATTATGGCCTGGTGTATGGCAACCCCGCCCGTTTGCACGGCTTTGTTTGCCCTTATGGGCAACGATTGGAAAAGGTAGGCGAGGAAAACGATATGGTCGTGGCCAAGAGTCGAGCTTATAAGGAAGGAATCCGTATTCCTAAGAAGCTGTGGGAGCAAGGACAATGATCCCGATTGCAAAGCCCATGATGGGCGAAGAAGAAAAACGCGCCGTCTTGGAGGTGCTCGATTCGGGGATGCTTGCCCAGGGGCCGCGGGTGGAGAAATTTGAGCAAGCCTTCGCCGAGATGTGCGGCGTGCGTTTTGCGGTAGCGACTTCATCCGGCACCACCGCGCTGCACACGAGCTTGATGACGCATGGCATTGGTGAAGGCGACGAGGTCATTACCAGTTCATTCACCTTTATCGCATCCGCCAATAGCATTCTATATACGGGCGCCAAGCCCGTGTTCGTGGACATCGATGCACGCACCTACAACATTGACCCAGCCAAGATCGAGGCAGCCATCAACAAAAAAACCAAGGCGATCATGCCGGTGCATCTGTTTGGGTTAAGCTGTGATATGGGCGCGATTATGGATCTGGTGAAAAAACACAACCTCCTATTGATCGAAGACGCCTGCCAAAGTCACGGAGCGACCTATAAAGGAAAAAGGGTCGGTTCCTTTGGCACGGGCACCTTTTCCCTCTACCCCACCAAGAACATGACCTCTGCTGAAGGCGGCATGATCACGACCAACGATGAAAAGTTTGCTGCGGAATGCCGCATCATCCGCCAGCATGGCATGCGCCAGCGCTACTATCACGACGATCTGGGCTTCAATTTCCGCATGAGCGATGTGCACGCAGCCATCGGCTACGAGCAGCTCAAGAAGCTCCCCAGCTTTAATGAGGCAAGGCAGCGCAATGCCGCTTTCCTCAGCCAACATCTGGAAGGAGTCGTCCTCCCAACCGTGCCTGAAGGCAGCGAACACGTTTATCACCAATACACCGTGCGAGTGCCCGGCGGAAAGCGCGACGCGTTGATTGAGCATTTAAAGAACAGCGGCATCGGCTGCGGGGTGTATTACCCGGTGCCAGTGCACAAACAAAATTATTACGTCAAAGAACTTGGTTACAAGCAGACATTGCCCGAGACCGAACGGGCATCGGCCGAAGTGTTATCTCTGCCCGTGCACCCAGGGCTCAGCCCAGCTGATCTCGAGAGCATCGTGGACGCAGTCAATAAGTTCATGGCCGCTTAGGCTAACTGATGACCGTTAAAGTAACTGTGATTGGCGTGGGGGCCATGGGCAGGAACCATGCAAGGGTCTATGCTGAATTACCCGGCGTGGAGTTGACGGCAGTATCCGACAACAATCTAGACTTGGCCAACGAGCTAGCGGATAAATATGGCGTATCGGCCTACCAAAACTATGCGGAAATGCTAAAAAAGGAAAAACCGCAGGCCGTTTCCATCGCCGTGCCCACCGCAATGCACGAAGAAGTAGCCAGCGCAGCAATGCAGGCCGGCGCACACGTGTTGATTGAAAAACCGATCGCCTCCAAGATCGAAGAAGGCCAACGATTAATCAAGCTGGCCGATTCTTTGGGGCGCAAATTAATGGTCGGGCACATCGTGCGCTTCAATCCGGCCATCAAGACCTTGCGCGAAAAACTGCAGAAAAATGAGTTGGGGCGCATTTTCCAGATCGTGTGCCGGCGCGTCGGCCCTTTTCCGGCGCGCATACGCGACGTGGGCGTGGTCATTGACCTGGCCCCGCACGACATTGATATCATGCGCTATTTGACCGGAATGAACCCAGAGCGCATCTATGCCGAGATCGAGCGACGGGTGCACACCGATTTTGAAGATCTGGTGTTCAGCCTGCTGCATTTTCCCAATAACGTGACCGGGGCCATTGAAATCAATTGGCTTACCCCCACGAAAGTGCGCGAAATTATCGTTTTAGGCGAACGGGGCATGTTCCAGGTGAACGATTTGACCCAGGATTTATTCTTTTTCGAAAATGCGGAGATGAATGGCGAACTGTGGCCCGTGTTGGGTAATATTACGGGAGTAAGCGAAGGTCGCATGGTGCGCTATTCTCTAGAGCGCTACGAGCCACTGCGCGCGGAACTTGAGGCTTTTATTGAGGCAGTCACAGAAGATAAGCCAGTACCCATTACCGGAGAAGATGGATTGGAAGCCTTGCGATTGGCTCTGGCCATGATCGAATCCGGGAGAACCCACCAGGCCATCAAAGTCTAGAAAATGACGTTAGCCGCACTGCGCAAAAAGATCGAGCAGAAGGAAGCTCGTTTAGCCGTAATTGGCCTGGGTTACGTGGGCCTGCCTGTGGCGTGTACCTTTGCAAAGGCGGGGTTCGATGTAGTGGGGATTGATATTCAACAGGACCGCATTGACAAAATCAACGCGCGTATTTCGCCGATTGAAGGTAATGAACCCGGTTTGGCGGAATTGCTGGCCGAAGTAATCAAGGCGGGCGAATTACGAGCCAGCACGGATT
>Ga0214473_10005516_pt1 | contig 15139 bp, 13 predicted proteins | sample RVTome_7_FD_203509 | JGI IMG/M metagenome (GOLD analysis project Ga0214473, IMG submission 203509) | Soil microbial communities from uranium-contaminated site in the Upper Colorado River Basin, Wyoming, United States - RVT98D197 | ecosystem: Environmental > Terrestrial > Soil > Contaminated >... | reverse complement strand
CGCACTTTCTCTCTTGGGTCATCATGTATGGTGTGCTGCTGGTCATTCTTTCGCCAGGGAATGGATTGTTAAACGCAATCATCGAAAGGTTTGGGGGTGAACCTATAGCCTTTCTTACTTCACCGGATTATTTCCGATGGGTGGTCATCCTGTCGGATATTTGGAAGGAGACAGGCTGGGCCACGATTCTTTATCTTGCGGCTCTCTTAGCCATCAGCCCGGATCTGTACGAAGCAGCGGCTGTTGACGGGGCAACGCCCCTCCAACGCATCTGGTATATCTCCCTTCCCGGCATCCTGCCAGTGATCGTGCTGGTCACGCTGCTGCGCATGGGGCATATCCTGGAAGCGGGCTTCAACCAGATCTTTGTGCTTTATTCCGTCCCGGTTTACAGTGTGGGCGACATTCTTGACACGTGGGTCTACCGCCAGGGTGTTCTGAACTTCCAGTTCAGCCTCGCGACCGCAGTGGGTTTTTTCAAGGGCGTCATCGGTCTTGTGTTGATCCTGGTCTCAAATCGCGTTGCCAAGCGCTGGGCGCAGCAGAGCATTTATTAGGAGAGCCCCCATGTTGCATTCAAAGACCCGCGACGCTGTGATTTTCCAGATTGGTCTTGCGATCTTTCTCACGCTCATCCTGCTCATCATCCTGGTCCCATTCTGGCGGGTGATCGTGACTGCCTTCATTCCGCTCGATATTTACACACGTGAAGGTGTTCCCTTCTTCCTTTCGCCAACAAAATGGAGCTTCGAAGCGTTCAAACAACTTTTAGGTCATTCCCAATTTCCTCGCGCGATATGGAATAGTGTGATTATTACCCTTTTGGGAACGGCAATCAGCCTGTTTCTCACTGTCCCTCTTGCCTACGGGCTTTCCACTCGTAATTTGCCCGGACGTAAATTGATCATGACGCTCATCCTGTTCACGTATCTTTTCAGCCCCGGGTTGATCCCGGTTTATCTGCTGATCACGGGTATGAAGCTGACGAATAACTACCTTGCCATCATTCTGCCGCCTGCGGTCAGTGTCTACAACACGCTGGTCATGATGAGCTTCTTTGAAGGGTTGCCCGAAGATCTCAAGGAAGCCGCCCGGCTGGATGGGGCAAATGAGCTACAGGTCTTATGGAATGTCATTCTTCCATTATCCAAGCCAATCCTGCTGACGATTGGCTTGTTCTACGCCGTTTTCTTCTGGAATGAATTCTTTACGCCTCTCCTCTATCTGAATGATAGCAATCTGCTGCCTTTACCTGTCCTGCTTCGCAATATTCTGATTTCTGCGAGTTTCAACGAGTATGTCGAATATAACGCGTTTAGCTCCTCGTCCCTGGAGTCGTTGAAAGCGGCAGGCGTACTTATTACGATGATCCCTATGATCTTGATCTATCCATGGATACAACGTTATTTCACAAAAGGTACATTGGTTGGAGGTGTAAAGGAATAATAAAAAGAATACTCTGAACCGTTTGTCACACTGTCATTCAAGAATAAAGTGAATAGTAAATATTCTCTTTTCAACAAATCCAAAAAGGAGAAGAAGATGAAAAATTGGAAAATGGTCTTTGTCGTGTTTCTTCTGGTATTGAGCCAGGTCCTGGCAGCATGCGCTCCCGCTGCCACACCCACGGAAGCAGCCGCGCCAGAAGCAACAGAAGCACCGCCTGAACCAACGGCAGTGCCGTCGCCAACAACTCCACCGGAACCTGTTGATGTCGTGCTCTGGGCACAGGCAACCGTGACTGAAGCCGGCGCGCCGCCCGATGACTGGATTGCGTATGACATCATCCGTGAGGAACTGAACATCAACCTTACCTACGTGATCGTTCCAACAGGTGCGGACGGCGAAGCGAAGGTCAATGCCGTCGCGGCCGCGAACGACCTGCCTGACCTGTTCCAGATGGTCAGCGCCAATAACGACAACCGCGGTGCATTGCTGCGGCTTGTTGAGCTCGGCCTGATTGCTCCGGTCGAAGACTTGATGCCTCTCATGCCGGAGCGTGTCAAACTCCATTACAACGATCCGTTGGCAATCGACCTGGTCACGTTCGACGGTCACCAGTATGGTTTCCCCGAGCCGCCTCCACTGCCGAAGCGCGAAGGGTTTGTCATCCGCAAGGATTGGCTGGATAAACTTAGCCTCGAGGCACCCGCCACACCGGAAGAAATACTGGCTGTTGCAAAGGCATTTACGGAGCAGGATCCTGATGGGAACGGCAAGAACGATACCTATGGTGTGGGCGGCTTCCTGAATGGACCGGGTCTTGGCACCCGCTTTGATTTCATCATGGGTGCGTATGGCGTGCCGGGCCAGTGGAACTTTGCTGATCCAGCCAACTTCGGACTCAACGTCAGAAGCGATCAATATCCTGAGGCGCTTGCCTACTTCAAGTCGCTGGTCGATGCAAAAGTGATCGATCCCGATTGGCCGACATTAACTCGCGATGACTTCCGTGCTCGCTGGAAACAAGGCTTGTACGGAATCATGTGGGAGGATTTTGCTGCTCTCACCAACAAATCCAACTATGAACCGTTTGACACGAACTTCCCCGATGGGGAGTGGATTCCGTTGCCGGCACCGAAGGGCCCCAATGGCGACGCGTACTATGGCGTCTACACCGGACGCGGCCAGATCTTTGCCATTTCGCAGAAAGCCGCCGACGATGGCAAGGCTGAGGCGATTGCCAGTTTGCTGGAATGGATGGCAACCGATGGCTATTACCTGCTTGGCTTCGGTGAAGAAGGCAAGAACTTTATCATCGACGCGAATGGCAACATCTCCACTGAAGGACTGGATCCTGTGGAGGCCTACACTGCCCCCGAACGTCAGCCCTTCACGCAGATGCGTAACCAGTTGGTCTTCTACAACTCTGAGCAGGAAATTGTCGCTCGCTATCCAACCTACGAAACGATCAACGGTCGGACAATGGAACCGATGAATTTCCTCGGATTCTTCCAGGAACAGCCGTGGGTGGATGGACGCGGAATTCAGGTCATTCTGCCGCCCGCCAATGCGGCTGACTTCGACCGCTTCTACAATGAAGGATTGCTCCAGTTTGTGCTCGGACAAAAAGAACTGACCGAAGAATCCTGGGCTGAGTATCTTGCGGGTCTCGATGCAATAGGCGCCGCCGATTACGAAGCCTCCGCAAAACAAGCATTGATTGATGCTGGGCTTCTAAAGTAACCGGTCCAGTAATCGAAAAGAGGCGGGCGGCTTACAAACCGCCCGCCTTACTCTGAGACCCCTTTACTCGCGCTGAGTGCAGCGCAGTCGAAACGTCCGAAGCAATCTCCTCACCCTCAAAATGACTACACCCATCCCTCTCAAGATTGCCTATATCGGTGGCGGAAGCCGCGAGTGGGCACGCAAGTTGATGATCGATCTTGCCCTTTGTCCTGATCTCACAGGCGAAGTGGCGCTCTATGATATCGATCTGGACTCCGCGCGCCTCAATGAACAACTGGGCAATTGGATGCACGCTTCACCTCAACCGGGCGTCCTGTCGCGCTGGCATTATGTTGCTGTGCGGACATTGAGAGAGGCATTACAGGAAGCGGATTTCGTTATTATCTCCATTCAGCCGGGTCCATTGGAACTGATGCAGAAGGAAATCGCTCTGGCAGAAGATTACGGGCTTTTCTTCCCGGTCGGTGACACAACGGGGGCGCCGGGTCTCATCCGTGGACTTCGGTCGGCTGCCATTTACAAGAACTTTGCCGAAGCCTTAGCCACCTTCTGCCCGGAGGCGTGGATCATCAACTATACCAACCCGATGTCCATCTGCACGAGGACATTGACCCGCGTCGCGCCCGAACTCAAAGTCTTTGGCTGCTGCCATGAAGTGTTCTCCACGCAACGCATGCTCGCCCGCGTTGCATCGCAATATCTGAAAATCGAGACGCCGCATAGAAGTGAAATCCAGGTCAATGTGCTGGGCATCAACCATTTCACATGGATAGATCAGGCCAGCTATCAGGGACATGACCTGCTCGATCTGTTGCGACAGCATCTCGAAGGACCTGGCATACTCCGCACCTACACTCAGGCAGAGGTTGAAAGCTGGAACGACTGGTTCCACAGCGCAGACCAGGTCAAGTTTGCGCTGTTTCAGCGGTTTGGCATTCTCGCCGCCGCCGGCGACCGTCATCTCGTGGAATTTTTACCGGGGTTTATTCATTCCCCTGAAACTTTATTCAAATGGGGCATCATCCGCACACCCGTTTCCTGGCGCATCGAACGCTGGGCAAGTGCCCCACAGAAGACGCGCGACCTGATCAACGGTGTTACTACATTCCTCCTCAACCCCTCAGGTGAAGAAGGTGTAGGCATGCTCAAAGCTCTTGCCGGATTGGGAGAACTGGTCACAAATGTCAATTTGGAAAATGTTGGGCAAATATCCGATATGCCTCTTCATGTTGTGGTTGAGACCAATGCTCATTTCAGTCGCGATAGCGTTCGTCCATTAACCGCGGGCGCGCTTCCAGCCGGGATCGCGCCGCTGATCAACCAGCACAGTGCGGACCAGGAATTAATTGTCGAAGCCGCCTTGACCGAAAGCACGGATCTTGCATTTCAAGCCTTCTTCAATGACCCGGCCAATCATCTTCCCATTGACCTGGCCTGGGAACTATTCAACCGAATGTTGCAAGTTAACCGAGAATACCTGCCTTCGATGGCAGTTGCATCGTAAGGCGGCCGCCCGGCGAGCGCAAACCATTTTGATGATCTTGAAGGGTCGCCCCTACTAAGGTTCTTATCATGAAGCAAATATCTTCGCAGAATCCATTCGTCCTAAATACCTGGTCCGTTCGCATGGTCGAATCCACGCTTCAACGCTATAGATTGGACGACGCGCTTTGGCATTACGAACATGGATTGCAGGTCATGGCGATCCAAAAAACCGGCGAAGCGACCGGTGAATCACGATACCTGCGTTTTGTTTCAGATTGGATCGACAACTTCGTGCGAGCCGATGGAATTATCCGCACCTATCGCGTTGACGAATACAACCTTGACCAGATCAATGCGGGGAAGCTGCTTTTCGGCGCGTTCGAACGGACCGGCGCTGAGCGCTATCGCATAGCGCTCAACCTGTTGCGCGAGCAACTACGGACACAACCGCGCACAGAAAGCAATGGGTTCTGGCATAAGAAAATCTATCCCTATCAGATGTGGCTGGACGGCATCTACATGGCCAGCCCATTTCTGGTTGAATACGCGTACCATTTCGATGAACCGTCCATATTCGATGATGTTGTACATCAGATCCTGTGGATCGAAGAGCATACCCGCGATGAACAGACCGGGCTGCTCTATCACGCCTGGGATGAGCGGAAAGTGCAGCGTTGGGCTGACCCAGTCACAGGCCGCTCGCCTCACTTTTGGGGACGCGGCATCGGCTGGTTCGTGATGGCCCTGGTCGATGTGCTGGATAGTTTGCCACGGGATCAGGCCCATCGTCCGGATTTGATCGCTATTCTCAATCGGACGGCGCGCGCACTGGTCAAGGTCCAGGATGAGGGCACAGGACTCTGGTATCAGATCCTCAATCTGCCCGAACGTGCCGGCAATTATCTCGAAGCATCCGCCTCTGCCATGTTTGTCTATGCGTTTGCAAAGGGTGTCCGCAAAGGGCTTCTGCCAGAGGAATATCTTTCAGCGGCGCGGCGCGGCTACAACGGGCTTCTGCAAAATCTGATCAAGATTGACGCGCAGGGGTTGCTCACGCTTGAAGGGACGTGCGGAAGTGCCGGGTTGGGAGGCGAGCCCTATCGCGATGGATCATTTGAATATTATGTCACCGAAAAGATCATATCGAACGACCCGAAAGGTGTAGGGCCTTTTGTTCTCGCCGCGCTTGAAATGGAGAGCACGGAAGCGGGTGTGCAACAGGGGGATGAATTGCCGTGAAATCGGTGAGGCATGACTCGGTTTTCAATGTATGCAGTCTTGGTGCACTGGGGGATGGCCAGACGCTGGACACACGTGCCATTCAGTCCGCGGTTGATGCGTGCGCGGAGTGGGGAGGTGGGACAGTATATTTTCCGGCGGGTCGCTATGTAATGGGCAGCCTGTTCCTCCGGGACCATATCACACTCCACCTGGATGCGGGTGCTGTGATACTAGGAAGTGAAGACCCTCACGATTACCCGATCGTTGACAGTCGTTGGGAAGGGATGCATCAGGATACATACGCTCCGCTGATCGCGGGGAAAAACCTGAAACATATCGCCGTGATTGGCCGCGGCACGATTGACGGACGCGGCGAAATCTGGTGGAAGGCAAAGAAAGAAAAGACTCTTGCCCATCCACGACCGCGCCTGATCAGTTTTTCTGATTGCAACAATGTGCTCATCGAAGGCATCACTGCCATCAACTCGCCGAGCTGGACGATCAATCCCGTTCACTGCCAAAACGTGAACATTCACGCCATCACGATCATCAACCCCGCCGACTCGCCGAACACTGACGGCATCAATCCCGATTCCTGCCGGCTTGTGCACATCTCCGATTGTTATGTGAGCGTCGGTGATGATTGCATCACCATCAAATCGGGCACGGAACATGAACGTCCTGATCGTTATGCTCCCTGCCGCGACATCACGATCACCAATTGCACGCTCGAGCGCGGTCACGGCGGTGTGGTCATTGGCAGTGAGATGAGCGGCGGTGTGAAGAATGTGGTCATTTCGAATTGTGTTTTCATCGGAACCGATCGCGGTATCCGCATCAAGTCACGTCGCGGGCGCGGCGGTGTGGTGGAAGATATACGCGTATCCAATTTGATCATGGATGGCGTGCTTTGCCCGTTCACCATGAATCTTTATTATCACATCGGTGAGCGCGGCAACCTACATGTCTCTGATAAAAACCCGCGTTCGGTCAATGACGGCACACCGCGCCTGCGGCGCATTCACTTCAGTCATATCACCGCACGTGAGGTCAAACACGCCGCGGGATTTCTGTATGGACTGGCGGAGATGCCCCTGGAAGACATTTCTCTCAGCGATATTTCCATCTCGATCTCGGAGGAAGCCGATTCAGGCTACCCCGAAATGGCGGACGACATCCCAAGTATGTCCCAGGCTGGATTTTTCATCCGCAACGCGCGCCACCTGCGTCTCGAAAATGTTGAAGTGACAGGACAAATTGGTAAAGCATTCGATATCGCAGAATCTGAAGATGTAACGATTATCGAGTAAGTGAAAAATGCCTGCTGACCTGTTCATCTTGCAGGAACATCTCAATCGTGTTTATTTAGCACGCCCGCACAAATTTAGATTGAGCGCCCGCACCTTAAAAGATTATCTCCTTTGGCAGGCAGCCTTTCGTACCGAATTGACCCGCTTGCTCGGGTTGCACGGGCATCCGCCTGCATCGCCTGTTGCACAAAACATCCACAGCGTGGATAGAGGCACCTTCATAGAAGAAAAACTTGCGCTTGATGTCGGCGAAGGCGTTCATGCACCGTTATACTTGCTCAGGTCAAAACAGGAGCCGCCCTACAGGCCGATCCTTGTCTTTCATGGACATGATCCCAGCGCACAATACTGCCTTGGCAGTTACCCCGACGAAGAGACCGCGCGTGCCAATCTTGCTGCTGACAATAATTATGCACAGGTATTGGCGGAGGCAGGTTATCTGGTTTGTCTCGTCGAGCAACGCGGCATAGGTGAACGCTTGAGTGATCAGGTCTCCAAACTTACAACGCGCTCGTGTCGCCACCTTTCGTTTTTCTATCAAATGCACGGACGCACATTACTTGGCGAGCGCATTTGGGATGGCATGTGCGCCGCAACCTATTTGCTCTCTCGCGCAGATGTCACTGGCGGGTTGGGTTGCACAGGCCATTCTGGCGGCGGGACCACTGCACTGTTCCTGTCCGCATTAGATGAGCGTATCGCCACCGTTGTCGTCTCTGGTTATTTCAATTCGTTCCGCGGCTCCATCCTTGCAATGGAACACTGCGAATGCAATTATGTGCCTGGAATTCTCGAACTTGCTGAGATGGGTGACGTTGCTGCGCTGATCGCGCCGCGTCCGTTTTGTGTGATCCATGGCAAGAAGGATGAGATTTTCCCAGTGGCTTTTGCTCATGAGCAGTTTGAGACCGTTCGTCGAGCGTATGAATTACACAATGCAAGCAATGCCTGCAAACTAAATATCCACTCTGGCGGTCATGCTTACAACAACTCAATAAGTCAGCGTTGGTTTTCAGAGTGGATGAAATGATTGTCTCTTGGAGAGTTCAATGAAAATAGTCACTTTTGGCGAGATCATGCTTCGTCTCGCGCCGCCTGGCTTTCAGCGTTTCACGCAAGCCCGTTCGTTCGACGCAATCTACGGCGGGGGCGAAGCGAATGTTGCGGTCTCACTTGCAAACTACGGTGAAGAAGTCGAGTTTGTGACGCGCCTTCCTAAAAATGATTTGAGCGACGCGTGTCTGATGAGCCTGCGCGGCTATGGCATCTACACCGGGCATATTGCCCGCGGGGGTGATCGCATTGGCATTTACTTTCTGGAAACGGGCGCGGCGCAGCGCGGAAGTAAAGTGATCTATGACCGCGCCAATTCCAGTTTTGCCACCATCCAGACAGGCATGATCGATTGGAAGAAAGTGTTCGAAGGCGCCGACTGGTTCCACTGGACGGGCATCACGCCTGCCGTCTCGCAAGGCGCAGCGGATGTGTGCCGCGAAGTGATTCAAGTTGCCCGCGCAATGGGAATCACTGTTTCATGCGATTTAAACTATCGCGCCAAACTGTGGAAGTGGGGCAAACCTGCCGGTGACGTAATGACCGATCTGGTCGGCATGTGTGATGTGGCTCTGGGCAATGAAGAGGATGCTGAAAAAGTCTTCGGCATCAAAGCGCCTGAAGTTGATGTCACGGCCGGGAAGGTGGAAGCGGATAAATATCTTTTTGTTTGCGAAGAACTTGCAAAGAAATTTCCCTCGCTCAAAACTATTTCGATCACATTACGCGGTTCGCTTTCTGCCAGCCACAATACCTGGTCGGGCGTGTTGTGGCATGCTGGAAAGTTTTACTCTGCACCAACGTATGACATCATTCCCATTGTGGACCGTGTCGGCGGGGGCGACGCGTTCATGGGCGGGCTCATCTATGGCTTGCGGAAATACAAAGATGATGCGCAAAAAGCACTTGACTTTGCGGCTGCTGCGGCATGCCTGAAGCACAGCATTATCGGCGATTTCAACGCGGTCAGCGTGAGCGAAGTGGAAACCTTGATGGGCGGCGACGCGTCGGGGCGCGTCTCGCGATAATATGCGTCTTGTCACGTTTCGTCACGATGATCGTGAACGCATCGGCGTGCAGCTCGAATCGGATATTTTGGATTTGAGCCGGGTCTCCGCTGGGATACCAACGGACATGAAAGCCTTTCTCTCACTCGGAGAAACCGCACACGCCCAGACTCACGATGCACTTGCCTCCGTTAAAAGTCAGTGGCTGCTCCCTGAAAGTGATGTGACTCTGCTTGCGCCGATTCCGCGCCCCGACAAAATTTTGTGCATCGGTCACAACTATGCAGGTCACATCGGCATCGGCAAAACGGAACCACCCGAATACCCGAATCTGTTCAGCAAGACCGTGAATACCATCATCGGACATAACCAACCCATCGTGATTCCACCTGTCACAGCGCAAGCAGATTTCGAAGCCGAATTAATGGCTGTGATCGGAAAGCGCGCCCGTAATGTTTCTGAGTCGGAAGCGCAATCCTGCATCGCGGGCTATACCATCTTCAATGATGTCAGCGCACGCGATTATCAAAAACGGACGAGTCAGTGGATGCTTGGCAAATCCTTCGATACGTTTGGTCCCATGGGACCGGCGCTTGTCACGATAGATGAAGTCCCAGACCCCTACAACCTGGAGATGGAATTGACCGTGAACGGCGTCCCGGGACAACGCGTCAATACCTGCGACATGATCTTTTCCGTTCCATATCTGATCTCTTACCTCAGCCAGGTGATGACGCTCGAAGTTGGAGATGTGATTGCCACTGGCACGCCCTCCAAGTTGCCGGAAGCCGCAGAGCAGAAACGCTTTTTGCAGGCAGGTGATGTGGTCGAGATTACGATCGAGAAGTTGGGTACTTTGAGAAATACCGTTCAATAACAATTCTTACCCGTCATTGCGAGCCCGAAGGGCGAAGCAATCTCCTACACAATCAGGGATTGCTTCTCGAAGACTCGCAATGACGGAATAAAGGAGCATACATGGCGCGTTTCATGCGTTTGGAAGTGGTCAATACATTACTTGAAATTGGACTTGTCCCGCTGTTTTATAACGCGGATGTGGAAACATCGGTGGAACTGGCGTCTGCCTGCGCGCGCGGCGGGGCGAAAGTGATCGAGTTTACCAACCGCGGGGAACTGGCCTATCCCGTCTTTACGGAATTGGTAAAGCATTTTGCAAAAGCAGACCCATCCATCATTCTGGGTGTCGGCTCCATCCTTGACGCGCCCACAGTTGCGCTCTACCTCGCGAGCGGCGCAAACTTCATTGTGGGGCCAAGTTTCCACCCTGAAATTGCGAAGTTGTGCAATCGCCGCAAGATTTTGTACCTGCCTGGCTGTGCGACTGAAACCGAAATTTCCACTGCCGAAGAGTACGGCGCGGAGATCTGCAAAATCTTCCCGGGTGAAACGGTTGGGGGACCGACATTTGTCAAAGCGGTGATGGCTCCCTGTCCGTGGCATCGACTCATGCCCACAGGCGGCGTGGACGCGACCGAGTCCAGCCTCGGCGCATGGATTAAAGCTGGTGCGGCAGCAGTAGGGATGGGGAGCAAATTGATTACCGCACAGGCCGTAAAAGATAAGGATTTTGATGGCATTGCGAATAAAGCATCCGAATGTATTGGATGGATCAAGACAGCGCGTGGATAGTTCGTAGGGGCGACCCTCTTATGCCGGGTATCGAGTCAGGTTGTGATTAAAGGGTCACCCTTGCGTTGCGAGAAAATTTGAAGGAGAAGAAACGATGAAATATCATACACTCTTGACAGCGGATAACGGCTTGAACACTCCGCCCACGAATCCGTGTAAATTGCTTGAGTTTGGATTCCTCAAACTCGGGGCGGGGGAAAGTTACAGCGCCGAAAGTGGAGAGCGCGAAACGCTGGCGGTGCTCCTCGGAGGCCGCGCCAGTTTCGAGGTCGGAGAGAAGCGCTTTGAGAAGGTTGGCGGACGGCCCAATGTGTTCAACGGAAAGCCTCACTCGGTCTATATCCCGTGCGGATCTACGTTCCATATCCAGGCTGATAGCGCAGTGGAAATCGCTTTGACGAGCGCGCCCAGCGACCTGGAAATCGAACCATATGTGATTGCGCCCTCGCAGATTGCGAACGGCACCTGGGGCGCGGCGAACTTCACGCGCTATTATCATCAGATTTTGACTCTTGCCTCTCAGCCCGAGCTGCCGGCGCGGCGCTTGATCGTCGGCGAGACGTTCACGCCCAGCGGCAACTGGAGCACGTATCCGCCGCACAAACATCAGGTGGATGACCTGCCGCGTGAGGCGTATCACGAGGAGATGTATTTCTTCAAAGTCAGCCCGAATGATGGGTTTGGGATCTGCCATTATTACAACGAAGAAGGTGAAGAGGAAAATTTCACGATACGCGATAACAGCCTGCACATGATGCCGCGCGGCTATCACACGGTCGTCAGCGCACCAGGATACACGACGTATTACCTGTGGTTCCTGGCCGGCAATCAGCGCGTGCAGGGCGCAGTGGATGACCCGCATGTGGGCTGGGTGAATAAAACCGTAGCCATGTTGAAAGAACTCGGTCATTAGATTCAAAAAGACCTGACAGGTTCTAAAAACCTGTCAGGTCTGAAACTAGGAGCTATATGATTTTAGATTTATTCAAACTCGATGGAAAAGTGGCCCTCGTCACCGGCGCCGCGCAGGGACTCGGTCAGGGCATGGCGCTCGGTCTGGCCGAAGCAGGCGCGGATATTGCCAGCCTGGACCGCGTTGGCTGCGAAGGGACGTGTGAAAGCGTCCGCGCACTGGGACGGAGTTATTACGAGTCAGTGGTGGATCTGCGAGAAGCGAGCGTGGCTGATTTGAATACGATTGTCACGCAGATCGTGAATGAGTTGGGTCGGATTGATATCCTGGTCAACAACGCCGGGACGATCCGCCGTACGCCCGCCATTGACTTTTCTGAAACAGATTGGGATGACGTGTTACAGATCAACCTGAAGGCAGCATTCTTTTTGTCACAAGCTGTCGCCCGCTTCATGATGCCACAGGGAAGCGGCAAGATCATCAATATCGCATCCATGCTTTCGTTTCAAGGCGGCATCAACGTCCCATCCTATACTGCTGCGAAAAGTGCCCTGGCGGGTATCACCCGCGCGCTCGCCAATGAATGGGCAAAGCACAATATCAACGTCAATGCCATCGCGCCCGGTTACATGGCAACGGATAATACTGCCGCGTTGCGCGCTGATCCGACTCGCTCGACCTCCATTCTCGATCGCATCCCCGCCGGACGATGGGGCACACCTGAGGATCTCAAAGGTGCGGTCGTATTCCTTGCTTCCTCAGCTTCAGATTATCTGAACGGAGCCATCCTCCCTGTGGATGGCGGCTGGCTGGCGCGCTAAAGAAGAAGGATGGTGTTCTATACGGTTGCAACGAATAAATCTTCAAGTTCAACAGTATAGAAAGGATGTGTGCTATGGAATACCGAAAACTGGGTCGCTCTGGAGTGCTTGTCTCGCCGTTGTGTCTGGGAACCATGAATTTCGGCGGGACGACCAGGGAAGAAGATGCTTTTGCGATTATGCAGAAAGCTGTGGATGGCGGGATCAACTTCTTCGATACCGCGAATGTCTATAACAAAGGCCAGAGCGAGCGCATCACGGGAAAGTTTTTGAAAGAGAATAATTTGCGTGACCGGATTGTATTAGCCACCAAGGTTTTTGCGCGCGTAGGCGATTTGCCCAACGATGGCGGTGGAACCCGCTACCACATTATCAAAGCCTGCGAAGATTCACTTCAACGCTTGCAGACAGATCACCTTGATCTCTACCAACTTCATCGCCCGCCGTTGACACATCCGCAGGAGGAAACCCTGCGCGCGTTCGATGATCTGATCCGCGCCGGAAAAGTCCGTTACGTCGGCTGTTCCACACATCCAGCCTGGATGGTGATGGAAGCTCTGTCCATCAGCGAGCGCTATGGGTTGAATCGCTACATTAGCGAACAACCTCCTTACAACTTGTTGGATCGTCGCATCGAGAATGAACTTGTCCCGTTGTGCCAGAGATATGACCTGGCGATTCTTCCCTGGTCACCTTTGGCGATGGGCATATTGGCGGGTCGCTATACCCAAACAGGCAATTACCCGGAAGATTCACGCGCCAAACTTTGGGATAGCAGTCAGGTCAAAGCGCGGATCACACAGCGCGGCCTGGAAGTCGGTGAGGCCGTGCGCAGGATGGCTCAGGAACGCGGGCTGACGGCTTCGCAATTGTCTTTATTATGGATCAAAGATCAACCGGGTGTGACCGCGCCCATCGTTGGTCCGCGCACGCTTGCGCATTTGGAGGATGCACTCGGAATCCTGGACAAAAAGTTCGACGATGCCGATCGGCCCCTCTTCGATGAACTGGTGCATCCAGGCACCGCGGTGGCTGACTTCCACAATTCAAATGATTGGATGAAGGCTCGTATCATTTCCTGATGACGAAAACATTTCTCGGCCCTGATCGTTATTTCTCCGCCGACCCTGGCACGCGCAAGGTTGCGCGCGAACTATACGATGAAGTTGTATCGCTTCCGCTTGTCTGTCCGCACGGGCACGTTGACCCGCGTCTCTTTGCCGATCCGAATGCCACCTTCGGTACGCCTGCCGACCTGTTCATCATCCCCGATCATTACGTCACGCGCATGTTGTACTCTCAGGGGATTCCATTCGAGTCATTGGTCGAAGGTGACCATCGAAAGATCTGGCGTCTCTTCTGTGAAAACTTTCATCTCTTCCGCGGGACGCCCAGCGGCATCTGGTTGACGGATGAACTGGTCACAGTTTTTGGCGTGGATGAAAAGCCCAGCGGCTCAAACGCCGACCGTCTGTTTGATCTCGTTACCGAAAAACTTTCCTCCTCCGATTTTTCTCCGCGCAAACTCTTCGAGCGATTCAATATCGAAGTCCTTTGCACCACCGACGCCGCCACCGATATGCTCGAGCATCATCAAGCCATTCGTCAAAGCGGATGGCGAGGATGCATCCTTCCAACTTTCCGCCCCGATGGCGTGGTCAATCTCGACGCACCCAATTGGCAGACGAATATCAAGATACTCAGTGGAGTCAGCAACATTGATGTTGTAGATTACGAATCCTACATCCGCGCACTGGAGCAAAGACGCGCCTTCTTCAAATCCATGGGCGCGACGACCACGGATCATGCCGCGCTGATACCTGCCACGGCTGTGCTGACTCCCCTCAAAGCTGAGACGATCTTCCAGCGGGCGCTGAAGGGACAGCCTGGGCCCCATGACGCGGCGCGTTTCACTGCCCATATGTTGATGGAAATGGCTCGGATGAGCATCGAAGATGGACTTGTGATGCAACTACATCCAGGCTCGTTGCGCAATCACAACAACGTCATCTTCAATAAGTTTGGCCTGGACAGGGGTGCGGATATTCCCATCCAAACCGAATACACACGGAATCTGCTTCCGCTGCTCAACAAATACGGAAACGACCCGCGCCTGACGCTTATCCTGTTCACTTTGGATGAAACGACCTATTCGCGCGAGCTCGCTCCACTTGCGGGACATTACCCCGCCCTCAAGCTCGGTCCGCCCTGGTGGTTCTTTGACAGCCTGAACGGCATGGCACGTTATTTCGATCAAGTCATGGAGACGGCGGGCTTGTACAACACGGCAGGCTTCAACGATGACACGCGCGCCTTCTGTTCCATCCCGGCACGGCATGACCTCTGGCGGCGTATCTCTGCCAACTGGCTGGCAGGATTGGTCGTCCGTCATATCGTTGATATGGATGATGCGCACGAGATGATTCAAGATTTGGCCGTAGGTTTGGCGAAACGCGCAGACAAACTATGAGGGCGACTACAAGGGTCGCC
>Ga0214473_10005515_pt1 | contig 15142 bp, 15 predicted proteins | sample RVTome_7_FD_203509 | JGI IMG/M metagenome (GOLD analysis project Ga0214473, IMG submission 203509) | Soil microbial communities from uranium-contaminated site in the Upper Colorado River Basin, Wyoming, United States - RVT98D197 | ecosystem: Environmental > Terrestrial > Soil > Contaminated >... | reverse complement strand
TCCGTAAAATAACCGATGAGCAGGTGGCAAGGGTGGAGTTATTAATCAACACAAGGCCCAGAAAATGTCTGGGCTATAAAACGCCCCTTGAAGTTGCTTCTGTTGCACTTCGAGATTGAATGTAGGTCTTAATAATCTTGTTAATCGTGGAATTTTACTCCCGGATCATGTGCAAGCAAGAATGGTTGGAAGGAACTATAGAATTCCTTTTGGAGTTGGAGAGGATACGCTCGAATTTGAGAAACTTCTGTCGCAAGCTTTGCAATATTCAAAAAGCTAAGTGCCCTCCAATTAGTCAATTAGTGTCCTCTTTCCCCTTGACCGCGTCATACTCTTCCGTTGTAAGCTCTATCGGGTATGGACCGGAGCGTGGCAGAAGTGAAGCGCGGCAATCCAGTATTTCCCCTCGCCTACGGAGTGGGAGAGGGGAAAGGGGTGAGGGTGAATTGTTCAATGTTCAACCAAGTATGAAAATCGTGGAGGGCCGGAAGACTACGAAAGAAAAGGGAAAACCGGAGCTTGGAACGCGGGAGTATGAACGGCAAAAAAAACGCGCGCGCACGCGCGCGTATAGCATATATATACCAGCGCGGGGGGCTTTTTAAACTTGTCCCCTTCTTAACTTGTCACTTGCCCCTGCTTGTCCCTTGCTGCTTGCTACACCGGGTGCAGGACTTTGTCTATCGCGGTCCTCGCCAGCACAAGCGGGTCTATGAAGGAGCTGTCCATGTCGTGGTCGATATCGCGCTTGTTCGAGAGATACGTTATCCTGTCCTGCATCCTGTCCCTCAGGTACTGGATATGGACGGTGTCCCTCGAGGGCTTGTATTTCTTGTCGTAATCGGAGCCGAAGAGCTCGTTGCCGTTCTTGGGGATCGAGAGCCCCTGGAAGCGCTTCCAGTCGCGCCACTCGATATTGCCGCGCACAAGCTCGGTCATTATCTTAAGGGAGAGTTCCTTCGGGATGTCTATGAGGTCGTCCGGGAGCCCGAAGGCGTGCGTGTTCATGATATAGCATTCACAGCCCGCCTTGAAGAGCTTCAGGAACTGCATGCAGTCGGTAAGGAGCGGGTGCACCCTGAACGGGTTCGCGAAGGGTTCTATCACGAGCTTTTCAAGCTCCCTGGCGTCCACGTTCTCCACGCCTTTTGCCCTCATCGTGGACAAAGACGCTCCCATCGCAACGGCCAGGGCCGGCGTGTTCAAGCGGCAGATGGGCGGGATGCTCGTGTCCTTCTGGAGCCATACGACCTTCTTCGGGGCCTCGCACGAGTTGTCGTAATTGAACATGTCCCTCGATTTAAGGCACCGGCCGTTGTCGTTCCGCACGTCCTCGCAGAGGAGCTTCCTCTGCCCGTCCGGGGTCTGGACGATCGCCACGTTCTGCGCGGAGTAGAAGTATTTAATTTCCGGGTCGTCGAACTTCACGGCGTCGGTCTTGTCGAAGAGCGTGGGCTCCAGGGCCACGGTTATGTCGTTTTCGAAATCTATCAGGAAGGCGTCGTCGTGGACGACAGTGACCTTCTCGTCCGGGCGGAGCGTGCCCCCGTGGTCGTGGCTATTGGTAATGGAAGACTTCCCGGAGCCGGAAAGCCCGAATACCGCCACCGGCTGATGGTTGCCGACCTTTTTTATCCCCCCGTGGCAGGCCACCATATTATGCCGCACGCCCATGGTCCAGGCCAGGGTGAGCGTGCCCTTCTTCCTCTCGCCGAAGTAGCGCATGCCGAGTATGGCTATGCAGTTGTCCTTCTCGTCTATTATGACAAGCCCGGAGGGGTATTCCGGGTCGCGCCATTCGGGGTCCGCGAAGACGAGGATGTCGGGCTCGTTCAACTCCACGGAGCCGTCGTACGTCTTCATGTAGGGCTGGATGAACGGGGTGAAGTTTATGCCCCAGTCGAGCATGTTTTTCGCGTCCGTTACGGGCGAGAGCAGGTGCGCCCTTATCATGAAATGCGGGTGGAGCCCCACGATCCCCTTGAGCCAGAGACCCGGGCGGCGGTTGAACTGGTAAAGGGCCTCGAGGAGGACGGCATTGAGTTTATTGGCCTCGGGCTTCGAGAGCTCCCTCACAAGACGCCTTGCGCGCGCGGTCCTGCCCACAACCCCGCCGTCGTTGGAGACGAGGACCTTGGCGTCTTTGGGGAGCCCGAACTGCTCGGGCCTCCACACGGGGGCGGTAGTGGCCACGACCTCGGGCTGCTTCAGGGCCAGGTAATAAAGTTCCTCCATTGTGGTCTCTTTTACGGAATTGGCATACAGACCGCTCTCGATGGCCGCCCTCCAGGGTGACTGGACACTCTTATAGATGGTTGACATTCTTTCCTCCTCCCGAATTTACCGTGGTACTATTTTCATCAAAATTGAGGCAAAAGTCAATTTTTTTCTCATTTTGCCTCTTTGCCCTCTATTTTTAGCGGCAAATTGGACTGAAAATGAAAAATTTTTTCATTTTACAGAGAAATTTTAGTCAAAAATCATTTGTAAAATGTTTCGTTTAAAAAGTGTGTTCGGCTTTCCTGATATAATTGGGTTATGAGATTTGGGATCCTTATAATCGATGCCGCTTACAGGGATTTCATCCTCCAGGTGCTGAGGGCGGCGGAAAAACGCGGGGACCAGGTTGACATATTCATAATGGACGAGGGCTGTCCCATCACGGAGGACCCGGAATTCAAGGAGCTTGCCGAGGGAAAGGATGTGAGCACGACCATCTGCGACCTGAACAGAAGGCAGCGGGGCATCGAGGCCCCCCTTGAGGTAAAGATCGGCAGCCAGTTCGACAACGCCCGCATGGTGCACGAGTGCGAAAAGATATTGGTCTTTTAAGAAAAAGGGGAAACCTCCCCCGACCCCTCCTTGGTAAGGAGGGGAATAATGCTCTCTTTATGCTGGCACTTAGAAGGAGATTTTTTTCTAAATTCCTCCCCTTAGCAAGGGGAGGAGTAGCCGCAGGCTTTAGCCTGCGATGAATGAAATGAAAAAAAATATCGCCGTGATAGTCAGGGGCGGGAGAGAGGAGGCCCTGCGTATGGCCCTGGGGTTAACGCTCATGAGCGACAGGGTGGACGTATTCCTGACAGAGGCTCCCCCCTTAAAGAGCGAAACGAACGACATGAATATTGAGATGCTCGGGGACATGAGGTCCGGCCTATTCGCCGTGGATATGGAGCTTTCCGGCTTCCAAACTATAGGGGAGGACGAGCTTCCGGAGAAGCTCCTCCTCTATGACGTGGTGATACCGTTCTGATGAAGATAGTTCATATTTTAAAGAAAAAGCCCGACCCGCTTACGAATAAGATAATTTACGAGCAGATGAAAGGACACGAGGTCACTCTTATCGACCTCGCGGCCGGCTTTTCGGCCGAGGAGCTCCTCCGGAGCGTGGAGGAGGCGGACAAGGTTTTCTGTTGGTGAATTTTTCTGCTCGTAATAAGGGTAAGTTGAAATTTTAAGTTGCCGCGGGGTTAGAATAATATTAGAAGAGGAAGTCTCTCTTGAGCGGTCAGGGAGACCTTGGCAGACTTTTCTAAGGGAAGTAAATTTCCGGGGAGGCGTCAGATGCCCTTTAGATCCCCTCGATTCCGCGTACCTTTTTTACTCATCTTCCTTGCGGTATTTTTTCTTGCCGCCTGGGCGCTTGCGCTGGAAGCTCTGAGAGGTCCCGCCTTCACCGACCCTTCGGCAAGGCAGGAGATGCCCGCGGGCTGGGAGGGCCAGCCTATAAAATATGAACCGGAGATAGGCAGGGCCGATATAGCCTTGAGCCTCGACCAGCACCTTTATCCTTTGTTCGCCGAATACATTGAAAAATATGCGAAAAGGGAGAAGATCAAGGTCTCGGTCGGCGAGGGCACGTGCGGCATTACTGCCGGAAAGCTCGTGCGCAAGTCGATCGACATAGGGGGCTTTTGCTGTCCCCCCGGAGAGACGGACAGGCTGCCCGGCCTTCGCTTCCATACGGTCGGGATCATGCCCATAGCCCTTATAACTCACCCCGGCAACACCGTGGAAGAAATAACGCTTGGGGAAGCCCGGGACCTCTTTGCCGGGAAAATATACCGCTGGTCGGAGCTCAAGGACGCGCGGGGCCGGGCCGGCCCCAATGTGAAGGTCTCCGCGATCGGGAGGCTCCACTGCAAGCTGAGGCCCGGCCACTGGAGACTCCTCTTAGACAATGAAGACCTCTTCAGTCCGAACCTTACGGAGGTGGGCACGATCCCGGATATGATCTCCCTTGTGTCCCGGATCCCCGGGGCCGTCGGCTATGAGGTCCTTTTTATGATTGAGCGGTACAGGAGCAAGGGGGCTGTGAAGGTGCTCAAGCTGGATGGAGTTGCACCCGATAACTCAAGCCTCGCCTCGGGCAGGTATCCGCTTTACCGCACCCTGAACCTTACAACCTGGGAGGGCGGGGGGCTCGAAAATGAAAAGGCCCGGAAGCTCGTGCGGCACATCCTGAAAGAAGCTGAAGGGCTTCATGGCCGGTATGGTTTCGTGCCCGCATCCGCCTTGAAGAGGGCGGGCTGGAAATTCAACGGGGATGAACTCATAGGGGAGCCCCGATGAGTTTTCTCCTGAGGCGCATCCCCATTACGGGACAGGGCCTTGCCATCACGCTCATAGTGGGGGTCCTTGCGTGGGCCGTCCTCGACTATTTCCAGAGCCGGGAGCTCAACAGGATATTTCTCGGCCAGCTTGAGGAGAGGTTGGACCGGGAGGCACAGGAAGACAGGATCCGCTTCGATGCCTATGTGAAGGCCCACCACGAATCGGTGAAACTTCTCGTATATCAAACAGGTTTCGTTGAGTATATCGGGGAGAAGGGCCGGGAATGGGGGGGCCCGGAGAGGATTGTCTTTCACAGGGAGTTGCCCGCATGGCTGCCCAGGCCCTCCGTGCTCAGGTCCCTCGTGCGGATAAGGTTTGCCCTCCTGCTTGACGGAAAAGGGAGCGTGAGGGAGGTCTATCAGGCAGTGCCGGACCCCCCGCCCGCGGGCCTCCTCAGGCCGACCGCACTCCTGAAGCAACTCAGCCATAACCAGGCCTTCATGACTTACATAGACGACATGCCCTTTCTTGCGGCTTCCGAGTCGCTGAGGGATCCGGGGAAGAGTGCAACGGCCACATTGATGCTTGCAACCCCCCTCGATGAGGAGTTCCTTATATCCTCTCAGAAGCCCTACCGCGGCCAGATATTCGCCCTTACTTTCGGCCTTGTTACCGACGCCGGCCTCAACCGGGTGCTTGTCAGCACTCATCCGGACCTTATCCCGGAGGGGGCGGAACTCAAGGGGCTTGAAAGAAATTTTCTCATTACGGGCAAGTCGTTCTTCGACTACGGCTCTTCCGACCTCACCCTGGGTTACGCTTCATTCGTCCCGTATGAGGAAGTGGACTCGTTTGTGGGCTCCCTTATTGCAAGGGACAGGCGCCAGCGCGCCATAACCGCTTTCATCCTGATCCTGGCCTTTGCCCTCGTGATATTGGGGATCACGAGGCGCATCGAGCGCGTGACGAGGGGCATATCCGATTTCTCCCGGCAGGCGCTTTCGGGAAAGGCCCAGGAGGAGATGCGGGGAGACGAACTCTATATCCTCGAAGAGCGTTTTCGCAGCCTTACGGAAGAGGTCATATCCTCGAGGGAGCACCTCGTCCAGGCGGAAAAGCTCTCCGCCCTCGGGCGGCTCACGGCCAACGTGGCGCACGAGATCCGGAACCCCCTCACCTCAATCGGGGGCTTCGCCCGCAGGCTCAAGAAAAAACTCTCCTCCGGCACTTCGGAAAGGGAATACGCCGATATAATAAGCTCCGAGGTGGAGAGCCTGGAGAGGATCCTGAAAAACGTGCTCACGTATTCGAGGGAAACGAGGCTCGCCCTCGAGGCCCACGACCTGAACGCGGTCGTGCTGGAATCCCTGGCCATATATGAGGACAAGTGCAGGGAACAGGCCATAGACATACGGGTAGAGACCGGCAGTCTCAAGAAAGTAATGGTGGACAGGATCCAGGTGAAGGAGGCGGTAAACAACCTTGTCTCGAACGCCCTTGACGCGATGCCCGAGGGCGGCACCCTCACCGTCTCTACCCTGGAGGTAACCCTCCGGAATATGCCGTATGCCCTCATTCAGGTGGCCGATACCGGGAAGGGCATCCCGCAGGATAAGGTCCATATGATATTCGAACCGTTTTTCACGACGAAGATCTTGGGGAGGGGCACGGGACTGGGCCTGCCCATCTGCAAGAAGATAATGGAGGACCACGGCGGCTTCATACGGGTAGAAAGCACGGTGGGGTCCGGTTCGGTCTTCAGCCTCTATTTCCCATACGCGAAGACGTCCGGCGAGCCGCGGCCCTCGGAGTCCGAGGCCGTAGTCTATTCATAAATTCCTTACGTCCCGCTCTTTAAGACTCTCTCTCACATCCCCCTTACGGCCAGGAATACCGGCAGGGCTATCGCCGCGATGACGCCCAGGACGGCGAATATCATCGCGATAATCGTGACTATCCCCACGAATTTCCAGAAGGACTTCTGGTAGAGGAGCGCGTCCTCCACCGCGGACTGCCCGCTTTCCCTCAAGCGCTTTACCGCCGAAGCGTATTTAAAAAGATAGAGAGAGGGGAACAGGTATAAGAGGCTGCTCGCCATGTAAAATATCCCCATGAAGGCCATGGCGGGCCCTCCCGTCCCCCGTGGAAGAAACGAAAGCCCCAGGACCATGACAAGGCCCACAAGGAGCATTATCCCCACCGTAATGAAACCGATTATGGACAGAAATCTCGTCCACGGGCCCGTCTCCCGCATCAGTTGCAGCATGTACTCCGTTATGGCCGGATTTTCTTTTTCCAACTCCTCCTCCTCCTATCTCCTCAATATTGCGCTCTATTGCATCACAATCCAATCAGTAGGTGCAAATCCAATGCCTGCCCTGCAAAGGAGGACAAAGGATTGTTTTTGAAGGAGATTTCTCTTAAAGGGGAAATGGGGGAATAACCTGAGTTGCCGTTTTTTGACAAATCAGGTCTTTAGGGTGCGCGAGTTGGCGCGGGAAAAAGGGCATGAGGCCCGGCTACAGCCGGGCCCCGTTTTCATGGCGGGAATCCCCGGCCCTTTTTGGGTTTTCACGGCCTTTCAGGTGCCCATATTTGAAATCTCTATCGAAAACGGGCAAATTCCGTCTTTTCTCTTTCTGCTCCATGGCTTCAGACCGCATCTCCCCATCCTTTCTTTGATGCTCCGGGTAGGGCCTCATAGGAGATGAGATCGCTCTCTCTTCCCTGGGCTTGATCCGCTCCTCAAGTTTCCGGTTTTCAACCCTGCCCCGCTCTTCTTTTTCCCTCTCCGGGACGCGCACTGTTGTTGTGTTCCGTAATTTGTCAGTCATTCCGGGCTTGACCCGGAATCCAGTTTTTTCTCCTGGATTCCCGCGGGAGTTTACCCCGGCGTAGGCCGGGGCCGGGGAATGACCAGAGAATTCAGGGTCTTTTTTTTCATTTTCAGGGATACGGACTATTCGTTCGGAGTCTTTCGACCGTTCCCTATAAGGGGTGACAAGCTTTCCCCTTTCCTCTTTACGTGTCTCCGGCAGGCGGACCATTCTCTCGGGCTCTCGTTCCCTTTTCTCATGAGGAGTGATTCGGGCCTCTCTCTCCTCTTTTTCCCTTATAAGGGGCCTTTTAAACTCCCGCTTTTCCTTATAAGCTCCTCTCGGGCCTTTGATCTTGGGCGGGGCGAAGACGGCCTTTTCGGAGAGGAAGGGGTTTTCGACCCTGCGGTGCACGGTCTCATATTTTATTTTTTTATTTGTCACAAAAGTGTTCTTATTGACAATTGTCACGGCGTTATTTACGTATATGTTCCTGTACTGTCTCCTGGGCCTCGTCTTATGGATATCCATATCGATGTTGATATTCACGCTCCCCGGCCCGTAATGGCCGTACCCGTAATAGACTTCTCCGGGGGCGAGGGGGACCCAGGCCACGTAATCGGGCGTATAGACCCAGCCCACGTATCCGGGGCCCCAGTAAACCGCCCTGTGCCGGGGAGGGACCCAGCACCAGCCGAACCCCGGCGTATAGGCCCACCTGCCGTAATGGTAAGGCGCCCATCCCCAGGGCTCGTAAGAGACCCATACGTAGTCTCTGCCGACCCATAACCAGCGCCCGTGCCTGTACGGGGACCAGCCGACCGAGACCACGAGGGAGGGCCTCCATATGTACCCGTATTCCCTCACATATACCCAGCGCCCGTTCCTGTCGAAATCGGAGGCATACTCGTCGAGCTCTTCGGGGAGATAGCGCGTGCTCTCGCTATTGGCGTACAGGCCCTTATCTCTTTCAATATTCCAGCGCTCCCATCCGTCTGCCCGCTCAATGGGCAGAACCCGCGCGTACCTGTCCTCATCCATATAGAGGCTTTGGCCCGCGGAGAGCCTCCTCTCTTCTCCCCGTGTCCCGGCCTCGACATAGCCTTCGAGGACCGATACCTCCGCGGCGCCGCTCTCTTTTACATCCGCCATGAATACGGACCGGGACCAGCTCTTTCCCCTGCCGCAGGGAGTTTCGATAAGCACACTGTATGTCTTTTGGGTATTTACATAAGCGCGGCCGCGCGAGAGATAAAAGCCGAGGGAGTCGAAGTCCTGCGAGCGGACCTGGAACGCGGTATTTTCGGCAAGCCGTATGTAAGTGCCGCCCTTCACGTGGAGTTCCATCCTCGAATCGTCCCGCACCTTGAGCCGGTCGCCCTCCATGAGGGGCATGTTGACCGAGGCCGGCACCCACTCGTCCTCCTCCTCATCAAAGATAAGGACATCGCCTTTAATATATGTAATCCTGAATGCCTCAAGCGCCTCAAGCGCCTCAAGCGCCTCAAGCCCAGGCGCCTCTCGCCCCGACTCCTCCGCCCGGAGAGAGCCCGGCAGAAGGAGGGCAAAGGCTGCCAGAGCGGCCCCTATGAATTTAATTTTTTCCATGACGCCTCCTCTCGTTTTCATGATGAGATTGTAGGAAATCAATATGAAAATAGGATGCGGAAATGATGAAAAATTATGAAAACACGGTTCAGTAGTTCCCAATGATTAAGGTTGGAATGACAACCCTTTTAAAAGTAAAAGGGGAAGTCGATTTTAAAGTGGTTGTTTTGGCTTTTAAAAATGGGGGAACTCCTCAACACATGATTATATTTGCACTTGCGGGTACTTTGTTCTAAAATGCGCTTCTTGTGATTGAAATCACAAGGGGGTTATAATTAATAAAATTGGGGATTTAAAATTATGAGGCCGTACTTTCTTTATGCCTTCCTGAACGCGGGAATATTCCTTGTAGATGTTTTTGCGCCTGTCTATTATCCGGTCTGGGTATTGTATCTGGTCCCCATTTTGTACGCGCTGGGGAATTTTAAGCGCGGCCATCTTACAGTGCTTCTAATCAATACGGTCCTCGCCATGGGAGGCCATTTCTCTTTTCTCCGGGGCAGAGAGTCCGAAGTAATGCTCATCAACCGCTCTGTAGATGTGGCGGCATTCTGGCTCTTCTGGCTTTTGATTTACAGGGACAAGACCAAGGCCAAAAAGATCAGGGCACAGTCCTCCACCATAAGCGATCTGGATGCCGCCAAAAGGGATATTGAGGAAATCCTCAAGAGGTACCGCCAGCTTACGGAACTCTCCCCCGATGCAATATTCATTCACGGCGACTGGAAAATTGTATATGCGAACCCTGCGGGTCTCAGGCTCTTCGGCGCAAAGGATGCGGGAGAGATAATAGGAAGAGACGTGCTCGATTTTGTCCACCCCGAGTTCAAGGAGTTTGTCGGGAACAGGATAAAACAGAGCTATGAGGAAAAGCTCAAGTCGCCTCTTGCGGAATCGAGGGTAATCCGCCTCGACGGCCGGGCAGTCGATGTGGAGGCGGTTTCGACTCCTATAGATTATAAGGGCAGGCCGGCAACACAGTTCGTGCTTCGAGATATAACCGAGCGCAAGAGGGCGGAGGAAGAGTTGCAGAAGGAAAACCGCGTTATCGCGTTCGCAAACCGGATACTCGAGGTATTTGTTAAAGAAGCAGGGGACGAGATGTACGACAAGGCCCTGGACATCGTGCTTGAGGGGATGGAAAGCAGGCACGGGGTCTTTGGCTACATCGACGAACATGGGGACCTGATGTGCCCCACGATGTCGAAATTATTCGACCAGTGCGAAATCGAGGGGAAATGCATCTGTTATACGCGGGATAAATGGAAAGGGCTCTGGAGCCGCGCGCTTCTGGAACAGAAGACCCTGTACTCGAACAAGCCGGCCATGGTCCCTTCCGGCCATGTGCCGATCCGGAACAACATGGCAACGCCGATTCTCTTTCAGGGCAATGTCATCGGGCTCTTTAACCTGGCGAACAAGGACTCTGACTATACCGAGGAAGACCGGGAGTTTATCGAGAGTATAGGGGCGAGAATAGCGCCTGTCCTCTTCGCGTGGATTCAGAAAGAAATCCGGGAGAACGAGCGCAAGAAGGCGGAGGAGAAGATAGCCCATTTAGCCTCTTTCCCGGAGATAAACCCGAACCCGATACTGGAATTGGAGCCGGATGAAAATATTTCCTATATTAATCCGGCGATGAGGGTCTTGTTCCCTGACCTGCCCGAAAAAGGGCTTGCCCACGCTCTTCTGGACGGATGGAAAGAAATCTCCGAAAAGGCAAAGCAGGAAGAGACGCATGCCCTGACCCGCGAGGTGCGGACCGCGGACCGTATTTATCATCAATCGATATATTATTTCCCCGAAATGGGCTTATGGCGCATTTACCACCTGGACATCACGGAGCGCAAACTGGCGGAGGAACAGATAAATAGCTCGCTTCGGGAAAAAGAGATCCTCCTCAAGGAGCTGTACCACCGCACGAAGAACAACATGCACGTGATATCGAGCCTCCTCGGTCTCCAACTGGCCTCTTACGGGGATGAGAGCATAAAGAAACTCGTAAAAGAGACGCAGAACAGGATAAAGGCGATGTCGCTGGTGCATGAGAAGCTTTATGCCTCGCGGGACCTTTCCCATTTGGACATGAAGGGCTATATCGAAGACCTGGCCCACGGCATCTTCGCCGCTTGCAAGGAGGACTCGAAGCGGGTCTTGCTTGACCTGCGGCTCGAAAGCCTCCCCCTCTCAATCGAGATGGCTGTCCCCGTAGGCCTCATTTTAAATGAGCTTATCTCAAACAGCCTGAAACACGCTTTTCCGGAAGGAAGAGGGGGAGAGATACGGATAAGCCTGGGCTCTTCGGGGGGCCGAATCCGGCTTGAGTACGGGGACAACGGGACCGGTATCGACGGCGATTTCGAGGCGCTGGGGAAAAAATCCCTCGGGCTTAAAATCGTCTCCACGCTCGTAAAACAGCTTGAGGGAGAGATGCGGGTCGTGAATAATAAGGGAGCGGTATTCATATTCAGCTTCAGCGGGGAGGACAAATGGCAAAGGTCCTTATAGTCGAGGACGAACCGATTACGGCGATGGACATGGCGGTCCTCATGGAGGACTGGGGACATGAATTCCTTGAGCCCGCAATCACAGGGACCGAGGCGGTCCGGAGGGCCCGGGCAGAAAAGCCAGATATCATCCTGATGGACATAAACCTGCCCGGAGAAATGGACGGTATAAAAGCCGCTGAAGAGATAAGGAAAACTCTGGACGTGCCGATAATCTTCCTTACCGGGTACTTGGCGGAAGGCATAAGGGAGCTCATCAATCTCCCTGGAAAATTCGATATAGTTTCAAAGCCCTTCGATTATGACGAGCTGAGGGAAAAGATGGAGTCCCTTCTGGACGCGGATAAAGATAAAATATTGTAGCCGCAACCTTAAGGTTGCGCTATATGAACGCAGGCTAAAGCCTGCGGCTACTCCCTTCTAAAGCGCATAAAAAATAGGTTCTTCAGTATTCCTGTTGGTACAAGAAGGACTCCCGACAAGCGGGAGTGACAAATAAAAAGCATCTGAAGGTTCGAGTAGAAAATAGGTTCTTCAGGGATTCTTGCGGATAATTTGTCGAGGTGTCCTGTGCAAGGAGTTTTTGCTTTTTTGTCATTCCGGCTTGTCCGGAATCTCTCTTGGTAAGTCGTCATACAAGTCCCCCATTCCTGGATTAGTCTGCCTGATAAGCTCCATCTTCTCTTGCCTGTGCATATTCTTGATTTGTTTTTCTCTTATAATCGCGCTGTAGCTGTTCTCGCAGAATTTGTAATAAACAAGCCTATGCAGAAAATATTTGGCCGTAAAACATTGTGGGTTGAGGTGATGCAGGACATTTTAACGGGAAGGGTTCCGGACAAGACATACAAAACGGGGAGATCTGACAATTAAGGTCTGCCCGCCTATGCCCAGGGGGTGCCGCCGTCCACGATCTCGTACTCGTCCCACATGTACCAGTTGCCGGAATCGGTGAGAAAGCTGTATGTGTTGTTGAATATGCGGAAGTGCTCCTCCTCTTCCGGGATTAGCCTTTCAAAGAGGGTTTTTTCCTTGGGGTTAGCGGCCTCGGCGGCCAATCGCTTATAAAAATCCACGCTCGCGCGCTCCAGCTCGAGGGCCACTTTGAGGGCCTCGAGGTCGTCCGCCGTGGCCGGGAGCCGGGCCATCATCCGGTCCCTGTTCTCCTCGAAGACGGTCTTCACGCGGGCCATGGGGCTAACCGATTCATAGGTTATATCGAGTTCCTTGAATATGCGCGAGAGGGCTTCAAGGTGCCTCTTCTCGTCATCTATTATGGAGAGGAACATCTTTTTCCCTACGGGATGGCTCGTCTTTTCGGCGGCCTTCATATAGAAGGCAATCCCGTCCGTCTCCTGTTTTATGGCAAGCTCTATGGCGTTCATGATTTTATCCCTTAGACTTTCGTGAACTGGTCTTTACCCGCCCCGCACACCGGGCACACCCAACCATCGGGAAGGCTTTCGAAAGCTGTTCCGGGGGGGACCCCCCCGTCGGCATCGCCCACGTCGGGATCATAAATATAGCCGCAGACCTCACACCTCCATTTGTCCATTACGCCTCCCAATTATCAGTGCTTATTCAGAATCTAAATTAAAAAGGGACGGGTGTCAATTATTTTAAAATGATCTATTTGACCGGGAATCCAGTCTTTTTGATTACGTCCTGCCCGAAGTTCTTAATCGGGCATCCAGATGAAACAGGGCAGAGCAAGCCCTGCCCCTACACCAAGAAGTACACTTCAGCTTATTTGAATCCCATGGACGTAGGGGCGGGGCTTGCTCCGCCCTCTTAGCTTAAATCGAGGATTCCGCGGGAATTGGGAGACTGTGCGCGATGGAGAGGAAGGCATGCACGATAGACGGGTCGAACTGCGTGCCGGCGCATCGCATAAGCTCGTAAAGGGCGTATTCCACGCCGGGCGCTTTTCTGTAGGGCCGGTCCGCGGTCATGGAGTCGAAAGCGTCTGCCACGAAGAGTATCCTCGCAAGGAGCGGGATGTCCTCCCCCCTGAGCCCGTCCGGATAGCCCATTCCGTCGAACCGCTCGTGATGGTGCCTGATAACGGGGGCGATGCCCGGCCCCATATCTCCGAACTCGAGGACCATATCGGCCCCTTTTGCGGAATGCGTCTTCACCTGCTCGAATTCCCGCGCGGAGAGCTTCCCTTTCTTTTCGAGGAGGGTGCCGCAGGTGTCGATTTTCCCTATGTCATGGAGCAGCCCCGCAAGCCTCAGGGATTCGAGTTCATCCCGGGTCAGCCCGAGTTCGTTCCCTACGGCGAGGGCGTATTCCATAACCCGGTGGGCGTGGCCGTTAGTCCACGGGGATTTCTCGATAAGGGCCTTCGAGAGGGCTTTTATCTTTTCCATCAGTTAAGGGGCGTCCCCGCCGGATGGTCCATACTCGAAAACTAAGATAAAGGAACTTTCCCTTAAATGTCAAGAAAAATCAGTAGGATAGGCCGGAAATGTTAAGAGTTTACCTGAAATCTCTTTCCAAATTAGATACAAACACTTTTTTAAACCGTTCCGTTTCTGGTAATATGTCCGCTAATATGTCTGCCGGGATGAACGGATCTGATAAAAAATCGCTCCTCGAGGCGGTCCTCTTCATAGCCGGCGAACCCTTGAGGCTTGCCGATCTGAAAGAGATAACCGGGCTCACGGAGGTGGAGATGAAGGACCTGGCCCAGGAGCTTTCCGCCGAGTACCGCGAGCGGGGAGGGGGGGTGCTCATCTCCGAGATAGCCGGGGGCTTTCAGATGCACACAAACCCCGAGCATTCCGACTGGGTAAAGAAATTGAAAGGGGGCCCGCAGGGGGCCAGGCTCTCCCAGGCCGCCCTCGAAAGCCTGGCCATTATCGCCTACAAACAACCCCTCACAAAGGCCGAGCTCGAGGCCCTGAGGAGCGTCAATTCCGACGGCGTGTTAAAAACGCTCCTTGAGAGGAGATTGATAAAAGTGGTCGGCAGAAAAGAGGCCCCCGGAAAACCCCTCCTCTACGGCACGACAAGAGAGTTTTTAATCCACTTCGGCCTGAAGGATTTGACTGAGCTGCCTACTATGAAGGAGTTGGAGAGGGAAGACGCGGTATAGGAGGCTAAAATATAAAATTTGCTTGCTTATTATCCCAATATAGGATATTATAAAAACCGAATGAATCAGAAGCCATTACAACTGCAATTAGTTGAATCCAAAAGATCGAGCAAGAGGCGCATCCAAGGCGGTATTTCTACGACCGATGTAATCATGTCAGCATATGTTTCGGGCAATGCTGAGGTATTCCCGAAAATTCTCCGGCTTCATGTGTCGGAGGGTTCAAGAATAGCGGATGTGACATATGGGAGCGGTGTTTTTTGGAAAAATGTAAATTTATCGAAATATAATCTTCTTCCCAGCGATATTTCTACCGGTGTGGATTGTCGCTCTTTACCCTATAAAAATAAAAGTCTTGATGCTGTGGTAGTAGATCCACCCTATATGGAAGGATTATTGCGTACGAATAAAGAGCATAAAGCCGGAGGTGGATGCTTTTCCGCGTTCCGCGACTATTATTCAAATGGTGACGAGAAAAGTCATGGTCCAAAATGGCACGCTGCTGTTACAGACCTTTATTTTAAGGCAGGCATCGAAGCATACCGCGTCTTAAAAGA
>Ga0214473_10005514_pt1 | contig 15144 bp, 8 predicted proteins | sample RVTome_7_FD_203509 | JGI IMG/M metagenome (GOLD analysis project Ga0214473, IMG submission 203509) | Soil microbial communities from uranium-contaminated site in the Upper Colorado River Basin, Wyoming, United States - RVT98D197 | ecosystem: Environmental > Terrestrial > Soil > Contaminated >... | reverse complement strand
TTGTCTCCTATAAAAGACTCCTGAATTTAGTTGAGAACTTCACGCTCTCGCTCCAGAAATTGGGAGTTGGGAAAGGTGACAGGATAGCAATCTTGTCAGAGAACAGACCTGAATGGGTGGTTTCGGACTTGTCAGCCGCCAGCTTGGGTGCAATTCTTGCCCCGATCCACGCCATGCTAACGTCAGAGCAGATAAGAGATTTGATTGTCGAGCTTGAGCCGAAGTTAATCGTTGTTTCAGAAAAGCGATTGCTAGGCAAGCTTATTGAAATTAAGAAGAAGATTGATAAAAAGGTAGTTTTGGTTTACTACAATATTGATTTGCAGGAAGAGCTTTCGGAATTCAAGAATGACAGATGTCACTTTATTGAGGCTCTGAAGTTGCTTCCACACGAAGATCACAGTGAAAAATACCTAAAGCTAATTGAAAAAGTACGACCAAATGACACGGCAAGTATTATCTACACAATCGGACCAAACGGCAAGTATCGTGGTGTCGAGTTGTCAAATAGGAACATAATCTCAAATGTTCATGGCACCCTTGAGAATGTTTTTATAAGGCCGGATGACAGATTCTTATCTATTCTGCCGCTTACACATGCTTTTGAAAAAATGGCCGGATACTATATTCCTCTTATGCAAGGGGCGAGTATCACCTACGTCACTGACATAGCCAAGTTCTCGAGGTTTGCTCAAGAGTCTAAACCCTCGGTCATCATTGGCGTCCCGAGACTATTCGAAAAATCGCACAAGAAGATCTTGGAAGCGATCGGCAAGGATAAATTCAAGGGACAGCTATTTAGCAAAGCTATTGATTTTGGGTGCGACGAAAAAAACAGATCGACAATGGCTTATAGACTATATGATTGGCTGATCTACAAGAAAGTTAGAGATACTTTAGGTGGCAACATAAGATTCATGATCTCGGGTGGTGCAGCTCTCAACCCCCAAGTAGCAAGGTTTTTCGATGCTAATGGAATCCCTATTCTTGAGGGTTACGGCCTCACTGAATACTCTCCGATAGTCTCTGTCAATAAGCCCGACCACAATAAGATAGGCACGGTTGGTCCTCCAATTGGCGATACACAGGTCAAGATAGCTGATGACGGCGAGATTCTGATTAAAGGTCCCGGAATAATGAAGGGCTACTTTGAGAGCGGCACCGGCCCGGAGCTGGATCTCGAAAATGGTTGGTTTAGGACCGGAGATCTAGGCGAGCTGGATGAAGATGGATTCATAAAAATAATCGGCAGAAAGAAAGAGATTATCGTCCTCTCAACAGGCAAGAATGTGTCTCCCAGAAAAACAGAAAGCCAACTGACCCTGAGCAAGTACATTAAGCAAGCAGCGGTTGTAGGCGACGGCGAGAAGCAGATTGCCGCTTTGTTGGTACCGGACTTTCCGAGGTTGAGAAGAGAGTTCGGCCTGGATAAGCAGGCTGTTCTGGAAAGCAAGGAAGTGCGTGCTTTCCTTCAGGCCGAGATAGACCAGGAACTGAAGGACCTTTCCAAGCACGAGAAAGTGAAGAGGTTTGCTTTGCTGGCGAATCGGTTTTCAAGAGAGAATCATTTCCTAAACGATGACGGTAGCCTCAGCCGAGACAAGATCAGCACCGTATATCATTCTGTCATAGCGAAGTTCTATATCAACGGCCATGAAAGCCAAGTACGAAAATCATTTCAATGAGGTGCTTGGAGATCATGAAGCGGCATGTCCAAATTGCACGTTCAAAGAGAGCCGGTGATCAGTGAGCGTCGGCCTCATACTGCGAATTACTCATGCTGCCATACTTGGATATTTCACATCCTCAAGACAGTCCAAGAGTCAAGGAAGAAATCGATGGAAGTACTAGTGACTGGTGCTACGGGTTTCTTGGGTGGGGCAATCACGAGCGCTCTGGTCAAAGAAGGTCAAGAAGTTCGGATTCTGGCGCGCAAGAACAGTAATCTCAATCGGCTAGTTGGTCTTCAGGTTGACATACGGCACGGCTCTCTTGAAGATAAGTCCAGCTTGATCAGTCTTCTCGACGGTGTTGAATGCGTCTACCATTGCGCTGCTGTCTCAACTGATTGGGCTCCTTGGAACGATTTCTACCAGGTCAATGTCCGAGGTGTCCAGAATCTCTTGGAAGCTGCTCAGAGAGCAGGCAGCGTGCAGCGATTTGTGCATATCAGCAGCACAGATGTCTATGGGTATCCGGTCAAAGCGATTGAGGAGAATTGTGTGATTATTGATGCCGGTCTACCCTACAACCGAAGCAAAGGGTTAGGAGAAAAAGCGGTCTGGGATTTTTATCAAGAGACGGGTCTGCCGGTTACTGTGATCCGACCCGTGACGATTTACGGTCCACGCAGCATGAGTATCGTGGTTGAAATCGCATCATTACTTCTCAAAAGGCAGATGGTATTGATTGATGGAGGGCGGCGTTCAGCAGGACTGCTTTATATTGATAATGCGGTTGAGGCGATTCGCAAAGCTGCTCTCTCGCCCCAGGCGATTGGGCGAGCCTACAATTTGCGGGACGAGAGCAATGAGACGTGGAGTCAATTTGTTGATACTTTCGCAGCGGGATTAGATGTAGGTTATCCTTGGATCAATTTGCCTAGCTGGCTGGCCTTGGGTATTGCTCATCTTTCTGAGATTGTCTACCGAGGGATGGGTATTCGGAGTCGTCCATTGCTAACTCGACATGCGACGTATCTGCTTTGCCGAGATCAGGGTTATCCGATTGAAAAAGCACAGCAAGATTTCGGTTTTTGCTCCACAATTAGTTTTGTTGAGGGGATGAAACGAACGCTTACCTGGCTGGCTTCGGAAGAAGGCCAGGAAGCTTTGTCTGGGAGCTGAAACGGGCAAGTTCTCTCCTGGCCGGTTGGCATACCTGGGTGAGGAAAGCCAGGCGTTGGATGACCAATTCCGCAATGCGCTAATCCAAACTGCCACGAATAGATTGTCCAAGTCGTTGACCTGCTGAACTTAGGAGCAACAATGAGAATAAATCTGATAGCACCTGCCAGAAAACCAGAGTGGGGCGAAAGCTTCTGGGATCTCAAATCACTCTGTCATTTCACGGGTATGAGAGCAGGTTGTGCGCCACTTGCCTTGCCCACTCTAGCCGCATTGACGCCATCTGACATCGAAGTGAGGATCGTTGATGAAAACGTCGAGCCCATTGATTTCAATGGAGAGGTTGACATTGTCGGAATCACTTTCTTTACGTCCCTAGCTCCCCGTGCTTACGAAGTTGCAGATGAATTTCGAAAGAGGGGTGTTCCTGTCATTCTCGGTGGAATTCATGCATCAATGTTGCCTGACGAAGCTATTCAACATGCTGATTCTGTAGTCATTGGGGAGGCTGAGCATCTCTGGGCCCAGGTTGTAAATGATGCACGAAGGAGAAAACTACAGAAATTCTATCGGGCTTCAGCTTTTCCAAGCCTAGAGGATTCTCCCCGCCCACGCTGGGATCTTTTGAAAACAGAAGATTATGCTTTCTTTACTTTGCAGGCGGGACGTGGCTGTCCCAATGGCTGCAACTTCTGTTCGGTTACGGTTTTCAACGGTCACAAGCACCGTCAAAAGTCCATTGAGAAAGTAGCAAAGGAGATCGCATTTCTCCAAGAACTTGATGCAAGGAAGACAATTTTCTTTGTCGATGACAATATTCTGGCGGATCTCGTGTACGCTAAGCGTCTTTTCAAAGTGCTTGCTTCCATGAATGTGAAATGGTGGTGTCAGGCTTCGATAGACAGATTGGAGGATGACCGTCTTCTTGACCTGATGTATAAAGGTGGGTGCAGAGAAGTATTCGTGGGCTTTGAATCTATTTCGCAACAGAGTCTGAGTTTGATGAACAAAAGTAAAATCAATAGAGTTGAAGAATATAAGAATGCGATAGCAACAATTCATGAGCACGGCATCGCGGTTTTTGCCTCATTCATGTTAGGCAGCGATGCTGATGATCAATCCACGTTTGAGGCAACAGCACAATTCATTGAAGAGACTGACATACCTTTTTCGATGGTGAACATCCTGACACCAGTTCCGGGAACTGCTCTGTACAAGAAGTTTGACAGCGAAGAGAGGTTGATGTGTGATGATTGGGGAAAATATGACGGGGAATCTGTGTGCTTTAGACCGAAGCAGTTGTCGGTACAAGAATTACAGGCTGGGCGCTTGATGGTATTGCAGAGCATTTATTCCTACAAATCTCTGTATAGGCGTCTTCGGGAATTGTGGAAGTGTCGCGTCTTTGTGAGAAATAGATACGAGCGCACCCCGCTTTTTAGCAAGAGCCGGGTCCTTTTCACTATTAGGAGTCTCTTTTTCCCGGATGTACGGAGGACATGGTTCATATTGAAGAGCCTGTGGCAACCCAGAGCTACATCGATCATGGCGATTCTGATCGGACTGAACTTTCATGATTATGCGTCTTCACTCGGGCGGAGAGATGACGGCATGGGCGTAAGGTAGACCAAACCGAAGTCAGATAGAAAGGTAAGACCGATGTTCCTAGATGATTTTGCCGAATTTGCGGCGAGTGCCAAACGGGCAAGAGTCTACCCGGCAATTCGTGAGATATCGGGGCCCTCAAGCGATCCTTTCGTAAACATAAATGGACAACAGTTGCTTTCATTTTCTTCGAACAACTATCTCGGCTTGGCACAGAATAATGAGCTTAAAGCAGCGGCCAAGAGAGGCATAGACGAATATGGTGTTGGGCCTGCTTCTGCGCGGTTAATGTCAGGTAATCTTGATGTCTATGAGCGACTTGAAAAGCGAACTGCTGAGTTCCTCGGCTATGAAGATGCAATTGTCTTTTCCTCCGGGTATATGGCGAACGTTGGAACAATATCCGCTTTGGTGGCTCCTCCATATGCTGGCATGTTTCCTTTTTTTGAAAGATCTCACCCGGTTTCAATCATTAGCGACGAACTAAATCATGCAAGCATCATTGATGGTTGTCGACTTTCCAAGGGTGCAAAACTGATATTTCGGCACAATGATTGTGATGACCTTTTGCGTGTTCTCAAGGAAAATCCACATGGGAACAAGCTGATCATAGTTGATGGTGTTTACAGCATGGATGGCGACTTGGCGCCGCTTGGCAAAATTATTGAACTTGCCAGAGAGTACGATGCGGCGGTTATGGTTGACGATGCTCATGGGACCGGTGTTCTGGGCGAAGAAGGAAAAGGTACTTTCGAACACTTTGGCTTGGAGCCACACGACGTCGATATCTTAATGGGGACATATGTGAAAGCTTTTGGGTCTGTTGGCGGCTTTGTGTGTGCGAGAGCCGGTTTGATAGACTACCTAAAGGTATCTGCGCGCTCCTATGTTTTTTCGGTTTGTGTACCACCATCGTGTGCTGAGGCAACCATCAAGGCGATTGATTTGATAGAAGCGAATCCTGAGATTCGCGCTGAGCTTTGGAACAACACCTATTATTTGAGAAGTAAACTTCAGGAGCTCGGTTTCAACACGTTGCAAAGTGAAACGCCTATTGTGCCGCTTCTGGTAGGTGATGAGGAAGAGGGCATCCGACTGGAAAGTGAGCTTTGTCGCCAGGGCATTTTGGCTCCGTGCATCAGGTGGCCGGCTGTGGAAAAGGGCAAAAGCAGACTAAGGCTCAGTCTGATGGCCACTCACACGGAAGTGCAGATCGACTGTCTGCTAGGAGCACTAAAGGGATTGATGAAGGTCGAAAAGTCATCAACTGGCTGATTGTGGGCTTCCCCGAATGATCAGGCTATCAATAATCTCAATACTGCATTGATTTCTCACATCTTGTTCTGGTCGTTTTGCGGGTCGAGCAGTAATGACGCGCAGCGAAAGGACTCTCAATTGCTGTTCATCCTGCTGCTTGCTGGAAATGGACGCGAGCTACGGGCGAACTAGTGGGATGGAACGGGCGGGCATTTGGCGGCAGTGCATCTGCAGCTCGATATCTTATCTCATTTTTTGTTTAAGTCTTTGCTCATTCGAACCGATCAATCCTCTAATCTTGCACATAAGACATTGGTGTGAGAATGTGGCGGATGAATGACACACGCTGTTGCAGATGGAGTGAGGATGTTTACGATCGGGCTGAAAATAACGATGCTTGGTACGGCCGGGCTGAACTTTTTGCTTGGGACGCTGGTCTTGAAGCGGAATCAAAAAGCCAAAGTGCATCGGAGCTTTTTTGCGCTAGCATTGATTACGACTTCATGGATTATGTTCAATTTCCTGCTTTTGAACTATCCGAGTACCTTTTTGTTGCGTGCAGCCTATGCCCACGGAGCGATTGGAATCTCAGCCTACCTAGCCTGGGCGCTGGTTTTGTGTAGAGGTCGCAGTAGAAACGTCTTTTTTTGTTACTGTTCAGGGTTGTTTCTCTCTCTTCTCAGCCTTTCTCCGCTTATTGTTGCAAGGCTCAGAGATTTCAGTGTTACCGGCTCGGTCGTACAATATGGTTTGCTCTTTCCTCTCTATTGTCTCTATATGGTTTTTGGTTTAGGCTGCATGCTGGGAATTCTGCTGAATTCACTTAAGAAGGAATCTAGTGTTAGAAGGAACCAGCTACGCTTTGTGCTTTTAGGGGCCACCTTATTTGGCGGGCTATTGCTGCTGGTTAGCTTCGTTCTTCCTCTTTTGGGAATCACGACTCTGTTCATGCTGGATAGTCCAATCTCTATCTTCTTTGTCGGGTTCACAGCATATGCAATCATCAAGCACCGCCTTATGGATATTCGTCTTGTTGTGCTGCGAAGCGTTGCTTACACTATCCTAATTGTCATTGTAGCTGGTGGTTTTGTTCTGCTGATTAGCTTCTTGAGGAGCAGTTATGCAAAAGCTCTTCAAATGGACCAAGATGTCGTTTTTGTTATTGCTGCGTTCATGGCTGTTTTTGGATTTGAGCCACTTAGGAGATTGTTTGCCAGAGCAACTGACAAAATCTTCTATAAAAAGAGTTACAATCCTCAAAAATTGCTCGGCGAGCTCAATACGGCGATGAGTTCAACCGTAGACTTGAACAAACTATCAACGATGATCATGAGGAGTCTGAGAAACGAAATGAAGCTCAGCAAGGTGACAATTCTCCTAGACGGCACGAGAGAAAGAGATGAAATTAAGGGCGAAGGATTTAACATTCCCAAACAGTCATTTGGGGAGATCTTACGCATCTGTGCTGACAAGAAGATCGTTGTCGCTGATGAACTAGAGGAAGGTTCAGCGGAGAGGGCCATTCTGAGAGATTTTGATATTGCCGTTTTGGTGCCTTTGGTTGCCGAGGATATATTATTGGGTTCGCTCATTCTCGGGGATAAGAGTTCCGGAGACATGTACACCCTGCAAGACATCCAGTTTCTAGAAATCCTTGCCCCGGAGGCAGCCATCGCCATCAAAAACGCCGAACTATTTGAAGAGAAAAGTCTAAGAGTGCGAGAACTGACTGCTCTAAACAAGCTGGCGTTTTCTTTAGGAACCGATCTGGATCTCTCCGCAATTCTTGATCAAGCATTGAAGCAGGTAATATTCGTGACTCATGCGGACTCTGGTTCAATTATGCTTCTGGATGAAGAGAGTCAAATCTTGACTATTAGAGCATCAAAAGGAATAAAGAAGGAAATTCTTAAGCAAACGCGCGTAAAAGTGGGTGAGGGCATAGCCGGCTGGGTGGCAAAGACAAAAGAGCCTTTGATATTGGTAGATGACATTGATCCTCGTTTTAAGAAAGAACTGAAACGCCAGGAAATCATTTCAGCCGTTACTGTACCGCTTAAATCAAAAGAAAAAGTCATCGGCGTCTTGAGTGTGAACAGAAAGACTTCTCCTGAATTCTTCTCAAGAGAGAATCTAAACGTCGTTATGTCTTTTGCGGGCCAGTTAGCTGTTGCTATCGAAAATGCGAAATTGTACAAAGATTTGGAAGGAACTTTCTTAGGAACTATAGCTGCTCTTGCTGCTGCTGTTGACCAAAAAGACTCCTATACCTATGGTCATTGCGAAGAGGTAACAGGACATTCGATTGCAATTGCGGAAGAGCTTGGCCTCTCTCAATCCCAGATTGAAATCATAAGAATCGCAGCGACTCTTCATGATATAGGAAAGATAGGGATAGATATTTGTATCCTTAACAAGCCAGGCAAGCTAACTGATGACGAGAGAAAGATCGTTTACCGTCATCCGACAATCGGGGCAAATATTCTTGAGTCTCTTGATTTCTTGAAAGCGGTAGTTCCTTTGATCCTCTTTCACCACGAACGCTTTGATGGCACAGGCTATCCCTCCCACATAGAAGGAGAAGCTATACCTATCGGCGCCAGAATAATCTCAGTTGCTGATTCATTCAACGCCATGGTCTCTAATCGTCCCTACAGGAAAGCCCTCAGTCTAGAAGTTGCGATAAGAGAGCTAAAGGACAATGCGGGGACTCAATTTGACCCGCAGGTTGTAGATGCGTTCTTAGAAGTTCTTGCTAAGACCAGACAAAAGAAAACCTCCAAACCTCCTGTAGCCAAAAAGCCTATTCCAAAATAGTAAATCTCCATTTGCAGGCTTCTGATTGAGTTCACGTTCTCATTCATTGCTATTTCTACGCGATATCGCGCAATTTAATTCAAACTGTTGCATTAAGAGATAGTGGCAGGATTTGCCAGCTTTTTGTCGAATTCCTAAAGTAATATCTTCTTCTGGATACGACCTCCCGGAGGGGCAAAATGGGAAAGATAGATGCTTCTCAGAACACTTTTTTTTGGAACCTATATGGGCGATGTTACGATGGCATAAATACTGCTATTCCTTACCGTGGTTTGCTTTATGAAATATATGTACAGCTTGAGCTCAAGCCCGATCAAAAAGTTTTGGATGCCGGCTGCGGAACCGGCAACTTTGAGAAATTTCTTTCAACGAGAAGTACACCCCAGATCAAAATCGAAGCTGTGGATTTCTCAGAAGTAATGCTCAAGCGGGCAAGAAGGAAATGTAGGGATCTTGATTTTGCCAACTTTTCTTTTGCTGATTTGAATCAAAAGCTGAATTATCCGGATAACACCTTTGATAGAATTGCTTGCATAAATGTTCTCTATGCGCTTGAACAGCCTCACTTTACCCTTGGAGAACTCCTCCGTGTACTAAAGCCAGGCGGCAAAATAGTTGCAACAAATCCCAGACCTAACGCGCAATTCGCTCCACTTCTTCGTGATCATTTTGAGAGGATTAGAAATATTTGGGGTTTTTCTCGAAGAACATCTGAACTTTTGAAAACAATCATAGTTCTTCCGACTAGTGGTTTGGTGCCAATTCTGCTAAATGTCTTTGTAATCGAACAGAAAGGCAAAAAACACGAATATCATTTCTTAGCAAAGGAGGAGTTTGCAAGGATATTTGAGGAAAACAATTCTCAGACTATTGATATTTTCCCTACGTATGCAGATCAAAATTGGCTCGCTACCGCAATAAAAGTTCCTTCATCAGTCCCAGAAGACACGCTAGCTGTCTAGGAAACTCCGGAGATTCGATATTCCTATCTCATCATCGCGAGTACTTCTGCCGGACCGCTATTACCAAGCGATGAGAATAAACTTGAAGAACTTTTCCTCAATCCCCGAATTTACATTGACCGACAAAAACTTAAGGATGGGATGAGTGAAGATGAGCAAATTTGGTGATTTAATGCAGGTGTTCATGATGGGGACACCAAAAAGAGCAAATTGGTTTTTGACTCATATGCCGGAAAAAGCCTGGCATAAAATTGGCGGCAAAAAGGCACTGGAAGTTTTTCACGAGACTGCGAAACGTGTCCCGGCTTATAAGGATTTTCTTAGAAATCAGAAAATAGAAGCTGCGGAGATCAAGAGCATTGAAGATTTGGAAAAAGTGCCATGGACTGACAAGAAAAACTATCTTTCAAGGTATGAACTTGAAGAACTATGTTTAGATAGTGATCTTAATCAGACTCATACGATTTCGAGTAGTTCAGGGTCTACCGGAGAATGCTTCTACTGGCCGAGACTTGCGAGTCAGGACAAGATGTCGGAGAACATTCTGGAATTGACTTATAAAAACTGTTATGGGATCGACAAGGATTCGACGCTGTTTATTGTCTGCTTTGCGCTTGGCACGTGGGTAGCCGGAGAGATGTGTTTGGGACTGGCGCAAGCCATTGCAAAGAAGGACTACCCGATGACAGTTATCTCTCCCGGCATGGATCTCCAGGAAAGCTTGAAGACGGTGAAAAATCTTGGCAAAAAATATGATCAAATAGTGATCGCCGGTTATCCTCCCTTTGTAAAAGATGTTATTGAAGGTGGGGAAAAAGAAGGTATAAGTTGGAGTGAACATAAAGTGAAGTTTCTCTGCGGAGGAGAAGGATTTAGCGAACAATGGCGGGATTATTTGATGAGCAAAGTTGGAATAAGGAATGAGCTTTCAGACGTTATTAATCTCTATGCTTCTGCTGACGTAGCAGGTGTGATGGGAAGTGAGACGCCCTTTACGATTTTGATTAGGCGATTAGCCTCAAAGGACCGCGGGCTTGCGAGAGATCTGTTTGATTGCGAGATCATCCCCTCCTTAATCCAATATAGCCCGGCAGGTCGGTATTTTATCGTGGAAAGCGATGAGATTACTCTCACAGCCATGGGAGCTATCCCTCTAATTAGATATAATACTCATGATATGGGCGGAATCATTTCATTTGGGGGCGCGATGGAAGTTTTGCGATCTCACGGTTATGATCCGCTCAAAATCTTGACCGAAAATCAGCTAGAAAGATACCTCTCTCAACTGCCATTGCTTTTCATTCGAGGCAGAAGCGACTCAACTGCAACCATCTATGCTGTAAATGTCTATCCTGAGAATGTCAAGCATGCTTTAGAAAAATCAGTTGCCAAAGACCTAATTTCTGGTAAGTTCAAAATGCAGACAATTAATCATGAAAAAACTCAAAATCAACTGCTCCAGCTTGACATTGAGTTAGCTCAAAATAAGAAGCCCTCAACAAAGAATAGCGATGAATTGCTCAGAGAGCTTTTGAGTGGTTTGTCACAGATTAATGCCGAGTTCAAACGTCTCAAAGAAACAGTTGATGACAAACCGTTGCTTGCTGTCAGACTACATGGCTATAAATCCCCTCCATTTTTTGACACTGGCGAATTTAAACACAAATATGTCCTGGAAAATGAGTAGTCGTGAACCTTAACCAAGTTGGTAGATGATGGCGACTGTTTGTCATGGACCGGTCATTTAGAGGAAATTCTGCGACCCCGAACTGTCTTCTCAGCTTCCTCCTTCTTGATTTTTCTTTGCGCAATGAGAGTCACAAGAACCTTGGTTTGATCAATTATGAATTCCTCATAATTGAATTCAATTATCACCTGATAAAAGCTAAGAAAAAGCGTGGTTTTGTCGACAATAAAATACAAGTATTTGACTTTTTTGGATATCGGGTCTGAAAAAGGGTGCAGCACAATAATGAATAGTATTATATTAACAGGTACCGTGGCCGGCATTAATCTTCTGATTGCAGTACTTGTCTATTTAAGAGGGAAGAATCGCCTCGTAAATCTATACTTTGCTCTTTTCATAGCAGTCCTTGTTGGGTGGTCAGTCAGCGTTGCTGTCTTGGAGATTACCGCCAGTATGTTCTGGAGTAATTTGACTATCTTTTTTGGACTTTCAATGGGAATGAGTTTCTACCTATTTGTGAGGATATTCCCTCAGCCGCAGAAACGAAGATTTAGAAGATTTACCATATCAATGCTGCTATTTGATTTTTTGCTTGCTATTTGTCTTGTTTTCAACCTTGTGATACCGGACATGGTTAAGGAAAATGGTTCATTGACACCTGTCATAGGTCCGGCATATCCATTGCTAATGGTTTTTTCAAGCATAATTACGATAGCAAGTTTTTATATTTTGTTTCTCAAATATAGGGAATCAAAAGGTATTTTTAAAGATCAAATCAAATATCTGTCTGTTGGCCTAACGTTATTCTTCACCGCCGTCATATTTGGAAATGTCATATTGCCAAGCTTCGGGATATCTCAGATAGCGTTCCTTGGACCGGTCTTTTCGCTGTTCTTTATAGCTTTCACATCTTATGCAATTATCAGACATCGCCTCATGGATATCCGGCTGGTGGTGGCACGAAGTGTCATCTATTTGATGCTCTTGTTGGCCATTTGCGGTCTCTTTATCTCTATCGTTCAATATGCGCAAAGTAGTTATGCGAGAACCATGCCCGTTAACCAGAATGTCCTTTTTATTTTCGCCGGCTTTGTGGTTGCTTTTGGCTTTCAGCCTCTACGCAGTTTGCTGGAAAAGATTACTGATAGAGTGTTCTTTAGGCATAGATATAATCCCCAAGAGCTTCTACGCAGATTTAATGAAGGCATGAGTTCTATTATGATATTGGATCCGTTATTGGCTTTTGTCTTTGAAATGTTCAAGAATGAGATAAAAGTCGAAAGAGTCGCTCTCGTTTTGGTGGATAGGAATAAAGAGGTAGCAGAGATAAGGCAGGACAAATTCGAAATTTCTGATTTATCGGCTAGAAGAATCTTCGACTTATGCCGGAAGAAAAAAAGCATAATCTTTGATGAATTGGAAGAGTCTAAAGAAAAACAATTCTTGAGAGAGCTTGAGGTTTCCATAGTGCTGCCTCTTGTATCAGAGTATAGCCTAAAGGGCATTCTTGTTCTGGGCGACAAAAAGTCAGGGGATATGTTCACAGCTCAAGACATTCAATTTTTGGAAATTCTTGCTCCGGAAGTAGCGATCGCGTTCAATAATGCCCTGCTCTTTGAGGAAAGAGATAAGAGAGTTTCGGAGCTTTCAGCCCTGAACAAACTTGCTTTTTCCCTCAACAGCAATCTGAATCTTAGATGTATCTTGGATCAAGCAATCGAAGAAGCAATTAGGGTAACCGGGTCGGATTCGGGGTCCATCATGCTTCTTGATGAAGAAGGCCAGGATTTGACGATCGAGGTCTCCAGGGGAATTGAGCAGAGTCTTGTAATGAATAAAAAGATAAAAGTGGGGGAGGGAATTGCAGGTTGGGTGGTAGCGAAAAGCGAGCCGCTTATTCTGGTAGACGGGTCCGACGCACGATTTCAAAAAGAGCTAAAGCGTCACGACATTAAGTCTTCGCTCACCCTTCCGCTTAAGACGAAAGAAAAGGTGATCGGAGTTCTGACCGTTAATCGAAAGACATCCAGTCAGATCTTTGGCAGCGAGGACACCGAGCTCATCATGACTTTTGCTGCTCAGGTTGCGGTGGCAATCGAAAACGCCAAATTATACAAAGACCTACAAAGCACTTTTCTGGGAACCATCTCGGCTCTCGCGGCGTCAATCGATGCAAAAGATCCTTACACGTTCGGCCACTCAAATGAAGTCGTAGAATACGCTGTTGCCATTGCCGAGCGCCTCTTATTATCTGAGTCTCAAGTTCAAACGATTAGAGTTGCGGCTGCGTTGCATGATATTGGAAAGATAGGCATAGACGGTTCTATCTTAAACAAGCCCGGGAAGTTGAGCCTTGAAGAAAGAGAAATTATCAATTCGCATCCTGCGATTGCGGCAAACATTCTTAGTTCCCTCGATTTCCTAAAGGACGTGGTCCCCATAGTCCTCTTTCATCATGAGCGTTTTGACGGAAGAGGATATCCCACAAAAATAAGCGGGCATGCTATCCCAATTGGTGCGAGAATCATTTCAGTGGCGGATTCCTTTAACGCCATGATTTCTAAGAGATCATACCGGCCTGCCATGTCGTTGGATGAGGCAAAGGAGGAGCTTAAAGCTAATTCCGGTACTCAATTTGACCCGGTTGTAGTTGACGCTTTCTTAGCGGTTCTGGATCAGTTCGACTTGCCCGCTGAGAGCAAACCGCACAGCAGCCGCCGTGGCATTGGATCAGCTCGCGGCAAAGTCATGTCCAAGGCCAAATGATATCTGTTCTTGCATGCTTCGTTCTTCGCCAAAGATGAGAACTCGGTCTTACTGAGAGACCTTGTTCTTAACCTGTAGATTGTCTTCTCTTCAGAATCAGCCTTATTATCAATACGACTATTAGCGCTAGGATCATGAATGGCAGCAATGCGCCTAAAGCCATGATCATGATGTTTATTACGGTGATAAAATTCTCAACAGCTTGAATTAAAGCTTTTGCAATGCCCCATTCCCTAATTGGTTTGGTGACTTGTGCCGGCTCATGCAGGTAGATGGTAATTGTTCCCATGGCAGCACTCTTTTCCAATTGGTCGATTTGGGCCTGGAGGGATTCAATCTCACCACGTACCCTCGATAATTGTTCCTCAATCTTCAGCATTTCCTCTACATTCTTGGCGGCATTGAAGAAATCCAGGTATCTTTGCTCTTCGCGCTGGAGATTTCTTAGGCGGGCATTTAGATCAACGTACTGATCGGTTACTTCTTCCTCGCTCTCTTGCTCGGTTTCGAGTTTTCCCAGCTTTTTTATGTCTTTCAGCGCCGCAACGGTTTTTTCAGTCGGCACCTTTACGACGATGGTTGCGTACAAAGGACCTTCCTCTGCGGAATCTTGAGTCGAGGAGTTGTTCTTGAAGGTGGGAGGCACGGTTTCAGTTTCAGGGGTGACGGGATAAGGATATGATTGCTCGGTTGAAATGGAAGCATTCGTTATATTGCCGCTGTATTTCGAAGCGATCGCGTCAATTTGCTGGTACATCTTACGTACGTCGTCCACTTTCATCGAAACGGATTTTTGACGGATGATGAGGCGGTCGGTCTTCGTCTTGGTCTCCGTCTTTTGACCGGGACTGGGTGTAGTTTCGCCTCCCGTGCCTTCGTCGGGTGCCTGAAGTGATTCTTGCTCTTGAGCGAGCTTGTTACTGGATTGTGGCGCTGCCGGTCCGGAAGTTGATTCGCCGGTGAGTTGTTCAACTTGAGAGCAAGAGATCGTAATGATTGAAAGCGCAAGCAATGAAGCAAAAAAGATTGTCAGATTCTTCTTAACTTTTTTCATGAAGTACCTCCCTAAGAACTAATCGCGTATTGTCAAAAGTTTTGTGGCCAAAATACTTAAAACTCTTTGTTAATCAGTATGTTGTTTTGGATCAGCTTGCCTCCCCCCAATATTGGGGTTAAGTTAGCGTTGGCATTCACTAACAAAGGA
>Ga0214473_10005513_pt1 | contig 15148 bp, 10 predicted proteins | sample RVTome_7_FD_203509 | JGI IMG/M metagenome (GOLD analysis project Ga0214473, IMG submission 203509) | Soil microbial communities from uranium-contaminated site in the Upper Colorado River Basin, Wyoming, United States - RVT98D197 | ecosystem: Environmental > Terrestrial > Soil > Contaminated >... | reverse complement strand
GCTCCTTCAGCCGGTTCGACGGCTTCAGCCCCATGACCAGCGCGTATACGGTCTATGAAGGCCGAATCGACACGGCTGACTTGCCGGCCGAGGACCGCGTCGAAGAGAGCCTCGCCGAAGACTCTCCAACCGTGCTCCTCGACGCGGAGACGGGCGAGCGCATCGCGCACTTCTCGGAGATCGACGACTGGCGCGTGTTGCGCCGCGTCAGGACGCACCTGTACGTGCGGCCCGCGACGCGCCTCGAGGAGGGCCACCACTACATCGTGGCGATCCGCGGGGTGCGGTTCGAGGACGGCTCGGCGGTCGAGCCGTCGCCCTACTTCCGGGCCCTGCGCGACGGCGGGACAACCGACAGCGCGGAGGTCGAGGGTCGACGCGCGCACTTCGAGCAGATCTTCGAGCTGCTCGGCGCGGCCGGAGTCGAGCGGCGGGATCTCATCGAGGCGTGGGACTTCCACACTTCGTCGGGCGAGGTGTTGTGGAGTGACCTGATCGCCATGCGGGACGACGCCCTGATGCGCGTGGGCGCCGAGGGGCTCGGCTGCACGATCACGGAGACGGAGGAGGACTTCGGCGACGAGCACCTGTTCCGCCGGGTGCGCGGCACAGTGACGGTCCCGCTGTACCTCGAGAATGCGGAGCCGGGGGCGGCGATGCTCCGCGACGCGAGCGGCCGGCCGCGCGCGGAGGGGACGGCCGAGGTGCCCTTCCTGCTCAACATTCCCTACGGCGTCCGCGATCGCGTGATGACCGGCGGCGGCGGGGCGCGCCTCCTGACGTACGGGCACGGCCTCTTCGGCAGCCGCGACGAGATCAACTCGGGATGGCTGCGGGATTGGCAGAACAGGGCGCAGATCGTCACGGTCGCGACCGACTGGACTGGCATGTCCGAGGCGGATGTGGTCGTCGTGGGGAACACCCTGACCGAGCTGAGCACCTTCCCGGTTCTCGCCGATCGGCTTTCCCAGGGGGTGATCAACTTCCTGGTCGTCACGCGAACGGTCGCGCATCGCTGTCTGGAGTTGCCGGAGCTCCAAGTGGACGCAAGCCCGGTCATCGATCCCGCCGAGCTCTATTTTCTCGGCATCAGCCAGGGCGGGATCATGGGCGGCGTCGTCGCCGGGGTCTCCACCGACATCGAGCGATTCATCCTTCAGGTGGGTGGCATCTCCTATCCGATCATGGTCAAGCGTTCGACGAACTGGGGACCCTTCGGCGCCATCCTGGACAGCTGGTACCGCGACCCGGCCGTCGTGGACCTGCTCATGGTGGCGGTATCGGCGCACTGGGATCTGGCCGAGCCGAGCACGTACGCGCCGCACCTCGTGCGTGACCCGTTGCCCGGCACGCCGCCCAAACGCGTGCTCTACCAGACCGCCTTCGGAGATGCACAGGTGCCCAATATCTCGTCCGACATTGCGGCGCGCACCATCGGGCTTCCGTTGATGGTTCCAACGGTGCGCCCCGTGTTCGACATCGAGACGACATCGGGACCCGCCGATTCGGCGTACGTGCAGTACCGGATCGACGGCGTGACCCCGTGGCCCCCCGGCAGCCGCTCGCCGAACGGGGGAAACCCGGCCCACGAGGGCGTCCGACGCAACCCGGCTGCTCAGCAGCAGATGGACGCCTTCCTGCGGAGTGACGGGCGGGTCGAGAGCTTCTGCGACGGCCCCTGCGATCCCGAGTGACGACTCACGGCGAGCACGCCGCGGGATGGGCGGAGCGTGTCCGCACGCTCAGCGGTGCTGGTGGTAGTAGCGCATCAGCGCTGCGGTCGAGCTGTCGTGACCGCTGACGTCCGGGTCCCCTCCGAGCTGGGGCAGGATCGCCTTGGCGAGCTGCTTGCCGAGCTCCACGCCCCACTGGTCGAAGCTGTTGACGTTCCACACGATGCCCTGAACGAAGGTCTTGTGCTCGTAGAGCGCGATGAGGCGGCCGAGGGTCGCCGGCGTGAGCTCTTCGAACATGATCGACGTGGTGGGACGGTTGCCCTCGAACACTTTGTGGGGGACGAGCCGCTCGAGCGCAGACCCGCTCATGCCTGACGCCTCGAGCTCGGCACGCGCCTCGGCTTCTGTCCGGCCTCGCATCAGCGCCTCGGTCTGGGCGAAGAAGTTGGCAAGCAGAATCTCGTGATGATGCCCGAGCGGGTTGTGCGACCGAGCCGGTGCGAGGAAGTCCGCCGGAACCAAACGCGTGCCCTGGTGGAGAAGCTGGAAGAAGGCGTGCTGGCCGTTGGTACCTGGCTCGCCCCAAACGATCGGACCCGTCGTGTAGGCCTCGATGGGCCTGCCCTCGCGGTCGACGCCCTTGCCATTGCTCTCCATGTCGCCCTGCTGGAAGTACGCCGGAAAGCGATGGAGGTATTGGTCGTACGGCAGGATGGCGTGCGAGTGGGCGTCGAAGAAGTTGTGATACCAGATCCCCAGGAGCCCCATGATGACGGGGATGTTCTCGGCAAACGGTGCCGTCCGGAAGTGCTCGTCCACTTCGTGGGCCCCGGCGAGCAGCTCCTCGAAGCGGTCGATTCCGACGACGATGGCGATCGGGAGCCCAATGGCAGACCAGAGCGAGTAGCGGCCACCGACCCAACTCCAGAGCTCCAGCATGTGGGCCGCGTCGATGCCGAAGCTCGCGACGGCCTGTGCGTTCGTAGACACGGCGATGAAGTGCCGCGCCACCGCTGCCTCGGCGCCGAGTTGGGAGACGAGCCATGATCGGGCACTCAGCGCGTTCGTGATCGTTTCCTGTGTGGTGAAGGTCTTGGATGCGACGCAGAACAGCGTCGTCTCGGGCGAGACCCGACTCAGCGTCTCGGCGAGGTGCGTGCCATCGATGTTCGAGACGAAGTGGGCGCGCAGGCCTTCCTGCCAGTAGGGACGCAGGGCCTCGGTCACCATGACCGGGCCGAGGTCCGATCCGCCGATGCCGATGTTCACGACGTCGGAGATGGGCTTGCCGGTGAACCCCAACCACTGGCCGCTGCGAACCTGCTCGGCGAGCCGGCCCATCTGCCCGAGCACGCGGTCGACATCCGGCATCACGTCACGGCCGTCCACGCGCATGGGTCGATGGCTACGGTTTCTGAGCGCCACGTGGAGCACCGCGCGGTCCTCGGTCGAGTTGATCTTCTCACCCCCGAACATCCGCTCGATCCAGCGAGCGAGGCGAACCTCGGTCGCGAGGGCCAAGAGCAAGCGCATGGTCTCGTCGGTGATGCGGTGCTTGGAGTAGTCGAAGAGGAGGTCGCCGAGGGTCAGGGAGAAGCGGCCATGCCGATCGGGATCGCCCAGGAACAGGTCCCGCATGTGCACGTCGGCCATGGCGGCCCTGTGCGCCTGGAGCGCCGCGAAAGAGGGAAGCTCATTGAGTCGAGGGGTCATGATCGTCCTCCCGGGCCGGCCCCACACACGGCGCATCGATGGTGGTGAAAAGGAGCGTTCAGATCCAGCCCCGCGACCGGAGATCGCGCTCACCCCCGTTCTTGCCGATCTCTTTCATTCTCCAGCCAGCCGTGGCAGGGTTTTCCCAAGCATTTCCTGGGAGACCCCCTCATGGCCGCCGAGCACGGCCTATTCCAAGTCGGCGAGGACATCGGTCGCTACGAGATCATCGCCCACCTGAAATCAGGGGGAATGGCCACGCTCTACCTCGGAAGGCGCCATCCCGACAACCGCATCTACGCGATCAAGGTCGTCAATCCCGAGCTCGCCGAGGACGAGCAGTCCATCCAGATGTTCCTGGACGAGGCGCGCCTGTCGTCGCGGATCAACCATCCCAACGTCGTGCGCGTGGAGGAGCTCGGGGAGGCTAAGGACACGTACTTCCTGGCCATGGAGTACGTGCACGGATGCTCGCTTGCCCAGCTGCTGCAGGGGCTGATCCGCAAGCGACGCAGGATGTCCTCCGAGCTCGCAGTGCACGTTGCCATGAGCGTGTGCGACGCGCTCTATGCTGCGCACGAGCTCCGTGGCGACGACGGCAGGCTGCTGAACGTCGTGCACAGGGACGTGAGCCCGCAGAACATCCTCCTGGCCCACACGGGGGACATCAAGCTCATCGACTTCGGCATCGCCAAGTCGCAGGCGCGGATGGCCGCTTCGCTGACCGGGATCTCCATCCGCGGCAAGCTGCGCTACATGTCGCCAGAGCACGCGCGCGCCGAGTCGGTTGATCTGCGCTCGGACATCTACGCCCTGGGCATCGTGCTCTGGGAGACGCTCACGATGCGCCCGCTCTTCTGGGCGAACACCGACTTCGAGCTCCTGATGACCGTGCAGAGCCCGAACGTCGTGCCTCCGAGTCACTACTCGCCGCGGGTCAGCGTGCAGCTCGATCAGGTACTGATGGCCGCGCTGGCGCCAGATCGAGACGACCGGCCACGTTCGGCGCTCGACCTGCGGAACATGCTGTCGGCGGCCGTGCCCTTCGCCGAGGCGCTCGATCACGAGCAGGTAGCGGAGCTCCTCGACGCGATGCTGGGTGACGAGCTCGGCCGGGCGGCAGGGGACATTCCCCAGGACGCCTCGATCGAGATGGGAATCGAGTCCCTGCCGTCCTCGTCGGCCACACGACTGGAGGTGCCGCAGGCGGTCCACATCCTGACTGCGCCGGAAGCCGAGTCCGATGTGGAGGACACGACTTTCTCCGACGTACTCGCGCTCGACTACATGGGCGCCGATCCGACCCTCGTACAGGACTCCCCCATCGATCACGAAGGGGACGGGCCCACCGAGCTCATGTCCCTCGATGCCCTTTCGAGCCTGGGGGCCGAGGCCTCGGCCATCTCCATGAAGACGGAGCCCATGGCGCGCCCACTCATGCTCGAGGACGAATACCCGCCGGGCGTGCCCGCGTTCGTGGATACGGACGAGGCGCCCACGAGCCCGCGGGCGTCGGGCGAGCACGTGCTCGTCGACGCCCCTCCTCCGGCACACGTGGTGCTCGAGCAGGCGCGGACCCGGCAGCCGGAACAGATCGACGAGCCGACGTCACCAACGACGCCGTTCCAACGGGCGCAGCATCCTGTCCAGGGCCGTGCGGAGCCCTACTACATAGAGCCGGAGCCTCCCGAGGACCATTTGGCCCTCGTGATCGCCGTCGCGGTGGCGGCCCTTCTGCTGCTGGGCATCGCGATCCTACTCTGGTAGTCCTGCCTGCGATCCGACCCCCCGATGGCCCACGAGTCCGCAAACCGGCGCACCTTCGCCATCATCTCGCACCCAGACGCCGGCAAGACCACGCTGACCGAGAAGCTGCTGCTGTATGGGGGCGCGATCCACATGGCCGGCACGGTCAAGTCGCGCAAAGCCCGCCGGGCGGCGACGAGCGATTGGATGGAGATCGAACGCAAGCGCGGGATCTCCGTCACGTCGAGCGTCCTCCAATTCGAGCTCGATGGGATTCGCTACAACCTGCTCGACACCCCCGGCCACCAGGACTTCAGCGAGGACACCTACCGCACCCTGACCGCAGCCGACTGCGCGATCATGCTCATCGATGCCGCGAAGGGGGTCGAGCCCCAGACACGGAAGCTCTTCCACGTGTGCCGGATGCGCGGGACGCCGATCGTGACTTTCGTGAACAAGCTCGACCGGCCTGCGCGGGACGCCTTCGAGCTCATGGCGGAGGTGGAGGAGGTGCTTGGACTGAACACCGTGCCGCTGACCTGGCCCGTCGGCAGCGGAGAGATGTTCCAAGGTGTGTACGACCGCGAGTCCAAGGCCGTCCACCGTTTCGAGCGGAGTCCCGGCAACGAGCAGCGGGCAGCGGTGCAAGTCCGCGGGATCGATGATCCGAGCCTCGACGAGATGCTGGGCAAGGACCCCGCCGCCCAGCTCCGCAACGAGATCGAGCTCCTCGACGGAGCGGGCGAACAGTTCGACCGTGAGTCCTTTCTGGGAGGCGAGCTCACGCCCGTGTTCTTCGGGAGCGCGCTGACGAGCTTCGGCGTAGAGCCGTTCTTGCGCAGATTCCGGGATCTGTGCCCGAGCCCGGGACCGCGAGTCGCTTCGGGCCAGGAGCTGCGCGCCGAGGATCCACGCTTCTCCGGATTCGTCTTCAAGGTCCAAGCGAACATGGATCCGTCTCACAGGGACCGCATCGCCTTTCTCAGGATCGTGTCCGGGAAGTTCGAGGGCGGCATGCGGGTTGTGCACGATCGCTTGGGCAAGGAGATCCGGCTGAAGCGGGCCGAGCAGTTCTTCGCACAGGAGCGCGAGGCCGTGGACGAGGCATGGGCAGGCGACATCGTGGGCCTCTACGATCCGGGCGTCTTTCGGATCGGTGATACGCTCGCGTCGGGGATGTCGGTGAGGTTCGACGCTGTGCCGCGCTTCGGTCCGGAGCACTTCGCGCGCGTGAGGCTTCGCGATCCGATGAAGCGCAAGCAGCTGCAGAAGGGCATCGAGCAGCTCGCGGAGGAGGGGACGGTTCAACTCTTCAGTGAGCCCGGCCGCGAGAAGGATCCGATCTGTGGCGTGGTGGGTCAGCTCCAATTCGACGTGCTCGCCTTCCGCCTCGAGCACGAGTATGGAGCTCCCATCGATCTGGACCGGCTGCCCTTTTTTCACGCTCGTTGGGTTGAGGGGGCCGCCGGGCCCGAGGCGTTGCTCAAGGCCCGCATCCCGATGGCAGTGCTCGATCAGGACGGCCTGCTCGTCGCTCTGTTTCGCGACGAGTGGGAGGTCCACCGGGCGGTCCGCGACCACGCCGACTGGGTGTTCAACGAGACCGCGCCGCTCGGGGCCAGCTCGGTTGGCTCAGACGAGTCCTAGGCGCTCCATCAGGGGCGCGACGCTGGGCTCGCGACCCATGAGCTCGCGGAAGAGGTCCATGGGATCGGCGCTGTCGCCGCGGGAGAGGACGCAGTCACGGAAGGCGGCGCCCGCTTTCGCGTCGAAGATGCCCGCCTCGCGGAACCGGGAAAAGGCATCGGCGTCGAGGACCTCAGCCCACTTGTAGGAGTAGTAGGCGCCCGCGTAACCCACCGGGTCGGCGAATAGGTGCGTGAAGCCTGCGATGAGCGCGAAATCGTCCGGCAGCGGGGCGGGGGAATAGGGCTGCATCACGCTGCGCGCGAGCTCCATCGGGTCGTCGTCCGAGTCGGGTCGGAAATCGAGATGCAGTGCGAAGTCGACCGCGGCGAAGCCGAGCTGACGCATCTGGGCGGCTCCGGCGCGATAGGTGCGCGCGCGTCTCATCTTCGCGGAGAGGTCCTCGGGGATGGGCTCACCCGTCTGGTGGTGGCATGCGATGAGATCTAGAGCCTCGCGCTCCCAGCACCAGTTCTCCATGATCTGCGATGGAAGCTCGACGAAATCCCACGCCACGCGGATCCCGGCCAGGCTGCGTACCTCGACCCTGCTCGAGAGGTGGTGCATGAGGTGACCCAGCTCGTGGAAGATCGTCTCCACCTCACGGTGCGTGAGGAGGGCTTGCTTGCCATCGACGGGGGGTGAGGCGTTTGCGCAGATGAGCCCGAGTTGCGGCGCAGGGGGGATCTCGGTGCGGAGCGGTGTCATCCACGCTCCACCGCGCTTGTTCTCGCGCGGGTGGAGATCCACGTAGAACGTCCCGGAGCTGGACCCGTCCGCCTCGACGAGGTCGAAGGCGCTCACGTCGCGATCCCACGAGGCCGCGTCCGGTCGCAGCAGGATGCTCACGCCGTACAGCCGTCGTGCGATCTCGAAGAAACCGCGGACGACACCCTCGACCGGAAAGTAGGGTCGGAGCTCTTCGCCGTCGAAGTCGTAGAGGGCGCGACGTTGTTGTTCGGCGTAGTAGGCGATGTCCCACGGCTCGAGGACAGGAGCGGACGGCCCCTCGACATCCCGCCGGAACGCCAGGAGCTCGTCGGTTTCCTTGGCGAAGAATCTCTCCGTGCGTTCCCTCAGCTCATCGACGAAGCGGCGCGCGCGCGCGGCGTTTCCGGCCATGCGATCGGCAAGCACGAAATCGACGAAGCTCTCGTAGCCGAGCAGGCGGGCCTTCTCGAGTCGCAGCTCGAGGATGCGGCGGATGAGCGGTCGATTGTCGTGGTCGCCCGAGGTCGCCCGGACGCTGTAGGCCCGCCACATGCGCTGGCGGATCACCGGGTCGGCCAAGTACGTCATGACCGCGAGGTAGCTCGGTGCCTGCAGGGTGAAACGCCATCCGTCCTGGCCCTTGTCACGCGCACTCTGGCGGGCCGCGTCGCGAGCCGACGGCGGAAGCCCAACGAGCTGCCGCTCTTCGCCGAGGAGCAGCTCGAAAGCGTTGGTGGAGTCGAGGACGTTCTGGGCGAAGCGGGTCGTGACTGTCGTGAGCTCCACGTCGATGGATTCGAGACGCTTCTTGCCCGCAGCGTCGAGGTCGGCACCGTGACGGCGGAGCTCATCGATCGTCTTGTCGAGGAAGCGGCGGCGAACGGGGCTGAATGTCTTGGCCTCGTCCGTCTCGGCGAGCTCACGGAGGGCCCGATAGAGCGGGGCGTTGAGCGGAATGCTGGAGTAGAGCTCCGCGATGCGGGGCCGCGCGGCATTGTAGGCCTTCCTCAGCTCGGGCGTCGTCGCCACCGCCTCGAGCAACCCGATGACCGCCGCGGCGTTCTCGAGGGCCTGCGTGGAAGAGTCGAACGGACCGAGGGTGTTGTCATAGGTACGGGGGCCGGGCACGGCACCGATGGCGTCGATGCGGTCGCGAGCCTCGGCGAGCAAATGCTCTACGGCGGGCTCGACGTGGTCGGCGCGAATGCGGTCGAAGGGGATATCGTGGCCGAGCTCGAGGAGAGGGTTATTCATTGTGGCGCGCAGTGTATGACATGCCGGACGAAACAATGGGGACAGGTAAATTTCTGAACCGGACCGCTGAGGTTCGGTTCAGAAATTTACCTGTCCCCACAATTGCATCACTGCGGGCGGCCGTGGCGCTCGACGCAGCTGTGGGCAGGCCCCTCCTCCGCCATGAGCTCAGCCGTGTCGAGCTCCTCGGGCTCGGGCAAGCCCGCCGCGAGCATCGCGTCCCGGAGGTTCGCCAGGGCGAGGGCGAGGCACGGCAGGACCGTGGTCCAGCCCATGCTGCCCGTGTCCGTGTCCTGCCAGATCTGCACGACGCGCTCCGCCTCGAGAAGGCGATCGTGCGCCGACGCGAGCGCGCCCCGGGCCGCGCGCACCTGCCTCTCCCGCTGCTCGTCCCCCGGATCGCGCTCCGCTGCGCCGATGCTCTCCTCGGCACGCGCCACGGCACGCCAACCGACCGCCACGGTGTGACCGGCACGCCCTGCGGCCGGATCGCCGCCACATCCAGCGACGACGACCGTCGCGAACACAGTCCAGAAGGTCAACCCGGCGCGTTGATGCACACGTTGCTCAAGCACGTGAGGTCCATTCCCTCGCAGCAATCGGCATCCGTCGAGCACGTCTCGTTGCGCCGCCGGCAGCGTTCTGGCGGTGGGGGCGAGCACACGAGGGCGCCGTCGGTTCCGGGGCGACAATCTCCCCCACAGCACTCGCTGCCCACCGAGCAGGCCTCGCCATCGGGCCGGCACGGCCGCGGAGCCCAGTACGCCGAGATGTTCCGCGACGCCGTGTTCTGACCGGGCAGCCAATAGGGCACCTCGCTCGGATCCCCACCGGCCGCAGGAGCGGTGCCTATTGCCGTTACCCAGATCTGCTGAAACGCACGACCGCGCGTCCCCGCGATCGTGTTGCCGTAGTCACGGCGCGACAGGAAGCTGAGCCAGAAGTACCCGCCCGAGTCGAAGGGGGAGAAGCGCGGTTGGAAGTTCGCGTCACCGGATCCGTTGGCTCGATCGAGGCGCACGACTCCGCTTCCGTCCCGCGCCATGATGTAGAGGGCGCCATGCTGATCTTCCGAACGGCAGCCCGAACCGTGACCGAAGGCGATCCGCGCCGAGTCCGGTGTCCACGTCGGATAGCTGTCGGCGACCCCGGGCGGGCTCGAGCCCGCGAGCGAAGCCCCGGTGTGGATGACCACCGGCGCCCCCACCGAGTCGCCCGTCACAGGAATGACGGCGACGTCGCCCGCCACGAAGGCGCCGCCCCAGGTGTTCACGTTGGTCACGTACGCGATGGATCCCCCATCCGGGGACCACGCCGGGTGCGTGGCGTTCGTCGGGAGGGCACCGGTCACCGGGACGTCTACTCCTGCGAAGGGATCCATGAATCGGAGAGCGCGTGCACTGCTCTCGAGCGTCGTGATCACCATGCGCGTATCGTCGGGGCTCCAGGACGAGAACCACCAGTGGATGGACGAGCCGCCGATGGGGAACATGGTCGGCGGTGGGTCGCCCGTCAGATCGGACGTGAGGTCGAAGACCGCGCCGATGTTCTCCCCGCCCCCGAGCCGCCCCGCCATGTAGCGGCCCGACGTCGACACCGTATGACAGCCCACACATCGCGCCCCGTCGAGGGCCACCGGCGGCGATGGCATGATCGCTTCCCGCGTCGCCGTCCCGTCGTTGATCCGGACGATACGCCCGGCCTCGATGTCCCAGTAGTAGATGCTGCCAGCGAGAGCCGCGCGCGCGAAACGGGTGGAAACCGGCGTCGAGCCGATCACCTCGCCGGTCGCGGCCTCCCAGCGATCCACGGTGATGCGCGCGGTGTCGTCGGGGTCGGTCTGGGCGAGCGATCGCCAGGCCGCCTCGTCGACGAGCCAACCGTTTCGGAACGCGGCCCCGTCATGAAGGAGATAGCCCACGATCGAAACGTGCGGCTTGGAAAGCGTCACGCGAAAGAGATCGCCCGCGACTCCGAGCAGCCACTGCACCTCGGCCGGATAGACGTTCTGCGGCATCACCGCGCCGTCGAGGGGGTAGACGATGTCGGCGGCCCGCGCCGGGTCGGTGACCGTCGCGCCTCCGAAACGCGTGGCGGCGTCCGCGGGTGCCCCGGGGACGAGCACGGTCCGTTCGAGCCGCACCGTGACGGTGGCGGTCGCGGCGAGGGTGCCGGAGGCCCCGAGCACGCTGGCGGTCACGGTCGCCGTGCCGCCGATGATCCCGTTGGCGACGAAGAGCCCGCCGGCGGCGTCGATGTCGCCAATCTCGCGGGAGTCGAGCTCGAAGAGGGGCGCGAAGGCCGCGCGCGTGGTCCCGTCGCGGAGTGTCGCGACCACCGTGAAGGTCTGCTCGGGCATGGAGCCGTCGATGGAGACGAGCTCGGCAGTGGGCGGCTCGACGACGATGGAGACGACGTCGCGGTCGCGGGGGTCACCCGCGTCAGCGCGCGTGCCCGTGTCGATGCTGCTGCCATCCACGCGAGGCACACACCGACCGTCCTGGCAGATCTCTGCGGCGCCGCAGTCTGTGGTCGACGTGCAGGGGCGCCCCGGACCTGGGTCTGCCGAACAAGCGGCGAGAGCACAGCCCAGAACAAAGGCGCAAAGCGGGGGGACACGCGGGGAGGTCATAGAGCGATGGTACCAGGGTGCCAGGGCGGTCGAAACGCAACGCGGGCCATTCGATTGATCCGCGGCGATCTCCGGCGCATCCTCGAAGGATGCGGGGTTTGGCAGCCGCCGTCCTGATCGTGCCCCTCGCCGTAGGCGCCTGCGGCGACGACGCGGCACCGCCGCCCCCGCCGCCGATCCCCGAGGCCCTCACCGACTTCTGGCGGACCCTCGAGATGGACGCGACGGTCTTCACTCACACGGATGGCGAGTGGCTCGAGGACTACGGCGACGCGCCGATGTACGGCACGGCGTACTACGCGCGCGTGGGCGCGGAGCGCTCGGACACGGCCATGCTGGACCTGGCCCGCGCCGCCCGCGACTACGACCTGAGCGTGGTCGGGCAGGCCAACGCCGACCGGGATTGGTTCTTGGCCAACATGGAAGAGGCCATGATGTCCGCCATGGGCATCGTCGAGTATGCGTCCGCAACCGGCGACGAGGCGGGGCTCGACGCGGTCGAGACCTTCCTCGACACCGCCAACGATCTGGTCAACCTCTTCGGCGACTACCTGCCCAGCGGGATGGACATCGGCTCCTTCGCCCTCGAGACGTACGGGCCCACGTCGATCACCGGCGCGGTGGCGCTCGTCAATCTGCAATACGCCGTCAACCTCGACACGCCACGGCGGGACGAGCGAATCCGGCGAGCCGAGCGCATCGTCGCCTCCATCGATCGGCACGCCTTCGACGGCGAGCGGTACCTGTTCGAGCCGGGCGTCGATCGACTCTACCTGTACCCCAACTCCATCATGATGATCGTGCTGTGCCGACTGCACGAGGTGACGGGCGATCGGGGCTATCTCGACCGCGCGCTCTCGGTCGCGGGCGCCATCGAGCCCCTGAGGAGCCCGACGCGCGGCGGCTTCCACTCGCCCTACAGCGCCGAGTACATGGGTGCCACGACCGACGACTACAGCACCTTGTCGAGCCAGAACTACCTGACGTTCGCGTTCCTCCTGCTCTACGAGCGCACGAGGGACCGGCAGTGGTTCGACGAGGCCGTCGGCGTCATCGACTTCGAGCGGCTGCGCCTCTACGACACGGCCCAGGGGCGCGTGCTCCACCACTGGATGGACGGACGCATCGCCCAGCCCGGGGACCCCGAATACTTCTGCTCCGGGTGCAACCACCAGACGCTCTACATGCTCTGGTACCTGCATCGGCGCGTGGGTCAGCTCCCCGTGGACCCGCCCTAGCGCGTGCGTGAGAGCCCCGAGACCGGGGCGTTGCAAACCGCGTGTCGGTGGACAATAAGGATCCATCAGGAGGCAGCCATGAAACTCTGGAGCGACAGCTTCGCCGATGGAGCACCCATCCCCGCACGCAACGCCTTCGGCAAGCACAACCCCGATAGCCACGTCGAGCTGAGCAGCAACCTCAGCCCCCATCTCGCCTGGTCCGACCTGCCGGGCGGAACGAAATCGCTCGCGCTCATCTGCCACGACTCCGACGTGCCGAGCCGCGGCGACGACGTGAACAAGGAGGGCCGAACGGTCCCCGCGTCCTTACCTCGCGTCGACTTCTACCATTGGGTGGCGCTGGACTTGCCCCCGGACGGCTCCCCGATTCGGGAGGGCGAGTTCGCCGAGGGCATCACGCCCTTCGGCAAGCCGGGACCAGCAGGACCCCGCGGCACGCGTCAGGGCCTCAACGACTACACGGGGTGGTTCGCTGGCGACGCGACGATGGCCGGGCAGTACCACGGCTACGACGGGCCGTGCCCTCCCTGGAACGACGAGATCATCCATCACTACCACTTCACGCTGTATGCCCTCGACGTGGACAAGTGCCCCGTGAAAGGTGACCTCACCGGACCGACCGTGCTCGCCGCCATCGAAGGCCACGTGCTCGGCCAGGCCCGCTTGTCAGGCACCTATCACATCTACCCCGCCGCTAAATGACGGGCTCCGCAGCACCGGTCGCCCTCGCCCTGTCGATGCTCTGGGCGACCGGCTGCTCGGAGGACTCCCGGCCCGTCCGGCCGAGGCTCGCGCCTCCCCCCGTGGCGGCGTCGTCACCGTGGTCCAACGAGGACCCCATCCCGAATTGCTGCGCGCCCGAGGCGCGCGACGTCCTCGTGCTCAATCGCACTGGCGCGCCGATCGAGCTCGACGTCACCTACGGTCCCGGCTCGTTCCTCGCGCTCGCCGAGGAGCTGGGCCAACACGGCTCGTTGACCGTGAACCAGTCGCGCGACGTCTGCCGCTGCCCCTGCGAGGCCGGATCGAGATGCATCATCTGCGAAGCGCCGCGCCCGGAGGCCATCACCATCGCGCCCGGGGGCGAGCACCACTACGCCTGGGATGGCCGTGCGCGCCGCTTGCGACTCAACGAGCACGGCGAGACGTGCTTCGACACCTACGATCCTCCAGAGGGTCGCTATGTGCTGAGCGCCTGCGGGCAGGGCGGCGGGGGCTGCGCGACGGCGACGGTCGATGTTCCGGCGTCCACGCGTGTCGAGCTCGTCCTCGACGGGACGCCGCGGCGCGCGGCTGCGTGTCGTCCGGGCGACGTGATGCCGCGGCGCGCCGCCAGCTTCGCCCTCTTTCAGATGCACCGCGCGGGAGTCGCGCAGGACCGCATCCTGCGGTGCGACCCGACCCAGGTCCGCTGTGTGGACGACGCCGCCCAGGCCGACAGCGCAACGGGAGCGTGCGCTCTCTTCGTGATCCCCTCGGGCGACGAGCTCGAAGCGCGGGTCCTCTTGCCGGCCGCTGGCGGTCAGCCCGCGGTGAGGTTCTCGGCATTCCTCGACCCCGACGGAGTCTCCGTGCGCCGCGTCCAGCACGGTGAGTGACGGGAGGCGGGGACGGTGGCTGGAACGGCAAGCCGATGCGACCGTACGTCGCGCGGCCTGGACTGTCGGTCACTCCAGCCTTCCGAGCAGCCTCAGAAGCCCGTCGATCACGGTGAGCGGATGCGGCGGACAGCCGGGTACCCACAAGTCCACTGGGATGTCGGCCGGCATCCCGTCGGACGCCTCGGGCGATCCGGCGAACGGTCCACCGCTCAGGCAGCACGCGCCGCACGCGACGACGATCCGCGGCGACGGCAGCGCTTCCCACGTGTCGAGGAGCGCCTGGCGCATGTTCCGCGTGACAGGTCCGGTGACTACGAGCCCGTCGGCGTGGCGGGGTGAAGCCACGAACTGGATACCGAAACGCCCGAGGTCAAAGACGACGTTGCCGAGTGCGACGAGCTCGGCCTCGCAGCCGTTGCAGCCGCCGGCCGAGACCTGGCGCAGCTTGAGCGACCGGCCGAACAGTCGCCTCGACTGCGCGTCGAGCGCGGTCGCGAGCTGCACAGCGTGCCCCGCACCGGCAACGAGGCCCTCGCGCGACCGCGACGCGAGGCGATGGTCCGTAGCGAACGCGATCGCGCCCTCGGGACAAGCAGACTCGCAAGCCGGGCAGAACAGGCACGCGCCGAGATCGATCCGCAGGGGGCGCAGGGTGATCGCCGCCGTCGGACATGCCCCCGCGCACTCGGCGCAGCCCTCGGAACAGCGACTCTCGTCGAGCCGCGGCATCCCGCGATAGCGGGAAGGGAGCTTTGCTTCGACCTTGGGATATCCCGACGTGTGATGGCCCTGTTGGAGCCGGCGGTAGATCGTGCGGATCATCAGAGATCGTGTCCCGCGTAGGAGAGGTTGAAGCTCTTGTTGCAGAGCGGAAAGTCGGAGATCTCG
>Ga0214473_10005512_pt1 | contig 15151 bp, 13 predicted proteins | sample RVTome_7_FD_203509 | JGI IMG/M metagenome (GOLD analysis project Ga0214473, IMG submission 203509) | Soil microbial communities from uranium-contaminated site in the Upper Colorado River Basin, Wyoming, United States - RVT98D197 | ecosystem: Environmental > Terrestrial > Soil > Contaminated >... | reverse complement strand
AGTTCAGGTCATTAATGTACTTGGCCCTGCCGGTGGCTTTATCTTTGCCATCGATCCTTCCATACCGGGTTCCCACAATGGAGAAATCTGCCATCTTTAATCCTTTCCGGACAAACCTTAAGCCGCCCAGGCCTTTTTAAGACCTTGATAGACGAGGCTGGTAATCATGGTTTTGGTAAAAGCATCCATTCTCCCCGATTGGGCCATCTGCCAAGCTTCTTCCGGCGCTTGGCGCGAACATTCTCGGAGAATTGGGTCCATGATTTTCTTCCCTTCCAAGGCTCCTTCCACCTGAGCCAGACGTAAAGGTCGGGGAGCTACCGCCCCCAGAACGACCCTAACTTCCGTGCAAATTCCTTCCCTTTGGGTGAGGCAGATGGCCACCGAGGCCGAAGGGAAATCAAGGGCCTGGCGTAAGCTAAACCGCAGGTACACAGAGCGAATCCCCTTCTCCGGAAGGGGCAGAAAAATCTCCCCCACCATTTCTTCCGGAGAAAGCGACAGCGGTCGAATCCCATTCCCCGTATACAGGGCATCGAGGGGAAGAATCTTTTCCCCCTTAAGGGAAAGGATCTTCGCCTTGGCCTGTAGGGCGATCAGGATCGGAATGGTGTCCGCAGCCAGAGAAGCATGGCAGGTCTTTCCGTCCGGAACGACATAACATCTTTTTCCGCCTCTTTTGAAGCAGGGAGCAAGTGCCCGTTCCCAAGTTTGTACCTGATCTCCGTAGATGCACTTGGTATCCAGGCAGACATTTCCCCCCACCGTGCCCGCGTTGCGGATGGCCGGGACAGCCAAATGGCGGACGGCCTCATGCAAGCCTGGATAGCGGGAAGCGATAAGAGGGCTCCGCTCCAGGACTCCCAGGGGCACCAGGGCTCCCATACTTAGCCCTTCCGGTCCTTCCTTCATCTCCCCCAGGCCGGGAACTCCGGATAGATTAATGATAACTTCCGGTGAGGTCAGGCCGCGCTTCATCTGCGGCACTAAGTCCGTTCCTCCGGCCAAGATTTTCGCCCGGCCCTTATGTTCCGCTAAAAGAGTCAGGGCCGCTTTCGTTTTTTCAGGTTCGAAATAGGAAAATTTTTTCATGACTTTTTTGCAGGCTATCTACGCTTGCCTCTTCACCCAGAGGATGTTTATCTCTCTATAATGCCCCCCAGCGGATCCATCACCCGCGAATCGTGAAAATTATTGCCTCAGTTCCAAATATTCGTTGTGCTAAGCGCTATGCGATTTGCAGAGTAATCGGGTCATTTCTTTTCTTTCAGACCCTTCAGAATCTTCTCCGGGGTGATGGGAAGCTCGGTGAATCTGACCCCAATGGCATTGTAGATGGCGTTGGCCACGGCAGCGGGTGCCGGGTTCAGGGCTGGCTCCCCGATGCCTTTCGCCCCGAACGGCCCATTGGGCTCGCCGGGCTCCACTAAAATGGGTTTGATCGGCGGAAGGTCCAGGGGCCCAGGGATCACATAATCCCGGAAGTTCGGGTTGAGGACTTTTCCCTTTTCGGTAACCATGTTTTCCGTCAAGGCCCAGCCAATGCCTTGGGCAACCCCGCCCTGAATCTGACCCTCGGTGGTCTGGGGATTGATGGCCCGGCCCACATCGTGAGCCGCCACGTAGTTCAATAGGTTGACCTGCCCGGTCTCGGTATCGACCTCCGCTTCGCAGATCTGGCAGGCAAAAGGATACGCCGGGGAAATATTCCCGAACTTGGTTACCGGGTCCGGGATAACCGTATCTGGAACCCAGAACCCGGTTCCCACGATAGGAGCGCCGCCCCTTTTGTAGAGGCCCAGTTCTGCCACTTTCTGGAAGGGAAGGCTTTTCTCCGGCGACCCTTGAACGAAGATCTTTCCTTCCTTGATCTCTAAATCCTTCGGATTAGCTTCGAGCATCTCTGCGGCCAACTCGAGGATTTGGCGTTTGGCATCGGCAGCGGCCGCTTTTACCCCGTTTCCGCCAAAGACTGTTCCCCGGGTAGCGAAACTGCCCATGCCGAAGGGGCTGATGTCTGTGTCCACCGGAGCGACTTCGATCTGATCGAGGGAAATGCCCAGCTCTTCGGCTACAATCTGAGCAAAGATCGTTTTTTGTCCCTGGCCCATATCCGATTCACCGTGATAGACCAGAACCTTCCCTTCCCTGCTGATGCGCACAATTCCAGCTCCGCCATCGAACTCACGAGCAAAGGCACGGTTTCCGGAAACATGATTGCAGCAGGCCAGCCCGATCCCGCGGGCGAAGCGCTTTTGTCCCCTTTTCTCTTGCCAGCCAGAAGCTTCGACAGCTTTGCGCACGCATTCGGCCAACCCCGACGAGCCAATCTTCCATCCATGAATCGAAACTTCTCCAGTTTTGAGCCCATTCTTGATGCGTAGTTCTGCCGGGTCCATCCCAATCGCTTCGGCGATCATGTCCAGGGAACTTTCGATGGCAAAGGTCATCTGGGCATTCCCGAAACCCCGGAAGCAACTCGTGGGCACCGTGTTGGTGTACACCGTCACTCCCTCGGTTTTCAGGTTCTGGAAATGGTAGAGGGAATCAGGCCTATAGCAAGCCGTGGCCACGATGACCATGGAGTAGACCACCCGGCCTCCGGCAGCCCCGATGACTCGGACCTCTTTGCCCATCAGAGTCCCACCTTTTTTCGCCCCGATCTTCAGGTCAATGTACATGGGCACCCGGGGATTGCCGGCCATGAAGTCTTCTTCCCGGGGATTTACCATGCGCACAGGCTTTCTGGTCTTCTGCGCGAGGACGGCGGCTACCAGATGAAGGTTGGTCTCCATCTTGGCGCCAAAAGCACCCCCATAGTAAGGCACCACCACGCGAACCTTTTCCAAAGGCAGGCCCAGGGCCTTGGCGTAAGGAAGGCGAGTCATGGATGGGATCTGGGTAGAGATGAAGAAAGTCAGTTTCCCCGCAAGGTCGGGCTGGACCACACAGGCCATGGGTTCCAGGTACGCCTGATAAACCTGGTTGGTATAGTAGCGGTCTGAATGGACCACGTCGCTCTCCTGAAAGGCCTTCTCCACGTCTCCTTTCGCAAGCTTGAACTCACTGACGATGTTCCGCTCCTTATCATGGATCAGGGGCGCTCCGGGCTTCATGGCCTCCAGCGGGTCAAAGACTGCCGGAAGGGGCTCGTATTCCACCTGGATCAAAGAAAGAGCTTCTTCGGCGGTATCTTCATCGACGGCCGCCACTCCCGCCACTTCGTCCCCCACAAAGCGGACTTTATCCAGGGCCATGATCATCCAGTCATCGGTCCGCGGCCCGAAGGGAATTTGGGGTGTGTCCTGAACCGTGACCACGGCTTTAACCCCCGGAAGGCGTCGGGCTTTGGAGGTGTCGATATGCCGGATGCGCGCGTGGGGATGGGGGCTGCGCAGGATGCGCCCGTAGAGCATCCCCGGGAGTTTCATATCCGACACGAACTCAGCCGCCCCCGAGGCTCGCTCCCGTCCATCGATCTGCGGAAGGGAATGACCGACGACATGGTACTTATCCATATTTAACCTCTTCGCTCTTAGCTCCATGCGCTTTGCGCTATGCTTTTAATGACAGAATGGCCTCCACGATCTTTTGGTATCCCGTGCAGCGGCAGAGGTTTCCCGTTAGAGCTTCGCGGATTTCTAATTCTTGGGGGTGAGGATTTTTGTCCAGCAGAGCTTTTGTGGAAAGAACCATTCCCGGCGTGCAAAAGCCGCACTGGATAGCCCCGTGGGCGATAAACACCTCCTGGATGGGGTGGAGTTTTTCCCCCTCGCTCAGCCCCTCGACGGTGACCACCCTTTTCCCGTTGGCCTGCAGGGCCAACACCAGGCAGGCATTCACCGGCTCGCCATCCAGAAGCACCGTACAGGCCCCGCATTCGCCATTCCCGCATCCCTGCTTGGTCCCGGTTAATCCGCACTCCTCCCGGATGACATCAAGGAGGGTCCGGTTTGCTGGCACTTCAAGCTCGTAAACCTCTTCGTTCACCGTTATAGTCAGTGGATACTTCATCGGCCAATTCTCCTGTTAAATCCCCGTGGGCGGAATGGGAATACCCATAGCTTTTTGGATTGCCCGGCCCACTAAAACCTTGATCATTTCTTTGCGGTATTCAGCGGAAGCTCGGATGTCCGAGATGGGCTGGCACTCCCCCTGGGCCACTTTACCCGCCTCCTGAATTACTTTTTCGTCGAGCGTTTTCCCTATAAGGAGCTTTTCCGTCTCCCTCGCCCTTAGGGGAGTTGGGGACACCGCGCCCAGGGCGACCCGGGCCCGCTCGCAAACACCGGTTTGGGGGTTGAGCGTTAAAAGGACGGCCGTGCTGGCCAAGGCGAGGTCCAGGCTTTTTCGCCGCCCAAGCTTTAAATAAGCCGCCACGCTATTGGCTGGAACTTCGGGGAGCAAAATCTCCTTGAGAATCTCATCTTTTTTTAGAACCGTCACTCCGGGGCCCACAAAAAAGGACTCCAGGGGAATACGCCGCTCTCCCCGCCGGCTGATGAGAACCACACTGGCCTCCAGCGCCAGAAGTGCCAGAGCGGTATCCGCGGCCGGGGAGGCATTGCCAACATTCCCCCCGACGGTTCCGAGGTTGCGGATCTGGGGAGAGCCGACTTTATGGGCCGCCGCCGCCAGGATTCCCCACCCCTTCCGCAGGAGCGGTGAATTTTCCAGGGCCGCATGCTTGGTTAGCGCGCCCACCCGCAACCCCTTCCCGTTCTGGCCCAGGCCGGAAAGCTCCGGAACCCCAAGCAGGTTGATCACTTGCTTGGGGGCGATAAGCTTGCTTTTCATCTGCACGAGCAGGTCCGTCCCGCCGGCAATGAGCTTCGCCTCATCGCCATATTGCTCCAATAGCTCCAAAGCCCCATCCAAAGAAGCGGGACTGAAGAATTCGAACTTTCTCATCCGCATTGGACACCCCTCGATTTACTAACGGGTGATATTAATCCCATATTCAGGCCCGACCACGAACATATCCTCTACCCCTAAAGCATAGCCTTTGTAGGGCCATTGATATTCTATCGCCGAGACCATCCCTTCCTTGAGCACCTGCCCTTGCTCCCCCTTCCGGATTGCTTTCAGATCGGTAATCAGTTCCATGCTGGCCCCTTCTTTTATCCTTTTTTCTTGGAAGGAATCCTTCCCCGAAGCTCCATCGCCTTCCTTACTCGCTCCTGGGAGATGGCCAGAGCCACCACCCGCGGCAACCGCTTGCTGCTCTTGGATTCATCCAATACCATACCTACGTTCTTCCACATTTTTCGCCTTACCGAAGCGTACACTTCCTGGGTCTCGAGGATGTCGCAGGAATACCGGTTGTCCATAGCCTTGCCGGTATTTATCACGGCGCCGGCATTGGCCACAAAATCCGGCACTACCAAAATTCCCTTTTCATGGAAGTACTTCTGCGCCGCATCCGAGGTAGGAAAATTCGCGCCTTCCACAATCATTTTGACCTTCACATTTTTCATGTTTTTTCCGCCTCTTTCCCAGTCTCGGCAATCATCTCGCCCAGTACTTCAATGAAGGGCTTGGCCTTGATCTTCAGAACCCAATTGTGAATTCTTCGCTGCCGCTGGATTGGGCATCCCAGGCAGCCTGTGATTACAACCTCTTCGGACGTTCCCTATAGATTGCTTCCCGGAATGAAAATCATTTGTCTTTACAGAACTCGATCACTCACGGCTGGAAATGTTCCCCTAACAGCCGTCACCTTGTCCATATCGATTTCCGCCTTTAAAAGACACTCCTCATCTCCGCCGCTGGTCAGAATGACTCCCCAGGGATTTACCATCATACTGTGGCCACAAAATTGAGCCCCACGATTAGTTCCCACACAATTACTGGAAACCAAAAATGCCGTGTTTTCTATGGCTCGCACTCGATTCAACATGATCCAATGCTCCAGCCGGGGATAGGGCCATCCCGAGGTTACCAAAAACAGCTCGGCGCCCTTATCTAACATGGCCCTGAATATTTCTGGGAACCTTAAGTCATAACAGGTAGCCATCCCGATTTTCCCCCATGGAGTTCCGACCACCACCACCTCTTTTCCCCGGGATAGGATTTGACTCTCCTGCGATCCGTAACCATAAAGGTGAATTTTCTGATAGGTGGCCATCAGTTTCCCGTCCGGGCCCAACAACAGGCTTGTGTTGAACAATTTACCATTCTTTTTCTCCACGATACTTCCGGCATGGAGGTAGAACCCGTGTTCCTTGGCCTTGGCCGCCATCCTTTGAGCTGTTTCGCCACTGAGCGCCTCTGCTTCTTCTGAATAACGGTCAAAAGAAAAGTAGCCGATATTCCAAATCTCCGGGAGGATGACGAGATCAGACCCCTTGACCTGATCCAATAGCGCCTCCGCCCGTTCAATCCGCTGAGATTTTCTCTCGTCGCCAACTTTCATCTGAATGGAAGCGATCTTCATCTTTTTCACCCCTGCAAATAATTTAATACATGGCCCCAATAAGCATATTAAATCCCTCGGCCCGTTTGGGAATGATCAAGCTCACCTTTAAGTTCTTCAATATGTTTTTTGACTTTTCCTTTATCCCCTTCATCCCCATGCAACAGAAGAGACGCCCCAGTCCTTTCTTTCTTGATCTACCGCGTTTTCTCCAGGTAATAGCGGATTTCAAAAGTGGTACATCCCCGGGGGATATGATAAGGACCGTGTTTCATTCCGGGTGGGCGGCAGGCGTAAAACCCCGCACCAAAGGTTTGGTTCTTGGCCAGGTCAATTAACTCCCCTTCGACGATTAAAACTTCTTCCCAAAAATCATGAACCAGCGTTTCTGCCGTTTTTATCCCGGGAGGGAATTTTAAGAGCCGGGTGTAAGACTTTGTTTCCGGGTCTCGGCTAAGGATTTTTTCCTTAATACCTAAGGTATCCCCTTCCACCGGTTTCCATTCGTAATGAGTATCCACATCGATAAATTCAATTTCTCGCTTAGGCATTTTTTATCCTCCCTTTCTCCACGAGTGACCCTCTTTATCTCCCATCGGAAGAAGCTCCGCTGATTTCCCGTGGATTTAATGTTTTTTTCTTTTTTCTTTTACCTGACTGACGTTCCGGCGAAAGGCGGACTGTTTTGGCTTCCTTGACCATTACATTCCGCAACCGCTCCCATTTTTTACCGAAGGCTACATTGATCTGAGGTTCGAACTCTTTGACCAATTTTAAGGTAATGATGTCATGGGTGATATAATCTTTGGCCAGGTTCACCATTCCCCGGTTATGGGTCCAGGTGGCAAAGGCTTCTCCCTCTTTGCTGAAATGGCCAAGGAGGACAATGTTATCATCTGCTGTCAGAGCCAGGCGCCTCTCGCCCATCACCCGCAGAAGGATTTCCTCCAGTTTATGGTCATAAACGACTCCGAAGTCAATCGGGTAATGGCCATAGAGGACGATGGCCATTTTCACTCCCCGCTTGGCCGCCTTTCGGCAAACCTCTTCTACCTCCTGTAGTTCTTCTTTCCAGACGGACAGATAAATCATCTTCCGGCTACCCTCAACGATCTCCCGGATCTTGTCGAGGATTTGAGCCCGATCGCTGAGGTGCCAAAGGTACTGGTTGAAGGCTTCGGGTCTCTGGCTTATTGCTCCTAATTGCTTCTTCAGAGTATCCAGTGTACAGTTGTAATCTTTTTGGTAACGTTCTAAAGTTTTCGCCGGTTCGATGGCTACATATTTGGGAGCATAATTGGACTTGATGATGCTGATAAAACCTTTGGCTAAGAGTTTATTCAGAGAATCATAAATTTTGGAAGGAGGGACGCCGGCATTTTTGCTCAACTCATAACCGGTGACTCCGCTCTTTCGCAGAAGGCAGAGGTAAGCCTTGGATTCGTTCATAGAAAGCCCCAGCTGTTTGAGAGAGAGGGTCAGTGATTCCAAGATATTAACCCCTTGGGTGGTCAATAGGGTGGTATTAAATCACACCCGCAAATAAGCTGTCAACTTTTTTTTGGATGGATTCGGAATCATCCCGATCGTGGATAGATTCCTGGAGAGGGGCGGCCTAAGACTCCAATACGGGAAAAGGCCCTTGGAAAATAAAAATCAAGACCGGGCTATATCCACAGTCGTGGAAACCTTTAACGCCCTCTTTTGATACCATTGCGGAAGCAGCACTCCGGCCGCCAGTAACCCTCCGATTATATCCGTCCACCCCCCGGGGTGAATGAGTAAAATACCAGCGGTAAACAAGAGGATTCGTTCGATTATGGATGATGGGCGGATCAGGTAGCCCTGGATTCCGGCCGAGAGAAAATAGGCCCCCATAATTCCGGTCACAAAAGTGCGGGCGACCAGGAGAACCCCTCCTTCCATCAATAGCGAGGGAGAATACATAAACATGAAGGGCATGATGTACGCGGAAAGGCCATAAACAAAAGCTCTCCAGCCGGTCTTGGTAGGCGAGGCCCCGGCCACGGCTGCGGCCGCATAAGCGGTAAGGGCTACGGGAGGAGTGATGGTGCTGATGGCGCCGAAATAGAAGAGAAACAGATGGGCCGCCAGAGGAGAAGCCCCCATTTCAATCAGGGCCGGCGCGTTGATGGCGGACATCATCACGTAAATGGCCGTGGCGGGAAGTCCCATACCCAGAATAAGAGAGGTAACGGCCGTGAGAAGGAGGCAAAAAAACAATGAGCCGCCCGAGAGAGAGATCATGAAACTGGTTAACTTTACGCCCAGGCCCGTTACGCTGATTACGCCCAGGATGATCCCGGCGCAAGCGCAGGCCGCGGCCACCGCTACGGCATTTTCCCCCCCCTGCCGCAAGGACCTGCCGAGGGTCCGCCAGTTCAATACCTTTCTTCTGCCGATAAAAACGGTGAGTAAAAGGAGCATGATCGACCAGAAGCCCGCCCGCATGGCCGACCAGCCCATACCGATCCAGACCACTAAGGCAACCAACGGAATCAAAGCATACCAGCCCCTAATAAGGCTCCCTAAAAAAGAAGGAATTTTCTCTCGGGCCAGGCCTTGCAATCCTCTCCTGGCCGCCTCAAAATCCACCATGAAGTACAAGCAGGCATAATACAGGATGGCCGGCAGAGCTGCGGCTTTGGCCACGGCAAAGTAGCTGATACCGAGGTTTTCCGCAATCAGGAAAGCCACCGCTCCCATAACCGGCGGCATGATCATCCCCCCTGTGGCCGCCACGGCTTCAATGGCGCCGGCCACATGCGGCGGGTACCCCGTCTCTTTCATGAGCGGAATCGTAATCGTTCCAGTCGTAGCCACCTCGGCTAAGGGGGAACCGGTAATCGTTCCCATCAGCGCGGATGAGACGACCGCCACTTTGGCGGTTCCGCCCCGCCGTTTCCCGGCTAAGGAAAAAGCCAGATCCACAAAAAGTTTCCCTGCTCCGGTGTTGCTGAGAAAAGCCCCAAAAATCACGAAGACAACGACAAAAGTCGCTGAAATACCGATGGGTAGCCCGTAGATACCTTCGGTCGTCCTGTATAGGAAAGAGACGATTCGCTCCAGGGAATAATGTTTATGGGTCAGTAAACCGGGGAGGTCCTCGCCCCATAACGCGTAGGCGAGAAATACGATCGCCGTGATGGGCAGGGCCCAGCCGGAGGTCCGCCGGGCTGCCTCCAGGACAACCACGACCAGAATTAAACCGCAGACCACATCCTTCATGGTAGCAATCGTGGTCCCCGTATACTCTTCCCAGGTAAAGAGGAGGTAGAAACTGGAGATAAAAGAAAGGAAGATAAAAAGGTAGTCCATCCAGTTCAATCGGTTCGCGCTCCCGGAAGTGGCGGCGTAGGTCAGGAAAGTTAGGAGTAACATCAAAAGCAAGTGGATCCCCCGCTGTTCGAGGGCTGATAAAAGGCCGAAGCCCGCCGTATAAAGATGGAAAAGCGAAGTGCCAATGGCAATGGCACCTACCAGGTAGACGACGCGGCCGGATAATCGCCGCTTGCCGATTTCCATATCAGCCATGTAGTTTCCTTAGATCTTTAATTAAAAAAAAGAGGGTCCCGCGGCCCAATTTTTGGCTATTCCCAATGGGGCAGCGGATCGGCTATTTTTTGATCCCTTTTTCCCGGAAATATTTCTCTGCGCCGGGATGCATGGGAAGATAATCGATCGCGGCGTTTTCCAATTTTATAGCTCTCCCGGAAGGATGGGCACTGTGCATCATGCTCAGATTTTCAAAGATGGACTTGGTAACCCGGTAGGCCACGTCTTCGCTAAGCTTGGCATTTACAATCACGATATTGGTAGAAGACAGGGTCTTGACTTCGTGCCCCAGACCATACATGGCCGCAGGAATTTTTATGACATTAAAGAAGGGGTTATCCTTTCTGAAAACCTGGGCTTTATCCTCCTCTATGGAGATCAAGTCAAAGGCAAATCTTCCAAAAGTGGCTAACTGTTTAACCGAAGGAAGAGGAAGGGGACCGATGATGGTGGTGACATCCACCTGACCATCCTGGAGAGCCTGAATCCCTTCGTCAAAGTTAAGGTAGGAAAGGCGCAAATCTTGTTTCTGGATACCGTAATGTTTTAAGAGCGCCAGGGTAAGGAAACCTGTCGTATTTCCCTGCGGCCCGAGGGCGATTTTTTTGCCCTTTAAGTGGGCGTAGCTTTTTATGCCGCTGGCTTGGCCAACCACTGCGTGCAGCGGACCGCCGGCAATACCCGCATAGAGTACCCGGATGTTGGGAAGTTTTCTGCCGGCATACCGTCCGGTGCCCGTGAACCCTTCATAGGCCGTATCCCCATTGGTAATGCCTATTTCGCACTCACCGGCTCCAACCATGGTCGTGTTTTCCGTACTGCCGCCGGTGTTGACCACGTCCACCTTGGCTCCGGTAATATTTTTACGGATGATCTCGGACATGCCGACGCTCAAAGGGTAATAGCTGCCGCCAGCCGGGCCGGCCGCAATGGAAATATGGACCTTTTGCTCAGCCGCGGTGCTGATACCGACTCCGAAGATCATCAGAAGAGATGCTACCCCCGCAATTGCGAAACTTATTTTTTTGTTTTTCATCGTACGAGATCTCCTTTCCGTATAGTTTTCATTTTTTCAATCGATAGCGGGATTTTATTCAGAGAAGTAAGGTAATGCCCGACCTGGGCAAGGCTTTTTCCGTCTGCAATTGGCCATCAATGTTTGAAGGCCCTTTGACCGGTAAAGACCATGGTCACCCGTGGCCGGGCTTCGTTGCAGGCTTGAATCGATTCAAAATCCCGGTCGGATCCTCCGGGATGCACAATAGCCGTAACGCCCTCCTTGATGCCCACATCTACTCCATCCCGGAACGGGAAGAAGGCGTCGGAAATCATCACCGAACCTTTAATCCCGCCGTGATCTTCCCGGGTCCGGTGGTCAATCTCTTCTTTGGTCTCCAGGCCGCGTCGCCCTTGCGTAATCTCCATTTCCAGAGTTTTATAGGGAACTCCGTACTTCCGGAAGCAGAGGGCATCGGCATATTTGGTGTAGGCTTTGAAAACGGCGATTTTCGCCACCCCCACCCGGTCCTGCTCACCCGTCCCAATCCCCACGGTCCAGCCGTCTTTTACGTAAAGCACAGAATTGGAGGAAACCCCCTGTTCCACAGCCCACCCGAAAACCATGTCGGCATATTCTTTTTCCGTCGGTTCCCGTTCGATGGCCAAGGTTTTTCCTTTATAAGTAGCCACAGCCTTTTGGAAATCTTCTTTGCTGCGGATGGCGTTGATAGAAGATTGCTGAACGATAATCCCCCCATCCATTAGGGATTTAAAATCCGCAAACCGCACTTGCCGGTATTCAGCCAAACGGTCGATGCGCGGTACGCGTATGATGCGCAGGTTCGTCCGGCGCTTTAGAATATCCACGGTCGACTCTTCGTACTCCGGGGCCACCACGACTTCCAGGTAATTTTCGCTGACCATCTCCGCCGTGCCTTTGTCCATTGCCCGGTTGACGGCCAGACAGCCTCCGAAGGCGGCAATCCGGTCGGCCATATTCGCCCGGTCGTAAGCCTCCGCTAAAGTTGGGCCGTAGGCCACACCACTCGGGTTGTTGTGCTTCATGATGGCGGCGGCCGGTTGATCCATCAGGTATTTCAAAATATTCAGGGCATTATCCGCATCCGTGAAATTAGTCTTTCCCGGGTGCTTTCCCGATTGGAGCATCTCTTCTTCGGATATGGCGCTGACCAGACCTTTGCCGGGTCCGATAAACTCACAACCTCCCAGAACCAAATTACCGTTCATCAATTCATAGAGAGCGGCCTCCTGGCCCGGGTTTTCGCCGTACCGTAAGCCCTTCTCGATCAACTCCCCGGTTCTTTCATCCGGTATCTTCCAGCTTCTTTTCCGGTAAATTATAATCTGATTGCCGAACTGGATGATCATCCGGTCTGGAAAATGATCTTCCATTACTGTCCGGTACATTTGCTTCAATTCAGCCATCTTTTCCTCCTTGCCATTTATTCAATAGGACGCAGATTTTCGCCGATATTTGCAGATAAAATTTTTCCTGGGTAAAAATCTTACCTCGGTGAATTCGGGCTTGAACCCTATTTATCCCAGGATACTAACAGAATGCCGGCTGAAATTGAAGGAATTTTTATTCCTCTCTTTTCACATTCCCGCCAAGGCCACAAAAATGGTTCTGTTTGTACGTCGACATCGGCAGGATTGAACGGCAGGAGGCCAAAAACGGGATCCATCTTTTAAAGGAAAGTAATCTCTAAGCCCCAATGTGAAAGAGGCCCGAAGCAAATTCAGCTCGATCCTCGATCAAGTGCAGGCAGGAGACGAAGTGATCATTCGTCGCCGGGGAAAGGAAATCGCCCGTCTTGTGAAAAAGGCTGTCGGCTTTTCCGATCTGGTGCGCTGACTTGTTGGGAGGACATCATTGGCCACTTTCCCTTTTGAATAATCGAATCATCAATGATATGTCACCATTCACCTTGTATTTCTGTTCCATGAACATCTGCTGACCGTCAGCCTTGCGGGTCATGATGTCTATCCACACGTCGAAAGGAGTCTCAATTGTGAGGTCAGGGTTATCCCAGGTTCCTGTTTTTGCGACGATGTTCCCTTTCTCAATAGTGAAATAGCATGAATCCTCCACATCCCCGGAAAACTTGAACTGCAAGATCACCTTCTTATCCCCAGCAGCTTCGGAATTGAGTCCGAAAGGTAAAAGAAACATAAAGCTTTTAGGTGAGTCTGGGCGCGGAACCATGTTTTTCTCTCGAAATTCTTTTGGTGTTACTCCTTCGGCGATGCAGGTCTTCCAAAAGAGGTTGCCCATTTCCGCAAAGAACTGAGAATCCACGATCGGTTGTCTGATCCTGGCCATTGTCTCGGGAGAGATTTTCATCGACTCTACTAATTCTCGCCCTGCCTGTCTTGTCGCGCCCAAGATTTCTCTCTTTTTGTCCTCAAAAAAAGGATGCGTCATTGTTTCGGCAGCAGGCCGGTAGATTTCAGCCACAAGCGTTACGTCTTTATGGCGCGTACGATTCACGTAGTCTGAGAGCGCATCAAACTCCGATTCCTCGGGGAATCCGCATACAGAGAGCCATACAAGCGCGGGAACCTTGTTCCGCAAAGGATGGAACATTTTACCATCATCGCCTTGCTCAAAAAAGGGAAGTAACATGGGGAGCGTACGCTCCCTAAATGTGCTCATAGCACCATTCATCGTGTGATAATAAAGGGGTGTAGCGTAGACAACAAGGTCGGATGCCAGCCATTTGGGAAAAAGCTCCCTGGTCATATCGTCCTTGTGAATACACTTGCCAGGGGTCTTGGTCCAGCACGTGAAGCAACCGATACAATTCTTAATGGTTTTCTCGCGCAGGTTCACAACCTCAACCTCGGCGCCAGCATCACGCATGCCCTCGATAAGGCGATTAAGCATCAGTTCAGTCATGCTCTGGTCTCCACTCCGGGGGCTGGAGTTAATTGCGAGTATTTTCATGCTATCCTCCTTTGACATGTTGATTTACCAAAGATCAAATAAAAAGCTTCCAAAGGAATATAACAGCTCCTTTGGAAGCCTCATATTTGAACCTTCCGAAAACTCTTTCGCATAGTGCTCGCCAGAAGGTTAAAGGTTAGGTTGTTAGGATAATAAGAGCCAGGTGGAACACAACAATAGAAAAATATTATGAAATACATGGATAGTCAAGAGGCAAAATCCCTCCGTTATTTAGGCCAAATTGTTGATTTCCGTTTGAACTATTGCATTGAAGGAAAGAATTTAAAAATCAAGAGTTCAGGAAGTACTCTACATTTTTAGGAAAAACCTGTCAATCACTATTCAGGAAGAAAGACATTTTGGACAAGTATGCTTAAACCGGATTAACCCTTCTAAAGATCCGGATATTTAGAGGCGGGAGTCTATTTCAGACCCCCACCTCCTAAATATGACCTGTGCCCCCCCCGCCTTCGGTCAAGGGATGGCCTTGGATAAGGCTTCTTCCGGGTCGCTAAGGTTTTTCCGGTCTTCCTGATTCCTTCCAGAAATGCCTTTCCTTGCTACCACCAAAGGCCAAAATTCAAGACTTTTTCCTTTCCGAGGGGTAAGGGGAGGGGGTAAATTCAAAAATCCTTTTTTATGTGAAAAACAGGGGAAATTTTTGTTTTGGGTATCATTAGGGTAGTATGGAAGAAAAGGAGGTCTTCGAAATATAATATAACTTATTGAAATCATTGGAGCCGACGGGGAGAGTTGAACTCCCGACCAGCCGATTACGAATCGGCTGCTCTACCACTGAGCTACGTCGGCTCAGACGGTCCGGAGGAGATAGAGGGGTGATCAATATAGAAAAAAGTTCATCAAAATTTAAACTCCAGGCTGAAGACCACGCTTTTATCCTGGATGAAAAGTTTTTCATTTTCAGTCTTACCCGATGGGGATGTTTCTTTGTTCAAAATATTATTGACCACCTCCGGGTCGATGGTCCTGGTAACCAACCCCAAGTTCGTATTTAGGCTGAAGGAGTATTTCTTTTTTAACGTGTAGATCTCCTGGCTATTTTCCAGGCGTACCTTATAAGTTGCTTGCTTTTTGGAATCTTCCCCAGGAACTTCGCTTTTGATCTTTTCCAAGGTGATGGATTTAATATATTTCACCGGGATAGACTTTTCCTTATTCTCCTTTGTTCGTAC
>Ga0214473_10005511_pt1 | contig 15151 bp, 11 predicted proteins | sample RVTome_7_FD_203509 | JGI IMG/M metagenome (GOLD analysis project Ga0214473, IMG submission 203509) | Soil microbial communities from uranium-contaminated site in the Upper Colorado River Basin, Wyoming, United States - RVT98D197 | ecosystem: Environmental > Terrestrial > Soil > Contaminated >... | reverse complement strand
ACGAAGAGCCGGAGGTCTGGAGGGACGCGGCGATCCTGATGTCGCCCGGGACGTACGCGTTACGCGCGGTGAGCGGCGTCACCGCGGTCGACTACTCGAACGCGTCGTCACTCGCGCTGCTCGATCCGCGAACGCGCACGTGGTCGCAGGAGGTGCTCGCGGCCACGGAGATCGACGAGAAGATGCTGCCCGAGCTCGCCGCGGGAACGCGGTCGGTGGGCACCATCACCGCGGCGTTCGCGGAGGCCACGGGGTTGTCGCCCGAGACGATCGTGGCGGTCGGGTGCGGCGACGAGATGGCCGCCACCCTCGGAGCGGGCGTGTTCGCGTCCGGAGAGGTGTGCGACGTGGTCGGCACGGCTGAACCGGTCTGCGCCGCGTCGGCCGAGCCTCGCGAAGACCCCACCATGTTGGTCGAGTGTCATCCGCACGCCGATCCAGACGTGTGGCTCCTGGAGAACCCGGGGTTCGTGTCGGGCGGGAACCTCCGCTGGTGGCGCGACCAGTTCGCACCGATCGAGCGCTCCGCCGAGGCCGAGGGGTTGGGCGATGCGTACGACTTCTTGTCGCAGGAGGCCTCGACGGTGCCCGCCGGAGCGGAGGGGTTGGTGTTCCTGCCGTGCATGCAGGGAGCCATGGCGCCGGAGTGGAACGGCGCCGCGCGCGGTGTGTTCTACGGCCTGACGCTCGCGCACAGCCGCGCGCACATGACGCGTGCCGTGCTGGAGGGGAGCGCGTTCGGTCTGCGCGACATCCTGGAAGCCATGGTGAACGCCGGCCTGGACGTCAGGCGTCTGACGATCGTGGGCGGGGGGGCCAAGGGCCCGCTCTGGCGCCAGATCAAGGCGGATGTGACCGGTCTGCCGGTCCGCGTGCCGGTGAGCGTCGAGACCACGGCCACGGGCGCCGCGATCCTGGCCGCGGTCGGCTCGGGCGTGCACTCCACGGTCGCCGACGCGGTGGATGCGTTCGTCGCGTTCCAGCCGGACGAGCACCAACCCGACCCCGAACGACGCGAGGCCTACGACGAGGCGTACCGTCGTTACCGCGATGTGTACTTCGCGCTCAAGCCGGTGTTCGACGCCGGTTAGTCGCCGCTACACCGCGCGCTCGTAGCGGTCGCGTTCCCAGTCGGTGACGGTCTCACGCCAGGCCTTCAGCTCCCAGGCGCGCGATGTCGTGTAGTACTCGCTGAAACGCTCTCCGAGGATCTGCCTGAACGCCGGGTCGTCCTCGAACGCGCCGATCGCGGACTCGAGAGAACCCGGGAGCTCCGGCAGGTCGGAGAGCGCGTACGCGTCACCCTCGATCGGCGGCGGAGGTGTGAGTGCGCGCCGGATGCCGTCGGCGACGGAGGCGGCGATGGCGGCGAGCGCCAGGTACGGGTTGGCGTCGGCCCCGGGCCTGCGGCATTCGAACCGCCAGAGATCCGGCCGGGTGGAACGGATCGCGCGGACGGCGCAAGAGCGGTTCTCGTAGCCCCAGGTGGCGTTGATCGGCGCGAACCAGCCCGGGACGAGACGTTTGTATGAGTTGATGGTCGGGTTCAGCAGCAGCGAGGCCGCCGGCAGGTGTGCGAGCACGCCGGCGATCGCCGAGGCAAGCACCGTGGGAGCCGGGTCCGCCGGGCCGGGCGCGGCGAACGCGTTCGTCTCGCCCGTCCACAACGACATGTGGATGTGTCCGCTCGAACCCTCCTCGCCCGGCACGGTCTTCGCCAGGAAGCTCGCGCGAAGACCCAAAGACGCGGCCACCTGCTTGACGCTGAACTTCACGAGGGCGGCGTCGTCGGCGGCCGCGAGCCCACGCTGGGGTTCGAGGTTGAGCTCGAGCAGGCCCGGGCCGGCCTCCGTGTGCACCGCGGACAGCTGGACCCCGAGACCCTCCAGCGCCGGGACGAGCACGTCGAGGAACCGCTCGTACCGCCCGATCTCGACCACGCTGTAGCTGATGCCGCTCGACAGCGGATCCCCTTCGGAATCCCAGAGCCGGATCTCATACTCGAGCGCGGACATCACCTCGTAGCCGAGGTTCGCGACGCCCTCGACCGCCGTGCGGAAGACCTCTCGCGTCGCGAAGTCGCAGGGGGAGCCATCGGGCCAGCTCGGCGTTGCCAGGCAGATGCGCCAACCCGGTCGCCAGGAGAGATCCCTGATCGTGTCGGGGTCGGGGTGCACGATCAGGTCCGCGGCTCCCGTGTGGATGCCGAACCGCTCGTAGTCGGCGATCGGCGTGTCGACGGGATCAAGACCCAGGATGAGGTCTGTCATCACGGTTCCGTTGCGCAGCGCCGAATCGAACGCCGCGGGGCGGAGCGCCTTGCCTCGGATCGAACCGTTGACGTCGGGGATCCCGAGGAGCACGAACTCCTCGCTCATCGGGGCGTCTGTCCGTTCGACGAACCCGACAAACTGTCCTTGACCACTCGCTCCACGTCCCGGATCGTCGCCGCGAACCGGCCGACCATCTCGCCGAGCTCCTCGTCCGTGCTGACGTACGCGGGGGCCAGGAGCGTCTGGTCGCCGGCATATCCGTCTGCCTGCGGATGAGTGGAGGTCACGAGCACCCCGTGCTCGAACGCGGTGTCGTCGACTAGGGCGGCGACGTCGAGGTCGACGGGGAGGAACGACTCCCCATCACGCGGATCGACGAGCTCCACTCCCAAGAGGAATCCCCTTCCGCGCACCTCTCGCACGATCTCCGAGCCCTGGAGCGCGGCTTCGAGCTCGTCCCGCAGGCTGGGTCCCCGCTCCGCTACACGCTCCACCAGGCCACGTTCGACCAGCACGTCGAGCACGGCGTTGCCGACGGCCATAGGGAGGGGGGCGCCATCCCATGTGTGACCGAGGTCGAACTCGCGCGAGCCCTGATCGAGGGCGTCGTACACCTGTTGCCGGCAGATGACCGCACCCAGGGGTGCGTACCCCGCGCCGAGCCCCTTCCCGATCGTGACGATGTCCGGCTCGACCGGCAACTGATGGGCCGCGAGCCAGCTCCCGACACGCCCCATCCCGGAAACCACCTCGTCGAAGCAGATCAGGAACCCGTGCTCCGCCCGGCGTTCTTCGAGACCCTTCCAGAACCGTTCCGGCGGCGAGTACCCGGGGAGCGCAGCTGCGCTGACGGGCTCGCAGAAGAAGGCCGCGACCGTCTCGGGGCCCGCTTCCTCCAGCAGGCGATCGAGCTCCTCGAGCGCCGCCTCGCCGCTCGGATCGAACCGCCACGTCGAGGGCGCGAGGTGGAGGTGGGAAGCGAGGTAGGGCGTGTAGGGTTCCTGGAGCGATCGCCGGCCGGAGAGGGCGAGCGTTCCCATCGTGGAGCCGTGATAGGCCTGAGCCGGCGAGATCACCCGCCAACGCTCGGATCGCCCTTGCTCTACGTGATACAGGCGAGCCAACTGGAGCGCGGACTCGTTGGCCTCCGATCCGCCCGAGACGAACTTGACGCGCGCCATCTCGGGCGTTACCACCTGCAGCAGACGGTCGGCCAGGCGTTCCTGTGGCTCGCTCGTGAAGTGGTGGTTGTAGTAGTAGGAGATGCGCTCGGCCTGATCCGCGGCCGCGGCGATGATCTCGCTAACCCCGTGCCCGAGACACGACGCCATCGCCCCGCCGGAGCATGCGTCCAAGATGCGCCGGCCGTCCGTGGTGGAGAGCCAGACCCCGTCGCCCCGTTCGATGCTCGGGTACCCAAGGTCGAGGAACCTGGGGAACACCTTCGTGTCGTCGGAGCCGATCATCCCGCTCACCCCGTCGAGCTCAGGCCGGCGATGTCGCTCAGGTATCGCTCCAGCAGCTGCCGCGACATCTGGCGGGTCTCGGGAGCGCGCCGTTTCGTCTCCTCGAGCAACGCATCGGGATCGACGCCGTCGGCGTCGAGCTCGTGGCGGTAGACGCGCACCCAGTCGTCCATGATCTCGGTCGTCACCTCAGGGTGGAACTGGAGGCCGAGGCTGCGTCCCGCGACGAAGGCCTGCGGGCCGACGTCGGATTCGGCGATCAGCGTCGCTCCCGGCGGAACGGTGAACGCGTCGAAGTGCCACTGGAACCACGGTCCCTCGGGCACCAACTCGGGCTCGTTGCTCCGAACCGCGAGCCAGCCGATCTCCGAGACGTCGCTCCGGAACACTTCGCCGCCGAGCACGCGCGCTAGCATCTGGCCGCCGAAGCAGAGACCGAGCACGGGGACATCGGCATCGACGGCCCGGCGCATGAGACGCGCCTCCCGCGGCACGAACGGCATCGAGTCGTCGAACGCCGCACACTCGGCGCCGAGCGAAACGATGAGGTCGTAGTCGGACGGGTCGACCTCCCGGTCGTCGATGTCGATCCGCAGCGTCTCGACGATCGCCCCGTGTTCATCGAGCCACTCGTTGACGAACCCCGGCGGGGTCGGCTCCTCGTGCTGGATGATCAGCGCTCGCAGCGGCGCCGTTGCTTCGCTCGTGGAACTCATCGCGGGCCTCCGTTGGGCGATGAAGTGGACAGTTCCGACTCGACTTCCCCCGCGACGTGGCGGACGGTGTCGGCGAACCGGGAGACCATCTCCCCCAGCTCGTCGTCGGTGGCGGTGAAGGCAGGGGCGAACAGCGTCTGGTCGCCCGCGTAGCCGTCGCGCGTCGGCTGCGTGGACAGCGTGATGAGATCCCGTTCGAATGCTGCGCCGTCGATCCTGCCCGCCACGCGCAGCTCCGGCGGGAGGAACGACCGCCCATCGCGCGGATCGACGTACTCCACCCCGAGCAGATACCCGCGACCCCGGACCTCGTGGACGAGCGGGATGTCGGCCAGGGCGCTCGCGAGCTCGTCCCGCAGGCTCGGTCCACGATCGCGGACCCGCTCGATCAAGCGTTCCGACCGCAGGGCCTCAAGGACCGCGAGTCCCACCGCGCAGGCGACGGGCGCCCCGTCCCAGGTGTGCCCGAGCGTGAACCGTCGCGAGCCCTGCGCGACTGCCTGGTACACCTCTTCGCGGCAGAGCACCGCGCCGATAGCCGCGTAGCCCGCGCCCAAGCCCTTGGCGGTCGCGATGATGTCTGGGACGCATGCGGTTTCGGCCCCGGCGAACCAGCTCCCCGTTCGGCCGACACCGGTCACGACCTCGTCGAAGCACACAAGGAAGCCGTGCCGCTCACGCCGCTGGTCCAATCCCTCCCAGAACCGCAGGGGCGGCGAGTACGCCGGAAGGGCGGCGGAGCTGATCGCTTCGCAGAAGAACGCGGAGACGTTTCCAGGACCGGCTTCGTCGAGCGCCCGGTCGAGTGCATCGAGCGCCGCGTTGCCGGACGGGTCGAAGTGCCACGTACTCGGTGGGATGTGGAGGTGGTGAGGCAAGTACGGACCGAAGGGGCCATGCATCCCCGGCCGGCCGGTGAGGGCGAGCGTCTCCATCGTCGGACCGTGGTACGCCTGCGCGGGCGAGATCACCTGCCAGCGCTCGGGCTCGCCGCGCTCCACGTGGTAGCTGCGCGCCAGCTGGATGGCCATCTCGTTGGCGTCGGCACCGCTGGTCGTGAAGCGGACGCGGCTGAACCCCTCGGGAGCGACCTCGATCAGCTCGCGCGCGAGCTTCTCCTGGGCCGGGTTGGTGAGCCGCTCGTTGTGCACGTAGGCCAGGGCTTCGGCCTGGGTCCGGGCGGCGGCGGCGATGTCGCTGCGGCCGTGTCCGAGCGTAGAGGCCATCGATCCGCCGCTCATCGCGTCCAGGTATCGACGGCCTCCGGCGTCCTCCACCCAAACGCCCTCGCCCCGGACGATAACCGGCATGGCTCGGCCGAACTCGAGGGGGAGCACGTGCGTTCCCTGGCTCTCGATGAACGCTTGGGTCATCCGGTCTCCTGCACTACCAGAGCGGGTTGAGCAGTCGGCGAGGAGCCTAGGGGAAGGCGCCCCGGCCGTCCACAGTGGGGCAGTGTCACGTGGGCGCTCCGTTCCATCAGGCGCGTTGCGGACGAGTGGCCAGGCACGGTATACCCAGCACCCATGGACGTCGCGAAGCGCAGGAGACGCGGCGATCCGTTCGGGCAGAGGCAGCCAGAGACCGGACCGTGACGAAGGAGGAGCGGATCGATGAGCGATGTGGGGCAGATCCTCGAGGACTGGCAGGAGCAGGGGATCGCGTTCGTCCGGTTCGAACTACCCGATCTGCACGGGATCTCCCGGTCGAAGACGATCCCGATCCACCATGCGGCCGACTACGCCGAGGGCGGACTCAACATGTACGGCGGGGCGAGCGTGCTGGATACGCGTTCGGACGTGGTCGGCGGCACTCTGTATCACGAAGAGCGCGGATACGGGGATCAGTTCCTGTTCCCCGATCCCGACAGCGCTGCCATCGTTCCGTGGGTCGAGAGGACCGGACGGTTCATCTGCGACTCGCAGTGGTACGACGGCACGCCGCTCGCGGCGACACCCAGGCACGTGTTCCGAAGGGTGCTCGATCGTTGCCGAGGCATGGGCTTCGAGCCGTTGATGGGGTTCGAGTTCGAGTTCTACCTGCTTAACGGATCGACCCACGAACCGCTCTACTCCGGGTACCACATCTTCAACACGATCCGGAACGACTACGTGCCCACGATCCGAACGATCCTCGAGCTGATGCCCAAGATCGGGGTCGACATCATCACGTCGAACTGCGAGTACGCCGGATCGCAGTGGGAGATCAACTTCGCTCCGGGACGAGGACTCGCCGGTCCCGACCTCGCCTTCACGTTCAAGAACGGCGTCAAGGAGATCGCCCGGAACGACGGGTATCTCGCCACCTTCATGAGCAAGCCGTGGGCCGACTCGGCCGGGAGCGGGTGCCACACGCACGTATCGCTCTTGGACGTCACGTCCGGCGTGAACGTCTTCGGCGATGCGAGCGACCCCGAGGGGATGAGCGATACGTGCCGCTCCTTCATCGCGGGGCAGCTCAGGTACGCGAAAGCGATCGACGCGGTCATCTCGCCGACCGTGAACTGTCTGCGCCGCCGCCGTCGCCACACGTTCAGCCCCACGAACATCTCGTGGGGTATCGAGGACCGTTCCGCTCTGGTCCGGGTGAAGAGCGGTTCGCCGGCGTCCAAGCACATCGAGAACCGAGCGCCGAGCGCTCTCTCGAACCCGTACCTCGTCGGTGCCGCGTTGCTCGCGGCCGGACTGCGAGGTATCGAGGAGGGGCTGGCGGCGCCCCAGCCGTCGAAGCCGGGCCTTCCCGCCGAGGACGACGATTCCTTCGAGAAGCTTCCGCTCGCGCTGCAGGAGTCGCTCGCCGCCATGGAGAGCGAACCCGCCACGCGGGAGTTCTTCGGAGACGAGTTCATCACGGCCTACACGACCATGCGCCGGTACGAGCTGTCCCGGTTCGGTGATTGGGTCACCGACTGGGAGCGGCAGGAGTACCAGGAGCTCTTCTGAGGGCCGGCGCATCCCACGATGTCTGAGGCGCGGTTCCTCTTCTTGTCACAGGAGGATGTCGTGGCTGCGGGCGGCCTTGAGATGACGGAGACGATCGAGATCGTCGAACACGCCCTGCGTCTCCACGGGCAGGGAGACGCGGTGCTTCCCCGGAAGGTCTCGATCTTCTGGGGGGACGACCCAGGAACGGAGGAGCGCGAGGGTCGCATCATGGCGATGCCTGCATACGTCGGCGGCGACCTCGACGTGGCAGGCCTGAAGTGGATCCCGTCCGTCCCCGACAATCCCTCGCGGGGTTTGCCGCGGGGGATCGGGCTCATCGTGCTCACGGATCGAACCACGGGGCTCCCGCTCGCGGTGCTCGACGGAACGGTCGTCTCGGCGATGCGCACCGGTGCCGTCACCGGCATCTCGGTGCGCGCGCTGGCGAACCCCGGAGCACGGGTCGCGGCGATCCTCGGCGCCGGCGTGCAAGCGCGCACCCAGCTCATGGCGCTCCGTTGCGTGCTCGACCTGGAAGAGGTGCGCGTGTGGGACGTCGACCAGGGGCGCGCACGAGCGTTCTGTGAACGCGAAGCCGACAAGGGTGTGACGATGCTGCCCGTCGAGAGCGCCCATGCCGCCTGTCTCGATGCACCGGTCGTCGTGGCGGCGACGATGGCCCCGGAGCCCTTCGTGCCGCTGTCGTGGATCTCGGAGGGCGCGATCTTCGTGTCGATCAGCTCCCTGGACCCGATGCTCGATCTGATCGCCGGGTCCGACGTTCTCGTGTGCGATGTCTGGGAACACGAGAGCGGTCATGCGTCTCGACCCTTCGCGCGGGCGTTGGAACAGGGCCTCGTGTCGAGGGATCGCGTGGCGCAGCTGGGCGAAGTCCTTCTGGGGATCCGTCCGGGGCGCACGCACCCGTCGCAACGGGTCTTCGTGTCGCCGGTGGGTCTCGCTATCGAAGACGTCGCCGGAGCGATGCGGATCTATCGACGCGCCGAAGAGCTCGGGATCGGAACCCCGCTCGCGCTCTGGAAGGAACCCATATGGTCGTGAAGGCCACCCGCAGGCGCCCGTCGTCGCGGGTGACGGCCGTCGGTGTAGCCGGGCGCCTGGCTGCCGAGGGCGTCGAGGCGGTCGCGCTCACGGTGGTGGACATCGCAGGCATCACGCGGGTGAAGACCATCCCTATCAGGCGGTTCGCCGACGTGGCCCGCTCCGGCGTGGGCCTTTCGAACGTGTTCTCGGTGTTCATGGCCGACGACGCGATCACGTCGTCGCCGGGGATCAACGGCCCGACCGGAGACACACGACTCGTTCCCGACCCGGCGGCCACCGTTCGACTGGACGCGATGCCGGGGTGGGCGCTAGCGCCGGTGGATCAGATGCAGCAGGACGGTGAGGCGTGGCCGGCGTGCGGCCGGGCGTTCGCCGCGCGTCAGCTCTCGCGGCTGGCGGAGCACGGGCTCGAGCTGCGAGGAGCGTACGAGCTCGAGTTCTTCCTGGGACGGCGTACGCGGGTCGGCATCGGGGAGGATGAACCGGATCCGATCCCAGGACACACCGGCCCGGGCTACGGCGCGGCGGTGCTCGACGAACAGGAGCCGTTCGCGACGGCGCTGATCCGGGCGCTCGAGTCGCAAGGGACCGGCGTGATGCAGTTCCACCCCGAGTACTCCACCGGGCAGTTCGAGCTCTCGATCCCGCACGTGAGCGGCATCGGGATCGCCGACTCGACGCTCGTCGCCCGCCAGACGATCCGCGCGGCGGCTCGGACGAACGGGCTCGATGTGTCCTTCTCGCCCGTCGTGTTCGCGGGGCTGGTGGGCAACGGCTATCACCTCCACTTCAGCCTCTGGGACCGGAAGGGGCTCAACCTGTTCGCGGGCGGCCGCGGACCCGAGGGCATGCGCCGCAAGGCGGAGATGTTCGCGGCCGGCGTCCTCGCCGAGCTGCCCGCCCTCGTCGCGGTCACGTGCCCGTCGGTCGTGAGCTATCAGCGCCTCAAGCCGCACCGCTGGGCCGGCGCGTTCGCGTGCTGGGGCCGGGAGAACCGCGAGGCCGGCATGCGCTTCGTGACCGGGATGCGCGGTCTCCAGAAGAGCGAGGCCAACATGGAGATCAAGGCGATCGACGGCGCCGGCAATCCGTACCTCGTGCTCGGTGCCGTGGTCGCCGCTGGGCTCGCGGGCCTCGAGGGGGAGCTGTCGCTCCCAGAACCTACCTCCGAGGATCCGGCGGAGCTCTCTGCGGCTCGTCTCCGCCGGATGGGCATCCGCCGTCTCCCCGCGTCGCTCGGCGAAGCCATCGGCGTGTTCGAAGGATCGACGGTGTTGCGCGAGGCGATGGGCGATGTCCTGCTCGAGGCGTTCCGGGCGTCGCGCCGCGGGGAATGGGAACGGTACGGAGAGATGGACGACGAGGCGGTCGTCCGGGCGTTCCGCTGGCGCTACTAGCGACGAGGGAGGCACGATGGCCACGATCGACCTGCGTGACGCCGACGTCATCGACGCGCACACGCATCCCTATCGGCTCGAGGACCTCCTCGGTCGGGATCCGGCGGGCTTCGATACCCGATCGACGTTCCTGGGTGAGTCGTTCCACTCGTCGTCACAGCTCCACCCGGAGCTCTGGCCGTTCGTGGACGACCTGACCGGCTCGACCGTCTTCGCCTTGGCTATGCATCGCTGGCTCGCCGCCCACCTCGGGTGCGAGCCGACGCGCGAGGCGGTCATCGCGGCTCGCGCGGAGGCGCTCGGCGCCGACCCGCAGGGGTATACGAAGGGACTGCTCGACGCTGCGGGCGTGGTGGCCGTGCTCGCCGACGAGGGCTATCCGCAGCCACCCATCCCGGCGTCCGAGTTCGCATCGACGATCGGCATTCGCGTGCATCGGGTCACCCGGCTGGAACCGTGGGTTCTGGACCATCGAGGCGGGAGCTTCGACGATCTGGTGGCGGCGATCGACCACGAGGCCGTAACGGCTGCGGCCGATCCCAACTGCGTGGCCTACAAATCGATCATCGCGTACCGGACCGGGCTCGATATCGGCGACCCGAGCCCGGCCGACGCGGCCGCGGCGTTCGATCGCTGGCGCGTCGACGGCTGGAACGAGACGCGGGATCACGCCAAGCCCGTACGCGATTTCTTGGTGCGTCGCGTCCTCGCGGTCGCGAAGGCGAACGATCGAGTCTTCCACTTCCACTGCGGGGGAGGGGATCCCGACATCGATCTGGTCCATGCCCGGCCGGAGGGGCTGTTCCCGCTCCTCATCGATGTGCAGGACCAGCCCGTCGTGCTCGTGCATGCCGGCTACCCGTGGGTCCGGGATTCCGCCTACATCGCGTCGGTCCTGCCGAACGTCTATCTCGAGCTGTCCGAGCTGATCCCATGGGGGTGGGGCCAGGTCGAATGGGCGCTCGAGATGCTCGTCGGGACCGTGCCGGCGGCGAAGCTCCTGTACGGCTCGGACGAAGCGGGCGAGCCCGAGATGTTCTGGGTCTCGGCCATCCTCGCGAAGCGTGCCCTCGAGCGCGTCCTCTCCGGGTTCGTCGATCGCGACTACCTCTCGATGGCCGATGCCGAGCGGCTCGGCCGGCTCGTCCTGGCCGACAGCTGCCGGATCCTCCACGGGCTCGGCTGAACCTCAGTACTTGAGGAAGTGACTCCGGCAGCGGGCCTCGTCGTCAAGGTCCGCGTGCGCCGTTGCCTCCGATCGCCGGACGGCGACGTATGACGCGGTGAGCAACTCGCCGAGCGCGCCGGTGAGGACCTCGTCTCCCTCGAGCCGGTCCAGCGCCTCCTCCGCAGTGGTCGGGTACCGGACAACGCCCATGGCCTCCCGTTCGTCGTCGGCGATCGTGGCCGGGTCGACCGCTATGGGTTCGGGGAGGTCCAGTCCCCGGTCGATCCCGTCGAGCCCAGCGGCGATCAGCGCGCCGAACGCCAGGTACGGGTTGCACGACGCGTCCGAGGGTTTGAACTCAAGGTTCGTCGATGGCGCCTCCAGGCCCCAGTAGGTCGAGGGCACCCGGACGGTCGCCTCGCGATTGTCGGGACCCCAACAGACGAAGGCCGAGCTCCAATGCTGTGGCAGGAGTCTCTGGAACGAGTTCACCGAAGGCGCCGTAAGGGCGAGGAGAGCTGGCGTGTGGGCCAAGATGCCGGCCGCGAACCGCTCGGCGGTCGCCGAGAGCCCGTATCGAGCACCGGGGTCGTGGAAGAGGTTCTTCCCCCCCCGGGCGTCCCACAGGCTGAAATGGATGTGCGCTCCGTTGCCCGCCTGATCGCCGAACGGTTTGGGCGCGAGCGACGCGACCAGGCCGTGCGCTGTGGCCACGGCGCGGATCGTCTCGCGAACCAGGATCTGCGCATCCGCGGCCTGCATGACCGGGAGGTGCTCGACGGAGATCTCTTGCTGCCCGTGGCCGAGCTCCGTGTAGTACTGCTCGAGCTGGATCCCCTGTGCGTCGAGCGCGCTCACGATCGCATCCGTCACATCCTGAGACGCCGTCATGCCGATCGTGGAGAAGCAGAGGCTCTCATCGATCGGCGCGAACACATCTCCTTCCCGGCGCGCCAGGCTGTACTCGTTCTCGACGGCACAACGGAGGACCATGCCGCGTTCGCCGAGCCCATCCGACATCCGTCGGAGGAAGTTCCTTGGGCCGGCCTCGTACGGCTCGCCATCCGTCCGCATGTGGTCGACGAGCATCGCGGCCGAGCGCGGCGCGTAGGGGATCACCCGGAAGGTGTCGGGATCGGGCACCAGGCGGATCTCTCCCACGGGGCCCATCCCCTCGACGGACTGGAGCTGGTCGAGCGAGTTCATGGCTTGCATCGCCACGGTCAGGCCGATCCCCGTGCGGATCCGGTCCGCCAAGCGGTCCACATGGGCCGCCTTCCCCCGGATCACGCCGCCGTTGTCGCAGTAGAGGAAGCGGACGAGCCTGACCCCCGCCTCGTTGCAGGCGGCGACGACCTCCTCGGGCGTCATGGGCTAGCTCGGGGGAGCGCTGTCTTCCGCGATCTCCCGTTGCACGACGCCCTCTGAGATCAGCTGCTCGTCCGACTCCCCGTGTCGAGTGCGCTGGGAGATCAGGTAGATCACGATCGCGGCGACCACCGAGACCGTCGTGATGCCGATCATCCACGAGTTCCACTCTGAGAGACTCGGGAACCCCGTCGGGTACCACGAGCCGACGAAGATGAAGAGCACGGCCAGCAGGTTGATGACGAACCCGACGGCGCCACAGACGTACAGCCAGCTGACCGAGATCCGTCGCTCCTGTTCGAACCGCTCCGGGTCGGCCCGCTTCGCGAAGAAGATGTCCAAGAACAGCAACGCCGTCGAGATGCACCACACGATCGTCACGCCGGCGTAAAGCGCGTAGAAGACCTTGTAGGGGTCGCTCCCCCCCGCTCCGAGGATGAAGAAGACGAGGATCGCGAGGAGCGTCGCGATCACCGTCTGCAACGTGATGGCGTTGGCCGGCACCTTGTTCTTGTTGACCTTGCCGAACTGGTGGGGGAGACGCTTCTCCAGCCCCGAGACGAACAGCAGCCGTCCGAACGAGTAGTTGTAGACGACCTCCGCGGTGAGGAACACCCACGCGAGGATCAGCGAGGTGAGGACGCCGGCCCATTTCCCGAGCGCGAGCGCCACGGTCTGCGCTCCTCCCGTCGTTCCGTTCGCCCCTCCAGCCTCGATCACGACCATGTTGCCCCAGGTCGCCCAGAGGTAGGCGGCCATCACGATCAGGCAGCCCCACTTCAGGTAGGTCTTGATCGCGTTCTCTCCGCCCTTGACCTCGACGCCCATGTTCATCGGCGTCTCGATCCCGAGGAGGGCGAGGATCGCGAACGAGAAGAACGTCAGGTTCGCCGGGAGCCCGAGCGCGAGGGAGTCGCCTTGGAACGGGTTCCATCCGGTGCCGAAGTCCGTGGCCGAGCCATTCCCCTTCAGGAGCCACCAGACGCCCGCGAACCCGATCAGGAAGATCGCGGCGGCGTACGCGAAGAACTGGACGTTCACGTAGTTCTGCGTGAGACGCATCCTGAGGTACGACATGGCTGCGCCGAACCACAGAACGACCAGGACGACGATGCCGAGCTCCCAGTTCTTCGTGAGGATCGCGCACGGCGCGCCGTTGCAGTCGAAGAACGCGGCGGTCTGCTGCAAGAAGTTCGCCACCAGGACGCCGATGAAGACCATCGCGATCGGTCCCGGCCACCATGCGACGAACCCCGCGAAGAACCCCCAGAACGGACCGAGGGCCTTGTGGGTCCAGACGTACAGCGACCCTTCCTCGGGGAACATCCGCCCGAGCTGAGCCGTCACGAACGCACCGGTGATCAGGAACGTCGCGAAGCCCAGGATCCAGAAGATGAACACCGACGGCCCGGCGAACTGCAGACCGGCAGCGTTGTTGATGAACAGGACGATCGCGACGAAGATCACGACCAGATCGAACGGTCCGAGCGTCCGAGCGACGAGAACCGGCGCGACCTTCTCCGAGATCATCGCGCTTTCGTCGTGTTGCACGGCCATACAGCACCCCCTCCTGTGCGAGGACGGCGCCGTTCACACTGAGACGTCCGTCCCGCGGCTACTGTCGACGGGATGGTTGCACGCGACGCGCCGGTTGTCTAGACGGGGGCACTCACGACATCTGCGAAGCGGCGGAACACCTCTCGCGCCTTCGCTTCCTGAGCATCGAGGTGCCGGTCGGCTTCGTCGATCAGCCGTTCCGTGGTCGATCCCCACGCGCGAACCACGTCCTCGCCGGCGCTCTTCAGCCAGAGCTCCAGCTCCGGCCGGTCGATCTCGAGGTGGAACTGCACGCCCCACGCTCGCTCGCCGATACGGAAGGCTTGCATCGGCACGTCGTCTCCTCGTGCGAGCAGCGTCGCGCCGTGAGGAAGCTCGAACGTGTCCTCGTGCCAATGGAACACCATGTCGCCGTCCGCGAACACGGAGAGCAGGGGATCGTCCGATGCCTGCGGCGTCGGCCGGAGGGCGTTGAACCCGAGCTCGCGGATCCCGGCCGGGTAGACGCGGCCGTCGAGCGCCCGGGCGAGCATCTGCGCGCCCAGACAGATCCCGAGGAACGGGATGTGGTTGCCAACCACGTCTCGAACGAACTCTCGCTCCTCGGCGAGGTACGGGTGCTCGTCGGTCATGTCGACGTTCATCGAGCCACCGAACACCGCGACCCCGGCGACGTCATCCACCGACGGAAGCACGTCGGCGGACCCCGCGCGATGCATACGGACGTCCTTCCCCGACGCCGACAGGGTGGTGGGCGCGACCCCGAACGTCTCGTTCGGGTCGTGACCGATCAAGAGGATGTCCGCCACGCGGTGAGTGTAGCCGCGTGATCCCCGGCTCTCGCCTTCGGGTAGAGCGCTAGCCGCGCTCGAAGTACCGGGCCATCTCCCAGTCGGTGACCGTCGTGTTGTCGAAGATCACCTGCTCCTGCACCGCAGTGTTCAGCAGGTGCTCGAAGACGAAGTCGCCGAACGCCTCGCGCGCGACCTTGCTCTTCCGGAATGTCTCGACGGCCTCGTGCAGCGAGTAGGGGACTCGCGGGACACGCTTGGCCTCATAGGCGTTGCCCTTGAACATCTCCGGCGGCTCGACCTTGTTCTTGATCCCCCACAGACCCCCGGCGATGGTCGCGGCCAAGCCGAGGTACGGGTTCATGTCGCCACCTGGGATGCGGCACTCGACCCGCGCTCCGACGTGCTCGCCCACGGTGCGGAACC
>Ga0214473_10005510_pt1 | contig 15152 bp, 11 predicted proteins | sample RVTome_7_FD_203509 | JGI IMG/M metagenome (GOLD analysis project Ga0214473, IMG submission 203509) | Soil microbial communities from uranium-contaminated site in the Upper Colorado River Basin, Wyoming, United States - RVT98D197 | ecosystem: Environmental > Terrestrial > Soil > Contaminated >... | reverse complement strand
ACAGCCCGTACGTTTTCCTCGGCAACATCGATCCCCGCCTCCAGATGGAAATCCTCTCCCAGGTGCGGAAGCCCACGATGGTCGCCCTGGACACCATGAACTACTGGATCGAGAACAGTCCGGAGCCGCTTCGCGAGGCGATCGGAAAGGCGGATATCGTGATCTTCAACGAGAGCGAGATCCGGGAGGTCTCCGGGGAGTACAACCTGGTCAAGGCGGCGCGCACAGTGATGGGCTGGGGACCGGGCCGCGTCGTGATCAAGCGAGGAGAATACGGGGTCCTGCACCTGTCGGACGGGACGATGTTCGCGGCGCCCGCCTATCCGCTCGAGACGATCTTCGACCCGACCGGTGCGGGCGACAGCTTCGCCGGCGGGTTCATGGGGTACCTCGCGTCCCGGGACGGGTCGGACCTCACGGACATGGACTATCGGCTCGCGACCATGTACGGGAGCGCCATTGCCTCCTTTACCGTCGAGGCGTTCAGCACGGAGCGGCTGCAGAATCTTTCCCCCGGCGACATCGCCTTGCGGGTGGACGCCTTCCGGGCGCTCACCGAGTTCCGCGTCTAGGCGTTCAGCAAACACATAATTGTAACTTTCGTTACAAAACCAGCATTTCCGGAATTCCCAGAATTACAATATCCATGGAATATAAGGGTTTAATGTCCGGGTTCGGATGGCGCGATATTTGCTGGTAACCTCGACGTCAGATGGCCGAAAGGCAGGGAAATCCCCGGGGCAACCCCTCCCTCCGGGTTCAAACGACGACCCCGCGACCCTCCACGCGGGGCCGTCGTTTTTTTTGCTTCCCTTGACCCGTCCTCTCCCCGAGGCATAGAATATTGAACAGTTTTGTTATTTTGTAGGAGACGGAAATGTCAAGATTTTCCGCCGCTGCAGGACTGGCGTGGCAGATCGCCGCCTCGGAGGCGGCCACCAACCGGCACCCCTTCATTGAACGGGAGCATCTTCTGATCGGGATCTTGAGCCTTCACAAGGCGCTCGGGTTCCTCCGTTTCTCCAAGGTCGAGTCTCTCCCCGTCGAGACCATACGGGACGAAGCGGATGGACTGGAGCAGTCTCTCGGGTCGATGGAGATATCGTCCGTGTCCTTCCGCCGCGGAGTCCGGTCGAGGCTGCGGCCCGGGCTTGCGCCGCCCGCCGAGCGGGAGGTCCACCGCAGCGAGTCCTGCAAGGCGATTTTCCGAAGGGCGAACGAACTGGCCGAGCGGACAGGGGCCGGTGAGACCTGCGTACAGCACCTGCTGGGAGCCATTCTCGAGGATCCCGGTCCGGTCATCACCGCGGTGCTCGTCGGAGCGGGGATCGAGCCCGATGCGCTTCGCAAGGAAGTCCTCTCCGAGAACGCGGCGGCAGGCCGACAGCGAGTCATCCTCGAAGGGGCTGGGACCGTTGTCGCCTCCGAGGAGCCCCGAACGTCGGAAACGCCCCTGCTGGACCGCTACGGACGGGACCTCACGCAGGCGGCCCGGGAAGGACGGCTGATGCCGTTCGTCGACTCCGAGCGGACCCGGAATACCCTTCGCCAGTTTCTCAAGGTGCTGCTGATGCCGACGAAGAACAACCCGGTGCTCGTCGGCGAGGCGGGCGTCGGAAAGACGGCGATCGTCGAGGCGCTCGCGGAGCGGATTGCTACGGGACGCGACCGGCGCGTGCTCGGAGGGAAACGGCTGGTCGAGCTCTCGATGGCCGAGCTGGTGGCGGGCACCAAGTACCGGGGAGAGTTCGAGGAGCGGCTGACCCGGCTGATCGAGGAGGTCCGTGCCCACCCCGAGGTGATCCTTTTCATCGATGAGTTCCACACGGTGGTCGGGGCGGGTCGCGCCGAGGGCGCTCCCATGGACGCCGGGAACATCATGAAGCCGGCCCTCGCCCGCGGGGAACTCCGCTGCATCGGCGCGACGACCATCGCCGAGTTCCGCCGCAGCATCGAGAAGGACCCCGCCTTGGAGCGTCGTTTCCAGCCGATCCAGGTGATCGAGCCCGGGCGGGAGGAGGCGCGGGAAATTCTCCTGGGCCTGCGGGCGCACAGGGAATCCCACTTCGGGGTCACGATCACCGACGGGGCGATCTCCGCCGCGGTCGACCTCTCCATCCGGTTCGACCCGACGCACTACCTCCCGGACAAGGCGATCGACCTGCTGGACCGCGCCTGCGCCGAGTGCCGCGTCCCCCTGCTTTCCCTGGCGCTGGAGTCGGACCGCGGCGGCCCGATGGGCGTCGCCGTGGTCAAGCCGGAGGTCGTGGCCCGCGCGGTGGCCGAGAAGATGGGAATCCCCATCGAGATCGTCCGGGGAGGGATGGGGGGGCTCACGGAATCCCGGATCCGCGGGCTGGAGGAATACCTGAACCGCCACATCATCGGCCAGAAGGATGCCATCTCCTGGGTGTGCCGCCGCCTGCTCATGGCGCATGCCGGCCTGGGGGACCGTCGCCGTCCTCTGGGGGTTTTCCTCTTCCTGGGGCCGTCGGGAGTGGGCAAGACCGAGCTGGCGCGGCGCATGGCCGCCTACCTCTTTTCGGACGAACGCGCCTTCATCCGGCTGGACATGTCGGAGTACCAGGAAGACGCGAGCATGAGCCGCCTGGTCGGAGCCTCCCCGGGATATATCGGGTACGAGGAAGGGGGACAGCTGACCGGCCGCCTTCGGACGACGCCGTACGCGGTCGTCCTCCTCGATGAAGTGGAGAAGGCTGCGCTGAGGGTGTTCGACCTGTTCCTCCAGTTGTTCGACGAAGGGAAGATCACCGACGGGCAGGGGCGCACCGCCGACGCGCGGAACGCCATCTTCGTGATGACCGGGAACATCCGCGTCGGGAAGGAGATGGGATTCCACGCCGGGAACCGCGCGGCGCTCGCCGCCGGCGCTCTTGCGGAGGCCCGTAAGCGCTTCCGGCCCGAGTTCCTGAACCGGATCGACGAGCAGATCGTCTTCCGCCCCTTGTCCCACGACGATGTGCGGCACGTCCTGGAGATCCACCTTTCGACGCTTTCCGAACACCTCCTCAACCTGCACGGCGTAAGGCTCGAGGTCGAGCCGGAAGCGAAGGAATGGCTCGCCGTCGCCGGGTACAGCGCGGAGTACGGGATCCGGGAGCTGGGGAGAGTGATTGACCGGCACGTCCGGGGCCCGATCGGGGAGATGAGCGCGAAAGGGGAGCTTTCCCGGCGGGTCGCCGCCGGGGAGATCCTGCTGCTGCGGAAGGAGGGGGACGGCGTCCGGCTCCGATAGCCGCCGGCATAGAACCTTTATCCTGCGAGGGGTATCCTAGAGGTAGAGCGGTTCCCGCATCCAACCGTTACGTCCACACGGGAGGTGGGAAAGATGATAGCCCTTCTCAGCCGATTCAGCCCGGCCAGCAGGAAGAACATCGATCGCGAGACCGATTCCTACATCCCCCGAAAGAGCGCGCCATCCGTCGGCGTATGCCCGAAATGCCACGCCATCCGCCGCAACAAGCGGTGGCACCTGGACGAGAAGGAATACACGGCACTGGCACGGAAAAGCGGAGCGGCCGTCCTGGAGCGCTGCCCGGCGTGCAGGAAGATCGCGGACGGCTTCCCGTCCGGGGTGGTCCTTCTGCGCGGCGGCTATCTCCGCGAGCATCGGGACGAGATCCTGAAGCTGGTCCGGAACGAGGAGAAGCGGGCCATGGGGATCAACCCGCTGGAGCGCATCATCTCCGTCACGGAAGAGAACGGGAAGATGGAGATCGCCACGACCGACGAGAAACTCGCCCAGCGGATCGGGCGCGAGCTGCGCAAGGCCTGCAGGGGAACTCTCGAGTACAGGTGGTCCGAGGATTCCAAGCTGCTGCGGGTGAATTGGGTGAGGGAGGCGTGAAGGCGGTAGAGATCCGCCGGGCAGGCCCGCCGGAATCGCTCGAGATCGGCGAGGCGCCGATACCGCAGCCGGGACCCGGAGAGGTGAGGATCCGCGTCCACCGGTCGGGGGTCAATTTCGCCGATCTCCTGGCCCGGCAGGGGATCTATCCCGACGCCCCGAAGATGCCCTTTATTCCGGGGTACGAGGTCTCCGGCGTCGTCGACCTGGTGGGGCCGGGAGTGGACGGCCTTCACGGGGGAGAGCGGGCGGCCGCGTTCACGCGGTTCGGCGGATACGCGGAGTGGGCGGTCGCGAAAGCCCCCTTCATCGTTCCCCTCCCGGCAGGGGTCGATTTTTCCGTGGGTGCGGCGGTGCCGGTGAACTTCGTCACGGCGTACCACTGCCTCTTTCACACGGGAACGCTTTTTCCCGGGGACCGGGTGCTGGTCCACGCGGCGGCGGGAGGTGTTGGTCTGGCGGCGGTCCAGATGGCGAAGGGGGCGGGGGCGGTGGTCTTCGGCACCGCGGGGTCGCCGGAGAAAGTGGCGTTTCTCAAAGTGTTCGGGGTGGACTACCCCATCGACTACCGGGCGGAAGACTTTGTCGAAGCGGTGAAAAAGATCACCGACGGCGAGGGGGTGGACGTCATCCTCGACTCGATCGGCGGCCGGATGCTCGCGCGGGACCTGCGGGTGTTGCGCCCGGGAGGGAGAATCGTCTCCCTGGGGCTGGCGGCGGCGATGGGGAAGAGCAGGGCCCTGATGTTGCGCGAACTGATGAGCGCCCCCCGCCTTCAGCCCGTGAAGCTCCTGGAGTCAAGCAGTGGCTTCTTCGGGGTCAACATCCTGCGGATTTTCGACCACCGCCCCGCCCTGGGCTCCGTCCTCCTCCGCGACGTCTTCAATCTGGCGGCGGCGGGGAAGGCGCGTCCGGTGATTGCGGGCGAGATTCCGCTGGAGCGGGCGTCGGATGCCCACCGCATGCTCCAGGAACGCTCCACGATCGGCAAGGTGCTACTCTCCGTTTATTCTCCAAACGACCCTTAACAAGTTGAAATATAAAAGATAAATGGTCTAATAGAATCCGCCTTCCCCAGCATTAAACTTCCGGAACATTTTTCCCGAAAAGAACATTTGAAACCGAGGAATCGTTTCGCTTCAAGACACTTCTGCAAAGATCCGAGGACGCGGACAGAAAGGAAGGAAGAGGTCTTGTTGTTTTCGAAGGGGGGAACATGCGGTTCAAATCGGTCAGCACCATCCACGCAGACTCGTATCGTGCAGGAGCGGAAATCGGGGACGCGTTGCGTGAGATGGTTCCGGAAGTTATCCTTTTGTTCGCTTCCATCAGCTATGAGCATGATTTTACCGATCTGTTCGATGGGATCAGGGACCGTCTCGGCTCCACCGAGACGCTGATCTTCGGCGGCACGGGGGACGGGATCTACGAGACCTCCCGAACGGCCAATTACGGCGTCTGCGCACTGGGCATTCATTCCGAAGGGAAACTCCGGTGGTCGGCAGCCTTCGAGAAGGGGATTTCGACAGACTCGTATTCCGCTGCCCGTTCCTGCGCCCTGAAAACCCTCTCGCAGGTTGGCGGTCAAGCAGGTTTTGCCTTCGTCCTCGCCGACGGCGCGAAAGCCGACGGAAGCAGGATCGTAGCAGGCATCAACAGCGTGCTCCGAATCCCCTACTTCGGCGGATTAACCGGCGACGACCGCAAGTTCACGAGGAGCCGCATTCTGTTTAACGGACAGGAACTTGAAGACGCCGTGTCGATTCTCATGGCCTCGGGCGAGTTGTCTCATTCGATCAACGCGGCCAGCGGATGGACGCCGATCGGCACGTTCGGAAAAGTCGAGGAGTGCGAGAGCAACTCGATACGACGTATCCATGGGATGTCGGCCCAAACGTTCATGAAAGAGCAGCTTGGCAAACCTCTCGGAGAGGCCGATCTCGGCATCATCCCGCTCGCCACGTACAAATCGGAAGGAACGGAATACTTTTCCCTGCGGACGCCTTCCCGCCTCGACTCCGACACCGGCGCCATCACCACATTCGGGAGCATCGACCAGGGAGCCTCCGTCCGGGTCTGCACGGCCACCCGGGAGGAAGTCATCCAGGGAGTGTTGAGCGCCCTGGAAGGGCTAAACGGCGAGAAAGCGGGGGGGGCAGCCGCCGTGGTCATCAGTTGCGCCGGGCGCAAGTGGCTCTTGGAAGACCGGGGGGAGGAAGAAGTCGAGCAGGTGTTGGCGGCGCTCGGACAAAGGATTCCTCTTGTGGGATTTCCTTCCTTTGGTGAAATAGGCCCCTTCCGGAAACCGGATGGCACTTATACGGAAACGTTTTTCCACAATGTTACCTTCGTGATCTGTTCCCTCGGGGGGTAATGTGAAATATCCTCTTCTGTCCCTCGTGGAAAATTCCCCTCCCGGGTTTACGTTCAAGCCTTCTCTTTCCAAGCACGACGTCCGATCCGGACCGTTTGCGCTCTACTCCCCTTCCGTCCAGACGGCGGAACTCCGTCTGAAAGAGTCGGGGGGATTCCTTGTCGGGATCATCATCACCGATTCCGACGATTTCGTTTGGGAAACGAGGGCGTTCCCTGTCTTCCACCTGGGGGTTCCCCCGCCGTTGCGCTTCCATCTTTCCGCCCTGTTGCCCTCCTTCCTGGGGCTGCTGGAGGCGATCCAATCCGGTGTCGATGAAAACAGGAACCTCTCCCTTGAGCTCGCCCGCGCCGTGGAGGACCGCTACCGATTGGCAAAGGATTTCGCACGATCCCGGAAGAGCCTTCTGGAAGAGATTTCGGAGCGGAAGACGATCGAGGAGGAGCAGCAGATCTTCGCGTCCCTCGTCAAGAACAGCACCGACCTCATCGGGATCGCCTCGCTGGACGGGAAGGTTTTCTATCTGAACCAGGCCGGCCGGAAGCTCGCCGGCCTGGACGGCCTGGCGGAAGTTCGGAATACGAGGATTCAGGACTATGCCATGGAAAAGGACTCCCCTACATTGGACAAGATGCTGGGGTCCCTCCACAAAAAAGGGACATGGACGGGCGAGGCCAGGATCCGGCACTTCAAGACGGGAATGACGATCCCCATCGAGATGAAGGCCTTCGTCATCAAGGACGCGAAGACCGGGCAGCCGATCGCCCTCGCGACCATCAGCCGGGACATCTCGGAAAGAAAAAGACTGGAAGCGGAGATGGGGAGGACCGATAAACTGGAATCGATCGGGGTCCTGGCGGGGGGGATTGCCCACGACTTCAACAACCTCCTGACGGCGATCTTCGGGAACCTCACGCTGGCCAAGAGGTACGCAAATCGCGAGGGCGAGGTGTACAGACGGCTGGAGGAATCCGAGAAGGCGGCGCTTCGGGCGAGAGACCTGACCCATCAGCTTCTGACGTTTTCGAAGGGGGGAACGCCCATCAAGAAAACGATCTCGATAAAGGAGCTGGCGATGGAGTCGGCCAGCTTTGCCCTGAGCGGGTCCAATATCAAGTGCGATTTCTCGTTTTCCGGCGACCTGTGGCCCGTGGAAGCGGACGAGGGACAGGTGAGCCAGGCCGTCAACAATCTGATCATCAATGCGGCCCACGCCATGCCGAAAGGGGGGGCCATCCAGATCTATTGCGGGAACGTGATCGTCGATCGGAACGACCTGCCGCTGACGAAGGGGAAACATGTGTTGATTTCGATCATGGATCACGGGATCGGCATCCCGAAGGAACACTTGGCGAAGATCTTCGATCCCTATTTCACGACGAAGCAGGAAGGGAGCGGTCTTGGGCTGTCGACGACGTATTCCATCGTGAGGAACCACGGCGGGTGCTTAACGGTTGAATCGGTGCTGGGGATCGGCACGACCTTCCAGGTCTACCTCCCCGCCTCCGAAGGAGGAAGACCGCCGTCGAAGGCCGAAGAGGGGCGTTTCGTCCCCGGAAAGGGGAGGATCCTGGTGATGGACGACGAAGAGGCGGTCCGGGACGTCGCCCGGAACATGCTGGAGAGCTTCGGTTATTCGGTGGCGCTGGCGAGGGATGGAGCGGAAACGATTACGATCTATCAAAATGCAATGGCGTCCGGGGAGCCATTCGACTCCGTACTCATGGATCTTACGATTCCGGGCGGCATGGGCGGCCAGGAAGCGGTAAAGAGGCTCCAGGAAATCGACCCGAACGTAAGGGCGATCGTGTGCAGCGGATATTCCAACGACCCGGTCATGGCTTCCTGCAGGACGTTCGGTTTCCGCGGCGTCGTCCGGAAACCATACACCCTGAAACAGTTGGGCGACACGATCAAGGACGTCCTTTCGACGTCACCCTGAACCCTTGCTCGACCTCCATGGTTTTCCCTCCCCGATCAGTAGAGAATCTTCCGCACGATGTTCTCGTTGACGTCGGTGAAAAAGATCGTGCCCTGGACTCCCGTAATCCCCACCGGCGCGTTGAGCAGGGCCTGGGGAGCATCACCGTCCCGTGTCGTCGCAGCCGCGGAGGTGCCGACAAACGTGGTGACGCTCGCCGCGTTGCTGAGCCTGCGGACCGTGTGGTTACCGGTGTCGGCCAGGTAGAGGACCGAACCCACCGCGGCGATTCCCCTGGGAGATGAGAACAGCGCCGACGTCCCGGAGCCGTCGGCGAAACCGGAACTTCCGGAAGTCCCTGCGAACGTGCTGGTCGCACCGGAAGGATTTGCGACTTTCCGGATGGCGTGGTTTCCCGTGTCGGCGACGTACACGCTGGTGCCGATGACCGCGATCCCTTCCGGAGAGTTGAACTGGGCGGGGCTGTTGGCGGAGCCGGCCGTGCCGGTCCCGGCCAGGGTAGTGACCGACCCCGTCGCGAAGTCGATCTTCCGGATCGCATGGTTCCCCGTGTCGGCGACGAATAGCGAGGAACCGTCGGTGGCGATCCCCTTCGGTGTGTTGAATTGCGCCGCCGTTCCCGTACCGTCGACGAAGCCCGGCAGACCGGTTGTGCTCCCTGCGAACGTGGTGACTGCGCCGGCGGAGGTTACCTTGCGGATTGCGTGATTCCCCGAGTCCGCCACGTAAAGATCGGTCCCCGCCGACGCGATCCCCTGCGGATTCGTGAACAGGGCGGAGGTTCCCGTTCCGTTCTGGATTCCGGACACTCCGGGGTTCCCCGCAAGGGTGGTGACCGCACCGGCGGAGGTGACCTTCCGGATCGTGTGGTTCCCCGTGTCGGCGACGAACACGTTGTCCCCGACGACCGCTGCTCCTGCGGGCGCGAGGAATCGGGCTGCCGTCCCTGCCCCGTCGATCGTGCCTGCCTGCGGCGGGTTGCCGGCCACGGTCGTCACCGACCCCCCGATCGTGGTTTTCCGGATCGAGTGGTTCTGGGTATCGGCGACGAAAAACGATGCCCCGTCCGTCCCGATCCCCTTCGGGCCGTTGAACCGGGCTGCGGCCCCGGCGCCGTCCGTCGATCCCACGGCCAGCGCGCCGCCCGCAAGGGTGGTAACGAAACCCGTTGCATCGATTTTCCGGAGGACCTGGTTCCTGGTGTCCGCAACGTACAGATCGGATCCGACGGCTGCGAGGGAGGCGGGAGAGAAGAACCTGGCAAGCAATCCGGTCGCGTTATCCACGAAATCGGGGTTGCCGGCCGCCCCGGCAAACGTGGTCACGTCGCCGACCGCGCCGGACGGCACGATTTTACGGATGGTGTGGCTCCCCGTGTCGGCGACATAGATGTCGGAGCCGAGGGAGGCGACCCCTTCGGGCGAGGAGAAGCTCGCGCCGGTTCCCACCCCGTTGTCGGCTCCGGGAACGCCCGATCCCGCGTAGGTCGTGGTTGCCCCGTTGGAGGCCACCACCTTCCGGATCTTGTGGTTTCCCGTGTCCGCCACGAAGAGGGTGGTCCCGGGGAGGTCCGTGGCGATTCCCCTGGGCGAGGAGAAGAGGACGTTTCCCGGTCCGGCGACGTTATCCACCGCACCCGCCGTTCCCGGTGTGCCTGCCAGCGTGGTGACCACGCCGCTCGTGGAAACGATTTTCCGGAGGGTATGGTTTCCGGTGTCGCAGACGTAGAGCGTGATGCCAACGGCCGCGATCCCGGCCGGCGAGTGGAACCGCGACGCTCCCCCGGTCCCGTCCGCCGAGCCGGAGATGCCGAAACTCCCCGCAAGGGTGGTGACGGCTCCCGTCGCGGTGTCGATCTTGCGGATGACGTGGTTGGCGGTGTCGGCGACGAAGAGGCCGGTGCCGATGACGGCCACGCCCGAGGGGGAAGCGAACCGGACCTGCGTCCCCGTTCCGTCGAAATATCCCGGTCCCCCAGACGATCCGGCGAGAGCGGCGACCGATTCCGCGTTTTCCTCGTCGATGCTTCCGCAGCCGGATAGAACCGCCAGGCAGAAAAAGAGAACCGCGCCGGAGCATAAAACCGTGCATAACCTAAAGGGTGAATGCGGCAACGCCTTCCTCCCTTCCGGGTCCAGGCGCACTTGACCGGTAGGCTGGCCGTTATCTTATCCCTTGACGAGCGCCGACACGAGGGCTTTTCCGAAGTCCCGTGCGGCGGACGGCCCGTTGGCCGTCACGATCCTCCCGGAAATCACCACCGGCTTCCCCACGAATACCGCTCCGCCCTTCTGCATCTCCTTCCTCGAGGCTTCGGTTTCGTAGCAGGTGGATTCCACGCCCCTGAGTACGCCCGCGATCGCAAGGGTGGCTCCGGAGAGGCAGATTCCACCGACGACTTTCCCCGCCGCCTTGGCCTCCCGAAGCATCTTGTGGAGATCCTCGTCGTTCCAGAGGTGTTCCGGGGTGCCTCGTCCCCCCACGGCCACCACGGCGTCGTAGTCGGACGCCCTGGCGTCCCTGATCCTCACGTCCGGATTCTCCACGGCCCCCAGCATTCCCTTTGCGGGCGCCTTCTCGCGCGCCGCGACCGCGACGCTGGCGCCGGCATTCGCCACCTCCTCGCGGGGGTGGGTCAACTCCTCGTCCCGGAAGTTCTCCTGACAGATGACGAACAGCACCTTTTTCCCTTCCAGCGGCTTCATTCTGGCCCCCTCCTTTCCGGGAGATTTTTTGCCGTTTCTTCCATTGTACCTCCGTTGGAAAATCGACTATCGTTCTCTTTGAAAAGGTCGCCGAATCCCTTGTGAAGACAGGAGAGCGCAATGAAGGACACGTTGAAGGTCGGGCTGACGTACACGCACAAGTACCGCGTACCGGAGAACAAGACCGTGCCGTACCTCTACCCGGAGGCGAAGTCGTTCCAGGAGATGCCGAAGGTGTTCGCCACCGGCTTCATGGTCGGCCTGATGGAATGGGCCTGCATCGAGGCGATGGCCCCCCACATGGACCCGGGGGAGGGGAGCGTCGGGACGCTCGTCAACGTGACCCACACGGCTGCCACGCCCCCCGGCATGGAGGTGACCGTGCACGTCCGGTGCATCGGCGTGGACGGCCGGCGGACCGTCTGGGAGATCGAGGCGAAGGACGAGGTCGAGGGGATCGCCAAGGGAACCCACGAGCGGTTCTCCGTCGACTTCGCCAAGTTCAACGCCCGCGTCGCCAAGAAGGCCGGCGGGGCGTAAGGCCCGCGTCAACTTCCAGCCCCGGCTGGGCCGGCGGGAGGACGCACCCAACGGATCGATGGGGCATCCCAAAAGCAGGGAGACCGCGATGGCCACAGACCTGAATGTCCGCATTACCGGCGGGGCGGGGCAGGGAGTTCATACCGTCGGATCGATCATTTCCCGGATGGCCGTCCTATGGGGCTACCACTTCCACGCCACGCAGGACTACATGAGCCGGATCCGAGGGGGGCGGAATTCCTACACCCTTCGCATCGGGTCGGAGCCCGTGCGGGCCGGAAGGGAGGAAGCGGACCTCCTGCTCTGCCTTACCCCCGACCATCTTCCCTTCTATCTTCCGCGGCTGGCTGCGGGCGGGCTCGCGCTGGCGGACGCTCCTTCCGCGTCTCCGCCGGTCCTTGCGGCCCCTCTCAAACCGATGGCCGTCTCCGCAGGCAGTCCCATCCTGGGAAACATGGCCGGCGCCGGCATCATCGCCTGCGCCCTGGGGATACCGCTCGATGTCCTTTCCCCGCTTCTGGCGGCCGACTTCAAGGGCGATTTTCTCGAAAAGAACCGGAAGGCGCTTGCCCTGGGAGAGGAGTGGGCAAGGGAGCGCATCGGGGAGAGATTCCGTCTTCCCCGCGCGCCGTTCTCGCCCCGCGTGGTGATGTCCGGCAACGAGGCGCTGGCCATCGGTGCGATCGCGGGAGGCTGCAAGTTCGCCGCCGGGTACCCGATGACGCCGGGCACGGGGATCCTGTCCGTGCTTGCGGACAACGGCCCCGCAGCGGGGCTCGTTTTCGAGCAGGCCGAGGACGAGATCGCGGCGCTCAACATGGCGATAGGCGCATCCTACGCCGGCGCGCGCTCGATGGTGGCCACATCGGGAGGCGGGTTCGCGCTGATGGTGGAGGGCCTCTCCCTTGCCGGGATGCTGGAGACCCCGGTGGTCCTGGCGATCGGGATGCGGCCGGGGCCCGCCACGGGGATGCCCACGCGGACGGAGCAGGGAGACCTCGACTTCGTCCTCTCCGCGGGACACGGGGAGTTCCCCCGGCTGGTGCTGTCCCCCGGCTCGCCGGAGGAGGCGTTCGACCTGGCCCAGCATGCGATGGATCTGGCGGAGGCGTACCAGGTGCCGGCGTTCCTTCTCACCGACCAGTACCTGGCGGACACGATCGTCGACATGGATCCCGCGAAATTCGAGGTCCGGCCCGTGCGGAGGCACCTGGTCAGGGGGGCGGAAATTCCCCGAGGGGCCGGCGGAAGGTATCTACGGTACGCGGTAACGGCGGACGGCATTTCTCCGATGGCGGTGCCGGGCGAGCCGGGGATCACCGTAGTGGCCGGAAGCGACGAGCACACCGAGGACGGGCATCTCACGGAAGACCACGACGCCCGGATCCGGATGGTGGAGAAGCGGCGGCGGAAGGGGGAGGCGCTGGCGCAGCGGACGCTCCCGCCGCTGGTGTCCGGGCCGCCCAACGGGGACGCCGTGCTGATCGGATTCGGCTCGACGAAAGAGGTGATCGAGGAAACCCGCCAGATCCTCGCGCGGGAGGGGATCGCCGTGGCGGCGGTGCACCTGCGGCAAGTCTGGCCCTTCCCGGCAAAGGAGTTGGCGGAGATTGCGCCCCGCTACGACGCGGCGCTCACGGTTGAAAACAACATCAACGGCCAGCTGGCCCGGCTGATCCGGCGGGAGTCGGGGGCGGAGATCTCGGGAACGATCTCCCGCTACGACGGCCTGCCCTTCACTCCCGAAACGCTGGCGCCGGAAGCGAGGAAGCGGATATGGGAAGCCCGTTCGACACGGACGTCGAAAACGCCTGGTGCACAGGCTGCGGAAACTTCGGGATCCTGAACGCGGTAAAGAAGGCGCTGGAGAAGCTCGGCAGGGAGAAGCACGAGATCGTGCTCGTCTCGGGGATCGGCCAGGCCGCAAAGCTTCCGCATTACGTGGACGTGAACGTGTTCGACGGCCTGCACGGCAGGGCGCTGCCGGCGGCCGCGGCGATCAAGATGTCCAACCCCGCGATGACCGTCGTGGTGACGAGCGGGGACGGTGACATCTACGGGGAAGGCGGGAACCACTTTCTCCACAACATCCGGCGCAACATCGACATCGCGCTGTTCGTCCACGACAACCAGGTGTATGGCCTGACCAAGGGGCAGCCGTCCCCCACCAGCGACGCGGGATGGGCCGGCTCGCTCAACCGGACGGGCGTCATCTCCGGACCGTTCCCGCCGCTGGCGGTCGCCGTCTCCCTGGGCTGCGGGTTCGTGGCGAGGGGGTACGCCGCCGACGTGGATTTCACGGCGGACCTGATGCTCCAGGCGATCCGGTTCAAGGGGTTCGCCCTGGTCGACATCCTCCAGCCGTGCATCACCTACAACAAGAAGAACACCTACCAGTGGTACGGGAGGATGGCGTACAAAATCCCGCCGGAGCACGACGCGACGGACCGGATGAAGGCATTCGCGCTGGCGCTGGAGTGGGAGGAGAGGATCCCGTTGGGTGTGCTTTACCGTTCGGAGCGATCGACTTTCGAGGAGATGCACCCGGCCATCCCGGGCCCTCCGCTCCACGCGCGGGAAACGGCTCCCGCGATCGTGCAGGAGATGCTGCGGAAACGTACGCTGGCGTCGGCGTAAAGGGGTTTTAGCCTTTCCGTTTTTTCTTGGGGAGAACCGCGGCGGGATCCTGTTTTTGGACCTCCTCCGACCTGCGCCGGTCCGCTTCCCTCCCGAAAAATGCGATTCCGGCGATGGAAGCGAGAAGGACCGCCGCGTAGGAGCCCGCGGCGACGAGAGAATCGGTCTGCTGGATCCCTTCGTTCAGGTACCGGAGAACGCCGTAGGCCGAAAGCCCGATGAAGATCGTCGTGCAGAAGTGAAATCCGAAAATGGCCAACGGCTTGGTAACCTGCATGCATCCCCCTTTCCGGGGTTTCTTGGTATAGTTATCCTACCATGGAAATTCTTTCGATCCTGACGCTGGTCGTCGCCGCGGCGACGTTCCTCACACTGCTGTTGCGCCGCCCCCCCCCGCTCCGGGACCGGCTGGATCTCCTGGAAAAGAGCTTCGCCGACGCGCTCCGGGCGAGTGCATCCGACCTGGCCCGCGCGCAGGCCGACTCCTCGGCGCGGATCCGCCAGGAGGTGTCGGAGAATCTCCTCAAGGGGATCGACGACATTTCCCGCCGGATCGAGGAGCGGCTCACGGAGATCCGCGGCGAGGTCGCTCGCGAGCTCTCCGAGACGGCCGATCGCAACCTCAAGGGGTTCGACCAGGTGGCGGGACATCTCAAGGAGCTGAGCGCCGCCACGGGGCAGGTGGTTCTCCTGTCCCGGGACATCAACCAGCTGAACGTACTTCTCACCCAGCCCAAGGCGCGGGGCGCCTTCGGGGAGCTCACCCTTTCCCAGATGCTCTCCGACCTTTTCGGGGATCACACCGAGATGTTCGAGCTCCAATACCAGATGGAATGGGGGGAGCGGGCCGATGCTGCGATCTTCGTCCGGCCGGACCGGAGCCAGTTCGTCTGCGTGGATGCGAAATTCCCGTTGGCCAACGCCCAGCCGTTGATGGAAGGGGAGATCGACGAGTCGGCACGGAGGGAGTACGAAAAAGCGTTCGCCCGGGACGTGCTGACCCAGGCCGAATCCATCCGCTCGAAATACATCCGGCCTCCCAAGACACTGGATTTCGCCTTTCTCTTCGTCCCCGCCGAGTCCGTC
>Ga0214473_10005508_pt1 | contig 15152 bp, 14 predicted proteins | sample RVTome_7_FD_203509 | JGI IMG/M metagenome (GOLD analysis project Ga0214473, IMG submission 203509) | Soil microbial communities from uranium-contaminated site in the Upper Colorado River Basin, Wyoming, United States - RVT98D197 | ecosystem: Environmental > Terrestrial > Soil > Contaminated >... | reverse complement strand
GCCCTCACCGCGAGCGCGCTCCCCGCGCAGGTGCTCGATCCCGCGTCCGCCGAGGCCCTCGCCGCGACGCTCCGCATGCTGGCGGACCCCGCCGCGCGGGCCGGCGTCCTCGCGACCGACCCCGCCGCCGCCTCGATCGACAAGCAGGTGCAGGGCATGGCGGGATCCTCGGCGCTCGCGCAGGAGGTCTACGGGATCGCGGCCGAGGTCTTCGCCGATCTGGCCCGGAACTCGGGCGGCGATCCCCGGCGCATGAGCGAGGCGCTCGAGCGGGCCAAGTCCGATCCCGCCGGCTTCGCCGCGATGCTCCGGCCGGAGACGCTGGAGCGGCTGCGGGCGCTGTCCACCAAGATCTCCGACGCTCCGCGCTGAGCCTCCGGCTCCGCCGCGGCCGGCCGGCGATCCTCGCGGCTATCGCCCGTCGGCCTCCCACGAGCACCGGCAGGGCGTGAGCGAGTAGCGGAGCCCGGACGTCTCCGTCACGCTCGCGGGCTGCCATCCCGTTCCCATCGAATAGCCCATCCGGAAGTAGTGGTCGGCCGCCTCGGTCCCCAGGCTCTGGCCGTTCACCACGTAGCGGGCTCGGCACGTCATGCCGCCCAGCAAGCTGGGCCCGCAAGTGAGCGCCGTCACGCGCACCGCGGTCCGCGCCATCAGCAGCTCGCGGTCGGTGGCCTTCAGCACGCGCGCCATCCTCCGCACGTGCTTGCCCTTGACGTGGGTCTCGATGGCCTCCCGGGCCCCGTCGAGCGCGAAGCACGAGCCGGCGAACCGCAGCGCGTGGAAGCCGATCACGCCCAGCACGGCCGCGAGGATCAGCAGCAGCGCGCCGCGTGCGACGCGGCGCGCGCTCAAGAACCGGCGGGCGCTCTTCGTGCGCCTAGCCAACCAATCCCTCCTGCAGCGCGAAGCCGGTCGAGGGCTCGAGCAGTGACGAGCTCGAACGCCGGAACGGCAGCCACACGAGGCGCGCCTCCCGGAACGCCGGCTGAGCTCCCGCGGCCGCCTTGACCGCGGCGGGGGTCCGGCCCCGTCCCGCCGCGGCGAACCGCGCCAGCAGGACCGCGTCCTCGGCATCGTAGAAGCAGCCGCGCACGGCGGGCCGCTCGCCCGTCCACGGGCGGTACGCGGGCGGCTTCGCGGAGAGTCGCGTCGCGAGGTCGTGGAGCGCCTTGAGCCGGCGATAGCGGAAGGCGGGCATCCACGCGCGCGGCTCCGGGCCCGCGGCCGGCTCGAGCTGCCAGAAGGGCAGGTACACCACGTCGGCGGCCTTGCCGGCATCCGCGACCTCGGCGATCTCGAGTGGTGTCTCGCCGAGCTCGGCGCCGTGGATCTGCCAGGCCCGATGGCAGGACGAGCAGGGAAAGATCACGTCGTCGGGCTCCACCGGGAGGTCGGCGCCGCAGTTGGGACAGACGAGGGGCCGAAGGCCCACCGTCCGCGCCGCCTCGGCCGCCCCGCGGGCGAGCGCGTCGTAGAGGGCGAGGGGGACGCGGGGCTGGACCACGCTCTCGGACACGCCGTCGACGACGGTGAGCCACGTCTCACCGGCCTGCGCGAGCTCGACCACCCAGAACGGGAAATAGATCACGGAGAGGATGCGGCCGAGCACCTGACGGTACACGACGTGCTCGAAGCCGCCCGCGGCGAGGCCCTGCGCCATGGCCGCTTCCTGGTCGATCTGCACGGCGACGATGGTGCCGAGCGCCGCGAGCGCCTCCCGCTGGAAGAGCGAGACCCGGAGCGCCTGCGTCCGTACGCCGAGCGAGTAGACGGCGAGTCCCGGGAGGTCCGCGGCCGGGAAGGTCTTCTCCACGTACCGGTCGAGGAGCTGCACCGGCGCGTCCCCGCGGTGCGTGGCGCCCGGGCGCGAGGTGATCAGGACCGTCTGCTCGATCGAGCGCTCCGGCGTCAGCGTGGCGCCGAAGAGATCGCGCACCGTGTCGCCGGCGCCCTTGCCCAGCACGAGATCGGCGCCCCAGCCGAGCAAGGAGCCGAGCGGGATGTCGAGCTCGGCGCGGTCCGAGGCCCGGTCGGCACCCCCGACGAGCATCGATGGGAGCGGCGCGCTCTCGGGCGCGGGCTTGGGCGGAACGTCTTGCCACTGGAAGTCGTGGCCGGTCAGCCGGTAGAACGGAACGAAGAAGAGCTGGGCGCGCGCGACGCGCGCCTCGAGCCGGCCGGTGCGCGCCGCGGCGCCCGCCACCTCGGCGTTGATCTTCGGAGCCACCCAGTAGCTCAGGACCTGCTTGCGGCCGGTGACGAGCAGGGTGGAGCCGCAGCTCGGGCAGCGGATCGCATTGGCCCCTTGGGAGAAATCGAGGGGGCTGCTACACGTGGGACACTCGGTCGACACGACGACCTGGCTCATGCGGGAGCCGTCGGAGAGACGCGAGGGGCGGCCGGCCGGCGTTAGCTGCCGGCCACCGCCTGGCCGCACGCCGAGCAGAAGCGGGCGCCACCCGGCAGCTCGGCCTGGCAGCGCGCGCACCGCGTGGTGGCGGCGAGCTGGCGGCCGCAGCGCGGGCAGAAGCGGCTGTCCGCGGCGACGGCCGACTGGCAGCCGGGGCACGTGAGTACCGGGGCAGCCGAGCTGGCCGCGGGCTCGACGCCGAGGCTCTTGGCGAGCATGCCGGGCATCATCATGCCGAGCCCCGCGCCAACCCCCACCCCCACGCCGGCCGCCGCGCCGCCGCCCAGCCCCCCGCCGCTCTGGGTGGCGGCGTCGCCCATGGCCTTGGCCGCCTTGAACTTCAGGAAGCGGTCGAGATCGCCGACCGCGCCCATGCCGGAGCGCTCGTCGATCATCCGCTGCACTTCCTCGGGCGGGGTGATGCGGTTGATGTAGAAGTCCACCATCTCGGTGCCGTACTTGCGGAACTCCTCGGCCAAGCGGGTCTTGAGCGCGGCCGCCATCTCGTCGTATTGCCGGGGCAGCTCGAGGAGGCTCTGCACCGTCTCGCCCAGGAAGTCGTTGAGCCGCGCGACGATGACTTCCCGCAGATAGTCTTCGATCTGATCGGTGGCGTAGGAGCCCTGGGTGCCCACGAGGCTGTTGACGAAGAGGAGCGGCTGGGTGACGCGCATCGTGAAGCTGCCGAAGGCGCGCAGGCGGATCAGGCCGAGCTGGCTGTCCTTGAAGGCCACCGGGTCCCGGGTGCCCCAGCGCATGTTGGTGAAGACCTTCAGGTTGACGAAGTAGACCTCGGCCCGGAAGGGGCTCGTGAAGCCCCAGGGCAGCGAGAGCAGGCGCGTCAGGACCGGCAGGTTCTGGGTGGAGAGCGTGTGGCGCCCGGGTCCCAGCACGTCGAGGCCCTGGCCGTCGCGGAAGAAGACGGCGGCCTGGTTCTCGCGCACGATGAGCTGCGCGCCCATCTTGATGTCGCCCGAGCCCTCCTCGGGATAGCGGTGGACGATGCCGGTGCCGGTCTGGTCGAACCACTCGATGACTTCCATCATGATTGACATGGCGTACCGTCCTCAGTCCGCGTCGACGATGCGCCGGCGCTTGTCGAAGAGCTCTCCGAAGTCGTCCAGGGCCGCCGTCATCTGCTCGGCCGCGCTCCCGAGGGCGGCCGCGTCGCCGAGCACCGCGCGCACCGCTTCCGCCTTGGCCCGGACCGCGGTCAGCGCGTCGAAGAGGCCGAGGTCGAAGGCGTAGAGCTGATCGAGGGTGTCGCCGTCCACCTTGTGCAGGTCGAAGAGCCCCGTGTAGCCGCGGCCCGCGAACTCCACGGTCCGGCTGAGGCGCTCGACCCGACCCGACAACCGGTCGAGGAGCGGCAGGCCCGAGAGATCGCCCCCATCGGCGAGCCGCGCCTTGTCCGCCTCGAGAGCGATCATGAGCCGCCCCAGGTCGTGGACGAGGTGCATCCGCACCTGCTTGTCGGTGGCTCGGGAGTTCTCCCGGTCCTGATAGCCGGCCACTCCGGGAACGAAGCGGACCAGCCGCTCCAGCCTGCTGGCGACGGTGACACCCATACTGGCCTCCTCTTGGTTGTCCCGGGCGCGCCCGGGCCAGCCCGGGAAGGCTGCAAGTGGATTGCCAGTGCAGAAGAGACCTAACATACTGGAAAGACGGTCGAAGATCGGAGAGCGGATCCGGCCCTGGCGGGCTATGTCAGTCGGCTGACACTTCTTGGCTAGCCTTCAGGGTCGCGGCGCCCGCTGGGGGCGGAACCCCTCGGGATAGGGGTCAGGGCGCGAAGTCGCGGAGCAAGCGGCCGGGACGGCCGCAGTCCGCGACGACCCCGCGCTCGTCGACGGTCCGCACCCCGTTCACCCACACGCCGTGCAGGCCCACCGCCGGCGTGTCGAGCCGGCTCGCCCCCGTGGGCAGGTCGCTCACGCGGCGCTTGCCCCCGCGCCCAACCGTCTTGGGATCGAACAGCATGAGGTCGGCCCAGGCGCCGGGGGTCAGGCGCCCGCGATCCCGGATGCGGTAGGCGTCGGCCACCGCGCTGGTCACCGCCCGCACCGCCTGTTCGAGGGTGAGGTCGCCGCGCTCGCGGGCCCAGTGGCCGAAGAGGTGCAGACCGAACCCCGCGTCGCAGAGGAACGAGAGGTGGGCGCCCGCGTCCGACAGGGCCACCGCGGTGTTGGGATGCCGCAGGAGCCGGCGCACCTCGTCCTCGTCGATGTTGAACAGGCGGCAGTCGAACATCGTGTCCAGCTCGCCGTCGAGGCCGAAGTCAAGGAAGCAGTCCCAGGGGTCCTGGCCGCGCTCGCGCGCCAGCGCGCCGATGGTCTTGCCCTCGAGCGCCCGGTGCTCGGGCCGCGTCACCTCCGCGATGGTCAGGTAGTCCCAGTTCTTGTTGCTGAACCGGTTCGGCACGCCGGGCTGGCCGATCTCCTTCTTGAGCCCGGCGCGGAACGACGGGTCGGCGAGGACCGCGCGGTAGCGCGCCTCCCCGTCGGCCACGATCGCGGGCCGCCAGGCCAGGAACGCCTCGAGCGGGTAGGGATGCCGTAGCGTGAACTCCATGCCGAGCGGAAAGCAGCCCACCTGCGCCCACAGCTCGCGGCCCCGCCGGCGCGCCGCTTCGATCTCGGACAGCTCGCGGAACACGCGGGTCGGATCGCCGGGGTCCACGAACATGGCCGCGATCATGACCGGGCGGCCGTTGGCGGCCGCGATCCCTTCGAGCCACGGCACGGTGGAGGTCATGCCCTTGGTGAGCATGAAGATGCCGCGGCCGACCTCGCCGAGGGCGCCGGTGAGCGCGGACATCTCGCGCTCGTCGGCCAGGCGGGAGGGCATCGGGATGCCGTTCTCCCCGTTGTGCTGCTCGAGGGTGGAGGTGGCGAAGCCGATGGCCCCGGCCCGCAGCGCCTCCACCACGATTCGCCGCATCTCCGCGATCTCGGCGTCGGTGGCCTTGCGCTTGCTGGCCTCCTCGCCGAGCACGTAGGTGCGCACCGAGGAGTGACCCACGAAGGAGGCCACGTTGGGCACGAGCCCGCGCCGCTCGAGCGAGCCCAGGTACTCGGGATAGCTCTCGAAGTCCCAGTTGATGCCCGCGCGCAGGGCTTCCAGCGACATGCCCTCCACGTGGGTCAGGTTGCGGACGATGAGGTCGCGGTGGGCCGGGTGGCACGGCGCGATGGTGAAGCCGCAGTTGCCGATCACCACCGTGGTCACCCCGAGCGCGGTCGACGGGGTGGCGTACGGGTCCCAGGTGAGCTGGGCGTCGTAGTGCGTGTGCAGGTCCACGATGCCGGGGGCGAGCACGAGGCCTTGCGCGTCGACGCGGGCGATCGAGGGGCCGAGATCGCCGCCGCGGCGGTCGGCGCTGAGCACGGCGATGCGGCCGTCCGTGACCGCGAGGCTGCCGTCACGCGCGGGCGTGCCGAGGCCGTCGATGAGACGCGCATTGTCGATGACGAGATCGTGCACGGAGAGGCCTCCTGGGCTCGGGGCTTGCCTGACCGCCCGAGGCTAGCCCGGGGCCGGGCGAGGAGTCAACCGAGGCCAGGCTCCTGTCGTCATCGGGGCCGCCCCCTCACCCTGCCCTCTCCCCCTCGCGGGGGAGAGGGATCACCAACCGGCTCCCTCTCCCTCCTGGGAGGGAGAGGGTCGGGGTGAGGGTGGGGCGCACAGGGCTAGAGCGTCCGCAGCGCCTCGGTGACCGGGATGCGGGCCGCGCGCACCGCGGGCAGGAGCCCGCCGGCCAGGCCGATGACCAGCGCCCAGGTGAGCCCGCGGAGGAGGAGGCCCGGCGTCACGCGGAAGTCGAAGGCCACCTGGGAAAAGGTATTGAAGTTGAGCGTGGAGAGCGAGGCCCCGTCGCAGTAGACGTAGGCGAGCGCCCCGCCCACCGCCCCGCCCAGGAGCGACAGCAGGAGGGCTTCGATCATCACCGAGACCACCACCGGCGCGCCGCCGAAGCCGATGGCGCGCAGGGTGGCGATCTCGACCTGACGGCTCGCGATGGCCGAGTACATGCAGTTCAGCGCGCCGAAGGTGGCGCCCACCGCCATGAAGCTGGCCACCGTGTAGCCGAGCACGTTGATCAGGGTGGACAGCACGCCGGCCTGCTTGGCGTAGTACTCGGGCTCGCGGAGGACGCTGATCGAGAAGCGCGGATCGCGGGCGACCGAGTCGCGGAAGGCGGCGAGGCCTCCATTCGAGCCGTCGGCGAGCCGGGCCGTCACCGACTGGTAGCCGGTGCGCCGGAAGGCCGACATGGCCACCTCCGCGTCGGCCCAGATCTCGGACTCGTGGACGTCACCGCCGGTCTCGAAGATGCCGACCACCGTCCAGTCGCTGTCGCGGAAGCCGATGCGGGAGCCCACGGTCAGGCCCGCGAACTGGGCGGCCGCTTTCCGCCCCACCACGACCTCACGGACCCCGGACTCGAAGCGGCGTCCCTCCACCAGGCGCGCTTCATCACGAATGGTGAAGGCGGCCTTCTGCACGCCGCGGAACGGCACGTTGTTGGGATGGCTCTCACCGCGGCGCGGCAGGTCCACCATGACCACCAGCTCGGCCGAAGCCTGCGGGCGGCCGCTGGCGTCGCGGGCCACCCCGGGCAGCGCGGCCAGCACGGTGGCCTGATCGCGGTCGACGCCGCTCGACATCTCGGCGTCGGAGCCGGCCCGCAGCATGATCACGCGGTCTCCGCGGCCGGTGCTGGCCAGCGTGTGGCGGAACCCTTCCGACATCGCGAGCACGGAAACCAGCACCCCCACCACCCCCGCGATGCCCACCACGACCACCAGCGACGTGCCGATTCGCTGGGGCAGGTTGCGCAGGTTCATGGCCGTGATGGCGAGTATCTGCGTCAGCGTGCGCATGGCCTGGACGAAGGGCTGGCGCATGTGAGCCCGAGAACCGTAACAGGCCACGCGCAGATGAGTAGTGCGGTGGGGGGGCTTGGGGGAGGAGCGACGCCGCTCCCCCCCAATAAGGACAATGCCGTACCGGCACGCATGGTGCGCCTGGCAAGCAATTATTGGTGCCCGGAGAGCGCGTCGACTATCTTGAGGCGGTTCGCGCGCCAGGCCGGGGGGAGGCCGATCACGAGCGCGACGGCCGCGGCGACGGCGGCGGCGAGGAGCCAGGTGTCGGGGCCGACGAAGAGCGGGGGGAAGCGGCCGCCGGTGGCGCCGTTGAGGCCGGGCATGGCGGCCACCGCGGCCCCCATGCCGATGCCGCCCCCCAGGACGAGGAGCAGCACCGCCTCCGCCAGCACGAGGGCGGTGATCTTGCCGTCGGAGAACCCCAGGGTCTTGAGGATGGCCAGCTCCGGGATGCGTTCGCGGATGGACTGGGCCATGGTGTTGCCGGTCAGGATCAGGATGGTGAAGAAGACCGCGATGAGGATGCGGGTGACCAGCGCGCCGATGTCGCCGATCTGCTTGGCGAAGCCCAGCGCGAACTCCTTCTCGGGCTGCGTCTTGGTCTCGTCGGGCGAGTTCATGAACAGGGCGTCGATCCCCGCCGAGATGGCGCGGGCCTGGCCCGAGTCGGCGATCCGCACGATGTACCACCCGGTCTTGCCGCGCCCGGACTGGCGCGCTTCGTCGAAGTAGGCCACGTTGATCAGCACCATGTCGGTGTTGCCGCGCACCGCCGGATCGTCGGCGTCGATGATGCCGACGAGGTCGAACTCCCAGCTCATGCTCCCGTCCGTCTTGGGATGGATCTCGGAGTTGATCGGCAGCTTCTGGCCGACCTTCCACCCGAAGCGGTCGACCAGGCGCTGGCCGGCCAGCGCGCCCGTCCGCGTCTTGACGAAGGCCTCCCGGTGCTCGCGGGCGACCGTGAACTCGGGGTACATGTCGAGGTACCGCGCCGGATCCACCGCGAAGACCGGGAAGGCGTTGGACTCGTTCTGGTACTTGGCCCCGAACCAGTCCGCGAAGGCCACGCCCATCACGCCCGGCACCTGCTCGATCCGCCGCTGGTAGGCCATCGGCAGCGGCTCGATGATGGAATAGCGCGCGGTGGCGAGCAGCCGCTTGGCGTCGGCCGCGTCGGCGCCGGACTCGAAGGCCACCTCCACCGCCTGCAGGAGGCCGAAGAGCGCAAAGGCCACCACGATCGACAGCAAGGTCAGGGTCGTGCGGGTCTTCTTGCGGAAGAGCCCGGCCCAGAGCAGGGGGAGGTATCTCACGCGGGGACGGCCTCGGCGGACATCGTGCCCTTGTCGAGGTGCACCCGGCGGCGCGCGTACTCGGCCGCCTTCGGATCGTGGGTGACCATCACCACCGTCTTGCCGTGCTCCCGGTTCAGCATCTGCACGAGCCGGAGCACCTCGTCGGCGGTGGCGCGGTCGAGATCACCGGTAGGCTCGTCGCAGACCAGCAGGGTGGGGTCGGAGACGATCGCGCGCGCGATGGCCACGCGCTGCTCCTGGCCGCCCGACAGCTCCCTCGGCTTGTGGCGGGCGCGGTCCTCGAGGCCCACGAGGGTGAGCGCGATCCGCGCGCGGCGGCGGCGCTCGGATGCCCCCAGATCGGTCAGGAGCAGCGGCAGCTCCACGTTCCGCTGCGCGGAGAGGGCGGGCAGCAGGTTGTAGAACTGGAAGACGAAGCCCACGTGGGCGGCGCGCCACGCCGCCAGCTCGCCGCCCGAGAGCCGGTCGATGCGCCGGCCCTCCACCACGATCGACCCGCCGGTGGGCGTGTCGAGGCCGCCGATGAGGTTGAGGAGCGTCGTCTTGCCCGAGCCCGAGGGGCCCATGAGGGCCACGAAGTCCCCGCGCGGGATGTCGAGATCGATGCCGTGCAGCACCTCGATCCGCTCTCGCCCGCGGTGATAGACCTTGGTGACCCCGCGGATCTCGATGAGGCTTGCCACCGCTACTTGCCTTCGGCCACTTTCACCGCCTGGCCGTCCTTCAGCGTCGCCGGTGGCGCAACGACGACGCGCTCGCCGTCGCGGAGGCCGCTCACCACCCGGCGCTGGCCGGAGGTGTCCGGCCCGAGGGTCACGCTCCGGCGCTCCGCCTTGCCGTCCGCGTAGACGAAGACCATCGCGCCGGTCCCATCGGGACGCACCGCCTCGGCCGGGACGAGCACGCCAGACACGGCTCGCGCCGGTCCGCCGGTCGCCGGCTGGGGATCGAGGAAGCCCACCCGCGCGCCCATGTCCGGCACGATCCGCGAGTCCTTCTGCTTGATCGCGATGCGCACCTTCACGGTGGCCTTGCTGCGGTCCGCGGTCGGGATGATCGCGATGACCTCCCCCGGGATCCGCCAATCGGGATACGCGTTGAGCGTGGCCTCCACCGGCTGGCGAGGGGTGACGCGGTTGATGTAGGACTCGTTGACGTCCACCTGGATCTCGAGCGAGTCCATGTCCACGATGGTGCCGATGCCGGTGCGCGTGAAGCCGCCCCCCGCCGAGATGGGCGAGATCATTTCTCCGGGCTGGGCCGACTTGGCCACCACCACGCCGCTGAACGGCGCCCGGATCACGGTGTTGTCGATCTGCACCTGGGCGACCGCGAGCGATTCCTGCGCCACCTTGATCTGCTCCTCGGTGCTCGCGAGCCGGGCCCGCAGCATGTCGCGCTGGGCGAGGGCCGCGTCGAGGCTTTGCGGGGCGATCAGCTGCTTGTCGTAGAGGGCCTGCTGGCGCGCGTGGTCCCGCTCGGCCTGCTCGAGCTGGGCGCGCACCTCCGCGAGCTGCGAGCGGGCCGCGGTGAGCTGGGCCCGCGCGAGCGCGAGCTGGGCGCGCGCCTCGGTGTCGTCCAGGCGCGCCAGCACCGCGCCTTCGCGCACCTGCATGCCCTCTTCGATCAGCACCTCGGTGACCTTGCCCGTGATCTTGGCCGAGACGGTGGCCTGGCGGCGGGCGGTGACGTAGCCGCTGGCGTCGAGCACGGAGCCGGCGCCCGACCCCTGGCCGGCCGCGCGCGCCACCGCGACCTGGACCACCGGCGGCCGCCCGCGGCCCACACCGAACCAGAGCCCGGCGCCCAGCAGCAGGAGCGCGAGCCCCGCGATGGCGTAGAGGCGGCCGCGCCGGTGGCCGCGCGGGCGGTCCGCGCTCCGGTCGATACGCAGCTCATTGAGGAGATCCGATTTCTCCACGACGCCCCAGTGTGCCACAAGCCCCCTGATGTTAGAATCGGCACCCCGATTCCACCCGATCGAGACTTGGGAGCGGACATGGAGCTGGCCCCGAAGCGCTACGCGGACACGGTGGCGCTGTTCGCCACCGGACGCATCGACCACGCCACCGCCGAGCCGTTCAAGGCCGCCCTCGCGCCCCACCTGGCCGTCTGCGTGGCGGGACGCGACCGCCTCGTGCTCGATCTCGGCGGCGTGGAGTACATCAGCAGCGTGGGCCTGCGCGTGCTCATGCTCGCCTCCAAGCAGGCGAAGGCTCAGGGTGGCTCGCTGGCGGTCACCCATCTGCAGCCGGTGGTGCGCGAGATCTTCGAGATCAGCCGATTCAATCTGGTCCTCGAGGTCTTCCCCACGCTGCGGGAGGCGCTCGCCAAGCTCTCGCCGCCCGCGCTCACCGCGTTCGATGCCATCTGAGGGCGGGCGCGTGCTCGTCCGCTTCTGGGGCACGCGCGGCTCGATCCCGGTGGCCATGACCTCGGCCGAGGTACAGCGCAAGCTCGTCAACGCGCTGGTGGCCGCGGCCGGGCGGGGGCTCGACACCGCGGGCAAGGCGCGCGCCTTCGTGGAGGGGGAGCTCGAGTTCTCCATCTCGCACACCTTCGGCGGCAATTCCTCGTGCGTGCAGATCGAGACCGGCGACGAGGACTACGTGGTGTGCGATCTGGGCAGCGGGGCGCGGGTCCTCGGCAACACGGTGCTCGCCACCCGCGGACCCGCCGGCCACCGCTTCCACGTGTTCATGTCGCACCTGCACTGGGACCACATCATGGGCTTCCCGTTCTTCATGCCCGCCTACCTGCCCGGCAACCACGTGCGCATCTACGGCTGCCACGCCACGCTGGAGGAAGCCTTCCGGCGCCAGAACGCGGCGCCCTCCTTCCCGGTCGACTTCTCTCGAATGAGCGCGCGGATCGAGTTCATCCGGCTCGAGCCCGACCGCGACTACGACATCGCGGGACTCCGCGTCCGGGCCAAGCTCCAGCACCACGGCGGCGACTCCTACGGCTACCGCATCGAGCGCCACGGCAAGGTGGTCGTCTACTCCACCGACTCCGAGCACAAGCAGGACGATCCGGAGAGAATGAAGACGTTCGTCGAGTTCTTCCGCGACGCCGACCTCGTGATCTTCGACGCCCAGTACTCGCTGGCGGATTCCATCTCGGTCAAGGAGGACTGGGGACACTCGAGCAACGTGGTGGGCGTGGAGCTGTGCCAGCTCGCCCGCGCGCGGCGGCTCTGCCTCTACCACCACGAGCCGATCTTCGACGACGAGCGCATCGCCACGCTCCTGGCCGAGACGCGCCGGCTCGAGGAGATCACGCGCGGCGATCACCGGGTGGAGGTCTGGGCCGCCTACGACGGCATGGAGATCGCGCTCTGAGGGGCGGGGCCTGAGCGCCGATCTCCCCGATCCGCGCTGGCCCGACGCGCCCCACTGGGCGGAGCGGCAGTGGGCCCGCGTGCTGCGCGGCGGGCGGGGCCGGCCGCTCGGAGTCCTGCTGCTCGGCCTCCTCGCGGCCCTCGTCCTGATTCCGGAGGTCCCCGGACTCCGGGCGCTGCGGTCGGCTTCTTTCGACGCCTACCAGAGCCTGGTCCCGCGGGTGCGCCGCGTGGGCCCGGTGGTGATCGTCGCGATCGACGAGGAAAGCCTGCGGCGGTACGGCCAGTGGCCGTGGCCGCGCCCCTGGCTTGCCCGGATCGTCGGAAACGTCGCCGACGGGCGGCCGGCCGCGATCGGCATCGACATCCTGATGCCGGAGCCGGGCCCCGCGCGCTCGATCTGCACCGTGCCCCGCGAGACCTTGATGTGGCCGGCCTCCTGGGCGCCGATCGAGCCCGGCAGGCTCAATGCGAGCACGGTCGACACGGCCAGCCGCAAGCTGCGGTGGAACATGGGGCCATATGGTAGCCCATCGATTACCTCGGGGAACGAGCGTTCTTACATTCGATTCCCCAGAGATTGTTGGACCGCATGCACGAGATCAAGGTTCGCAAAGGGCTTTGCGACCTGGATCGTGGCCCCCGCCTCCTGAACCTGTCGGTGGGGCATGCGCGCGGGATACGCGGTCATCAAGACCACCGGGATCGGCGGGCAGTGCTCGCGCGCGCACCGCGCGACGGCCACCCCGTCCATCCCGAGCATATGCAGATCCGTCACGATCAGATCCGGGGACTCGGCGTGGATGACCTGCATCGCCTCGGCGCCTGAGGAAGCGGTGAGACAGTTGTAGCCAAACCGCCCCAGAAGCCGCACCAAGGTATCCTGGAGATCGATGTCGTCATCGGCGATAAGTACGCGAACACCCATGCCTTTGTTGCTCCCCTCCTCCTTCCTCTAGCTTCCCTATGGGCAAGAGGCATACCAATCCGGCCAAGGCCGGAGGGCTCCTCCGCTCGATCGGCTCAGTGCGGGAGGTTCAGGCTGGCAGGAAGAGGATGGTAAAGGTCGTGCCGCGACCTGGTTCCGACCGCACGTGGACGGTCCCGCCATGCTCCCGGATGATCGTGTAGCTCACGGACAGGCCCAGACCCGATCCACTCGCCTTCGTCGTGAAGAAGGGCTCCGAGGCCTTCGCCAGGATCTCGGGGGACATCCCGTGCCCCGTATCGGACACCACCAGCCGAATGGTCCCCGGCTGGGCCGGGTCGGTCGAGGTTTCGATCTCCACCGTCCCGCCGGCGGGCATGGCGTCCCGTGCGTTGAAGAGCAGATTCAACAGGACTTGCTCGAGCGCCGTCGGATCTCCCAGCATCCGCGGGAGGCTGGCGTCGAGCCTCGTGAGCACGTGGATCCCCTCCCGGCTCAACTGCTTCCCGGCGAGGAGGAGGGTATCTTCCACGACCACGCTCAGATCGATCGGTTGCCGGTCTCGCTGGCGCTGCCGCCCGAACGACAGGAGCCCCTGGGCGATCCGGCTGAGCCGCTGGGCGTGACGGTGAAGGACCTGGAGATCCGCGACCGATTCGGCCACGGGCGGGCGCTCGTCGACCTCCATGAGCATCAACTCGATGCGAGACAGGATGATGCCGATCGGGTTGTTGAGCTCGTGGGCGATCCCGGCCGCGAGGCTGCCCAGCGCGGTGAGCTTCTCGACGTGCCGGATCTGGCGTTCGTGCGCGACCCGTTCGGAGATGTCCGTGACGAAGGCCATCGCCAGGCCAACCGTCTCATCGGGAATGTAGGTCAGGCTCACCTCGATGGGGAGCTCGGTTCCGTCCTTGCGTCGGGCCGTCAGCGTCAAGCCGAGCCCCATCGGTCGGGTGCGGGGTCGCGCGAAGTAGTCGGCCTGGTACTGCGCGTGGACGTGGCGGACGCGGTCTGGGATCAATACCTCCAGGCGTAACCCGACGAGCTCCCCTCGCTCATAGCCGAACAGCGCCTCGGCGCGCGGGTTCGCGAGGACGATCTGGCCAGCACGGTTGACCGCGACGATGCCCTCGGTGGCGCACTCGAAGAACGCTCGGATGCTGGCCTCGCGCGTTCTGAGCTCCGCCCGCAACTGCTGCTGCCCCGTAGTATCCCGGGCGACCGTCTCGAACTCGGCCGGCTGGCCCTGCTCATCGCCAAGGACGTGATCAACTCGCAAGTGCCAACGGACCTGCCCCCCCGGCCCGATGACCCGATGCTCCAGAATCCCCGCCGGATTGTGGGGACCGAGTCCCCGGACATGCTCCATGACTTGCGCGCGGTCCACCTCCGCGACGAGCGGCCAGAAGGACCGGTCGATCAGCTCGTCCCGTTCTTTGCCAAAGTATCGACAATAGGCATCACTGACGAACGTGAGGATGCCGTCCGGACGCCAGCGGCAAACGAGGCGCTGGTCCTCCGTGACGGCGCGATTGCGCGCGTCACGCTCGGCGGCATCCACGGGGGCTCCCGGCTCGGGTACCGCACTCCTGACGTCGGCGAGCTGCCCGCGTACCGCTCGGAGCTCGGCAATGAGCTGCTCTTTGGACTTCTCTTCGTCCCTCACACCGACCCCACAACGGCTGAGAACATCACCAATCCTCGCGAGCTGCTGTGGTAGAAGTAGACGCTGACTCGAAGATCTGCGTCTGTTCCCTATGTTACAAGCCCCTAGCGAAAGGACGCACGGATGCAAGAGCTGAAGGCCCCCGTCCAACTTGCCGAGCTGCGCACTTTGGAGCGACTGATGTGGCTCGCGCCCGGCAGGCTGGAGAGTCTCGGTCGCCATATGAGGGCGGTGCACGTCGGCAAGGATGAGGTGCTCTACCGTCCTGGACAGCCAGCCAGGTACATCTATTGTGTGCTGCAAGGGAGCGTCGGTCTTTCTCTCTCCGCCAGCAGAGGGCAAGTGCTTCAGCTTGCCGTGCTGGCCCGCGGAGAATTCTTTGGCGAGACCGCCCTGGTGCGCGGCTGGCGCCGGGTGAGCCAAGCCGCGGCTCTTCAGGATTCCCGGGTGGCCCGCATCGAGGCTCAGGCGTTCGTGACCGACGTGTGTGGCCTGCCCTGGGAGATGTTTACCGGGTTGACCGAGACCGTGCTCAAGCCGTTGCTCCTCGTCTCGCTGCGGCGATCGCTGTTCTTGGTGGAGCAACTCCCCGACCGG
>Ga0214473_10005507_pt1 | contig 15153 bp, 10 predicted proteins | sample RVTome_7_FD_203509 | JGI IMG/M metagenome (GOLD analysis project Ga0214473, IMG submission 203509) | Soil microbial communities from uranium-contaminated site in the Upper Colorado River Basin, Wyoming, United States - RVT98D197 | ecosystem: Environmental > Terrestrial > Soil > Contaminated >... | reverse complement strand
AAACCGGAATATCGGCGAAGCGCGAATAGCCGCAGGCTGCGAGCAGAACGACTCCCGGCGACAAGGCGCCGTCGTTGGCGGCCAGGCATCGCTCGACGACGCCCGGCTCACGAAGCGCCGTCCAAATAGTGGGCAGCGGAAGCAGCCGCCGGATCGTCTCGGCAACTTCATCCGGCGACCGCGAGCCGGCCAGCCGCTCGAGAACCTCCTCGATAGAGAGCATCGGATGGAGGCCGGGGGTCAGGCAGGCCAGCTGATTTCGGTGATGATCCAGTAGGCCGCGCCGAGCATCATCAGGCCGAGGGTCATCAGAAACAGCCCGACACCATTGGCCGAACGTACGAGCTCAGTCAGTGCGGCGACCAGGGTCGAGGCGCTGTTGACCAGCCCGCTGACTTCCTCCGCCAGACCCTTCTGGCCGAGCCGCGCGGTGTGGGCGGCCAGCGCCTTCACCTCGCGCGAATAGCCGCGGCTGATCAGGACATACGCCCCCAGCAGAATGCACATGCACCCGAGGACGAAGACCGCCCCGGCGATCAAAATCTGGGTATCCCGCAGGGTCAAAGCAATCATTTTGGCCTCCAGAACGACGCAACTGGAGGCTGTAGTGCAAGGTGCGTGCCAGGAGTCGGGGTGGGGCTAGACGGCCAGGGCCTGGAATTCGGGCGGCAAATGCCCGATGTCGAGCCCTTCGTCGTCGCAGAAAAGCATCGCTCGTTCGATGGCGTGACGCAGCTCGCGGATGTTGCCCGGCCAGGGATGAGCCTTCAGCGCGTCGATCGCCCGCGGGGTGATCCCGGTGATGTTGTTGCCGGTGCGCAGGTTGACCTGGCGGATGAACATCCCGACCAGCGCCGGGATGTCCGCGATCCGCTCGCGCAAGGGCGGGAGATGCAGATCGACGACCTTCAGCCGGTAGTACAGGTCCTCCCGAAACTCGTGGCGCTCGATGGCGGTGGGGAGGTTGCGGTTGGAGGCGGCCAGGATTTCCACATCCACCGCGATCTCATTGACGCCGCCCACTCGCCGGAAGCGTTGTTCATCGAGGACGCGCAGAAGTTTGGCCTGCATGTCCGGCCGGGTGGAGGAGATCTCGTCCAGAAACAGGATGCCGCCGTCGGCCACTTCCAGCAGTCCGGGCTTGCGCTTGGTCGCGCCGGTAAAGGCGCCGGCTTCGTGGCCGAAGAGCTCGGACTCGATCATGGTGTCCGGCAGGGCGGCGCAATTGATCGGGACGAAGGGCTTGTCGGCGCGCGGGCCCATGCGCCGGATGGCCTGCGCCAGGATCTCCTTGCCGGTTCCGGTCTCGCCGGTGATGAGCACCGAGACGCTGGCGGCGGCCGCCCGCTCGGCTTCACGGGTGACGCGCTGCATGGCCGGTGTCTCGCCCACGACCCACTCGGGGGAGGCGCCCGAAGCGCGCCGCAGCAGGTCGAGCTCGCGGCGAAGGGCGACGATCTCGCGCGAGCGGTCGACGGCGGCCAGCAGGCGGTCGAAGTCGAGCGGCTTCTGCAGGAAATCCTGCGCCCCGCGCTTCATCGCCTCCACTGCTATCTCGACCTCGCCGAAGGCAGTGATGATGATCACCGGCGGGCTCGGGTTCTCTTGCGCGATGCGGTCGAGCAGCGACACCCCCGATCCATCGGGGAGGGACACGTCCAGCAGAATCACATCGGCGGCGCCCGCCTCGATGGCCTGGACGGCCTGCGCCAGATCGCCCGCCTCGAGCGTGTCGTAGCCCGCATCGCGCAGCGCCTGGCTGACGAAGCTGCGCGCCGTTTCCTCGTCGTCGACGATCAGGACGGTGACGCTCATTCCCCGTGGGCCTGTGGGGCGGCCGGCAGCCGCAACGTAAAGACCGTTCCGGCGTCGGGGAAGCTCTCGGCCGTGACGGTGCCTTTGTGGGCGGCCAGAATCCGGCGTGAGATCGCCAGGCCGAGGCCCGTCCCGTCTTTCTTGGTGGTGAAGAACGGATCGAAGATGCGGTCCATGACGTCGGCAGGAATCCCCGGCCCGGTGTCGGCGATGCGCAATTCCACCAGCTGACCCTGAGCCGTATCGTGCGGGCCCAGGCTCACCGAGAGTGTACCCCCGGCCGACATCGCCTGCACGGCGTTGGTGATCAGGTTGACGACTACCTGCTCGAAGGTGCGCGGATCGATCAGGGCCTGCGGCGTGGCTTCGGTGAAGGAGGTGTGACTCAGGATGCGCGCCTGCGCCAGGCGCGGCTGCCAGCGGGCCAGCAGCCGGCGCATCAGGTCGGCCAGGTCGGTCGGCTCCATGCGCAGCTCGAGCGGGCGGGCGAAAAACAGCACGTCGGTCATGAGCTGATCGAGGCGCAGACACTCTTTGCGAATGCGCTCGAGCGATTCGTATAGCGGGTGCTCCCGGCCGAGGCGCGAAGCCATGAACTGGACCCCGGTGCTGATGTTGTTGATCGGGTTCCGCACCTCATGGGCAAAGATGGCCGAGACTTCGCCGAGCAGGGCGCGCTGGGCGAGGATTTCGGTCTGCGATTCGATGGCGGCCTGTTCCGATTGGTCGTACAGGACGACCAGGAGCCGCGTGCGCGCCCCCGGGCCCAGAGGTCGAACCCGCATCCGGACGGGGAAGGGCGTGCCGTCGCGCCGGTGGAGGATCAGCCGCGAGCGCTCGGCCGCCCGTTCGTGCCCCAGGGCGTCCAGCAGCGTCCCGCGCACGTCCTCCGGGCCCACCAGGACGTCCTGGATGGGAACACCTTCCAATTCCTTGGGCTGGTACCCAAGGATCTCGGCCGCCCGGGGGTTTGCCTCGCGAACCAGCAAGTTCTCGTCGAGGGCCAAGACGCCGTCCCCTACAGCGGCGGCGTGGCCGCGCATCTCGGTTTCCATCTGTTGCAGTGAACGCTCAAGCGAGGTGACCGCCTCGCGCTGATAGGCGAGAAGCAGCGTGGCGTACGCCAGGTTGGCCACGACCCGCAGCAGTTCGTCGGCTTCCTCCGGGACATCTTCCGGTTGCGTCCACCCGACCACCAGCACGCCGATCCATGCGCCGGCTGCACCGATGGGAACAGTTCGCAGGTGCCCCATCCCGGCCCCGCGAGCGGCGCGGGCGAGAGCATGCTCCGGGCGCTGGCCCAGGTTCCAGCTGCTGGGGCGTTGAAGAGCGTCCACGGAACCCACTGCCAAGTCGCGCGGAAATGCCGGTGGCAGGATTCCGTCGAGCACATAGTCCGAGCCCTGCCCGGAGAGTCGGTATAAGCCGACCATCGCCGCGCCGAGGTAGGGTTGGGCGGCCTCGAAGGCCCCCGAGGGCGCCCCGGCCGGGCCCGCGAGCGCCCCGGCCGTGAGCTCGACGAGGCGCCCCAAACGTTGCGAGCGCGACTCGCGCCGGTCGGCTTCGCGGCGCCTCTCCTCGACGGGGTGAAGCGCCAGCAGAAGTCCTCCGCGAGAGGAGCCGGTCGAGCGCCCTTGGACGTCCACGCGAACAATGTCCCCTTGCCGCGTGCGAAGAGGCACATCCTCCTGGGCCGTTTCGGACGAGTCCCACGCGCCCAGAACCTTGTTCAAGGCGCGTTCCCCGGCCTCGCCGGCGAACAGCAGGGCGGGATCCAGGGCTTCGATTTCGTTTCGGGCGTAGCCGGTCAGCAGGAGGAACGCGTGGTTGGCCGCCACCAGGCGGCGGCCGTCCCCGCTCAAGGCCAGGACGGCTTCGGGGAGGCTGTCGGCGAGGAGGCGAAAGAGGTCGCGAAAGGGATCGGAGCGGAGAATGCGGGCCAGGGCACCGGGCAGGGGTAGAGGGCTCGGCAAGGAGACGACCTAAGCGGGCACCGGCTGGGCCTCCCGTGCATGGCGCAGGCGGGCGGGGAGAATGCCTTCAATGGCGCGGTACTTGGCGACGGTTCGGCGCGCAACCCGTACGCCGTCCTTGCGCAGCCGGGCGGCGATTTCGTCATCGGTCAGCGGCTGAGGTTCGCCTCCGACGATCTCCTTGATCCGGTCGCGCACGGAAAGCGAACGATCGAAGAAACGCGTCAGGGGGATGATGCGGCCGTCGGGCAGAGCGACGGACTTGTGGGCCACGGCGCGGGACACGGTCGATTCATGTACGCCGATTTCGGCGGCGATGCCGGCGCGCGTGATGGGCTGAAGGAAACGGTCACCACGGCAGATGAAGTGCCGTTGCCGGGCGATAAGGGACTGCATCAGCCGCTTCATCGTGTTGTTTCGCTGCTGCAAACACTTGACGAAGAGCGAAGCGCGCTCCAGGTGTCGGGTCCAGGCCTCGCTCTGCCCTTCCTCGGCTTCCGGAAGAGACTGGCGGAAGAGCGGGTTGACCCGCAACCAGCCGGAGAGCGGGGCGAAGATTTCCACCACTAGGGCCTCATCTTCCCCGTTGGGGTTGGTCGAAATCTGGATGTCGGGCGAGTGGTAGACGTTCGGGTCGACGGGTGCCGATTGGCGGCCGGAGCGCCAGAAGGCGCGGGCGGGGTAGGGGTTGAGTTTGTCGTGAATCAGGCTGGCGGCCTGCTTAACACGCGGCAGACTCACGCCCAGCGTCTGTGCCAGGCGCTCGAATTCGCGCCGGCCGAGCTCGGCGAAATGCTCCTCGAGAAGCTGTCGGGCCAGGCCGACGAGCGGATCTCCGGCGTCGAGCAAATCCAGCTGGGCCAGAAGGGCCTGGCGAGGGCCTTCGGTCGCCAATCCGGGCGGGTCGGAGTGGGAAATCAGGGACAGCACATGCTGGATCTGGTCCAACGACACGCGGTTGCTGCGTGCCAGGATGGCGGGCGGGTCCTGCAGGAAGCCTTCCTCATCCAGGCCGGCCAGGATGAAAGCGGCCAACGGGCGCTCTTCCGGTCGAAGCTGTCCGGCCAGCTGGCCGAGGACGTGCAGGGGAAGGTCTTCGGGAGCCGCGGGCTCGAGCTCGGGAGGTGTCTCGTCCATGGAGGCGGCCTTGGATGGACGATAACTATCGCGCGGCGAAAGGTAGACGACAAGGTTTTCGCCTGCCGAGCGGGCGCTGCATGCCGGGCAGGGCGCGGCGGCGAGCAGCCGCCGATGGCAGGAGGGGCAGACCCGGTCGTCCAGCAATTCAAGGGCGGGGTTGGCGGCGATTTCCGCCTGCACCCGGTCCCGGAGTTCGAGATTCGAAAGCGCCAAGAGGCTCATTGTCTGGGCCAGGTGGGCCGTGGTCAGTGGACGAAGGGAGTGATCCTGGACCTGCAGCATGGCTCGCTCCACGGGGCCGAGTATAGCCATATGCGCCCGTCGGCGCAACTAGGTTGCAAGTTCCGTGCCCTCGTGCCCGTGCTAGAATGTCAAGTATGTCCGAGCTGTGGGTCGTGGGAGGGGGACTAGCAGGATCGGAGGCGGCCTGGCAGGCGGCCGAGGCCGGTTTCGCCGTACACCTATACGAGATGAGGCCGAGCACCCAGACCGGCGCGCATGCCGGGGGAGGGTTGGCCGAGCTGGTTTGTTCCAACTCGCTGGGATCGGCGCTGCCGGATAGGGCCTCGGGCGTTCTGATGGCCGAGCTGCGCCACATGGGCTCTTTGCTGCTCCGCTGTGCCGAGGCCACGGGGCTGCCGGCGGGCGGCGCGCTGGCTGTCGATCGAGAAGCCTTTTCGGCCGAGGTGACGCGTGCCCTCGAGGCTCACCCTCGTATCCGGATCGAACGCAGGCGCGTCGACAATATCCCGGATGGGGTCGGTGTCTTGGCTTCGGGGCCTCTCACAGCGCCGGCGTTGGCCTCGGCGCTGCGCGAGTTCGCCGGCGAAGAGCACCTGTATTTCTACGATGCGTTGTCGCCCATCGCCGAAGCCGGCTCGGTGGACGAATCGATTGCGTTCCGTGCGTCGCGCTACGACCGGGGCGAAGTCGAGGCAGGCGACTACCTCAACTGCCCGATGAGCCGCGAAGAGTACTTGGCGTTCGTGTCGGCCCTGGTCGCTGCCGAACGAATCCCGCTGCGCGCCTTCGAGGAGGACATTCGCCTAGGGGTGAAGGCGGGAGCCGACCGCTATTTCGAAGGTTGTCTCCCAGTGGAAGTGATGGCCGAACGGGGCGAGCTGGCGCTGGCCTATGGCCCGCTGCGGCCCGTCGGGCTGACCGATCCGCGAACCGGGAAGCGCCCGTTCGCCGTTGTGCAGCTCCGGCAGGACGACCGGGCGGGGAGCTTGTACAACCTTGTCGGCTTCCAAACGAACCTGACGTACGCCCAGCAAGACCGCGTGTTCCGCATGATTCCCGGCCTGGGACGGGTGCGTTTCGTGCGCCACGGGCAAATGCACCGCAACACCTTCGTCAACTCTCCGCGTCTGCTGCATCCCTGGCTTGAAACGCGGCGGCGGCCGGGCCTCTTCCTGGCGGGTCAGATTACTGGCGTGGAGGGCTACCTCGGCAACATGGCCACCGGGTTGCTGGCGGGCGTGAATGCGGCGCGCGTGGCGAGCGGCGATAAGCCTATCGCCTTGCCGTCAACGACGATGCTGGGCGCGTTGTGTGACTACGTGACACACGCCGACCCATCGCATTTCCAGCCCATGAAGGCGGCCTTCGGTCTCCTCCCTCCGCTGGTCGACGGGACCAAACGTGGCCGTAGGGACCGGAACCGCGCCCACGCCGAGAGATCGGCATCTGCCATGGCCGAAGCCTGGCCCACACTAATGCGCATAGCCACCATCTAACGACCGCCCGTGCCCTCACAATCTCATTCCGCAAATGCGTCCGAGGCTACACGCATGCTTCTGTGCATGCTGGCCGGGGCGATGCTGACGGCGTGTTCTTCGCCCGTCGAGCCGCCGCGAGAATTCGATCCCTCGTCGGCCCTATCGCTGGTCGAGGACCAGATGGCGTTTGGGCCGCGATATCCGGGCAGCGCGGGTCACCTGGCGATCCAGGGCTGGATCGAGTCGAGCTTGAGCGACGCCGGTTGGCGGGTCGACCGGCTGGATTTCACCTTTGACGGTACGTCGCTGCGCAACATCGTTGGGGATCTGGAAAGCGATGGGGGCGGACTCGTCATTCTCGGGGCCCACTATGACACGCGCCCGGTGGCCGACCGGGATCCTTCGGAGAGCGGCCTGCCCGTTCCCGGCGCGAACGACGGGGCCTCGGGGGTGGCGGTGCTCCTCGAACTGGCGCGGGTGATGCCGCGGATGCGGCTGGGGTGTGACGTCCAGCTGGCTTTCTTCGATGCCGAGGACAGCGGGCGGATTGCCGGTTGGGATTGGAGTCTTGGATCACGGCACTTCGCGGAGCAGCTCTCAACGGCGCCGGACGCAGTGGTGATCGTGGACATGGTCGGCGATCGTGATCTTCGATTGCCGCGCGAACTAAACTCAACACCTGACCTTGTCGACGCCATCTGGGCGGCGGCTCAGGCGGCCGGGAATGAGGCCTTCGTGGATGAGCCGGGCCCCTCGCTAATCGACGACCACATTCCGTTTATCGAACGCGGCTGGCCGGCCGCCGACATCATCGATTTCGACTATCCCTATTGGCATACGCCTCAAGATACCGCCGACAAGGTTTCAGCCGAGAGCTTGGGGCAAGTGGGGCGCACGCTCGCCGCGTGGCTGCAGTCCACCTGCGGCGAGCGAGACAATGGTTGAGATTCTCCTCCACGGGGCAAAGATCGTATAATCGACAAGACCGTACAATCCCCTTGGACGATTCCGCGTATCTTCTCGCCCTGTTTCTCCCTCAGCGTGACGGATCCCGTGATCGCCGCTCCCACGCGGGCTCCTGCCCCCGCGGCGGAGGCCGGGTCCCCCGGCTCCGCATGACCAGTGCCCAAACGCCCGCTCCCGACTGAGGCACCCCGCGAGCGGGCGTTCCTCGTCGCTGCGCCTCTGGAAGGCGCCCCGACCTTCCTCGGGCCCGAGGATTCCCTGGAGGAGTTGGAACGGCTGGCGGACACGGCCGGGTTGGAAGTGGTGGGGGCGGCCGTCCAACGCCTTCACCGGCCCGACCCGAAGACTTTCCTCGGTTCGGGGAAGGTCGTCGAGATTCGCGACTGGATCGAGGACAGCCTGGCCGATTTGGTCATTTTCGACGATGAGCTTTCGCCGCGCCATCAGCGCGAACTGGAGAGAGTCTTCGGAGACGATGTCCGTGTCCTTGACCGGACGGCCTTGATCCTCGACATCTTCGCTCAACACGCCCAGTCCCACGAAGGCCGGCTGCAGGTCGAGCTGGCCCAGTACGAGTACAGGCTTCCCCGGCTCACGCGCGCCTGGACGCACCTCGCCCGGCAGGCCGGTGGCGGCGGAGGACAGGCGGGCTCAGTGGGCGGGGTCGGCCTACGTGGTCCTGGCGAAACGCAACTCGAGGTGGACCGGCGGGATATCGGCCGGCGTATCCACCACCTTCGAGAGGAGCTGGAGAAGGTCCGGCAGCACCGCCAACGCTACCGCCAGCGGCGACGCCTAGCGGCGGTGGCGACCGTGTCGATGGTCGGCTACACCAACGCCGGGAAGTCGACCCTGCTGGGGCGCCTCTCGGGCGCCGAGGTCGTCGTCGCCGATCAGCTTTTCGCAACGCTGGATCCTATGACTCGGCGGATCAGCCTTCCTTCGGGTCGCGGGGCGCTCCTGACCGACACCGTCGGCTTCATTCAGAAGCTGCCGGCGATGCTCGTCGCCGCTTTCCGGGCTACGCTAGAAGAAGTGGCGGAAGCCGATCTCCTGCTGCATGTCGTCGACATCAGTCACCCGCAAGCTCTGGCTCAGGCGCGTGCCGTGCGGGCGACGTTGGAAGAGGTCGGCGCCGAGAGCATCCCGGTAGTCACCGCGCTCAACAAGGTGGACCGACTGAGCGACCCACGCGAGGCCGAGGCCTGGATCGACGAGTTCGATCGAGCCGTCACGGTGTCGGCCGCCACGGGGGCCGGCTTACCGGCTCTTCTGGCGGCCATTGAGCACGAGCTTTACCAGGGGATGGTCCCGGTGGATGTAGGTCTCCCCTACGAGGCCGGCCGCCTGCTCAGCCTGATGCATGAGCACGGCAGAGTGGAACGGACCGAGCACACCGGCTCGATGATCCACGTCGTCGGAAGGGTGCCACGCCATCTGGTAGCCGAGTTCGACCCCTACCGACGGCCCCGACGACGCCCGCGGTCGGGGGCTACCCCGACCGACTCGTGAGGGCTCCCTTGTTACTCCTGCGGCGGCCCCGATGACCCGGATATCAAGCGAGGCGCTGCGGGAGTTCCAGTCGTTCGCGGAAGAGCGGGCCCACCTCGAAGCGCGCTTCGATCCTTTTGCCCGGGCTCTCTACAGCACCGACGCCTCCAACCATCAGGTTGAGCCCCTGGGGGTGGTCTTCCCTCGCGATGCCGACGACGTGGCCGCGGTTGTCGCCAAGGCGGCCGAGTTGCGGCTGCCTGTTCTTCCGCGCGGGAGCGGCACCAGTCTGGGCGGTCAGGCGGTCGGAGCCTGCTTGATTCTCGACCTGGCGCGGCACATGAATGCCATCCATAGGATCGATATCGAAGCCGGTACGGCCGAGGTCGACCCGGGAGTCGTCTGTTCTCGATTGAATGCCGAGGCCGGTCGGCTTGGGTTCACCTTTGGGCCGGATCCGGCGTCTGCCGACCGTGCCACGTTCGGCGGGATGATCGGCAACAACGCCACTGGAGCGCACTCCATCCGCTACGGGATGACGGCAGACCACGTTCTCGAGGCGCAGGTCGTCTTGAGCGACGGCGCGACCGCCAGGCTTTCGGCCAGGGAACCCTCATCGGCCGCGGCGCTTGCCCGGCAACCGACACTGGAGGGCGGGATCTATCGCACGGCGCTCGATTTGAGCGAAACGGCGCGTCCGTGGGTCGAGAGCGCATGGCCTAGAACGTGGCGCCGCGCCTCCGGTTACAGCCTCAACTACCTCGTGGGCTATTCCCCAAGCGAGCCCCCCGGTTGGTACCGGCGTGGAGAGCCCTACCTACGGAAAAGCGACCTGAACCTGGCACCGGTGATTTGCGGATCGGAAGGGACTCTGGCGATATTGACGCGGGCCACCGTCCGGATCGTGCCCAAGCCTCGCGTCACCGTTCTGGCTCTCGTCGCCTGCGCGAGCGTGGCCGAGGCCTGCGACCTTACGCCGGCCATTCTTGAGACCGATCCTGACGCCGTCGAGCTCATCCCGCAGTCGATGCTCGAACGCGCACGGGCCGTTCCCGCGTATGCCCGGAAACTCACGTTTCTCGAAGGCGAGGTCGAGGCCTTGCTCGTCGTCGAGTTTTCCGGGGAGACTTTAGCGGCCGCGCGCGCAGAGGCGCGGCGGTTGCACGTGCCCGCCCGGCTGTTGGATACCCCGGAAGCCCAGGCGGATCTGTGGGCCGTACGCAAGGTCGGCCTGGGGCTGCTCATGTCGATCCCAGGGGACACCAAGCCTGTGACGTTCATCGAGGACGTGGCGGTGCCGGTCGAGAGGCTTGGGGAGTATGTCCGGCGGGTCGACCAGGTCCTGGCCGATCGCGGCACGCGAGGCGAGTGGTACGCGCATGCCTCCGCCGGCTGCCTGCACTTGCGTCCGCTCCTGAACTTGAAGACGGCTGAGGGGAGGGGGGATCTACGCCGGATCTCCGAGGCGGTCTTCTCCATCGTGGAGGACATGCGAGGGTCGTTTTCCGGCGAGCACGGAGACGGTCTGTCGCACACAGAATTCAACGCGCCGCTCTTCGGCCCGCAAGTCATGGGCGCCTTCCGACGCCTGAAAGATGCCTTCGACCCCCAGCACGTACTCAATCCGGGGAAGGTTGTTCCTCTGGAAGAGGTGGACGTTGCCGCCGTCGATCGGGACCTGCGTTACGACCCTCGCTTCGAGGCCCACGTCGTCCGCACCGCCTTCGCCCACCGCCGCGAGGGTAGCCTGCTTCAGGCGATAGAGGCCTGCAACGGGGCGGGGGTGTGCCGCAAAGAGGACGGCTTAATGTGCCCGTCCTATCAGGCGACACGGCAGGAGGAACACTCCACGCGCGGCCGGGCCAACGCGCTACGAGCGGCCCTGACCGGGCGCTTGCCGGCTGGATCCTGGACCAGCCGCGAGCTGCACGGGATTCTGGACCTGTGCCTGGAGTGCAAGGGCTGTAAAGCCGAATGTCCGACGGCCGTGGACATGGCCCGCCTCAAGGCGGAATTCCTGGCTGCCTACCAGCGCGAGCACGGCGTTCCACTTCGCAGCCGATTCTTTGCCGAGATTGCAGTTCTTCTGCGCCTCGGCCGGCCGCTGGCTCCGCTTATCAACCGACTGCGGGAGGCGGCCTGGCTGCGGAGTCTGCAGCAGAATGTCCTGGGCGTGGACCGGCGGCGGCGGCTGCCTGCGCTGGCCGCCTCCCGATTCCGGGCGCCACATCGAAATCAGCCGCGGACGGGCCGGCGGGAAGTCGTGCTCTTCCACGATACGTTCACAGAGCATTCCCAACCGGCTGCGGCGGAGGCGGCGCGCGAGATCCTGGAAGCGGCCGGATATGAACTTATCCTGGCCGAGGGCCAGGGTTGCTGTGGCCGCCCGATGATCTCGAAAGGTCTGCTGGATCGGGCGCGGGCGTCGGCACAAAAGAATGTGGAGGCCCTGTATCCCTTCGCTGCCCGCGGCGTTCCCATCATTGGCCTGGAGCCCTCTTGCCTGCTGACCTTGCGCGATGAGTATCTGGAGTTCTTTCCCGCTGATGCTCGGACCCAAGCGGTCGCCGCCTCGGCCCGTCTGCTAGAGGAATTCCTGACCGAAGCGCGCCCGGATAAGCCTGCTCCGATCGAACGACTGTCTTTCCGCCGCGAGGCGGCGACCGTCCTCGTGCACAACCACTGTCACGCGAAGGCCTTGGTCGGTTCCCGACCGATCGGCCTGGCCCTGGCCGCCACAGGTGCGGTGGTCGAGGAGATCGACTCGGGCTGCTGCGGGATGGCGGGCTCCTTCGGCTACGAGAAGGAGCACTACGATCTCTCGATGCAGATCGGAGAGATGCGTCTGTTCCCTCGAGTTCGGGGTGGGGCGGAGAGAGGGGCGGTCATCGTCGCGCCCGGGATGTCCTGCCGGACGCAGATCGAGGATGGAACACAGGTCGCGGCGATCCATCCGGCAGTGTTTCTCGCTTCGCGTCTCGACAAGAGCCGGCCCTAGACGGAACCGCCCATCGCATAGCCAAGCCTAGCGGCACCCCTCCAGGCTTCGGCTATCCGAAATAGGGACGAAAACTCAAGGCCGAAATCCTGCCCAGTCTTCCTGTCCAAGTCGGTCCAAGGGATGTCAGGTATTGGGCGCCGGCATGACCTTTTTCACGCAAGTCCAGCGAAGCGCATTGGAGCAGGCATCCTGAGCGTAGTCGAAGGATGCCTGCCCTGTGGTTGGATGCCTGCGTGGCGGTGAGGGGACGGCTACTTTCTTCCCGCGTCAAAGATCTCGTGGTAGCCGCGGTCGAGCTCGTCGTCCGAGAGGTGGGCGTAGCGCTGCGTCACGGCGATGTTCCGATGGCGGGCGAGCTCCTGGGCGAGCTTGAGGTTCCCGCCTGAGCCGCGCAGCACGGTCGTGACAAAGTAATGGCGAAAAGAGTGCGGCGTGACGCTGCCCACCGCCTCCGGACCGAGCGCTTCGGCCACGCGTTCATGGACGATGGCTCTCCCGGTCGTGGGCGTGATGGGCAGCACGCGGCGGCCGGCGCCCCGATCGTGACGCGCGAAGATGGGCAACGCGCTCAGCGGGCGGCCGCTGGCCCCGTCGAGGGCGTTGCGCCCACGCAGGTAGGCTCGTACGGCCTCCAGCGACCTTTGCGAAAAGCGAACAACGGCTTGGCGGTTTCCTTTTCCAACGATCATGGCCTGGGCCTCCTGCCAGTCCAGATCGCCCCGCCGCAGCCGGCACGCTTCGTGGACGCGCAGACCGGTGTCGCCAAGCGTCATGAGGAAGGCTCGATCCCGCAGCAACCGCAGTCGCTCGGATTCGTCTTGCACCGCCCGGGCGGTGAGGGATTGCGCATGCTCGAGCACGGTCTCGATCGCGGAACGGGGGAATTGCGGCAATCGCTGCCCGGGGCGGCGAGCGCGTCGGCGGATGAGCATGCGCAGGCGGGGAAGGTTGACCTCCGCCAATGTTTCGGCCGCCAGGTAATCGTACCAACCGGAGACGGCTGTCAGGTAGAGCCTTTCCGTGGCCGGAGCGTAGACCTTGAGGTGGTCGAGAAACCACCGGATCCAGTCCTCGGTCGCCTTGTGGGCCGGGACGTGGGGGGCATCGACCCCGTGACGTTGGAGCAGGCCGAGGAAGGCGGACAACGCCTGGCGATAGGTGCGGGCGGTGTTGCTGCTGCGCGCCAGAGCGACGGATGTGAGGTAATCCTCAACGGCCTTGGCGATGGTGGTCATCACCCACCGTCATCAGCATGGAGAGGTGTAGGTCGAAGCATGCTTGCGTTAATGACACTTATCGCAACCATCGTCCTCCCACTATAGGACACCTTCCCCGCTCTGTCAAGGCGTCCGGTGACCAAACGGCCCGGGTTGATTCGATGAGCGACTTCGGATGCGGTCCGGTGGATCCGGCGGGGCCAAACCGGCAAGAAACGCTGCAAAGGGCCCCCCCACTCCACGCAGATGAGTGGTCAGGTAGTGCTGGGCTCGAGGCCGCGACCTCCCGACAGGATTTGGAGGATCTCGCCGCGCTCCCAACAACGGAGGAAGGCGACCACCATGGACGGGTCGAACTGGGTCCCGCTGCCTTCGGTGATCACTGTCAGAGCGGCCTCGGGGTCGAGGGCGCGCCGGTAGGGCCGGTCCGACGTCATGGCATCGAAGGTGTCGACGACGGTCAGCAGTCGGGCTTCCAATGGGATGTGATCGGCGCGCAGCCCCTCCGGATACCCGCGGCCGTCCCAACGCTCGTGGTGGGATTGGACGAGGGGTATCGCCGGGGCAAGGTACGGGATGCCCTCGATCATGCGCTTGCCCACCGTCGGATGCATCCTCATCTCTTCCCATTCTTCAGGAGTCAGCGGGCCCTTCTTGGAGAGTATGGAATCCCGAACGGCGATCTTGCCGATATCGTGGAGGATAGCGCCGAACTCCACGGCGTTGCGCAGGGCGTCGTCCCAGCCGAGCTCCCTGGCCAGGGCCTGGGCATAGGCACTCACCCGCTCGACGTGGTCACGCGTTGAGCTGTCTCGGGCCTCGATGGCGTTGGCCAGGACCCGTAGGCTGGCTTTGTAGGCGGCCGAGAGCTGCAGCAGCATCAGCTCGTTGGAACGCTGGAGCCGCGCCTGGACGGCGGCCAGCAGCTCCTGGCTCGTGATGGGCTTGGTGATGTAATCGTCGGCGCCCAGGGACTTGCCGGCGAAGATGTCTTCGCGCGTGCCACGCGCTGTCAGGAAGATGAAGGGGACGCCGGCTCCATGGGGCGACTTGCGCACCGCCTCGAAGAGCTCGATCCCGTCCATGATGGGCATGGAAATGTCGGAAAGGATCAGCGCCGGATGCTCGTTCCCCAGGACGTCGAGGGCCACCCGGCCGTTGGCGGCCGTCAGAACGGTGTAGCCTGCGCCTTCCAAGATGTCGCGCAGCGCGACCAGCATCGCTGGGTCGTCTTCGACCACCAGCAACGTGGACCGGTCGTCGCGGTCTAGTTTCTCGGCAGGCACGGCTCGTTGGACCTCTTCCACCTGGTACCTCCCCTCTGCCCGATTATGTCCCCCTCCCGCCGCCCGCGCAAGGTCCTGGAGGTCATGCCGCCGGTGTCGACTCCCGAACCTGTGCCAAGGGTAGCCACACCGTGAAGGCCGAGCCCTCCCCGACTTTGGTCTCGAGGGTGATGCGTCCCCCATGGCGCTCGACGATTTCGCGGCTGATGGGCAGCCCCAGTCCTGTACCGGATATCCCGCTCAAACGAGCATACCCACCCCGGTAGAAGCGGTCAAACACGTGGGAAAGCTCGTCGTCCGGAATGCCGGGGCCCGTGTCACGCACCGTGAAGGTCACCCAGTTCTGGCCTTCTCGCTCCTGGGTGGCGGTTTCGAGCGAGATACGCCCGCCCTGGGTGGTGTAGTTGGTCGCATTCGAAAGCAGATTGGTCAACACCTGCATGATGTACTGAGGGTCGACATCGACCAAGGGGAGGTTCGGCTCGGGACGGAGGTCCAAGCGAAGGCCCTTTCGGGTGATCATGCGCGCCCGGTCCCCGGTGA
>Ga0214473_10005504_pt1 | contig 15160 bp, 12 predicted proteins | sample RVTome_7_FD_203509 | JGI IMG/M metagenome (GOLD analysis project Ga0214473, IMG submission 203509) | Soil microbial communities from uranium-contaminated site in the Upper Colorado River Basin, Wyoming, United States - RVT98D197 | ecosystem: Environmental > Terrestrial > Soil > Contaminated >... | reverse complement strand
TTCGCGAATTCCTGGGGAAGGGAAACCGCCTGGTCAGGACGTATTTGCCGCCGGGAGAGGCGCTGCGCCGGCACCCCGCGTATCTCGCCATCGGGGACGAGGCGCTGCAGGCGAGCATCTCGGGGACCGCGAAGCATGCGACCGACCTGGGTCAATGGTGGCGCCGCGAAACGGGCACACCGTTCGTATTCGCCCTCTGGATAGTCTCCCGTAAAGCTCTCCCCGGGCGGCGGGATGCCCTCCGCGGATTCGCGCGGACGCTCCTCACCGCCAAGCGGATCGCACGGGAATCGCTCACCCGCCCGGAGCATCTCCTGATCGGCCCCGACTGGATGCCGAAGGAGCAGCGCACGGCCTACTGGAAAAACCTCTCGTACGACCTCGAGGAGGAGTCGGAAGGCCTCGCGCTTTTCTATCGCCTCGCGAAGAAGATAGGGCGGATCCCCGCGGCGCCCCCCTTGAGATTCCTCGAACTTTCCTGACGGGCCGCCGTGGTAAAATCAGCCATACCCGCCTCTGGAGGGCAGCGATGATAAACAAGGACATGAAGATCGAGGACGTCCTCCGGAAATATCCCCAGACGATCCCGGTATTCGAGCGGTTCGGCATAGATTGCGCCGGCTGCCAGCTCTCCGAATTCGAGAACCTGGAGCACGGAGCGAGGGTCCACGGGATCGACCTGAAGGAACTGCTTGAAAAGCTGAACGAGACGCTTAAGTCGTGACGCGTCCGGGAGCCCGGCGGGAATACTCCGCACGGGCGTCGTCGGACTCCCAGACCGTGATCCTGCACAGGCGGGCCGGCGCGGGGATCTTTCCTTCCATCTCTCCGAAAATATAGCAGGCGATGTTTTCCGAGGACGGGTTCCGCACGTCGAACGGGGGCATCTCGTTCAGATACATGTGGTCCATCCGGGAAATGATGTCGTTCAGGGCGCCCTTTATCGCCCGGAAATCCATCGCCATCCCCTGTTCGTCCAGCCTTTCGGACTCGACGGTCGCTTCCACGCGCCAGTTGTGCCCGTGCAGTCGTTCGCAATTGCCCGCATATTCCCGCAGGCGGTGCGCCGCCGCGAACGACGAGCTGACGGTGAGGGTGTAGACATCCATATTCACGGCTCCGACAAGGGCGAAAGAACTATCCTGGATCTAGATGTCGATCGCGAGAACCAGTTTCGGATCTCCGTCGCCGCCTTTTCCGCGTAGAGGCTTTTGCGCACGACCTCCTCGGAGAGCTCGGCAGGGGGCGCGCCCGCGCGCGAGCGTTGCCCGGTTTCACGCCGCACCTCTTCCTCGTTGACTTCTATGAAGACGGCGATGCGTTTCTCGAGGAAATCCCGCACCATCAGCCTGCGCCGCACGAGGTCGCGGACCTGCGCCTCGGTGACGCCTTCCGCGCAGGCGTGCGCGCATTTCCTGGTCAGCGACAGGGATTCCGCCGCCGAGGACGAGAGAGCCGCGTTGTCCACCATTCCCAACCCGAGCTTTTCCGCTTCCTGGATGACCAGCGTATCCGCGATGAGCTTCTCCCTTGCCTGCGAAAGCGACAATTCCTGCGGAGCCTGGCCCGGGACCGTCCCGCAGCGGTAAAAACAGGCCTCCCGCGCCACGTCCGACAGGAAGACTACCTCCCCGTTTACCGACGCCGCCACGGACTCGACCGCCCGGTATCCTTCAGGGGCCGCCGCGCACGTGCCGGAAAGCGCCAAAAAAAGGCAAAGGGACAGGCAAGGCCGCTTCATATGGTCAGCTCGAAGGAAAGATCCAGCGCCGGCGCGGAGTGTGTCAGCGCCCCGATGGAGATCGCGGCCACGCCGGTTCGCGCGTAATCCTCGACGTTGCCCAGATCGATCCCCCCGGATGCCTCCAGGAATACGCGACCTCCGAAGCGCCGCACCGCTTCGCGAACCGCATCGGGAGACATGTTGTCGAGAAGCACCGCGTCGGCCCCTTCATCTATGGCTATTCCCGCGTCTTCGAGGCTCTCGACTTCGACCTCCACGCGGACGAGGTGAGAGGCGCGGCGGCGCGCGGCGGACACCGCCTGGGGGATCCCCCCTGCGGCGCGTATGCCGTTCTCCTTGATGAGAATGCCGTCGGACAACGAGAAGCGATGGTTGAAGCCGCCGCCCACGCGGACGGCGTACTTCTCCAGGGCACGATGAAGCGGCGTCGTCTTCCTCGTGTCGAGGATGCGCGCGCCGTGGGGGGCCGCTTTTTCGACGAACCTTACCGTCGCCGACGCGATTCCGGACAGCCGCTGCAGGAAGTTGAGAGCCACCCGCTCGCCGCGCAGAAGCGAACCCGCGGGGCCGCGGGCCTCACCCGCCCGGTCTCCCGCCGACAGCCGGCGCCCCTCCTCCGCAAACTCCACTGTGACCGCCGGGTCGACCTGCCGGAAAACCTCGGCGGCGACGGGACCGCCGCAGAACAGCCCCGGCGCACCGGCGAGAAACACCCCGCGAGCCGGCTCCGGAAAAGCGGAGCCGAAGGGGTCGCCGAAGGGGGCGTCCTCGCGCAGCGCCCCGCGCACAAGCTCCTCGTAATCGGAGGGATGGATCACGAAAGGTACCGCGTCACCAGCTCCAGGTTCCTGGACAGCTTCGAAAGCTTGGCTTCCAGGTCGTCCTTCCTCGAGCGGTGGGCCTCGACGATATCCGCGGGCGCGTTCGCCACGAACCTTTCGTTGGAAAGCTTGCCGGTGACCACGGAGAGCTCCGCGCCGGCCTTGTCGACCTCCTTGCGCAGCCGCCTCGCTTCCTGGTCGAAGTCTATGAGCCCCGCAAGGGGGAGGCAGACCTCGATGTCGTTCACGACCGCGGTCGCGTCCTTTACGGGAATGTACTCCGGATCCTTGTGAACAACCCTGTCCGCGCGCGCCAGCCGGCGAAGGATCTCTTCGTGCTCCCGCAGGAACGCAAGATCCTCGACCTTGCCTTTCAACCGCACCTCCACCTTTTTCGCCGGGGAGACGTTCAGCTCGCTGCGGATGTTGCGCACCGCCCGGATGACTTCCATAAGATGCCCCATGTCCTCTTCGACGTCGACGTCGGTCTTCTCCGGATCGACCTCGGGGTAACCCCGGCGAAGGATGCTGTCCCGCTTCCCCCCCGGCAACGACTGCCAGATCTCCTCCGTGAGGAACGGTATGAACGGATGCCCGAGGGCGATTATCGTCTCGAACACCCTGAGCAGAACCGCGCGCTGGTTGCGCCGGACGAGCGGATCGGCCTCGGGGGAAAGGGACGGCTTTATCATCTCGACGTACCAGTCGCAGAACTCGTGCCACGTGAACTGGTAGAAGGCCTGGCCCGCGTCGTTGAAACGGTACTCCTCGATCCCGCGCCGGACCTCGTCTATCACGCGCTGCAGGCGCGAGAGGATCCACCTGTCCACGACCGACAGTTCCTCCGGAAGCTCCCGCGAAGTTTCCGCGTCGACGTGCATGCGGACGAAACGGCCGGCCTGGAAGATCTTGTTCATGAAATTCCGGTATCCTTCCACCCGGTCGTCGGACATACGGATGTCGCGCCCCTGCGCCGCCAGCGCCACCAGCGTGAAACGGAAGGCGTCGGTCCCGTAGCGGTCCATCACCTCGAGAGGATCGATGACGTTGCCGCGGGTCTTGCTCATCTTCTCACCCCTGGCGTCGCGCACCAGCGCATGGATCACCACGTCGCGGAAGGGGGCCCTGCCTGTGAACTCGATCCCCATCATCATCATCCGCGCGACCCAGAAGAACAGGATGTCGAACCCGGTCACGAGCGCGGACGTCGGGTAGTACCGGGAGAGGTCCGGCGTCGCCTCCGGCCATCCCAGCGTCGAGAAGGGCCACAGCGCCGAGGAGAACCACGTGTCGAGGACGTCTTCCTCCTGCTTCAGGTTGCCGGAGCCGCAGGAGGCGCACTTCTCCGGGGGATCCGTCTCGACGGTGGTCTGGCCGCAGTCTCCGCAGTGATGCGCGGGGATCCGGTGCCCCCACCAGATCTGCCGCGAGATGCACCAGTCGCGGATGTTGTCCATCCATTCGAAGTAGGTCTTCTCCCACTGCGGCGGGACGATGCGGGTCTCGCCTTCCCTCACGGCGCGGATCGCGGGCTCGGCCAAGGGCTTCGTCCGCACGAACCACTGTATGCTCTCCGCAGGCTCGACGACGGTCCGGCACCTGTAGCAGTGCCCGACGTTGTGCAGGTAAGGCTCCTCCTTGACCAGGAGGCCTTCGGCTTTCAGCTTTTCCACGACGGCCTCGCGGCAGGCGAACCTGTCCATGCCGGCAAAGGCGCCCGCCTCTCCGGTCATCCTCCCGGATTCGTCGATGACCCGCACGGAAGGGAGCTCGTGGCGCCTGGCCACTTCGAAGTCGTTCGCGTCGTGGGCCGGCGTGATCTTCACGGCCCCGGTCCCGAATTCGCGGTCGACCATCCCATCGGAAATCAGGGGGATCGGCCTGTCCATCAGCGGAAGGCGCAGCGTCGCCCCGACGCGGCCGGCGAACCTCTCGTCGGCCGGGTTCACTGCGACGGCGGTGTCGCCCAGCATCGTCTCCGGACGAGTAGTTGCCACCACGACGCTGCGGCGGCCTGACAGCTCCGGATAGCGGACGAAATAGAGCGCCCCCCGGGTCTCCTCGTAGCTCACTTCAAGGTCGGACAGGGCCGTGTGGCAGCGGGGACACCAGTTGATTATGTAGCGGCCGCGGTAGATCAGCCCCTTCCGGTACAGCCTGACGAACGCCTCGCGCACCGCGCGGGACAGCCCTTCGTCCATCGTGAACCGCTCCCGCTCCCAGTCGCACGACGCCCCCAGGCGCTTCAGCTGGCGCAGGATGGCGCCGCCGCTCTCCTCCTTCCACTTCCAGACCCGCTCGACGAACTTTTCCCGTCCAAGGTCCTGGCGGCTTTTCCCCTCGGCTGCCAGCAGCCGCTCGACGACGTTCTGCGTGGCTATCCCGGCGTGGTCGGTTCCCGGCAGCCAGAGGGCGTTGCGCCCGAGCATCAGGTTGTAGCGGATGAGCACGTCCTGGAGGGTGACGTTCAGCGCGTGCCCCATGTGCAGGGAACCGGTAACGTTAGGCGGGGGTATTACTATCGAATACGATTCTCCCGGGCGGGCCGGGTCGGCGTGGAAGAACCCGCCGCTCAACCAGAACGCGTACCACTTCTCCTCGATCCCCTTCGGGTCGTAGGCCTTGTCCGTATCCTGGCCTGCCATCAGGGAGATTTTTTCTCGGTCTGCTCGCGGATACGGGAGATCTCTTCGCGGATCAGCGCCTCCGCGGCCTGCGGGATGACTTCCCACGCCACCGCCTCGACTGATTCGCGGATCCTCGCGGAAATTTCCAAGGCGATGCGGTCCATCTGCTCCCAAAGGACTTTTTCCACCGTCTCCGCGGCCACCTTCTCGAAGATGTCCTGGGCGCGGGCGGAGAACTGCTCCCGCAACGCGCTCTCGGTTCCGGCCGCCGGGGGGGTCGCTGGAACCGGCTCTGGCGAAGGATGCATTTCTTCCGTCAGCGGCCCTTTTTCCTGCATCAGCTCAACCTCCTCGAGGTCCTCGAGCTCCTCGAGTTCCTCGACCGCTTCGACCGCCCGCGAAAGGTCGGTCACCGCCTCGGGCGCGTCGGTGAACAGCTCCCCCTCGATATGCGAAACCGCAGGCTCCGGCTCGGGCTCCGGGGCAGCCTCCGGCGAATCCGGCATGGCTTGTTCCGCGGGACTTCCCTCGATCTCGTCCAGGGATACGTCGAACTCTCCGAGGGACAGGCCGCCTTCGGTCCTCTGTGCGGTCATCGCGGCGCTTGGCAGGAGTTCCTCGCCCCGCTTGGCCGCAGGAGCAGGGGCCGCCTTGCCGCTCTCCTGTTCCACTTCCTCCAGAACGTCGCTGAAGTCCCAGGGCTCTTCGGACGGCGGCGCGGGCTCTTCCGTTTCCATTTCCTTCCGGGCGGCCTCCTCCGTTGCCCTCAGAATTTCCTGCACCTTGTCTACCAGCTCGCGGGATTCGAACGGCTTGAAGAGCACCCCCTGCGCGCCGCTCTTCTTGAACCTCCCCTCGTCGAAGGGGGAGAGCGTGCCGCAAAGTATGAGAACGGGGCATGTCCCGGCCTTTACGGACGACCTGAGATGCTCCGCCACCTGGAACCCGTCCTTGCCCGGCAGGGTCACGTCGGCCACGACCAGGTCGGGAGAAGTCTCCTCCGCGAGGCGGACGGCGTCATCGCCGTTGTCCACGGCGGTCAGGGCGATGTCGGATTGTGCGAATGTCAGCTCGAACACTTTTCGGATCGTCAGGCTGTCTTCGGCAAGAAGTATCCTTTTCCCCATTGGCCCTCCCGAATTGCCCACCATTCTAGGAGGAATCCGGCAGTTTTTCAATGTAAACCAGGTCAATTTCCCCGCGCTCCACGTCGGCACGCCGCACCCTGACCCGCAGCCGGTCCCCCGGGGAAAAACGGGTCTTCCGCATGGCGCCGTACCACTCGCCCCTTTCGGCCGAATACCGGTAATCGTCATCGCGCAGCGTGGATATGTGGATGAACCCTTCCGCATGGCATTCCACGAGCTCGACGAAGAACCCGAAGGCAAGGACGGAGGAGATCAGGCCGGTGAATATTTCCCCAACCCGCTTCGAGAGGTACAACGCCTTGGCTCGCTGCTCCACGTCGCGCTCCGCGTCCATCGCCGCGCGCTCCCGCGCGCTCAGGTGGCTGCCGGTTTCGGCGGCCGACTCCTTCAGTGAAGAGGCGTAGGAGGCCAGGCTCCTGTCTCCCAGGGCGGCCTTCAGCACCCGGTGCACGATCAGGTCCGGGTAGCGCCGGATGGGCGATGTGAAATGCGTGTACTGGGACAGCGCCAGCCCGAAATGGCCAAGCTGTTCCGGCCCGTATCGGGCCAGCATCAGGCTGCGCAGCAGGAGCATATTCACGAATTTCTCGTATTTTCCCCCGCGGGCGGCTTCCGCCCAGGCCTGCAGCCGCGAAGAGACGTCGCGGCGTTCCGTGACCTTCGCCCTGCGGAGCAGCCGCGCGGCGGCGTCCTCGAACTCCTCCATTCGATCCTCCGCGGGAGGCTCATGGATGCGCGACAGGAACGTAAATCCCTTCGCGGACAGGTACTCGGCCACCGCGGCGTTTGCGAGCAGCATGAACTCTTCGATCAGGCGATGCGACTCCCAGCGGGGATACGCCTCCACCTTTACGGGAAGGCCTCCCTCCACCGTGATCTTCGCTTCTGGAAGGTCGAAATCGAGCGCCCCCCGGTTCGAGCGGGCAAGGGTGAGCCGCCCGGCCGCGATCTCCATGCGGCGGAGCATCCCCCCTACTTCCGGTGAAATCCTTCCCCTTCCCGGGGGGGGCGAAGACCCGCCGAGAAACGCGTGCACATCGTCATAAGTAAGCCTGGCGCGGCTTCGTATTACTGACGGATAGAAGGAAGCACGTCCGGGGCGGCACTGCGCATCCAGCGCGATCTCCACGGTCATCGTGAAGCGGTTCACCCCCGGTTTCAGGCTGCAGACCCCCTCCGAGAGCGCCCGGGGAAGCATCGGCACCGCCCGGTCCGGGAAATAGACGCTTGTGCCGCGCGCGTATGCATCGCGGTCGATCCTGGAACCCACTGTTACGTAATGGGAGACGTCGGCTATGGCAACCAGGAGGCGTGCGCGGCCTTTCTCCTCCACCAGGCATACGGCGTCGTCGAAGTCACGGGCATCCTCGCCGTCGATCGTGACGTACGGAAGTTCCCTCTGGTCTACCCTCTGGAGGCCGTTTGGCCCTGCGCCGTCCTCACGACGCCCTCCGGTGAACCTGACGGTCTGCGGGATTTCCTCCGCCTCCCTGATCGCCGCTTCCGAAAATTCCACCGGCAGGTCCCTGGCGCAGGACACGGCGAGGAAAATCGTCTCCATGGTGTGGTCCTTGCCCAGGACCCTCAGTATCCGCGCCTCGCCTTCTTCCCCTCTGGCAGGGTAGCGGTCGATTTCCGCGAGAACGATGTCCCCCGGTTCCGGGGCGCATCCGTGTGGAATCTTAACCGGGAGGTGAAGGTCCGCCTCGCGGTCCCTGAACCGGACGAGCTTACGCTCGCCTATCGGGGAATATCGCCCCACGAAGGAGCGGATGCCGCGTTCCAGGACCTGGACGATCCGCCCGTAAGGTGGAGCCCCGCCTCTCCGGCGCTCCACCCGGACCCGCACCCGGTCCTTGGGCCAGGCGCCCGACAGCTCATGCCCCGGGATCCGGATCGCCGGCTCGCCCGGGAGGTCGGGAATGACCAGCGGCCTGCCTTCCCTCGTGAACCGCAGCCGTCCTTCCCGAACCGCGCCGCCATGAGGCTTATCCGAACGGCGGGAAGGAGCGCCATGCGGAGTTTCCGCCCCGCCTGCGCCCTCTCGTGCCGGACCCCTGCGGGATTTCCCCTTTCCGCGCTTGCCGTACCCTTCGCCAACGCTTTTCAGGGCCGCACGGAAAAGGCGGCGCTCTCCCTTTGAAACGCCCGCAAGCCTGTACCAGTCGCGTACGTTGGAGACCCCGGCCCGGAGGGATACGGCGTTTCGCCGGAGCCATTCTTCCCAGTATTCCTTGTTCCTCGCCGGCATTCCCTCATCCTACATTTTGCGGCCAAACACGGATAGCGATTTGCTATAATCCATTTTTCCGCGGATCGAGTGCCGAAGTGGCGGAACTGGCAGACGCGCTAGATTCAGGGTCTAGTGTGGGCAACCACGTGGGGGTTCAAATCCCCCCTTCGGCACCACATCTTTTTTGTCCAACTACTATTGTCGTTAATGGGAATTTGAACCGGGGCGGGTCGTTACCTGATCGGCCCGAACATTTCATCCAGTACGGATTCGATTTCTTTCGCCGTCATCAATCCCTTTTCGAAAAAAATCGTCCCCACGTTCCTGTGCGGCCTGCTGGCGAGATCGTCATCCACCTGTTCGGACAAGGCTTCTTTCAACTGGTCGTTGGTGACGTGCCCCCGCTCGACCGCAATCTGGCCGAAACGCTTGCAATATTCCTGCAGCACGTTGTTTTCTGCAGATCTCGGCATATCGTTTTCATTTAGCAGACAAGCCCGAAAAAGTCCAGCTCCGGGGGGAGCCCCCGGCTCTCCGGAGGAGGGGTGGGGGGTCCTGGATAACCTGACGGAGCTGCCCCCACGGAGGCTGGACGGCACGGAAGAAAGCGACAAGGCGAAGGTATTCCGCCGTACCTGGACCGGATGATTACATGCGGGAAGTGACAGATAGGTTACAGATCGGGGAAAAATACCTTGTCGTCAGGCCGCGGGTATCCTCAGAACCGCCTCGCATCCGCCGCCCGGACGGTCGGCCACCGATACCGTTCCTCCCATCTCGGCGGCCAGGTATCGCGCCAGCGGAAGACCCATGCCGCAGTGCGGCGACCCGTCCTTGGTCGTGAACCCCTCCTCGAATATCAGCTTTTCATTCTCCGGGGGAATTCCGGGCCCCTCGTCCGTCACGACGAACTCCCAGGCGCCGTCCTTCATGGAAACGTCCATCCGAAGGGTCCCGCCGTTCTTCGCCATCGCCTCCGACCCGTTGAACATCAGTGCGAGAATGGCGAGGCCGAAATCCCTGCGGTCGCCTGTCAGAAGGCCGGGCGGATAGCTTTCCGGTACGGCGAGAGCCACGTTGTTCCGCCCCAGGTCGTAGCGTGCGAAAACGAGGCACTCACGCAGCGCTTCGGCGGGGGAAAACCGTTCGCGGACCGAGGCATGGGGGCGGACATACTGCGAGAAATGCCTGATTATCGTGTTTATCTTTTCCCCGGCGTTGAGGATCTTGCCTACGCCGTCCAGCGTCTTCTTCTCGGCTCCCCCGGAGATCTGGATCAGCTCGGCGAAACCGATGACGACGCTCAGGTAGTTGTCGACCTCGTGCGAAACCCCCATAACCATCCGGCCGAAGAGCGCGAGGCGATGATATTCCACCTTGTTCCTGTCCATGGCTACCCTCGTGGCCTTATCAAAGCTGCTCTCCGAGGACTCCCCCGGGCCCGCGGCGTTTCGATTCGTACATAAGCCGGTCCGCTACGTTAAGAATGTTCTCGCGCCCGCCGGATTCGGGCAGGCAGGCCGCGTATCCGATGCTGGCCGTGAAACTGATCGCGCTCCCCTTACCGGTGTCCATCCGCACGTCCGAAATCCCCGCCGCTATCCTGCCTGCTATCGTGGTCGCGGCCGCCAGGTCGGTCTCGGGCAGGATCACGGCGAACTCGTCGCCCCCGTACCGGGCCGCGATGTCGCTCTTGCGGAGGTGCGCGCAGAGCACGCCCGCCGTCATCAGAAGAATGCGGTCGCCCACGACGTGTCCGAAGTTATCGTTGATCTCCTTGAAGCCGTCCAGGTCGAGCATTATCACGGAAAGCGCCCTGCCGTACCGCGCCGCCCTCTCCAGCTCTATCTGGAGCTTTTCATGGAAAGCCCCGTGATTGTAAAGAAGGGTCAGGGAATCCTTCTCGGCCAGCGTCTTGACGAAGTTGAACATGTCCGCGTTCTCTATGGCGATCGCCATGTAGGAGGCGAGAACGCGCATCGTCGCCATTGACTCCGCATCGAACGCGTTCGGCGACGAGTGGTGAACGTTCAGCACGCCGATCGTCCTCCCCTTCGACAGGAGCGGCACGCACATGAAGGAGCGCACGTCCATCCTCCTGCCCCCGTAGTACAGGAACTCGGAAGAGGAGCGGACGTCCGGAAGGTAGACCGGCTCCCCCGTCTCGAAAACTCTCCCCGAAACGCCTTCGCCCGGAGCGATCTCGAAATCGCCGGCAAGCTCCGAGGCCATGCCCGCGCCGGCCCTGCAGGTGAGCATCCGCTTGTCGGCGTTGTAAAGAAGGATGCAGAAATCGTTGAGCCCCAGGGTCCGCATGACCCGTTCGGGCATTATGCGGAAAAGCTCGTCGGCATCGAGCGTCCCGGCTATCGCGGTCGATACTTCGTATATGGTGCGCAGGTCCTGGATCTTGGCCTCGAGATGGACCTTGGTCTCCTCAAGGTCGCGCCTGAGCATCTCGACCTGGCGAAGCTTCTCTTCCCTTTCGCCTATCCCCTGTTGCAGCTCCGAGAGTGCACGTCCGTATCTATCCGCCGCGACTGCCGCAAGGGGACTCAGTATGCCGGCTTCGGCGGGAATCGGATCGGTCCCCGCCGAGGAAACCTTCGCCTTCCATCGTTCCGCGGGGCGGAATACCCTGTACTCCAGGAAAAGATAAAGGGATCCCCCGGCGAGCAGTTCCCCGAGGACGGCCGGCAGAACCGCGGGGCCCGCCGGGAACGTACTTGCGGAAATAAAACGGGCAGCCAGGAGTGTGCAGGCGACCACCGCCAGCACCACCGCCGCGAACGGAAATCTCCAGCGAATACCCGAATCCAGTGGACGGTTCCCTCTCCCCCGCGCTTTGCCAGCGTCAGGTGCAAGTTACCATGAATTCCGCATGACGAGGAAGGCAGAAAACGGCTAGAATGGGCTTATCTTTCCTTACAAGAGGTGTTCGCATGACGGAAGAGTTTTCTCCGGCAGACTGGCAGACCCGCTCGCTGGCGTTCCTCATAGACCTGATCCTCTACATCACGCTCTTCTACGGCCTGGGAGCCACTTATCACTTCTGGGGCATCTTCCTGTCGATGATCTACATCGTCTTCAGGGACGGCTTATTCTCGGGCCAGAGCGTCGGCAAGAAGGTGATGGGTATCCGCGTCATCCATACGGACGGGCGGCCCATCTCCTTCGTGGATTCGTCGTTCCGAAACGTCCTGTTCCTGGTCCCCTACCTGTTGCCGCTGGGTCTTGTCATCGAAACCGCCGCCATGTTCCGCACCCCCGAGCGGCAGCGCCTGGGGGACAGGATCGCCAGCACCCGCGTGGTAAGGAAGGAACCGGTGCCCGCGCTGGCGTAACGCCGTCAGAAAACGGACCCGATCGTGAAGTGCCACTCCGACGCCGATTCCCCTTCCCTGCGGTCCAGCTTCCACCCGTAGTCCAGGGCGATCGGCCCTACGGGGGTCACGTACCGGAGTCCGAGGCCGGCGCTCTCCCTCAGATCGAAGCCCGCGCTCGGGTCGCCGCGCAGCCAAACGCTCCCGGTGTCGGCGAACAGGGCAACGTTGAAGCCGTACTGCAGCGGTATCCGGAACTCCGCGTTGAAGTTCATCATGTAATTGCCGCCGGTGGGTGTCCCGTCCGCGGCGCGGGGACCCAGCGATTCCTCCTTGAAGCCGCGGACCGTCGTCCGTCCCCCCAGGAAGAACCGCTTCTGGATCGGCACCTCCACCGTATCGCGCATCGGACGGATGTACCCCGCCCGTCCGGAAACGACGAACGTGTTCTTGCGGAAGACGGGGAAGTACCAGCTGGACTGTCCGGCCAGCTTGTAGTAGTCGACCTCGGACCCGAAATAGTAGGAGGCCAGCTCGGCGGTTCCCGAGTTGAACGAGCCGTGACGCGGATTGAACGGGTCGTCGCGGAAATCCAGGACGACCAGACCGCGTCCCGCCGCTATGTTGGCGCTCCCCTGGTCTTCGGGCGACAGGATGGCGCCCGGCTTCACCTCGAAGACGTGGTCCCGCGAAACTTCGAACTGGAGCGACAGGGACGACCTCTCCAGCAATGTCTGGTTTATGCTCGCGATCAAGCTCGCCTTGCGGAGGCTGAAGCTTTCTCGCACGGCTTCCTGGTAGTAGCCCGTGAGCCCCCCCTCCCATTTCCACCTGTTTCCCAGAATCCACGGCTCGCGCACGTCCCACAGGTATTTCTGCTCTTTCTGGCTGGCGGACGCGCGGGCCGAGAAACGCCGTCCCTTCCCGTCCAGGTTCCGGTTCTTGGCGCCCACGAATCCCCTTATGCCGGTGTCGGTGCCGTAGCCCCCCCCGAACTCTATCTCGAAAAACAGCGCCTCCTCCACTTCGACCACCAGGTCCATGATCCCCTCGGACGGCCGCTTCACCCTGTGGAGCCGCACGCTTTTATACAACCCCGTCCCGAACACGGCATGCTGGAACTTCAGGAGATCCTTCTCGCCGGCCGGCGTTCCCTCGCGGATGCCGATTTCCCTGAGGACCACGACAGGGTCCGTCAGAAGATTCCCCTGAACGGCGACTTTACCCAGCATGAACCGCTGCCCTTCCTCGATGTCGAATTGCGCCGCCGTGGTGTCCTTCCCTTCGTCGAAGAGAAGCTGCGTGGTTATCCGCACATCCAGGTAGCCCGAATCCCGGTAACGCGCCGCGATGGCCTCCTGGTCGCGCTCGAGGCCTACGTAGTCGACGAATTCGCCTTCCTTGTTGCCCACGTGGGCCATGAGCTCGTTCCGCAGGAAATGGTCGTTCCCGCGAAGCCTGATCTCCCTGAGGCGATAACGGGTTCCTTCCTCCAGGTGGATCGTCACCGTGATTCCGCCGTTCTCGTCCCATTGGTTGTCGACCGCGGTTATTCGGGCGCGTACGAATCCCTCCTTCTGGTACAGCCCGACAATGGCGGCCAGGTCTTCGTTCCACTCCTCCTCCCGGAACTTCCCCGATCCGGTGAGCAGGGAGAAGGGGCCTTTCTCCTCCGAGATCATCTGCTTGCGAAGCTGCTTCCCGGACAGGCTGGCGTTGCCCGTGAAACGTATCTCCTTCAAATATCCCGCCATGCCCTCCCGCACCGAGATCTTAAGCAGGCGAAGCCCTCCTTCCCCTTCGGAGACGTCGACGTCGACCTCCGCCCGCAGGAACGCATTCTCCCTGCAGTAGGCCAGCAGCCTGTCGCGCACGTCGTGGACGAGCCCCGCCTCGGTCGTCTCCTCCTCCCCATAGATTCCCGATGCCTTTTCCAGCTTCTCGATCGGAATTATCCCCTGGCTTTCCCACGTCACCCTGTACCTGGGACCTTCGTCCACCCGCATTGAAAGGCAGAATCCCTCGCCGTCCTCGCAGGCGACATCCGCATCGGATATATGCACCGCGAGGAATCCCGCCCTCTTGTAGGCGACGCGCAGGTTCCTTATGCCCCTCTCCCACCGCTTGTAGTCGTACGGCAACCCGGCGGAGGCCCCGAGCATATCGCGCAGTTTTTCGTGCGTGAAGAAATCGGCGCCCGGATAATTGATGCTGCGAACCGTCGCCGGAGGGCCCTCGACGACCTCGATCCGCACCTTGCCGGCGCCGCTTTCCAGATTGCACGAGGCGGATATGGAAACGGCCGGAGACGTGAATCCCTTCCGTCGCAGGATCTTCTTCACCGCCTCCTCGGCCTCCTTGAAGTCGCGGTCCTCGAGGGAGGTCCCGCGACGGATCCGGGATGCCGCCAAAACCTGCGCGGACGGCACGTTCCTGGCCCCCGTCACCTCTATTTCGCTTATCGCCGGCGAGGGGCGCAGGTAGAAAAGGACGTCCGCCTTCCCGTCCTCCTCACGCGCGTAAGCGACGATCTCCCGGAAGATCGACTTTGCGTACAGGCCGCGGATGGACTCGCGCACCGCCTCCTCCGTCAGGGGAACTCCCGGGCGGACCGCGACGAGACCGGAAAGCTCGGCGAAGGATATGAGATAGGGAGAGGAGATCTGGAAACGAACCGACCTGACGACCGGGCTTCCCTCCGGACGGGCGTCCGGGACCGCCCCTGAGGCCGGGCATGCCGCGAGGAGGACCCCCGCCGCAACCGCTGCCAGCAGCCGCCTAATTGCGGCCACCCATGAAATCCTTGAACTCTTTATAGCGATAGCGGATCTTCACATCGGCGCCGAGGTCGCCTTCGGTGGTGGTTGTGGCGCTCTCCCAGGCCCCGGAGAGAAACACGTTCTCCAGAAGCTTGTACTCGGCGGTTGCGCTGCTCTCGGATGTGGTCCCGACGCTCGTCGAAACCGAAACCGAAAAACGGTCCCCGAACGATTTGCCTACGATGAACTTCGGCTCGAACGACTTGCTGGAAGCCGAGAACGCAGGCTCGATCGCGAACTTGTCCAGGCTCACGATCCCTTTGACTCCCTCCTCGAACCTCCCCTTGTAAGGGCCCAGCACAAGGGAGGATGCCACGCCCGCCCCGACCGCTCCCTCGGACCCTGCCAGCGCCTGCGAAGTCACGCCCAGCGACAGCAGGCTGACGATGTCGTTCTTGCTGAGCGGCGGGTCGGAAGACAGGTCCACTTCGTACTTTTCGAGCGT
>Ga0214473_10005503_pt1 | contig 15161 bp, 12 predicted proteins | sample RVTome_7_FD_203509 | JGI IMG/M metagenome (GOLD analysis project Ga0214473, IMG submission 203509) | Soil microbial communities from uranium-contaminated site in the Upper Colorado River Basin, Wyoming, United States - RVT98D197 | ecosystem: Environmental > Terrestrial > Soil > Contaminated >... | reverse complement strand
ATTTCAGTACAAATAATAAAACCATTGCTTCATAAGGAGGAGATTATATGAGAAGATCTGTTTTGCTGTTAGTGGGTGTGGGTATGGTCATAGGATTGGTTTTCATCACTGCCTATGCTGAGGAGAAGGTGCCTAAGGCGGCGGCTGTTCGGCTTCCAGCTTCTTTGGATTCCTTTTATCCTCCCAAAGCGCAGCAGCCTGTCCACCTTTTGAGAATGTTCAGCCTGGGAGGTCTGTTTTCTGGCATTGCTTCCGATCTTGCTGAGAGCGACATTCAAGATGCCAGGGATGTTTTTGAAAAGTTCAAAAAAGAGTACGTGGAGATCTCGAAACTTGTGCCCGAGTGGAAGAAGGCATATCCCATGGGACCGGTGGAGGATCTGGGAATGGCCCTGAAACTGGGAGATCGGGGGAAAGTGATGCCGGCATTCGGAAAGGTTGGCGCGGTCTGTCACGATTGTCATGTGAAATATATGCCCATGACTCACCAGAGGTACCACTGGGGCGATTTCTCGGCGATAAAGGTGAAAGATCCCCTGAGCAATGAGGAGGTGCCTCTTACCCGACTGAAACAGTATCTCGACTCCAACTTTGCAGGAATCGGGCTTAACCTTGAGCGGGGACAGAAGGAGAAAGCCCGAAAACAGGTGCAGGGTTTCAGTGCCAGATTCCAGGCATTGAAGACGACCTGCGGGAGATGTCATACCGGAGAAATAAAATACTATGTGGATGAAGGGGTGCAGGGCCTGATAGAAAAGCTTGGGCAGGCCATCGAGAACCCTTCCACCGATCCGAAAACGGCAGTGGAGCTGATCCAGAGAATAGGAATGGAAAGCTGCTTTAAGTGCCATTTGGTCCATGTCCCGGCCGCTTTGGCAAAAGCTAGGGATCGGTCAAAGTGATAAAGGGCAGAGCAACAATAATGAGATTGTGAGGCAGTGCTGTTCATTTAAGCCGATCGTGGTGAGCTTGTGGTTCGACAAGCTCACCACGATCGGTTTTTCCGAATGTCCTGAGCGAAGTCGAAGGACAGGCTCAGGGCGAACGGAGACAGCCTAACTAAACATATTGGATTGTGAGGGGGGAGAATTGGAGCAACAGCGGTGGAAAAACAGCAGACAAGACCCGGCGTGTTCTCTGGAATCGTCCGGGCGACAAATCCCGTCTTCATTGTCCTTTCAATAGGCGTGCCGGTCGGCGCCCTGATCTATGCCATGAATTCAGAGTCCTTCACTTCCATCAACTACGTCCATGTCATGGCGGGCTCGCTCTGGACAGGCATTGACCTTTTTCTCGGGTTCGTCCTCGGTCCGGTCTTAGGGAGGCTGGACCCCGGGGAAAGGGTCGCGGTCTTCAAGCGCCTTATGCCGAGAATGACGTTCCTGATGCCGGTCCTTGCCGGGGTAACCTTTACCTCGGCCCTTGAGCTGACCGATCGTATGGGTCTTCCGCTGGACAGCCCGTGGATCATTGCTGCGTTGGTTGTCACAGGCATACTCGGCATTCAGGGGTTCGCAGTTCTTCTTCCAAATGAGATCCGAATATTCAAGCAGCTGCTGTCCGACAAACCGGAGACTGATAAGATCGCGCGGCTCGGCATGCAGAACGCCAGGCTCGGCGGCGTTCAAGGCATCTTTCAGCTGGCCATCATTTTCATCATGGCCATCATCAGGTTTTAGATATTACCCCACGCTGATCAAAAATGCTCCTGCCTGCGCCGATGCTTCGGCAGGCAGGCAGATGCAAGTTGAGCTTTGCGAAATCCCGCTTCACTTGCGGGGGCGCCCCCTTCGACACGCTCAGGATAAACTCCATCCTGAGGAGTGAGGCGTACTTCGATGTACGCCGCAAAGACAAAGGGTGAGGGCAACGCCGCAGATGGGCGTTTTTGATCAGCCTGAGAGATATTTCTTAAACCATTCGAGGGTTAGATCGATGGCCTGTTGACGATGGGCCGGGTTCGTGAGACGATGGTCGGCCCCTTCGATCGTATGGATCTCTTTTGGCGAGCCCAGGCCATTAAATATCTCCCAGGCCTGATCAACCGGAACTGTTTCGTCCTCCTCACCATGAATCACCAGACAATTTGAGACCTTGGGCAGAAGGGGAAGCAGCCGGTGCTTCGGAAGGTCCTTGAAAAAGGCCTCTGCCGGGGGAGGATATTCCTCATCCCCTTTCTTTTTACCGAGATCGTCGAGATGAAAAGGGGTCGCCCAGATCACGACGGCCTTGATCCCCTTTTCCATGGAAACCCGAATCAGAGACACATATCCCCCGAGACTTGATCCCAACAGGCCCACCCGATCTGACAGATCCCGGCGGGACCGCATAAAATCGATCGCCCCTCCCAGATCGGTAATCCTCCTGCTGAGGGTATCGTCCTCCAATTTCCCGCCACTTTCCCCCACCCCTCTGAAATCGAAGCGGAGCATGGCGATTCCATTCTCCGACAGCTTTTCCCCGAGGGCAATGTACTTTTCGCTACTCTTACTGGAGAGCAGTCCGTGAGAGGCGATCACACAGGGAGGATTCTCTATCGCCGGAATGTGAAGCAAACCTGAGATTTTCTCCCCTTCGCTTTTGAATTCTACTTTTTCGATCGTCATGTTAATCACCTCCTAATATTACGATGGACGAGGGACGACCGTCCCGGGCGGGACTAGGACGATCACTCGCTTCACTCGTTAGGACGAGAGACGATTTTTTCTTGCTTTTATCGGCAAAAAGTATCCGCTTTTTGCCCCATATTGTAGAGCATCGCAAATATGTGCTCATAACTCTCATCCAATTTCTTAAAGATATCGTGATCAATATATTGACATCTGCATGCGAATTCCAACCAGGTTTGTGTTTCAGCCGCTTCTTGTTCCGAATCTGACAGTTTATTAACAAATACAGCCTTATATCTTCGCTTCCTCCAAGCTTCAGAAAGATTGGTACACACTGATCTGGAAGATCTTCGGATCTGATCGGTTAAAGAATATTCCTCTTCCGTTGGAAATGATTTTGTGATCTCAAAGATCTCCATTGCCGTATCAAAAGCAAGCCGATAAACTTCTAAATCCCTTACACTGCTTATTTTTCTTACTTTTCGTCCTTCGTTCATCATCCTTCGTCCTCTCGTCCGTCGTGTATCGTCCATCGTCCTAGTCCCGCGCTTCGCGGGACGGTCGTCCTTCGTCTATCGTCCCTCTGCTTCTTCCATCGCTTTCAGGTATTCTCTTTTCAATGTCTCTTTCGGAATTCCGTGGTCGATAAAATCCCACGGGAAGACCTCATCGAGATCCCTCTTCCGGTAAACGTAAAAGTCAGGGTTGATGCTCGTCTCCCGAAGGGCCTGCCCCCAGTTCCCTCCGCAGTGATGGACGGATTGAAGAATCTTTCCCACCCGCCGATCTCCCCTTGAAAGCAGCGCCTGAATGTAGGCCCATTTTGGAAGCTCATAGATGACCCCCATCCCTTTCTCCCTTCGGAGTTCTTTTTGGATGATATTCAGCTTTCTTTTCAGTTCGCTCACCTCTTGCATAGGAACCCATTGAAAAGGGGTTGCGGGTTTCGGGATAAAGGGATTGACGCTGAGTACGACCTTCCACCGATTCTTCTGACTCTTTCGATGTGAAAGGATCTGATGACGAATCCGTTTAGCAAGGGAGACGATGGCCTTCACATCCTCCTCCGTCTCAGAGGGAAGGCCGATGAGGAAATAGCATTTGATTTGGGAGAGGCCGTTCTCGACCAGAATATCCACACTCTTTAGGACCTCTTCTTCCGTGTAACCTTTCCGCAGCACCCTCCGAAGCCTCTCTGAACCCGCCTCAGGGGCAATGGCCACTGAACGGCCCTCTCCCTCTTTCAAACACTCCACCAGGGATGGCGTCACGGCATCCACCCTGAGAGAAGCCAGGGAGATCTTCCCCTGCAAAGAGAGGATCTTTTGACAGAGCGGGAGGAGCTGGGGGTGATCGGAAACAGCCGTGCCGGTGAGGCCGATTTTCTTCTGGTCCGTCAAGCCCTCTTGCAGCACGGGCTCCAGATTTGAAATGCTTCGGTTACGGAAGGGATAGTAAACAAAACAGGCTCCGCAGAAGCGGCACCCCCGGGGGCAACCCCGGTTCACTTCAACCAAAGCCATCTCTTTAAACTCGGTATCCGGCGTGAAAAGGACCGACCGGGTGGGAAACGAATCGATCTCCTTCACCCATCTCCGTCTGACCCGTGGGGGAAATCCTTGTTCAGGTTCCACTTGTTTCAGTCTTCCGTCTTCGGTATACGTGACAGGATAGAATCTTGGAATGTAAACCCCTTCCACTTCTCCCAATTTTTTAAGGAGGCTTTCCTTGTCCCTCCTCCCTTTTTCTGAAAAAGCAGAACGATAGCTCTCCAAAAGCTCTCCGAGCACCTCCTCCGCCTCACCGATGACAAAGAGATCAAAGAAGGCGGCGAGCGGTTCCGGATTTAGGAAGACTGCCACGCCTCCTCCCATCACCAGGGGATATCCTTCTTCCCTCAGATGGCTCTCGATCGGAAGGTGGCCTAAATCGAGCAGGGCGAGAATGTTTAGAAAATCATTCTCAAAAGAAATGGAGAATGCGAGAATATCGAAGTCAGTCAGGGGCTTTTGAGATTCTAATGAGAAAAGGACTGTCTTGGCATTCCGATACTCCTGAAGATCTTCCGGATCAGGAAGGAAAGCCCTTTCACAGACAACATCGTCTTCGGCATTGAGTAACCGATAAACGGTTTGAAAACCCAGGTTGGACATCCCTACATGGTAGGAGTTGGGGTAGATAAGACAGACGCTGATTCGCCCGCCCCAGGGCTTATAAACAGTTCCCCTCTCTCTTTCAAGGATGGCTTTGGCCTTCTGAACAAGCTTCCAGGATACCATGGTCGGGATCGATAGTCACCGTTTAAACTTCATATTTACTATAACAGAAAAGTGACTCATCCCCAACCGACAAATCCGGAATCCGAATATCGAAACTCGAAACAAATCAGTTAAAATTTTGAATTTTGAATTATAAGTTTTGAATTGTTCAAGTCAAAATTCAACACTCAAAATTCAACTTTTTTTCTTAATTCGGATTTCGAGTTTCCGCTTTATTCAGTCGGCCTGCTTCCTTAAAAAAGTCGGAATGTCAAACCGATCCTCATCTTCCATGGAAAACTCCGGCGGATCGACCAACTTCAACTCATCGAATCGCTCGTTGACTTTCTTCCTCATAAAAGCAGGGAGGTCCTTATTGTGCTCTTTGACGCTGAAGGAGAAGGCGGGGATGTCCTTAACAGGCTCCCTGTTGAAGGTAATGGGGGCAACCTTCTTGAGCCGGGACGCACTTTTTTCTTCCACTTTTCCAAAACCGGTGGCGATCACGGTGACCCGAATCTCGTCCTTGATGGCCGGATCGATCACCATTCCCCAGATGATATTCGCGTCGTCATGGGCCTCCTTCTGGATCAGGGTGGTGGCCTCGTTTATTTCGTTGAGGGTCATATCCTCCCCTCCGGTACTGTTGATGAGAAGCCCCCGGGCTCCCTTAATGGTGATATCTTCCAGAAGGGGACTGGAGATTGCCTTCTCCGCTGCCTCCACCGATCGGTTTTCTCCAGCAGAGATTCCTGTCCCCATCAATGCCATGCCCGTTTCGGACATGATGGTCCGGACGTCAGCAAAATCCAGATTGATGATCCCATGGCCTACGATGATGTCCGAAATCCCCTTGGCTGCGTGAAAGAGAATCTCGTCCGCCCGTTTGAAGGCCTCCAGCAAGGTCATGCTCTTTCCACTGATGCTCAGGAGTCGCTGATTCGGAATGGTAATCAGGGCATCTGCCGTCATTTTCAGGTTCGCCAGCCCTTCCTCAGCCTGTTTCATCCTCTTCTTTCCTTCGAAGTGGAAGGGCTTGGTGACGATGGCCACGGTGAGAGCACCCATCTCGCGGGCTACTTCTGCAATCACCGGTGTTCCACCCGTCCCTGTTCCGCCGCCCAGTCCGGCGGTGATGAAGACCATGTCCGCGCCTTTCAGTGATTCACGGATCATCTCCACATCTTCCAGCGCGGCTTTTCTTCCTACCTCAGGATTCGCTCCGGCTCCCAGGCCTTTCGTCAATGTGGAACCCAGCTGCAATTTGATGGGAGCCAAATTTGCCGCCAAGGCCTGAGCATCGGTATTGGCTGCAATGAACTCCACACCTGAAAGTTGACAGGAAATCATGGTATTGACCGCGTTATTTCCGCCTCCTCCGAGGCCAACGATCTTCACCCTGGCACCCAAATTTTTGTTCTCATCGAATTCGATCATTTCTCCCTCCTCATTTCAAGAAGACCCGCTTAGATTCATGTCGTCATGTATCGTTCTCGCACCCATTCTTCCATCATTCCAATTCATTCCAATGTTCCATTATTCCAACATTCCTGCATTAGAAGAACTCTCCCATCCATTCTTTCATCCTGTGAATCACCTTGCTGAAGGTTTTTCCCTCACCCACCTTAAACCGGCTCTGTGCGCTGTTTCGACTTCCGTATAGAACCAGGCCGACACCGGTTGCATGAATCGGACTGTTGACCAGATCGACCAAACCCCCAATGCCAATAGGCGTGCCCCTTCGGACGGGTACATTAAAGATCTGCTCAGCCAGTTCAGGGATCCCTTCCAGGATGGCACTCCCGCCGGTAAGGATGACACCCGAAGCGATCAGGTTTCCATAGCCGGTCCTCACCACCTCGTCATAAACCAAAGTGAGGATCTCCTCGACCCTGGGTTCGATGATCTCTGTCAGGGTCTGCCTCGAGAGGACGCGGGGTTTTCTCCCGCCGACGCTCGGGACTTCGATCGTTTCGTCTTTTCGAACAAGGGAGGCCAAGGCACATCCGTACCGTTTCTTGATCTTCTCCGCTTCCTCCATGGGCGTCCGAAGTCCCATCGAGATGTCACTTGTGATATAGCTTCCCGCCATGGAAACAACCGATGTATGTTTGATAGAGCCGTTCGAAAAGATGACCAGGTCGGTCGTCCCTCCGCCGATGTCGACGATCGCCACCCCGAGATCTCTCTCTTCAGGCGTTAAAACCGCTTCGCTCGAGCCCAGTTGCTCCAAAACGATATCGTCCACATCGAGCCCTGCCCGGTTGGCACATTTGATGATGTTCTGGGCAGACGTAATGGCTCCGGTAACGATGTGAACCCGTCCCTCCAATCTCACTCCTGACATCCCCACCGGATCCTTGATCCCGTCCTGGTCGTCCACGATGAATTCCTGTGGAATGATGTGAAGCACCTCCCGGTCCATAGGGATCGCCACCGCGCTTGCAGCATCGATCACCCGCTTCACATCGTTGGCGCCGATCTCTCTGTTTTTGACCGCGATCACACCGTGACTGTTAATCCCCTTGATATGCCCGCCCGCGATTCCTGCATAGACGGAGGAGATATTGGAACCCGCCATCAGTTCCGCCTCCTCTACCGCCTTTTTGATCGACTGGACGGTGCTCTCGATATTGATCACCACGCCTTTTCGCAATCCTTTTGAAGGAGAGGTTCCAAGGCCGATGATATTGACCTCCCCATTCACGACTTCTCCAACCACGGCACAGATCTTTGTGGTTCCGATGTCCAACCCGACCACCAGCGGATCTTTCTTCCCCATCTCTCGATCACCTCCCTCCCGCATAAGATCGTCTATATGTAAATGGTTCATCAAATTGTCGGCGCATTCCTGCCCCCGTCAGGGCCGTCAGCACTGGATGATGCGACCGCTTCGCTAGGACGAGGGACGACCGTTCCCCAGCCTTTGGCGGGGTCACTAGGACGAAGGACGAGTTTAACAACTGCGATTTGCAATTTCTTTCCATTTAGAAACTCTTCTTTTTAATCTTTTCTTTTTCGTCCACCGTTCCTCGTCCTTCGTCCCTCGTCTATCGTTTCACTTTGGGGTTCGTTTTAACAACCACTCTTTTCATATCACTGCAGTCAATTGAGGCTGCTGGGATCCCCCGGTTCCGGAGATCTGCCCAGATAAGAGGCAACCTTTTCACCTTTTCCCCAAAGTGCTCCCATCCCATTCTCACCGCCACCCCTTCGGCTCTCGTGAAGCAATCGATTCCGTAGGTCCTCTCCATATGGATCTCAGAAATTTCCTCGAAGGGAGAACTTTTCTCTTTTTCGACGATCCTCAATAGCTCCAGGGCCTTCGTGATAAGATGCTTCGCCTCCACCGGATCTTTTTCAAAGGACTGGCGGGTCAATCCGGTGAGGAAGGGATAGTTATACGCATCCTTCTCTCCCACGGGGGAAAAGACCACCCCCTTGGCGTCGATATAGTAAAGCGCTTCCAACTGAAGAATGGCAATCGGCTTTCTTTCCTTCACCTGAATCAACATCTTGTTCGGAAAAATCTTTCTCACCTTGACCTCCTCGATCCAGGGATGAGACTCTAATCGTCCCCCGACCTCCGCCAGCTTCACGGTGAAGAGGTTAAACATCTCTTCCACCCGGGCAAGGGAGAGAATGATTTCTCTGGGAATCTTTCGATTTCCCTCGACGTCAATCTGTTTCACTCGAAAGAATTCATCCTCCAAAAGATGCATATAAATGCGATGGACCGTAAACAGGAAAAAGGAAAGGGAAAGAAGCAGAAGAGCCATCCGGATCGTTTTCTTAAGGATGGCCTGAAATTTTTCTACTCCCTTTTCTTCCCTTTTTCCCCTCGGACGAAAGAACTTTTCCCGTCGGGTCGCAACCGTTTCCATATCCCGCATCAATAAGTTCTGAGTTCGGAGTTCGGAGACTTAGCGGTTCATGGTGCTCCGTTTAGTACCGCAAGACGACCGCTTCGCTAGGACGATGGACGACCGCTTCCCCCGCCTTTGGCGGGGTCACTTGGACGATGGACGATTCTCTTTTTCCTTTCTTCTTTCTTTTTGTTTTTCTTCTTCGTCCTTCGTCCCTCGTCCTCTCGTCCTTCGTTTCGCTGTCTACTGCTTGCCACCTTCTATCTTTAACGATGCTCCCAACAAGATCCTCTCGATCAGATCTCCAAAGGCAATCCCCGCATAGCCGGCAGCCTTTGGAAGGAGACTCGTCTCCGTCATCCCCGGCATCGTATTCACATCGATTACAAATGGATTTCCATCTTCGTCCGTCATCAAATCCACTCTCGCACAACCTGAGCACCTCAGGGTCTGAAAAGCCTTGAGGCCGATCTCCTGGGCATAAAGGTATTTCTCCCTTGGAATGCGGGCAGGAATGAAATATTCCGTCTCTCCTTTTGTGTACTTTGAATAGTAATCGTAAAAACCGGTTTTCGGAAGAATCTCGACGATCGGTAGAGGAATGTCTTCCAGGATACCTACGGTGATTTCCTTTCCTTTCATAAATTCCTCTACCAGTATCTCTTCGTCATATTTTCCCGCCTCCTCCAGGGCGGGAACCAACTCCTCCTCCCTCCGGACAATGGAAACCCCGATGGTGGATCCTTCTCTGGCCGGTTTGACGACAACCGGAAGAGCAAGGGTGAGATTTCTGGTTAGGTTCCTCTCAATCTCTTGCCGGCCAAAGACCTCATAGCGAGGGGTGGGAATCTCTTCGCAGTAGAAGAATTTTTTGGCCATGATCTTATGGAGGGCAAGAGCACTGGCCAGGACCCCCGACCCGGTATAAGGAATCCTCATCAATTCGAGCATCCCCTGGATGGTTCCATCCTCTCCAAATCTTCCGTGAAGGGCTAAAAAAGCACACTCGATCTTCTTCTTCACCAGAACTTCAGCAATGTCCTCACCTACGTCGATTGAGCAGGCGCTGTATCCCTTCTCCGTAAGAACCTTGAGGATAGCCTTTCCCGTCTTCAGAGAAATCTCTCTTTCCCGGGAGAGGCCCCCCATCATTACGCCCACTTTCTTTTTCTTTAAAGAAAGTTCTTTCACTCCCCCACCACCTCTATCTCCCTTTCGAGGGAGATGCCTTTCTCGTCGTAGATCTTCTTCTCCACCCACTCCATTAAGTTGATCACCTCTTCCGCTGTTGCCTTGCCAAGATTGATGATGAAATTGGCATGGAGGTCTGAAACCATGGCCTGCCCCATCTTGAACCCCTTCAATCCCGCCTCTTCAATCCATTTTCCAGCAGGTCCTTCCTCAGGGTTCTTGAAAATGGACCCCGCGCTGGGATAGTCGAGGGGTTGGGTTCTTTTCCTCACCTCGGAATAGGTTTTCACCCGTTCCAAGATCTCCCCTTTGTCTCCTTTCTCCAGTTGAAATCGCCCTCCGAGAATGATCCAGGAAGCCGGAAGCGACAAGTTTCGATAAGAAAATTTCAGCCTCTCTCTGGTCCGATCAACCACTTCTCCATCTTCTTTCATCAAGGTGACCGAAAGAACGAGATCTTTTAACTCGGCTCCCCACGCGCCCGCGTTCATGGCCAAGCCACCCCCCACCGTTCCCGGAATGCCGAAGAAAGGTTCAAGCCCTGTGAGTCCTCTCTCGATGGAGAATTGAACGAGCCGTTGAAGGGGAAGACCGGCTTCTGCTTCGACGACTTCTTCTTTCATCTGAATCTTTCTCATCCCCTGGGTGAGACTGATGACCCAACCCCGAATACCCGTATCTTTCACGACCAGATTTGTTCCCTTTCCCAAAACCAGTAAGGGAATGTTCTTCCTCCCGGCGCGGCGAACCAGCTTCCTCAGTTCCTTGACATCTTTCGGGAAGAAGAGGCCGTCTGCCGGCCCCCCGACTTTGATCGAGGTAAATTGCCTCATGGGAGCGTCGAAAAGGGTCCTTCCCTTAATCAAACCAACCGCTTCTTTTTTGTAATCCGTTGCCATCATTCTCAGTCCGGAGTTCTCAGTTCGCAGTTCGGAGTTCGTAGTCTTACCGGAGAAACGAAGGACGAGGGACGACCGTTCCCCCGCTCTTAGCGGGGTCACTGGGACGAGGGACGAGTTCAACAACTGCGAATTTCGATTTCTTTCTTCCACTCTTTCTCCCTTTCGTCCATCGTCCTTTCGTCCATCGTCGTTCATTCACTCCGAACTGAATACTGCGAACTATCCGTCCAGTTTCTTCACCACTTCGTCGGCAACCTGCCAGATATCTCCCGCCCCCAAAGTGATCAACATGTCACCGGGGGTAAGGATATGGAGGAGATGATCGACGATCTCCTTCTTATCCGAAATGTATGCGGCATCCTTGTGGCCGTATTCTCGGATGCCTTCGCAAAGGGCTCTTGCCCCTACTCCTTCAATCCGATCCTCTCCAGCCGGATAGATATCGGTAAGGATCAAGACATCCGCATCGTAAAAAGCGGTTAGAAAATCCTGGAACAGGGCCTGGGTCCGGGTATACCGATGGGGTTGAAATACCGCGATGACCCTTCTCTCCCACCCCGTCCGGGCCGCCCTCAGTGTAGCCATGATTTCCACCGGATGGTGACCATAATCATCCACAACGAGAATCCCCTTTTTCTCCCCTTTGATCTGGAACCGTCTCTGAATCCCGCTGAAGTCCCGCAGGGTTTCTTGGATCGTTTGAAAGGGGATATTAAGTTCAAAGGCGGTAGCCACAGTGGCCAGGGCATTATAGACATTATGGAGCCCCGGCATCTGAAGCTTGAGCCTTCCAGCCTCCCGGCGTTCGTGGATGACGTCGAAGGTCGTGGAAAGCCCTTCGAAGGCGATCTCCTTCGCCTGAAAGTCCGCCTGGGTCGTCAATCCGTAGGTTGTAAACCTCTTCTTCAACTTTGGAATGAGGCTCTGGACATTTGGGTGGTCGAGGCAGAGCACGGCAAGCCCGAAGAAAGGGATCCTGTTCAAGAAACTGAGAAAGGTCTCTTTAATCTCGTCGATTCCGGAATAGTAGTCCAGGTGCTCCGGATCGATATTCGTCACAACAGCAATCGTGGGCATCAGCTTGATAAAAGAACCATCGCTCTCATCAGCCTCAGCGACCAGGAATTCGCCCTGGCCCAGCCGAGCATTGCTTCCGATGCTGTTCAGCCTTCCCCCGATCACGACGGTAGGATCGAGTCCTCCCGCAGCCAAGACGGTGGCAATGAGAGAAGTCGTCGTGGTCTTGCCATGGGTTCCTGCGATCGCAACTCCCACTTTCATTCGCATCAATTCCGCCAGCATTTCCGCGCGGGGAATCACCGGAATGAGCCTCTCCTCAGCCACTTTGATCTCGGGGTTGTCCTGCCGAATGGCCGAAGAGATCACCACGACATCCGCCTTCTTTACATTCTCCTTCCGATGGCCGCAGGAGATATCGCATCCGAGAGCCTGGAGCCGGCGGGTTACCTCAGTCTCCTTAACATCGGAGCCGCTGATGTGATAGCCCAGATTGAGTAAGACCTCAGCAATCCCACTCATGCCGATCCCGCCGATCCCCACAAAATGAATGTTTTGAATCCTGCCTCGACGATACATGTACGTTTTTCTCGCTTATCTGATCTATTTCCGCTGGACGACCACTCTAAATTACCGATGGACGATGGAGGACCGTTCGCTTCGCTCACTAAGACGATGGACGACATTTTTTCATTTGCGTCCCTCGTCCTTTCGTCCATCGTTTCCTTACCTACTGCCTGAGCAGTGCATAACACTGTTCTACGATCTCCTGCGCGGCATTTGGCCGGCCCAACTGCTGAATTGCATTCTCCATTCTGGCCCTTTCCTCCGGATGATTGTAAAGATGGAGAATGGCCTGGGCCAGCAAGGATCCGTTCAATTCCTGATCCCGGATCATTCTCGCAGCGCCAAGATCCACTAACCGCTGAGCATTGACGAATTGATGATTGTGGGCTGCATAAGGGTACGGGATGAAGAGAACCGCTTTTCCACAAACCGCCAATTCTGAGAGGGTGGATGCTCCGGCTCTGCAGATGACCAGATCGGAGGATTGATAGCATGTCCCGATATCGTTAAAGAAAGGCCTCACCATCGCATCAAACCCCTTTTCCTCGTAGGCCTTCGATACGGAATCGACATCGGCACCACCCGTCTGATGAATGATTCGGACGGAAGATTTGATCTCCTTAAGGAACCCCAGGGCATCCATCATTGCCTCATTGATCCTATGGGCACCTGCGCTTCCTCCAAAGACAAAGAGGGTAAATGGGAAGGCGGGATTCATGGCTTGCCTGTCCGGTAGACAAGCTAGAATCGCTCTTCTGACCGGATTCCCTGTCACGACGGTCTTTCCTTTCGGGAAGAACCTCATCGTCTCCGCGAAGGAAACGAAAATCCGGTGGCTGAACCATCTCAGCAGGCGATTGGTCATCCCCGGCACCACATTCTGCTCGTGGATAACCCTCTTCATCCCGAGGATGGATGCGGCCACGAGAGTTGGGCCGGAGGCATAGCCTCCGACGCCCACGACAAGATCGGGCCGGAAGTCTTTCAAGATCGATAAAGCTTCCAAGACAGCTCCGGGAATGGACCCAATCGCTCTCACCTTCCCCGGAAGGGATTTCCCCTTGAGTGGGCTGGCCTGGATCGTTTTCAAAAGAAACCGCCCTCCCGGTAATACCCTGGCTTCGATCCCTCTCTCCGTTCCAACAAAGAGAACCTCGTTCCCTCGCTCTCTTTCCAAGAATGCCTCGGCAATCGACATCCCGGGGAAGAGGTGTCCCCCTGTCCCGCCCCCGGCAATGACGCACCTCATTTTCGTTCCACATCGGTCGAAAGGCGAAGAAGCATCCCCACCCCGACGAGATTAATCACCAGCGACGTTCCTCCATAACTGACGAGAGGAAGGGTTAACCCCTTTGTCGGAAGAAGTCCCAGAACCACCCCCATATTAAGCACCGCCTGGAGAGAGATCATCAGGGTAATCCCCAGAGCCAGGTAGGCACCAAACCGGTCTTTGAGCGAGAGGCCGATGTGGATTCCTCTCAGGGTCAGAACGAGAAAAAGGAGCACGACCACCATTGCACCCACCAGTCCTAATTCTTCTCCGATGACCGAAAAGATGAAGTCCGTGTGGGAGGCGGGAAGAAAGAAGAGTTTCTGCCTTCCCTCTCCCAATCCCAATCCGAACAGCCCCCCGGAACCGAAGCAGAGAAAAGACTGAATAATCTGAAAACTCGTACCCGTGGGATCATCCCAGGGACTGATGAAACTAAGCAGCCGCTTATGACGGTACGCCACATTCATCAGAAAATAGTAGCCCAAAGGGGCCGCCAACAGGCAGGAACCCACAATGTAGGTCACCTTTGTCCCGCCGGCGAAAAGAAGGAGAAAGACCATCACCATCAGAAAGAAAGCTGCCCCAAAATCCGGCTCCTTCATGATTAAACCGATCACGAGTCCGGAGAGGAGGACCGTGGGAAGAAAGCCAAAAGAGAAGCTCCGAATCTTTTCCTCCTTCTTGGCCAGAAAGTAGGCGAGGAAGATGATCAAACCCAGTTTGGCAAATTCGGAAGGCTGAAAGGAAAAAGACTGGATCTTAATCCAGCGCGTCGCGCCTCCCGCACGGTACCCGATTCCGGGAATCAATACGGCGATCAGGAGAAGAATGGAAAGGATGAGGATCGGATATGCCACCCGTTTCAAAGTGCCGTAAGGGATAAACACCATCACCATCACCAGGAGGAGGCAACCGATCCCGGCATAGAGGGCTTGCCTCTTGAGAAAGTAGTAGGGATCATGGAAACGCTCTCCTGCCGGAATGGCAGTGGTGCTGTAAACCATGACAATCCCGATGCCCACCAGGGCCAGCACCACAAGAAGCAGAATATAATCGAACCGCCTTCTCTTCATTACCATTCCATTTCTAACCCATCCCCTTCCTGACCTCCCCCTTGAAGGGGGAGGAATCACGCGAAGCGGGTGACGATTTCCCTCCCTCTCAGGGGGAGGGGCAGGGCTCGCGGCGCTAAGCGCCTGCGTAGCGCGTGGGGGTGGGACAATTAGAGGCTCCTTACCGCCTCCTTGAAGACTTTTCCTCTTTCCTTGTAATCTTTGAACATGTCGAAACTCGAACAGGCCGGTGAAAGGAGAACCACCTCTCCCTTCTTCGCTGTCCGGTAGGCCAGACGCACGGCATCCTCCATCGTTTTTGCCATCGCCGTCTCGGTCAACCCTCCGAGTTCGGCCGCCATCCTCTCCCCGGCCTCTCCGATGAGAATCATTCGCTTGACCCGGCGCTGAACCAATCCCTTAAGA
>Ga0214473_10005502_pt1 | contig 15163 bp, 13 predicted proteins | sample RVTome_7_FD_203509 | JGI IMG/M metagenome (GOLD analysis project Ga0214473, IMG submission 203509) | Soil microbial communities from uranium-contaminated site in the Upper Colorado River Basin, Wyoming, United States - RVT98D197 | ecosystem: Environmental > Terrestrial > Soil > Contaminated >... | reverse complement strand
AAGATCTCGCGGGTGCCGTCACCGTGGTGCGCGTCGGTGTCGAGGATCGCGAACCGGCGGAAGCCGTATTTCTCCCGCAGGTTGACGATGCAGAGCGCGACGTCGTTGAAGCAGCAGTACCCCCCGAAGGCGTCCCGCGACGAATGGTGCCCGCCGGCGCCGATGAAGGCGAAGGCGTTGCCGATCTCCTCCCCGGCGATCTTCTCCCCCGCCATCACCACGCCGCCCGCCGAATGCCAGGCGGTGGAGCAGAGCGGATCCCCCTTCACCCCGTCGATCAAGCTCGGGGTGTGGACCTTCAGAAGCAGTTCCTTCGAAACCGGCCCCGGCTCGTAGAGCTTGACCCGGCAGCGAAGGAGGATCCCGTCCAACGCCATCGGAAAGTCGGCCAGCCGCGCCCCGACGGTCAGGTAACTGCGCCGCGAGAAGGACGGGTGGTAGAAGACGCCGGTGGCGGTGCGGTCCATCGATCTCCCCTTTCGGTGAAGCCGTTCACGATGGAAAGTATACCTCCCGGCGCATCCCCCCGCAGACAACATGGCCCGCTCTTGGAGGGAAGCAGTATAATGCTCTCCCTACAGCGATCTCTTCGCCGTGAGCCCGAGATCGGCGAGGCGAACCATGGAACGATCCGATCCCGCCGGGGGGAAAAGGATTTCGATTGGGCATTCGACAGAAGGTGATCGTCTCGTTCATCGTCGTCTACACGCTTCTCGCCGGAAGTTTCCTATACATGATCGAGGTGAATCTCCACCGCCTGGTGGAGGGAGAGGCTGTCAACGCCGCCAGGCACAAGGCGACCTACATCTCGTCAATTGTATCAGGGCACCTGGCCGGAAAAGACGGGGCATTTCTCGCGGAGTATCTGGGGAAGATCCTGAAGGACGGCGATATCGAGTACGCACGGGCCGAGGGGCCCGGCGGAGAGATACTCGCCGAAGCGGGCCTTTCCGGGAAGTATGGCGCCCCGAAGGACGGGAGCCACAGGAGTCCGGAAGGCGGTTCCGCGCCCGAGGTTCGCGAGATCGGAAGGCAGGAGGGGTTTCTTCACGAGAAGGGGCATTCGTTCTCCGTCGCGTCCCCCGTGACGTTCCAGGGAAAAACGGTGGGAAGGATTTCCCTGGGCCTGAACACGGTGGAGGTCAACCGTCGGTTGGCGGCCGTCACCTACCGGACACTCGAGATCGCCTCCGTCACGGTCCTCGTAGGGATCGTGCTCACATGTTTCCTCTACCGTCAGATGCGAAGCGCCATGAAGGAGTTGATCGAAACGACCTTCAGCCTCGCAAAGGGGGACATGGACAGGCGCGCGATCGTCACCACCGGGGACGAGCTGGAAGAGCTTGCCGGGGCCGTAAACCGCATGGCGCAGGCTATCGGCAAGAGGGATCAGGAACTCATGCTCGTCAGGAATACCATGGTCGCCATGTTCGACGGGATCACGGAGGGAATCGCCTACATCGGAAGTGATTACCGGATCCGCCATGCGAACCGGGCGTATGCGACGTTCCGGGGGGATTCGGGGGAAACCGAAGTGGTCGGACGGAAATGCTTCGAGTTTTTTTGGGAAGGGCAAACCGCCTGCGAGAACTGCCCGGGAAGGATCGCATTGGAGACCGGTCGGCCTGCGGGATCGGAGAAGGACGTCCTGCGGAAGAACGGGGAGCGTCAGGTTCTCCGGATCCACGCATACCCGGTCGTCGTTCCCGTCGTGGGTGCCGCCGGGTTCGTGGAAACCATCCGTGACGTCACCCGCCAGCGAACATTGGAGGAGGAGCTGAAAAGACACGCCACGGACCTGGAGGAGATCGTCCGGGAAAGGACCCAGAGGCTCCGGGAAGCCCAGGAACAGATGATCCATAAGGAAAAAATCGCGGCTCTCGGCCAAATGGCGGCAGGCGTAGCGCACGAGATCGGAAACCCCCTGTCCTCCCTTTCCTCGATCGTCCGGAGTTTTGCCGCCGACCCGGGCCGCGAGAAAGGAAGGCAGGAAAAACTACGGATGATGCAGGAACAGATCGACCGCATCGCGAGAATCGTCCGCGAATTGGTGGACTTTTCCCGTCCGTCCTCGTTCGGGAAGACTCTCATGCACACCAACGAAGTGCTTCGTACGGCGATCGGAATCGCGCGCTACGACGAGCGGTTCCAGGGTGTCCACGTGATCACCAGCCTTGACCACGATATCCCGGCGCTGAAACTCGACGGCGACCAACTCCTCCAGGTATTTCTGAACATCTTGTTCAACGCGGCGGACGCCATGAAGGGGGGCGGCATCCTTACGGTTACCAGCCGGAGGATGGACCGATCCGTCGCCGTCCTGTTCGGGGACTCGGGTCCGGGGATCCCCGAGGATTCCCTCTCAAGGATCTTCGAGCCCTTTTACACCACGAAGGAAGTAGGAAAAGGGACGGGACTCGGTCTGTCGGTGAGCTTTGGAATCATCCAGGGCATGGGAGGCTCTATCCGGGCCTCCAACCAGGCCGGCAAGGGGGCGCTGTTCACCGTGGATATTCCCCTTCCGGAGACGGGGGGGGGCAGAGGATGAAAGCGAGGATACTCGTTGTCGACGACGAGCGGGCGATCCGGGACCTCCTCTCGGAGGCGCTCCAGGACGCCGGGCACGAAGTGCTTTCGGCGGGAGGCGGGGAAGAGGCTTCCGCGATCCTCCGGGAGGAAAACTTCCAGATCGCTATCTGCGACATCAAGATGCCGGGAATGGACGGCCTGCAGTTGCTCCGGCACATCCGGGACGTATCGCCGGAAACCGCCGTCATCCTGGTCACCGCCTACGCCTCGGTGGAGACCGCCGTGTACGCCCTGAGGAGCGGCGCGTTCGACTATTTTCTGAAACCCCTGATCTTCGAGGAGATCATTGCCAAGATTTCCCGGATCGACGAGTACCTGAAGGTCAAGCGCGAAAACCAGAACCTCCGGCAGGAGGTCGAGGCCCGGTACGATTTCCCGAACATGATCGCAAAGAGCAGGGCCATGGACGCGGTGTTCGGGATGATCCGTAAGGTTTCCGCCACGGCGAGCAATGTCCTGATCACGGGGGAGAGCGGCACGGGGAAGGAGATGATCGCCAGGGCGATCCATTTTAACAGCCTCGTGCGGGAGGGGAAATTTGTCCCCGTCAACTGCGGGGCGATTCCCACGACGCTCTGGGAGAGCGAGATTCTGGGCTACACCCGAGGTGCCTTCACGGGTGCGATGACGGACAAGGAGGGATATCTCCAGTCCGCGGACGGAGGAACCCTGTTCCTGGACGAAATCACGGAGATGCCGCCCGAGGCCCAGGTGAAACTGCTGCGTGTGATCGAGGAACAGGAGTTCACCCCGCTGGGTTCCGTGAAGACCCGCCGGCTGAACGCGAGGATCATCGCCGCCAGCAACCAGGACATGGGACGGGAGGTGGATGGGAGAAAACTCCGCGAGGATCTCTACTATCGCCTGAACGTCGTCCACATCGCCGTTCCCCCCCTCCGGGAGCGGAAGGAGGACATTCCCGCCCTGGTCCGCCATCTCGTCCGACGATACAACCGGGAACTGGGGAAAAAGATCCAGGGGGTGGACAACGCGACCATGAGGCTGCTCCTCAGCCACGACTGGAAAGGGAACGTCAGGGAATTGAAGAATGCCGTCGAGCGGGCCATGATCTTCTGCGACAGGGAGACGATCGGCGTGGACGATCTGCCCACCGAGCTCCACGGGGCGAAGAAAATTTCGGGCCTGCTAAGCCACGGGGATCTCAAGCAGTCCGTCCGGGAGTTCGAAAGGATCTCCATCCTCTCCGCCTTGGAGGAGGCGAGGTACGACAAGCGACACGCCGCCTCCCTCCTGGGTCTTAGCAAGTCCTCCCTTTATCGGAAAATGGAGGAGCTGGAGATCGGGCTTTCCCCCGACGATTCCCTGGATCAGGACCCGTAACGGCCCGGTTTTTCCAACAATCGGGAATGCCCGCTCCGCGGAGTTCGGAGCTCCACCCTCCTTGATACGTAAATATCTTTTTAAAACAGCCTCTTGCGCCTTCCATCCACGCCCATCTTCCCCGGCACGACTATTGATATATCCCTTCACCAGGGGAGATCGCCTTGAACAGTCCGGGAAATCCGGTTGGAGGGGGGAAAGTATGAGGAAAGGTATCCTGTGGGGGATCATCGGGGTCATGTCTTTGCTGGTGCTTGGGGCGTTTTCCGAGAAGGCGGAAGCCATCCCGGCATTCGCCAGGAAGTACAAGACGACATGCGTCACTTGTCATGCGCCGTTCCCGAGGTTGACGGCTCTGGGGGAGGCGTTCCGGCTGAACGGCTACAAGTTGCCGGTCGGAGATGAACTCTACGTCAAGGACCAGCCGTTGAGCATGGGCGCGGAGGCCTACAAGAGGGTCTTCCCGCAAGCGATCTGGCCATCCGACATCCCCGGCATGCCTCCGGTTTCCTTCCAGATGGTGAACGATCTTAGCGTGTTCCTGGGGGGCAAGGAACCCAACACGAAGTTCGAACTCCCGCTCGAGATGGAGCTTTTTGCCGCGGGCGCTTTCGGGGAGAACATGTCCTTCTTCACGGAGCTGGAGTTTGAAGGGGATGAGTTCGCAATCGCGGGCTGGTTGATGTGGGAGGACATCCTGAAGAAACCCCTCGGGGAGAATCATTTGAACTTCAGGGTAGGCACGGTCGGCATGAACGAGATCGGTCTCCCGGACGCAAGGAATGGGAACAGGTTCACGAGGGAAAAGTACCTGTACCTGGGCAAACTCACACTGGACGAGGGTCCAGGACTTGAGGCGAACGGTTTCGGCAAGTACTGGAGGTATGCCGTCGGTGTGGTGGAAGGCGACGGTGCGACCAACGAAAAAGATTACTACGGCGCCATGGCGTTCAAGATCGGCGGGCTCGGCTTCGACGGGTCCGGTGGAACGACGGCGGAGGGAGGGCTTGCCACCGCTCCGTCCGGTTACTGGCGCGACGATTCGATCCTTTTCGGCGGATTCGCCTTCAAAGGCAGGGATGGCGCAAGCGACAAGAAGAACGATCGTTACGGGGTGGATGTGCGCCTGAACTACAAGGACTTGTCGCTGATCGGCGGTTTCGCGAGGGGTGACAACGATGGGGCCAATGAAATACAGGACCATTGGTTCGGGGAAGCGATTTATTTTGCATACCCCTGGCTGCAGCCGTTCGCCCGGTATGAAATTCTTTCGAGCAACCTGGCGGGCAAGGACCAGGCGAGGATCATCGCCGGCGCGTCGATATTGGCCCGGGCCAACGTGAGGGTGACGGTTGAAGGCCGGGTTTACACGAAGAACGATCCGGCGGAAGCCAATGCCGGGGGCAGCAAGAACGATGACGACCGCCTTCTTGCCCGGCTGCAATTCGCATTCTGATCAATAGGCTCTTTCCGCGCGAAGAGGAGCCATCCCCTCCCCCGGTTCGGCGTAGCCGGGGGAGCTCCCCTTCGGCAGACAAAACGAATCGCGATTCTCTCTCACCCAGGAGGAATGAAAAATGAATGTTCTGCAATGGAAATATGTCATCCTTCCATTGGTTTCAATCGCATTCCTTTCGGGTCCACCGGCGCCTGTTCTCGGAGCGGACACCGGAACGATCAAGGGTGTATTGACGACCCCTTGGGTCAAGCGTTACGAGGGGCTTGTCTACATTGAACGGGTGGAAGGAACGAACTTCCCGCCTCCGAAAAAACCGGTGTTCATGGGCCAGAAAGACATGGTCTTCAAACCGCACGTCCTCCCTGTCCTCAAAGGGACCACAGTCGACTTCACGAATAATGACGCCATTGTCCACAACGTCTTTTCTCCCCCTGGGTCTGCGAAAAAGTTCAACCTGGGGACCTATGGGGTGGGCGTCACCAAATACGAAACCTTCAATGAACTCGGCGAGGTCACTCTTCTTTGCAACGTTCATCCGGAGATGCTTGGATTCATCATCATTCTTCAGAACCCGTATTTCGCTCTGACGGACAAGTCCGGAAATTTCGCGATCAAGGACATGCCGGCCGGGACCTACAAGCTCACGGCCTGGCACGAGAAGCTTCAGTCGGCCTCGATGCAGGTCACCGTGGAAGCGGGAAAGACCGTCACCGTGGAGTTCAAGGATCTGAAGAAACGGTAATGTACTGGAGATCGCCATGATGATGAAATTGCAGAAAAAAACCGGCGCAAGGAAATTATGCCGGATCTTGGGGATTTTCCTGCTTCTTGCGGGGAGCGCGCTCAGCCCGTCCCGGGCGGATGAAGTCCGTGTTCAGGAGATTGCCCCGGAACACCACCGAAGTCTGGAAGAAAGGGTCAACGAGCTGGAAAGGAAGCTGGACCTTCTTTACGACGCGGTCAAGCATTCCGGCCCGGCGATCTCGAAGAAAGAATCGCTCAGTGAACAGTTGGTCGAAGGGGAAATGGGCGGCGTCGAGGGCGTTATCCGCTGGAAGGGGAAGCCCCTGGTCCATAGCGACGTCATGGTCGTCCTGATGAGATACACGGGCATTTCCCTGGCATCCCTGAAGAAGACGCATTCGGGAAGCGGTGATAAGGATCGCGGAATTCATTTTGAGACCACGACAGATGCTCTCGGACGGTACCGTTTCGAAAAAGTGCCTCCCGGAGAGTACCTCTTTTACTGGAAACCCGATGCGGAAACGGGATGGGTTCGCCGCATGAACGACAGAGCGGATGTTGAAGTTCTTCCCGGAAAGACGATGGTCCTGAACATCCCGGCGGAAAGAATATGAGCGATCGGTTGCCCGAAAGGATTTCGCCGCCCGGGGCATCGTTATGAGGAAATACGCCGTCCGGGCCGTCGACAGAACGTATCTCCGGGAGAATTTCAATTGCTCGATGGGATGCCCGGTAGGCACGAAGGCCGGCGCATACGTTCAAGCGATCTTATTCGGGGAATACGAGAAGGCCTATTCCATCGCCCGTGGGCCCAACCCCTTCGCTTCCATCTGCGGAAGGGTGTGCGCCCACCCGTGCGAAGAGGTCTGCCGGAAGGGAGTCGTGGAGAAGGACCCCATTTCGATCCGGGCGATGAAGCGATTCGCCACGGAGCGGTACGGCGTCGAATCCAGGCATGTCTTCTCCCTCGGGGACACGCTGCGGTACTCGACAGCCCCCGGTAGCCTGAACCCGGAGAAGACCGGCAAGCGGGTCGCCATCATCGGCTCCGGTCCCGCGGGGCTCGTCTGCGCCCACGATCTGGCAAGGTTGGGCCACGATTGCACCATCTTCGAAGCCCAGGGGGGCGCTGGAGGGATGCTGATCCTCGGGATCCCGGAGTATCGTCTCCCGCGGGACCTGATCAAGCGGGAGATCGACGCGATCCTCTCCATGGGAGTCAAGATCCGGTACCACGCGAAGTTGGGGCGGGATTTCCGGTTCCGTGACCTGCGGGACGAGGGGTTCGACGCTTTTTTCGTCAGCATCGGATCGCACCGGTCCCACGGCCTGGATATCCCCGGAATGGATCTGGACGGCGTGATCAGCGGCGTCGATTTCCTGCTGAATGCGAACCTCGGATACAAAGTGGATCTTGGAAAGAAGGTCGTCGTGATCGGCGGGGGGAACGTGGCGGTCGATGTCGCCCGGACCGTCCGGCGGATCGGGGACGAGATGGAACTCCGGAAATACGGCGCCGTCTCCGAGGCCAGGGAGCACATCGAGGCGGCCCTCGACATGGCCCGAAGCGCGCTGCGCATGGGAGCGCGGGAGGTGAGCATGGTCTGCCTCGAGTCCCGGGAGAACATGCCGGCCTGGGAGTGGGAGATCGAGGAGGGGCTGCTCGAAGGGATCGACCTCCGTTGTTCGCTCGGGCCGAAAAGAATTCTCGGGCGGGATGAAAGGGTGGCCGGCCTCGAGATGTTGCGCGTGCGGTCGCTCCGTGACGAGCACGGCCGCTTCAACCCCTCCTTCCACGAGGGGAGCGAGGTCACGCTGGATGCCGACACGGTCATCTATGCGATTGGCCAGGCGACGGACCTTTCCTGGATCAACGAGGAGGACGACATCGAGGTGACGGCGCGGGGGTTAATCCGCGTGGAACGCGAGAGCCTTGCGACCTCGGCGCCCGGCGTGTACGCGGGCGGGGATGTTGCCTTCGGCCCGCGTCTCATCATCGAAGCGGTGGCCGACGGGCAGCGGGCGGCTCGCTCGATCGGAAGATACCTTCAGCAGGAATCCGACATGCGCGCCATTTGGCGGTCTACGGAGATCCGCCACAGGATGGCGGACGATTTCGACCGGACTCTCCGGCAGAAACCCCCCATGATCGACGTGGATCGGAGGACGGGTATCAGCGAGGTTGAGGGGTGCTACGACGAGGGGCAGGCACGCACCGAGGGGAGCCGCTGTTACCGGTGCAACGTCAACACGATCATCAGCAGCACCAAGTGCATCCTCTGCGGCGGATGTGCGGACGTGTGCCCCGAGTCATGCTACCGGCTGGTCGACGTGGCGCAGATCCGCGGGGACGACGGGATCCTGCAGATCCTCCAGGCCCGATTCGGGACGGACCGGCCGGTCGGGTCGGCCATCATCAAGGACGAGACACGGTGCACGCGGTGCGGTCTATGCGAGAAACGATGCCCGACGCACGCGATCACCTTGGAGCTCTTCGAGGAAGGAGAGACCCCGGCATGAACGGGAATTCCATCGGCCGGAGGCGTTTCCTGAGCATCCTCGGCTGGTTCGCATCCTTGGGGACATTCGCCGGGATCTCCTGGGCCAGCATGCGGTTCATGATCCCCAACATCCTGTACGAACCTCCGAAGGCCTTCAAGATCGGGAGGCCGCATGATTACCCGGAGGGGGTGAACTTCTTGCCGGATAAAAGGATCTTTGTGGTACGCCGCGGTGAAGCCTACAAGGTGATCTCCGCCGTCTGCACCCACATGGGGTGCACGCCCCGATGGATCGGGGAGAAAAACGCGTGGGAGTGCCCCTGCCACGGCAGCATCTTCGACGAGAAGGGGGGGGTGGTGAAGGGCCCGGCTCCCGACCCCCTTCCCTGGTACGAGGCCAAGATCGCGTCGGACGGACGGATCTTCGTCGACGGGCGCAGGATCGTCCCGTACACGCAGACCCTGGCGGTGAAAACGTGAAGGCAAGCTGGAAAGAGATCCTGTTCCGGAACCGCGTCTGGAAGTCGGTCTTCCGGCACGGCTATCCCGACAACGAGAGGCTCCGGTCCGAGGTGGTCACGAGCAACTTCTTTCTCCACGTCCATCCGGTCAAGGTGTACCCGGAAAGCCTCGAGTTTTCAAAGACCATCGGCCTCGGACTGATCTCGTTCTACCTCTTCGTCATTCTGTCGGTCACGGGCGTCCTCCTGATGTTCTACTACATTCCGGACGTCGGCCGGGCATACCAGGACATGAAAGATCTGGAGTTCGTCGTGAGTTTCGGCATGATCGTCCGCAACATGCACCGATGGGCTGCCCACGCGATGATCGTCGCGGTGTTTCTGCACATGTGCCGCGTCTACTACACGGCTTCGTACAGGGAGCCCAGGGAATTCAACTGGGCCCTCGGGGTCGTCCTCCTTCTCTTCACGCTCTTCTTGAGCCTGACCGGGTACCTGCTTCCCTGGGACCAGCTCGCCTACTGGGCGATCACGATCGTGTCCAACCTAATCGGCGTCGTTCCCCTGGTCGGAAAGAAGCTTCGATACATGGTCCTAGGGGGAACGGTCGTCGGCCAGAACGCGCTGATCCGCTTCTACGTCATGCACGTCATCGTCCTCCCCTTCCTCTCCGTCCTCCTGATAATGGTCCACTTCTGGCGGATCCGGAAGGACGGCGGCTTGACGCGGCCGAACGAGGCGGTGACCGAAACCGGGGGACTCGAAGAGGACAGCGAGGGGAAGGATCTGAAATCGTACGGGCTCATGAACCTCGTGGAGGGGAAGACTCCTCACGTCGGACAGGACCCCGACAGGATGGTGACCTCCTGGCCCCACCTGTTGACTCGGGAAGTGAACCTTTTCCTCCTCGTGTTGATCGTGATCATGGCGATGTCGGTCCTGTTCGACGCGCCCCTGGAGGAGGTGGCCAATCCCGCCGTGACGCCCAACCCGGCGAAGGCCCCCTGGTACTTCGTCGGGCTCCAGGAATTGCTTTCCTGGGGGAACCCGTTCTGGGGAGGGATCTTCGTTCCCACGGTCGCCGTTCTCGCCCTGATTCTCGTCCCCTATGTGGACCGGCGCCAAGTGGGGACCGGCGAGTGGATTCATCCCGCACGGCGTAGGGCCATCATCGTGTTCACCGTGGTCGTCGTGGCGGCGATCGCGTTGATTCTTGTGGGAGAGTTCCTGAGGGGCCCGAACTGGCGCCTGTACTGGCCGTGGGAAAAATGGCCCCTCCATTGACCGGTTCCCCATTCTCCGGAAAGGGTGAATTCATAAAGCGCGTCTTTGTCGTCCTGAGCATGTTGATCCTCCTCTTCTTCCTCTGGCAGATCGGGAAGGACTACAACCGTCCCTACCTTGCCTACCAGAAGAAGTACAGGGAACTTCTGTCGAAAGCGGGAGAGGGCAAACCGGAACTGGCTGCTTTCCCGGTCGGGACGAGACAACAATGGATCGTGGACCTTGGACGGATCGACCGGTGCGAAACGTGCCATCTGGGAGCCGAGGATCCGCGCTTCCAGGACGCCGCCCATCCGTTCCGTACGCATCCGGATGCGGACTCCCACCCATTCGAGAGATTCGGTTGCACCATCTGCCACGGCGGGCAGGGGCTGGCGACCTCCGTGGGGGATGCCCACGGACCGACCGGGAACTGGAGCACGGCCATCTACCATGAAAACTTCCTGCAGAAGTCCTGTTCTCTCTGCCACGGGGAAACCATCGGCGAATCGGCGCCGGTATGGGCCCTGGGGAAGGCGATCTTCTTCGAATACGGCTGCCGCGGGTGCCACAAGGTCGAGGGAAAGGAACGGAAAAAGCTCGGGCCGCCCATCCGGAAGATCGGCGGGAAGGTCCGGATCGACTGGCTGTTCCGGTGGCTCCGTGACCCGAGGAGCTATCTCCCGAAGGCCAGGATGCCCGAGTTCCTCCTCTCCGACCAGGAGGCGGCGGATATCGCACTCCTGCTCGTACCGCAGCAAGGAAAGTCCGATGAGGCGGCGTCCGGGTCGGTGGTACGGGGGCGCCTGCTGTTCAACAAGTTACGGTGTGTGACTTGCCACGCCGTGGAGGGGAAGGGGGGAAACATCGGTCCGGACCTTTCGAAGGTCGGGTCCAAGCTCCGGCCGGAATGGCTACTGAAATGGTTGAGGGATCCGCAGGAGATCATGCCGGAGACCCGCATGCCAGTATTCAACTTCAAGGAGCAGGAGGTCCGCGACCTGACCGCCTTTCTCCTGGAAGAGTACAAGGACCTCGAAGTGGACGAGGATCTGGCATCCCGGAACGTGAAGGCCGTGGGGAAAGGAAACGTGCGGAACGGGAAGGCACTGATCGATAAGTACGGGTGCACGGGCTGCCACGAGATCGAAGGGGTGGAGGATCGCGGGGAAAACGGTTCGGAACTGACCCGGATCGGGGACATCCACATCAGCCGTCTCGAATTCGGGGAGGTGGAGATTCCCCGGAAATGGCGCACCATCCCGAACTGGCTCTATAACAAGATTCGGAAACCGAGGCTCTTCAAGACCGATCTGAAGATGCCGGATTACCGATTCAGCGACGAGGAAGCCGCGGCCGTCACGACGTATCTGTTGAGCCTGACGGCCGAAAAGGCCCCGTCCCAGTTCATCCTCCCGCTGAGCGAGCGTCCGCCGGACTACAATCCGCAGGGGGAGTTCGGAAAGGTCCTGGAGAAGTATCGCTGTCTGGTCTGCCACCGGATCCAGGGGAAGGGGGGGACCCTCGCCCCCGACCTGTCCCAGGAAGGAAGCCGCGTGCGGAAGGAATGGCTCGTCAACTACATGAAGAACCCGGACACCATCCGTCCGATCCTGGTGGAGAGGATGATCCAGCTCAAGATCCCGGACGCCGACATCCAGGCCATCGATGCCTACTTCCGCACGACGCTCGTCGACAGCCGGGTGGATAACCTGGCCGGTGTCGTCAAGGATATGTCTCTCGGGAATTCCGAGACGATCTCGAAGGGGCGGACGCTGTACTTCGAAAAGTACGCCTGCGACGCGTGCCACCAGATCAACCTCAAGGGGGGGACGGTCGGTCCGGATCTCACCAACGCGGGGAAAAGGCTTCGGCCGGAGTGGGTCGTCCTGTGGCTGCGCAACCCGAAGACGTTCCTGAAGCGGTCCGTGGAGCCTGTATACTCCTTCTCTCCCAAGGAGATCGAAGAGTTGACGGCCTTCCTGCTCAATCCCAAGGGGAGTAGGAAGACGCCATGAGGAGACGACCCGGAGGTCCCCTGTTTCTGGCGATCGCCATGCTGATTCTCCTTGCTGCCGGTGCCGGGGGAAGCGATAAGAGACCGTCGGGAACCGACAACGCCGCTTCACGCGGAAAGGAGTTCCGCCTTCCACAGAAATACGAGTCCGGTCTGAGCCGGGAAGCGAAACGGGGGAGGGTTCTGTACGAATACTACTGCGCCATCTGCCATGGGAAGCGAGGGAACGCCGACGGGTTCAACGCGTACAACCTGAGGACGCCCCCGACCCTGCACACGGACCCGATTCTCATGGCGACCTTGTCGGACACCCAGATTCATCGGATGATCAAGGAGGGAGGAAAGGCGTTGGGCCGCTCCCCGCAGATGCCTCCGTGGGGAGGGGTCCTGAACGACCGGGAGATCGCGGAAGTCACCACCTTCATCCGTACGCTGGCCGTGCCCGCGAAGAAATAAGAAATATTCCATACCCTTTTCCCGGGGCTACCCGTGCACGGCGCGCCCGAACGCGCGCATTTCCTCCATCTCCCGGGGGGAAAGCGGACCGTTTTCGAGCGCCGCCAGGTTCTCCCGCAACTCGGTCACGCTCCGCGGCCCGGTGAGCACCACGTCCACGTGCGGAACCGAAAGGCAAAACCGGTAGCAGTCCCCCGCCGTCGGAACCTTCCCCGCCCAACCACGGGGGGCGCGAAGTAGCTTGCGCCAGGCCGTCGCGGTGTAGGCCACCACCGCCGGTCGGCGCCGCGCCAGGTGCGGGAAGATTTCCTGCTCCGCCCCGGGGTGGGCGGCGTTGTACCGGATCATGAGGAAGTCGAGGATCGAATCCTCCGCCAGTTTCCCGGCCCGGGGCCGGTCGTGGATCGAGACCCCCAGCGCGCGGACCTTCCCCTCTTCCCGTAATTTGGCCATTTCCTCCCGCACCGCGCCGGTGAAGGCGGACACCTTCCCGAGCCAGTAGAGCTGGAAGACGTCGAGCTGCCCGACTCCCAGCGTCCGGAGCGCCCCCTCGGCAGCGCGGCGGACGGCGCCAGGGAAATATCCCAGCAGGGGGCCCGCCGAGATCACGTACCGGTTCCGGTCCCGCGCGAGCGCGTCCCGGAGAGCGTAGGTCAACGCCTTCATCCGGGGGCTCCAGAAAACGTACTGGACCCGTCCCAACGCCTCGCGGCATCCTGCCTCGTCGAGGCCGAAGGAGCCGGAGAGCCCCAGCCGGAACAGCCGTCGGCAGAGCCGCGGCACATCGCGATGGGTGAAGTCGTTCACGCCCGCCTATCGGCGTCGCCCGCCGAGGATCGACCCCATAACGCCCCGGATGATCTGCCGGCCGAGCTGGCTGCCGATGGCGTGTGCCGCGCTCTTGACCATGGCGCCGATCAGGACGCCCGCCTGGGACGGCTTCCCTCCGGCCTGTCCGGCATGCCCCGGCGGGCCCCCGCCGGCGGCCTCCGCCGACCCCCGCTGCGCCGCCTTTTCCTTCAACTTCTCGTAGGCGGACTCCCGGTCGACGATACGCTCGTAGCGGCCCTGGAGCACCGATTCGCGAACGACCTGCGCCCGCTCCTCCGGGGAGAGGGGGGTCAGACGGCTCCGGGGAGGAAGGACGAAGGCGCGCTCCACGACGGTGGGCGACCCCTTCGCATCCAGGACCGACACGAGCGCCTCTCCCACGCCGAGCTCGGTGATCGCCCGGACGACGTCCAGCTTCGGGTTCGCCCGGAACGTGTCCGCGGCGGCCTTGACCGCCTTCTGCTCCTTGGGGGTGAACGCGCGCAGGGCGTGCTGCACCCGGTTCCCCAGCTGGCCCAGAACCGTCTCCGGAAGGTCGAGCGGGTTCTGGGTGACGAAATAGATCCCCGCGCCCTTGGAGCGGATCAGCCGCACCACCTGCTCGATCTTCTCCTGGAGATGCTTCGGCGCGTCCGTAAAAAGGAGGTGGGCCTCGTCGAAGAAGAAGACGAGAGACGGCTTGGCCGGGTCCCCCACCTCGGGGACCCGCTCGAAGAGCTCCGACAGGAGGTAGAGCAGGAACGTGGAGTAGAGCGCGGGGGACGTCATCAGCCTGGAGGCGGCCAGGATGTTGATCATCCCCTTGCCGGAAGGATCGGTCCGCAGGAGATCCTGCAGGTCGAGCGCCGGCTCCCCGAAGAAGCGGTCCCCGCCCTGCTCCTCGAGCGCCAGGAGCCCCCGCTGGATCGCGCCGACGCTCGCCGCGGCGACGTTGCCGTACTCCGTCCGGAACCGCTCGGCGTTGTCCCCCACGAACCGCGCCATCTCCCGCAGGTCCTTGAGGTCCAGCAGCAGCAGGCCGTTGTCGTCGGCGATCCGGAAGATCAGGGAGAGCACGCCGCCCTGGATGTCGTTCAGGTGGAGGATCCGTCCCAGCAGGAGCGGCCCCATCTCCGAGACGGTCGCCCGGACCGGGTGCCCCTGCTCCCCGAAGAGGTCCCAGAACGTGACCGGGTACCACTCCTAGGAGAACGGCGCCAGTCCAAGCTGTGCCACCCGCTCGACCACCTTGGGGTTGTCGCTCCCGGGCCGGGGAATTCCGGAGAGGTCCCCCTTCACGTCCGCCAGGAAGACCGGGACGCCGATCGCGCTGAACCTCTCGGCCAGCACCCGAAGCGTGACGGTCTTCCCGGTGCCCGTGGCGCCGGCGATCAGCCCGTGCCGGTTGGCCATCCCGGGCAGCAGCGCGATCTCCTTCTTCCCCTTGGCGATCGGCAACGGTGCCGGCGGGATCGTCATCTTCCGCTCTCCTTACGTGTTCTCGGGCGGGGAATGTCCGCCG
>Ga0214473_10005501_pt1 | contig 15163 bp, 11 predicted proteins | sample RVTome_7_FD_203509 | JGI IMG/M metagenome (GOLD analysis project Ga0214473, IMG submission 203509) | Soil microbial communities from uranium-contaminated site in the Upper Colorado River Basin, Wyoming, United States - RVT98D197 | ecosystem: Environmental > Terrestrial > Soil > Contaminated >... | reverse complement strand
TGTTCTCTATCTTGAAGTAGCCCGGGCTTTCAACCGCACCGTCCACGAAGAAGACCCCGGCCCGGGGTATATGTATCACATCGCCCGATTCGAGAGGGATGTTCAATTCCGTCCTGCCGTTTGTCAACAGCTCATTAAGGTCGATGAGATATATCTCCTTTTCAGCCCCGTCTCCGACCCTCCTCTGGACATAGCAGATGGTTGAGGCCTGGTCCGTGAGGCCCCCGGCCTCCGATATCAAATCCAGCAGGAATTTTTGACCTGCCGACAGATAGGTATGCGGATGTTGTACTTCCCCTATAACAGTGATCCTCTGGCTCCGGTACTCCTTTATGAAGACACTCACGAGGGGTTCGGCGATATAAGTCCGGAGCCTCTCCGAGATGTCGGCCTCAAGCTCGGCCGCGGTCATGCCGGAAGCCTTGATCCTGCCCGCAAGGGGGACGCGAATATCGCCCCTCGCGCTCACTCTTGCAAGGGTCTTCATCTCCCCCACCTGGAATACCTCTATCTCCAGGAGGTCTTCGGGGCCGATCTTGTAATCCGACAAAGGCAGGTCTTTTTCCCGGACCGCGCCCAAACCGGCGGGGGCCTTCCCCCTTTCCCTGAACTGCACCGTCCGGGCCAGTATATCCTTCTCTTCGGGGGAGGTGGCGCAGGAGACCAGCCCCCCCGAAACGAGGGATAAAAATAGGATGCATGCAACAGACATTCTCATGCCGACCTCCTCCAAATACAACCGATGCTTTTACGATACAACTCATGGTAGGCGTTTATATTTGGGTTGTCAAGAGGTAATTTTCGGGGACGCCAGAAAACCAAAAGGGCCGCACCAAGCGGCCCTTTTTATTCATTATGAGCGGGGTCGAGAGTTATTTTATCTCTACTTCGCGCCCGCCGATCGGGATAAGAGTGCCGTCCGCGAGGACGGCATAGAAATGCAATTTGTGCTTTCCCCGCCCGATGAGGCTTTCCGGGATTGTCATGTTCCAGCCCGAATTCGTCAGTTCCGGGGCGTTGTGCGCCTTTGCCACATCAGACCGCTTGAGCCCCATCTTCGCCTCAACCGGAAGCTGGTCCTTTTTTCCGGCTATGGTTACAATAACCGAGGAAGCAAGCGCCTTCCCCTCTATATCGGCGGTCCAGCCCCTGAATATGATCTGGGGAGGAGTATGATCTACCTTATCAATGCTTCCCCCTTTTTTATTTTTATTCACCTTTAGGGGGTCGAAGACCCCTTTTTTAACCTCGACCTGTTGCTCCGGAGCTTCCGTTTTCGCCTTGCAACCGATTAGACCCAGGCCAAATAAGAATACAAGAATTAATGCTCCCGTCCCGACTCTCACACCAAATTCCCTAATCCTTCTAACCATATCAGCCTCCCTTATTTATAATTTCATCAAAGAGCATTATATATAAAACATCCATAAAGGGACAAGTCATTTATTTGCCCACGAATAAGGAAGAAGCCGGGATAAACTTCCGGTCTGAGATGAGCTTTCTTTCTAAAAACTTGACCTTTTCTAAAGCCCTGTTTTATTTTATTGTGCATTTTTCGCATGTGAGGAAAACATGAGAAACAAAGAAATGGACATCTTAAAGGCCTTGGGGATCATTTTAGTGGTAATGGGACACAAGCACCAGCCACAACTCTTTTTCTATCCGGCCTATTCCTTTCATATGGCCCTTTTTATTTTTGCTTCCGGATACTTTTATAAAGTTTTATATGAAGAGAATCTGCCCGCCTTTTTCAAATCCAAATTGAGCAGATTATTAATTCCATATTTTATTTTTAATGCTTTTTATGCCGTACTCACTTATCTGCTTTATTTGAATTATGGAATAAAACTCGGACAGCTGCCCACGTGGAAAAATTTTTTCCTGGAACCCTTCGTAAGCGGCCATCAATATCATCTTTATCTGGCTGCGTGGTTCGTACCCTATCTCTTTTTGATTCAGGTGACTTTTTTACTCCTGTCCAGAATGATAAAGAAACTGAACAAGAACGATTTTGTCCACCTTTTCTTCTTTCTCCTACTGGCGGTCCTCGGACTCTTTATTGCCGCCAATGAGTTTAATATAAAGAAAGCGCCAATTACTCTCGTTTCGGTCAGGATGGCTTTTGGCTTGTTTTTCTTCTATCTTGGTTACTTTTTCAGAGAGCGCATAGAAAAACTTCCCATTTTTAAATCCGGCTGTCTGGTTATGGTTTTAACTGTACAGGCCATTCTGATTTATTTCTTTGAAGGCATTGATTATTTTCTCGTTTGGGGAGATTTCAAAGGCCATATCTTTCTTCCAATCTTCGCCACAATTAATGGCATTTATATTTACCTCTTTATAGCCAAGGCCCTCTCAAAACTCCTGAAGCCGGATGATTTTATCTACAAGATAGGCGAGAATTCATATCACATAATGTCTCATCATCTTTTTATCTTTTTTATAATTAATTTCATTATTGTGAAGGCAGGCGGGTTCGATATATCCACCCTCGGCAAGATCTGGTTTGCCTATGAAGTGAAAAAATACTGGTTTATCTATGTTATTCCCGGCGTGGTGATTCCGACGATCATAGCAATTGCGGGGAAAAAAGTGAGGGTTTATCTTAAAGAGCGCAAATTAAGTGTAGTCTGAATTTTAGTTTGCTAATTAACGATTCTCATTTGGCCCGGAATGCACTTGCTTCTCGGAAATAAAAAAATAAATTCACCCATTCCGAATTTTTATATATATTTTTAAGCAAGCCAATGCAGCACATCAAAATTAGTATACGTCTGCAACAGATTTATATCGCTTTCGAAATATTTTTTCATCTTTTCCCTAATTTCCAAATTAAACTTCGGTATGTCCTCTCCTCCGGCATATTGATCCTTTGTCGTATTTACTCTATCCAGTTTCGGCGGGACAAATGGAGCAACACCGAGGAAATTAAAGACATCCTTTAAAAAACCTATGGAATCCCGATTTAATTTTTCATAATCCCCGATAAAAAGTTGCTCATCCGGAAAATATTTTTTAAAGATTTTTAATTGTGAACCATACAGGCCCGCTTTGAGATAATGTTGACCCTGCTGTATGCCATTCGTGCCAAATTTTAATTCGTGAAGTACGGCCTCTTCAAATGTCCTCTTCTCAACTTTTCTGCCATGGTACATTTTGTATGCGGAAAAAGCCCTGTCCAAAGGATTTCTCAAAACCGCTATTAATTTGACATCAGGCAGTATTTTCTTAATCCACAAGGCACAATTTGGATTAACCAGATAAGCAGTTGATGCTTCTCCCCTTAATGGCTTGTCTGTCCCGGAAAACAGTTCAATATACTCACTCAGGGTAAAGCAAAAATATGGCTCAAGCAGAGTAGTTTCACCACCTCTACGTACGCCAACGCGAGATGACGTAAAAAACATAGGCTCCTTAACAGGACAGATGAAAATATCAGGATGTTGTCCGCAATAATAAGATAAAGATGATGTACCCGCTTTATTTGCGCCTATGATTAAAAAATTGGGCAAATTCATCCGCTATTTAATATCTCCTCCAACCTCTTCTTATACCTGAGCCCTATTGCCCGGTAGCTGAAGTGCTGCCTCATCTCCTGCATGGCTGTCTGGCCGAGCTTCATGCCGAAATCCCTGTCGTCGAGCAGTCTGATCATGTACTGAACGGCATGGTCGAGGTCCGGCTCCGCCCATACCTGCCCCTCGCTGAAGGGGTATTGTCCTTCCTCCACGGGAATAAGCCTGCAGGGGACAAGACAGGAATTTTTCTCGTTCATGAAATCGAGGTTGCCGGAATAGGCCGTCCCTATTACCGGCTTTCCGAGGCACATGGCCTCCGCCATGCCCCTGCCGAACCCTTCGGAGCGGTGCAGGGATATAAAACAGTCGCAGGCCCGGGTAAGGTTTTTTATCTCGTTGTCCCCGAGCATCTTGTCGATTGCAATTACCTTGCCCCTGTGCTCGAAATCTTCGATGTCTTTCATGAATTTCTTGTAGTCTTCGGGCCTTCTCTGGAACCCGCTCATCTTTATTACAAGCCGGACGTCCGCCCGCGGCCTCTCGGCGCAAACCCTCCCGAATGCCCGGAGGAGCCCAACCGGGTTCTTGCGGTCTATCCATGAGGTGAAATCGAAAAAGAAGAAAAAGACATAGGCGCTCTCCGGGATTTCAAAATACCTCCTCGGCAGGAAGGAAACAAACTCGACCTGCGAGGAAAGGGGCAGGTAATGGACCGGCTTTGAAACGGCCTTCTTCAGGGTCCCTTGGACAAACAGGGACTGGCTCCAGACCTCGTCAAAGCGCTCCAGTTTTTCCGTCCATTCCGGGGGATACATGCTGAGCTCCCAGGCAGGATAGACTATATTGTAGGCGCCGGGCTTCACATGGCCGTCAAGGTGGGAGAAGACGGGGGATACTTCATCCCCGTTGATGAAAAAAATGTTTATTTTTTCGCCCAGGTCCTTGACCAGATGTCCGCCCATCTCGCGCTCCAGGTCACTGTCCATGTCCTTGAAGCCGTATATGTCCCGGACGGGCACGGTATACATGGCGGCCCGGAGGGCCCGGAAGGCGGAACGGATGTCCTCTCCGCGCCCGATGGGGGCAAAGGGATGGCCAAGCAGCACGGAATCCGGTTTCTCGTCCATTTTCATTGCGTTCTCAGTGCCCAGCTTTCAAGCGCGCTCCGGGTGGCCTCCAGGAACCCGTGGCCAAAGCGCTGGTCAGGTTCCAGGTGCGTTCCTTCCGCCCATTCGTTCCAGGCGTTAATGAATATCATCCTCTCATCTCCGAAGTTCTGCTCGCGCGTCTGCCTGATCAGATGCTCAAGCCAGACCTGATAAGCCCGCGGCGTGCAGCAGGTGAAAACGTTCGATTCGTTCTGCCTTCTTGCCGTATTGTCCCAGGACAGCATCAAGCCCCTAAAACGCACATAGTCCGGGACATCGAATTCCAGGTATTTCTGCACGAGATACCGGTAGTCGAGAACCCGTCCCTTGAAATCGGGATTGAGCAGCTCGCCGGGAAGTGGGACCGTGCCGTCGAACCCGTGGGGTGGAAATTCCACGGACGCATCGAACCCGTATTCCGAAGGATCTTGTTTCATGCGGACGTGCTCGAAGGACTCCACCATGGCAAGGTAAACGTCGCCGATACCCTCCTCGCGGCATATGCGGCGCCAGGTCTCGGTGGTTCTCCTTATATCCGGGAAGAGGTTTACCCGGTACACGAGGAAAAGGGGCTTCCCGTTTATGCGTATATAATTCGGGTGCCGCATGTAGCGCATTATATCGAATATCACCTGCCTGTCGTCATCTTCAGAATAAGTCTGTTTCATCAGGATATCCTGCTCGCGCCCGTCCCACCTGCGCGTCCAGTTTTCATTGGCCCAGCAGAGGCAGAACGGGATGTCAGGCTTGCCGGTCCGCAGCATCCGCTCAATGGGCATTTCCAGAAGCCGCCTGCCCGTGAACCAGTAATAATAGAAGCAGAAACCGTGAATCCCGTAACGCTTGGCAAGCTCGGCCTGGTCTTCCATCGTCTCGACCGCGCGGAGGTCATAAAACCCGAAGTCGGCCGGCAGGTGCGGCTGGTAATGACCGGTGAAATTGGGCCTTGCTTTGGCCACATTCCTCCATTCGCTGAACCCTTTGCCCCACCACAGGTCGTTTTCGGGTATGGGATGGAACTGGGGCAGATAGAAGGCGATGAGCCGCACACGGTTCAGTTCATCGATTTGCGCCTGCCATCTCTCCGAAATCTTCTGCTGGTTGGCTGTAATGCACTGCATTTTATAACTGCCCATCTGGTCCGACGTCGCGCTCAGGTGATGGATTATCACCGATTTCGGCGTATAGATAATGCGCAGGCCCCGGTCCCTTAACCGGAAACAGAGGTCCACGTCCTCGCAATAGGCGGGGGCCAAACTCTCATCGAAGCCCCCGAGCTCGCGAAGTTTTTCCGTCTCCAGGAGCAGGCATACGCCCGAGATGTATTCCACTTCTTTTTCATAGTTGTATCTCGGCAAATCCGGGTCATCGGGCACGCCAATTAAATGACATGAACAGTCGCGATCGATCCGGACGCCTGCCTCCTGAAGCCTGCCGTTGGGATAGACCACTTTGGGCCCTACGGCTCCGACTTCCGAATGCCTGTAAAAAGTTCCGACCAGTTCCTTCAGCCAGCCCTCTGTGACCTGCACGTCATTGTTCAGAAAGAGCGTAAATTTTCCGCGTGCTCTCTTTGCCCCTTCATTGCATGTGCGGACAAAACCCAAATTTTTGGGATTTTTAATGTAAACCAGCCCTTTAATCGCGGGTAAAACATCTCCGGTCGAATCCGTTGAACCGTCATCAACAATAATGACCTCGTAATCCAAACCCTTTGTGCAGTTGAAAATGGTTATCAGGCATTCAAGGGTATATTTCAGATTATTAAAAACCGGTATAACGATCGAAACAAGCGGAGCTTCCGTACATAGAAAATCCAGGATTTTCGCCTGTTCGGCAATTTCATCCTCTTTTAGCGAGATAATTTCCCTGGGGGGTATTTTGAGGCCCCTTATTCGTGTTTCTTCATTCTTATTTATTTTTTCCGAAAGTTCCCGATAATTCTGCCAATCGACGACTGGGTCATAAGGTGCAATCTCGCTCGGGGCGCTTGCTTCGGAAATGATAACCGCCCTTCGAGCATTTACCTGAGGAGCTTCCTGGCTTGCGATGGGAGTTTCCCGAGATATTAAACTGACCTGTTCTTTCTGTGAACTGTTTTGAGGCAATTCGGGAGAGACTGAAAGGGCTTCCTCGAGTTTTAGATTGACCCCGGCCGAATTATTCTCCTCGTGGATGGTTTCCTCTGGAACAGTCGGGCTGTTTTCAATTTTTTTCATCCTGTTGAGCGGATTGTTGTCGGGCAAAAACTTTCTCAGGTAATCATATACTGTCCTTAGTGGTGTGGTGACCTTCCAGCTCAAACTCCCCAGAAGCCCTGCAATAACTCTGTCTTTTTCTTCAAGTTGGGCCCTTAAAGAGGAAATTTCTTTTTTGAACGATTCTTCTTTCGCCTGCAGGGTTTTCAAGACAAACCTGCTCCTTTGTTCATTTTCTTTGACCGGACACTATGCCGCGAAGGGCTGGATGTTTTTAAAAACCCGGAAAACGCGGTATACAGATTCATCCCCCTACAGAATTGATGGCACTAAAATATAACATAAAAGGGTCTCGCCCGTAAAGTGAGTACCAAATGAGGTTCCCGTCAGAAAAGTCGGGCGAGAAACCATGGATTTAAAAGGGCTTTCTTGTTATAGGAAAGAGGGGCGGCAGACCCCCACTCAATGACCTTTCCCCCTGCATGCTCCAGGATTGCCTGTCCCGCCGCCGTATCCCATTCCATCGTAGGCCCGAGGCGAGGGTACTCATCCGCGCTCCCTTCGGCCACCATGCAGAATTTTAAAGAACTCCCGATGGAAATTACATTCAAGCCCCCGTGCTTTTTTCCCAGGGATTGAAAATATTCTTCGGTCTCGGGGTTCGTATGGGAACGGCTTCCCACCATTGTAAAAGGCCTTGGACCGGAAGAGATGGGCAGTTTCGACGAGCGGCTGATCAAGTCGTCCAGACCTTTGTTCGCCGGCTTTTTTGAGCCCCCCGAAAGCTTGTAGGCGCCCAATTCCTCCACGGAGAAATAAAGCAGGTCGCAGGCCGGCGCATAGATAATCCCCAGAATGGGCCTTCCTCTCCGGATGAGGGCGATATTAACCGTAAACTCGCCGTTTCTCTTTATGAACTCCTTGGTGCCGTCCAAAGGGTCCACGAGCCAGAAGAATTCCCATTTTCCCCTTTCTTCATACGGGATATCCCGGCCCTCCTCGCTCAACACGGGATAGACGGGCGAGATTCCCTCCAGCCGCTTTTTTATAAGCTCATGCGAACGCCTGTCCGCCTCCGTAAGGGGGGACCTGTCTTTTTTATCCTCGACTGAAAAATCCGAAGCATATATTTGCAGGATGGCTTTTCCAGCATCGAGAGCAGCCAAAATCGCAGGATAAAAAGGCAATTCCATCTTATGGGGAGGCATGAAACCTTTTCGCCCGGGCAGGGCTCTTAACGATCTCCCTCTCGATGAGAAACCCGACTATTTTTTCCACGCATTCTTCAAGAGGTGTGGAACCGGTATCGAACATGAGGTCCGGGTTGTCGGGCTCTTCGTATGGAGACGATATGCCTGTGAACTCTTTTATCTCGCCGGCGCGGGCGCGGCGGTACAACCCTTTAACATCTCTTTTCTCGCATACCTCAAGAGAACATTTGCAATATATCTCTAAAAAATCTCCGCCCAGAAAATTGCGCATCCTCTCCCTGTCGGACCGAAAGGGAGAGATGAAAGCAGCCATGGCGATTACGCCCGCTTCAAGAAAAAGTTTTACCATTTCGCTTATACGCCTAATGTTCTCGACTCGGTCTTCGTGAGAAAAACCCAGGTCTCCGCACAGACCATGCCTGACGTTATCGCCGTCAAAAACATAGGTCAGACAGCCCATCCGGTGCAATTTTTCCTCGACAGTATGTGCCAGGGTTGATTTTCCGGACCCGGAGAGGCCCGTAAACCAGAGGACGGCCCCTTTATGTCCGTTCAGGCTCTCCCTGCGTGCGCGTGTTACTGTTGCATTATGCCTTGCAATATTTTTGTTTTTCATTTTTGCAGAAAATCCTTAATTGTTCTCAACGGCTTCGTTATTTTCCAGCTCATGCTTCCAAGGAGGCCATTTATTATCTTTTCCCTTTCCATTATCATGCTATCCCTTTCTCTGATAGAGTCCTCGAGCGCGGCGATTCCTCTTTCTTTCTCCCTGAGTTCCCCGTCAATTTCCGTCTTTTTCTCCAACAGGGTGAAAAGCTCCTGCCTCAGATTCGCAATGTCTTTTTCCCTCTCCTTGAGAAAACCTTCCACGGCGGCCATATGCGCCTTCTTCTCCCTGAGTTCCCCGGCGATTCCCGTCTTTTCCTCTACAATGAGGGAAAGCTCTTTTTCCTTAGAGACCACCTCCACGCATTTGGCTTTGAACCGATTGTCTAATCCTATCATCTCCTCGCATTTTTTCTGGAAAGCCTGTTCCTTTTCCTCCAGCCTTTTCATCAGATTATTAAGTTCTGAACCAAGCCTGATCCCTGATTCCTTCAGAGATTCGATTTCACTATCCTTCTCTCTTGCCGATCCCTCAAGGGCGGCTATGCGCTCTTCCTTATCCTTGAGTTCCCCGGCAATGCCGGTCTTTTCCTCGATAAGAGATGAAAGTTCTTTTTCCCTGGAGACCACCTCCACGCATTTGGCCTTGAACCGGTTGTCTGTTTCTATCAGCTCCTCGCATTTTTCCCCGAAAGCCTGCTCCTTTTTTTCCAGTTCCTTCTTAAGAGAGAGGTTTGCGTCTTCCCCTTCCTTTACTTTGTTCTTCAGTTGAGCCAGTTGGGAATCAATTTCCCGAAGCCTGGCCGTTGTCCTGCCGATTGCTTCCTCTTTTTCCTTGATTTTTGCTTCCTTTTGCCTGATCTCCATCTCTACTGAGCGTCTGAGATAGACCCTCTGCATGTTCTCAATCAGCTCATCGAGGAGCATCTCGTTCCTCGCCGAAGTCCTATCTTCTGCCTTTTCCTTCGCACGAAAACGAATCTCCTCATTCGAGGCCACTATCACCTTTCTATAGGAGGGCGGCTTATTGTCATAGGGATAGAATTTTTCATTGTAAAACCTGCTTATGGAAGTCAAATACGGTCTCAGGAGATTATCGTTGAGGAAATTGTAATGGACGGTTATCATCTTGAGCCATCTATTCAGGTATCCGTTCGAGAAAACTGCAACATGCGGATAAATACTGCCCAACTCCGCCACGGTCTCATCGAGTCCGGGCAGCCCGTTTTCTATGTGCTCCTTAAGCCATTTTTCGTCGTCTCCGTAAATTCCCTTGTAGAAATTATTGGCGAGGATCTCACAAAGAGGAACGTCCTGCGTTTCGAAGGGGGCCGCGAGTATTATAGCCCTCCTGCTTACGCGCCTCATCTCCGAAAGGAACCTGCCCCTGTCCTCGGGCCTTATGTGTTCGAAGACGTCCACGCTCATTGTGATGTCGAAAGAGGCATCCTCGAACGGCAGGCTCAGGGCATCGGCCCTCATGTAATGGGGTTTTTCATCCTCTACCATGTCCACAACCAGGACATCGTCCCCGGGCAGGAAATCGAGTATCTGCCCCGGATATCCGCCAACATCGAGGACTTTAAGCGGCGTCCCATCCCGCAGAGACTCAATTACCTCCTGGACCATTTTGTACCTCTGGTACTGGTCGAAAGGTAGATTTAAAATTGCCTGGGTCTCTTTCATAAGGATCCGCCATTGTCTATATAACCAAGTGCCGCAAGGCGCTTTTTGATTTCCTGGTCTTCCGAAGCAGGGCTTTCTCGCCTGATATCCCGGCAAGCCGCCTGGGCTTTCTCTATAAAAGAACGCAAACCATTTCTTTCATTCTCAAGGAAGGCACAGGAATCCCCGTTTAAGTTCAGCGCGATAGCCTGCGCGGGTAGAAGGCGATGCCTTTCATCCATATCGATGCCGAAGATATTTCCGTATTCCCGCTCGAACCAGCCCTTTCCGTACAAAATCTGGGTTTCCCCATCAATCATTGAAAGCTGTTTAACCATGAGAGAGAAAATCTTTCTTGAAAAGGGTGCTTCTTTGAATATCTCCATTCCGCTAAAACCGTACTCTCCATGCAACCCGTAATAGTCCAGCACGGAGGGTGCCAGATCGATCAGGCTTACCGGCCCGGTAAAAAGATTGCCTTTCTCCTGAAAAGGTTTTTTTATTATCAGAGGGACCCTTATCTGATCAAGAGTCACCGTGAGTCCGTGGAAGAAATATATTCCATTCTCCCCGAAAGCCTCCCCGTGGTCCGAATGGATTATGATCATCGTATCGTCGTATATTCGATGCGCTTTCAGGGCCTTTAAAATCCTGTCCACCTGCGAGTCCACATACCTGATTCCGCCGTCGTACCGGGCGATGTAATAATCCACATTTCTCTCATATTCGTCAGGTCCGGATTTATTCAATAGCTGGTAATCAAAAATGCCGGGGTTATAATCTTCGGGACATTTGCCATACTGGTTAGGGGTCGGTATGCTCTCCAAGAGAACCGGATTTTCATGCCAGAAGGCATCGTTCATAAATAGCCGATCAAAAGGAGGGGGCGGCATATAAGGCCCATGGATATCCATATAGTGGACCCAGAGGAAAAAATCTCTTTCATAATGATTCTCGAGCCACGAAAGCGCCCTATCGGTAGTCTCCTCCCCCCGCCTGAAGAGTATATTGGGCCGGTTCGCCTCGCTCAGGTTTACCTCGTCATCATACAAATCGAACCCCTGATCGAAGCGGGTGAGTTTCTTGTTAAGGACAATAGTGCTCACGAAGGCAGCGGTTGAAAAGCCTTTTTCCTTCAATATCTCCTGGAGAAAAGGCTCTTTCCTTTCGGGAAGCGAGCTTCCGCCGTTATGAAAGCCCATATAATTGAAACCGGGATACCTGGAGGTTAAGAGCGAAGCAAATGACGGGCCGGTATAAGAAGCTGCCGAAAACGCCCATTCGAAACGGCAACTCTCTCCCACAAGCCCATCGATTACCGGGCTCGTATTTCTTTGATAACCGTAACAGCCCAGGTGGTCCGCCCGTAGTGTATCGAGAGAGATAAGGAGTATCTTTCTCAATTCAGTCCTGGACCTTAATGCTGATATTCACGTCCATATCCACGATACCGACCCATTGTCTTTTCCCGAGAACCCTGAAAACGGAAATATCGCAACGCCTGTCCAGAGCATTTATTGATGAAGGAGTCACCTCGGCCACTCCTACAGTCAGGGCATATGCATCCTGGTGCAATCGCGCAAGAAATTTGAACTCTGCGGTTAGCCTGCTTCCTTTTCCTGCTGGCCCAACCGGAATCCCCTCATAAAGAGTATTCGTCCCAAAAACCTCGACCCCTTTCAATGTTTTCACCATCATTCCCAATACGGGCTCTTGCACATCTTTTTTAAAATGCACAACATATTTTATCGTATATTCTTTGCCGAGGGCCAAAACCGAGGTTTTCTCCCCCTTTTCGTCCAGTATCTGGTAATCCAGTATCTCGGCTTCGCCGGAGCCGTAGCGGAACTCGGAGGTGCTCTGGGCCTTTAGGCCGGAAACGGACTGGAGCCGCTCGTCCTTTTGCGGCTCTTTTTTTTGTCCCCCGCTCAGCCTTTTTGCGTACGCCTCCTCCCTTTCCGCCAGCATCTTGGAATATAAATTGACCACGCGCTTGGAATCTCCGATTTCGACCATTTTGCCTTTGTCGAGCAGAAGCGCCCTCGTGCATACAGTTGTAATTATTCCGGGTGCCTGGGAAACCAAAATTATTGTTCTCCCCGCCTGCTGAAATTCCTCGATTCTTCTATAACATCTCCTCTGGAACATGACATCCCCCACGGCAAGGGCCTCGTCCACTATGAGGATCTCAGGGTCCACGTTGATCGCGGTGGCGAACGCAAGTCTCACGTACATGCCGCTGGAATAGGTCTTTACGGGCTGATCGATGAAATGCCCTATGTCCGCAAAATCGGCTATTTTCTCGAAACGTGCCTCCATCTCCTTCCGGGAGATCCCCATGATGGCCCCTTGCATGAAAACATTCTCTCTGCCGGTAAACTCCTTGTTGAAACCGGCCCCAAGCTCGAGGAGTGCCGAAATCCTGCCCTTTACCTCAACATGCCCCGAACTGGGCCTGAGTACGCCGGCTATTATCTGCAAGAGGGTGCTCTTGCCGGAACCGTTCTGCCCTATTATGCCGAATGTGATCCCCTTGGGGATCTCAATATTTACATCTCTCAGCGCCCAGAAGTCGCGATGGTAATTTTTCTTGAAAGGGTTCAGAAGCTCCTTGAGCCTGTCCGAGGGCGTATCGTAGATCTTATATACCTTGCTGAGGTTTCTGACGACAATGGCCGGGGCGGGGCCTACAGGGTCCTTATCGAGGACCGCCCCGGTGTTTTCCCCCAGCATATCATCCTGCCCGGCCTTCATCAGAGCACCTCTGCGAATCCGGGCTTAAGCTTCCTGAAGAACACCCCGCCCAGCCCGAATATGAAAAAAGAGGTAATCAGTAAATAGGCAAGACTTCCCGGCGGCAGTATTCTTCCCGTCAGGAGCGCGTACCTGTACCCGATAACGGCATGGAACATGGGGTTCAAGGATAGAACCGTAAGTATCGGCTCCGGCACACTGCTTGGCGAATAGAAGATCGGAGTGAAAAAAAATCCTGCCATCAGGACCAGAGGCATGACCTGCTGGACATCCCTCAAGTATACATTCAGGCCTGCAACTATCCAGCCTACACCGATTGCAAATATCAGTGTGGGAAGCATGTAGACGAAGATGAATGGGATATAAAAGCTTACGCCATGAAAAATTGCAATTATAAGAATCAGAATCAGCATCCCAATCAGATGACTTAGAAGATTGCTCATGACCTTTATTACAGGCAGTATTTCCGACGGAAAACCAACGGCCTTCTTTACAAGATTTGCGTTGCTTACAATGGAGCCTGTTGAAGCCGTCACCGACTGAGCGAAGAACTGCCAGGGCAGAATGCCGCAAACGAGGTACAAAATGTAGCTGTTGGTTCCGAACTCGGGGTCCGGCTGGGATTTAAAGAAAAGGCCGAACACTACGCCGTAGATCAAGACCTGCGTGAGAGGGTCGATGACGGACCAGGAGAAACCGAAGAAACTCCCTATAAAGCGGGCTCTCAAGTCTCTTTTAATCATTGTCCATAAAATAGAGCGGTCCTGATAGAGCTTGTTTATAAAATAGAAAAATGTTAAAAGATTTTCTTTCATTACGGTCAAATTAGGCAAAAAAGACTCATGTTGAACGATAACAGATTGATTTTCGGCAAGTCAATGTTTTATAGGGAAATCAGAACCAAAAAGGGGCAGCTTTAAGCTGCCCCTTTGGAATCAATTAAACAGATTTTAATACAGTACGCGCCATGCATACGCGCCGGCCGCATCCTTCGCGCAAACCTCGGCGCTATCCGCCACACCGGTGCCGCCCTGGGTAAACCAGAAGGTCCCCCGGATAGTGCTGTCGCAAGCGGGTTTGCTCGAAGCCGTATTCAGGCGAACGCCTCCGTTCACTTCGAGCTTCTGGGTGGGTATACTCGTGCCAATTCCGACTTTTCCCTCCCCTGTTATCCTCACCTTTTCTGTTCTGTTCAGGGTTCCGTTCTGGGTCGTCTCGAAATTAATATATGTCCCTTGTGCGCTTGTAGTCCAGTTCTCGCCCGCCATGAATTTCAGAAGTGCCCTATTAGCCACGACTATATTGTTGCCATCATGACCGCTACCGCCGAAAAGAAGCAGTATATGGTTTGCTTTTGTAGCTGTCGGTGACGCAATAGAGCCCCCGAAGGCCTTACCCTGCACGCCCGCGGCAACATCCCCTATGCTATTTCCAGCAGACCTGATCTCGAACCTCTCCTTATTGGCATTTCCCTGGAGGATTGCGATACCCACGCCTGAGGGAACAGAACCGGCAATGCTGGAATCAATTGTCATGGGCACAATCGGTGTCGCAGTCCCGATACCTAATCTGTGATTAACACCGTCAATCACGATATTAGGATCACCGGCTGCAATGCCATTGTCATTATATATTACCTGCATATTCTCGCCACCGATTGGGCCGGCAGGCCCGGTCGGGCCAACAGGACCCATAGGTCCCACTTCACCCTGTGAACCTTGCGGCCCGGCAGGACCCTGTGCACCATCCGCTCCGGCAGGACCCTGAGGTCCGGTGGGACCGATCGGACCCTGTGCGCCGTCCGCGCCAGCAGGACCGGCAGGGCCTACATCTCCCTTAAGACCTTGCGGTCCAGTCGGACCCGCGGGACCGGTATCCCCTATATCGCCTTTAGGACCCTGAGGCCCGATGGGGCCGATGGGCCCAGTATCGCCTGTATCACCTTTAGGACCGACAGGGCCTAAATCACCCTGAAGTCCGGTAGGACCGATCGGACCCTGTGCGCCGTCCGCGCCAGCAGGACCGGCAGGGCCTACATCTCCCTTAAGACCTTGCGGTCCAGT
>Ga0214473_10005499_pt1 | contig 15167 bp, 14 predicted proteins | sample RVTome_7_FD_203509 | JGI IMG/M metagenome (GOLD analysis project Ga0214473, IMG submission 203509) | Soil microbial communities from uranium-contaminated site in the Upper Colorado River Basin, Wyoming, United States - RVT98D197 | ecosystem: Environmental > Terrestrial > Soil > Contaminated >... | reverse complement strand
CCGCAATCAGCTCTACGTGGAGTTCCGCACCGGTGACGTGCTCGACCTACCGTTCCCAAGCGGCGGATCCGCGGGCGCGGATCCGGCCGGCGGGGCTCGCGACAGCGCGGCCATCGGCGCCGGCGGCGGCTTTGACGCCTGCACCGTGGGTTTCGGCATCCGCAACGTGCCCGACATCGTGCAGGCTTTCAGGGAGATGCGACGGGTGTGCCGCCCAGGGGGCAGGGTGGTCTGTCTGGAGATCACCCAGGCTCATATCCCGGTGTTCAAGCAGTTCTATGGACTATGGTTCGGGCGCGCCGTGCCCCGGCTTGGCAAGCTCGCCGCCGGAGATGAATCGGCCTACAGCTACCTCCCCGCCTCCGTGCGCCGCTTCCCCGGTCCCGACGAGCTCCGCGGCCTGATGGAGGAAGCCGGCCTGCGGAACGTGCGCTACGAGATCTTGGCCGGAGGGATCATCGCGTTGCACCACGCCCTGGTGTAGCCGGCGGGCGCCGGGTCGCGCGCGGATGTGGGAGCGTCCGCCGGCGGGGTTTCCACCAATCCGCAGCGGGCCGGATTGGTGGAGCGGGGCGACTGCGCGGTTGTGCTAGACTCCGGGCCATGCCCGCCAGTACGTGTCTCGATCCGCTTGCCGCCGTCGAAGAGAAGGCAGCTCTGGGGGAGCGTCTTTCGGCCGACGACGGAGCCATCCTGTTCGGATCGTCCGACCTTGTCCGGATCGGACGGTTGGCCGACCAGGCGCGGCGCCGGAGGGTGGGTGACGACGTCTACTTCGTGGTCAACCGCCACATCAACTACACCAACGTGTGTCGCAACCGTTGCCGCTTTTGCGCCTTCTCAAGGGATGAAGGCGAATCGGGCGCCTACACGCTGACCGTCGAGGAGGTCCTTGCCAAAGCCCGGGAGGGTGTGGAGCAAGGCGCCACGGAGATCCACATCGTCGGCGGAGAGCACCCGTCGCTTGCCTATGAGTCCATCCGGGCGATGATCTCCGGCATCCGGGGCTTCGCGCCCGCGGCGCACATCAAAGCCTTCACCGCCTCGGAGGTTGTACATTTTGCCGAGGCTGAACGGGTGCCGGTCGAGCACGTGCTGGGCGATCTCAAGGCGGCCGGTCTCGATAGCCTGCCCGGCGGGGGCGCGGAGATCCTCGCGGCTCGGGTGCGCGAGCAGGTGTGTCCGGCGAAGATATCGGGGGAGCGATGGCTGGAGGTGCACCAGCTCGCGCACCGTCTGGGGCTCAAGACCAACGCCACCATGCTGTACGGCCATGTGGAGACCTACGAAGACCGAGTGGATCACCTGCTCCGGCTCCGCCAGGCTCAAGACGCCACCGGCGGTTTCCAAGCTTTCATCCCCCTGGCCTTTCAACCGAACAACAGCAGTCTGTCGCACCTGTTCCCCACCACCGGCGCCGACGACCTCAAGACGCTGGCGGTCGCCCGTCTTCTGCTTGACAACTTTGCTCACATCAAGACCTACTGGGTCATGACCGGCCTGAAGCTGGCCCAAGTGGCCCTCTTCTTCGGCGCGAACGACATGGACGGTACCGTGGTCGAGGAGATTATCTCTCTCATGTCCGGGGCCGGCTTTGGCCAAGTGGTGCCCAAGTCGGAACTCATCAGAGTGATCCGCGATACGGGGCGGACGCCGGTAGAGCGCGACGGGCTCTACCGGGTGGTGCGGCGCTACGGGGCGGACGGATGACGGTCCGTGTGGGCCACATCCGCTTTCTCAATTGTTATCCGCTCTACTACGGGCTGGAGCAACGGGGGGTGCTCGATGAGGACCGGCGGATCGACCAGCCGGGGCGGCCCGGCATCGAGCTGATTCCCGGGGTACCCACCGATCTCAATCGTATGCTTGTCGCCGGACATATCGATCTGGGTCTGGTCAGTTCCATCGCCTATGCCCGCGATCACAGACGACTGCTGCTGTCGCGCTACCTCAGCATCTCGTCGCTCGGAGCCGTGGACAGCATACAGCTCGTCACTCGCAAGCCTCTCGACGAAGTTGCGAGCGTGGCTCTCACCCGGCAGAGCGCCACATCCATCAGCTTACTCAAGACCATCCTCAAGCTGCGCTTCGGCCGCGACGTGGGCTACGGGCCGCTTGAGGGTTCCATTTCGGAGGCATTGGCTCGGTATGATTCGGCTCTGGTCATCGGTGACCAGGGTCTGGAGGCTCTGTATTTTCCTGAAGCGGATACCACCTGCCACGATCTGGGTGCGCTCTGGCAGGAGTGGACCGGCCTCCCCATGGTCTACGCGGTGTGGGCGGCTCGTGAGGACTTCGCCCGCGCGAACGGGGCGGAGCTGCTGGCCGTGGAGAGAGAGCTGGTGAAGTGCATGGACTACGGGCGGGAGCACTTGCCCGAGGTGGTTGCCGCCGCGGCGGGCCGGTTCCGGTTCGATCAAGCCGGCCTCACTCGCTACTTCTCGGTCCTGCGCTATGATTTTCCCCAGGAATACCGCGACGGTCTGCAGCGTTTTTGCGAGCTGGCCCTTGAGGCGGGGGAATTGGCCGAGATGCCGGAGTTTCGCTTCATCGACGAGGTGGCGGCCTCGTGACCCGGCTCACCGACGGCGAAGCCCTTGACCTCCTGCGCTCGCGAGACCTGCTCGAAGTGGGGGCGCGAGCGCACGCAGTGCGCGAGCGCCTCGTCCCCGGCCCGCTGGCCACCTTCATAGTCGACCGGAACGTCAACTACACCAACGTGTGCGTCTCCGGTTGCCGTTTCTGCGCCTTCCACTGCGCGCCGGGCGCGCCCGAAGCTTTCGTCCTCTCCCGGGACGTCATCCACGCCAAGATCCAAGAGACCCTTGACCTGGGCGGCACGGCGGTCATGATGCAGGGCGGCCTACACCCCGATCTGGATATCACCTACTTCGAGGACCTGTTCCGCTCCATCAAGGACCGCTTCGCCATAACCATCCACTCGCTCTCCGCCCCGGAGATTGTCCACCTTGCCAAGGTGAGCGACCTACCGGTGGCCGAGGTGCTGAGGCGGCTGAAGGATGCGGGCTTGGACTCCCTCCCCGGCGGTGGGGCCGAGATCTTGGTAGACCGGGTGCGCGAGCAGGTGGCCCCCGGGAAAGCGAACACCAAGGCCTGGCTGGGGGTGATGCGGGAAGCCCATCAGCAGGGCATCCCGGGTACGGCCACGATGATGTTTGGGAGCGTCGAGACCCTCCGCGACCGGGTGAAACACATGCGCGCCATCCGCGACCTGCAGGACGAGACCGGTGGGTTCCGAGCATTCATCCCCTGGAGCTTCCAGCCTGGGCACACGCCCTTGGAGGACACTACCGAGCAGGCGACTGGGGTCGACTATCTCATGACGCTTGCCGTGTCCCGACTGTACCTTGATAACATCCCTCACATCCAGGCGTCGTGGGTCACCCAGGGACTGAAGATGGGGCAGGTGGCCCTGCGCTTCGGCGCCGATGATCTTGGTAGTACCATGATCGAGGAGAACGTGGTGGCGGCGACAGGCGTGCTGGCGACGGCCAACCGCGACGACTTGGTGCGTGCCATCCAAGGGGCCGGGTTCACGCCGGCCCAGCGGCGCACCGACTACAGCCTGGTGCGCACCTTTGATCTGACCTAATAGTAGTAGCCGGGCGCCTTCAAGTACCCGGCATAGCTGCTCGCATCATGGGAGAAGAAGAGCTCGGCGCCGGTCTCTTCAGCGATCTGTTTCAACCGTCGCATGGACCTGATGCTGGCCACCGGATCGAAATGGAACCCGGATATACAGAGGGTGTCAAGGCTTGCCGGGCCGTACGCGGCGTCCGCGGTGAACAACATCGGGCGGCGATGGCCCAGCTCCACCAGAAGGCTGTAGTGGCCGGCGGAATGACCGGGGGTCTCGATGATTCTCACCCCTTTGAAGATCTCTTGGTCGCCGCTGATCTGCTCGATCCTGGGGGCATAGACGGAAGCCAGGGCGGAGTCCGTCTCAGCGACCGCCTGCCGGCGCGCCAGCTCGGGGGCGAAGCTTACGTCAGAGTAGCCAAGCACTTCGAAAGGCTCCGGGCTGTCCGCCGCGCGAAACTCGGCCTCGTGGCAATAGACGGCGGCGTTGGAGAGGTGCTTGTTTCCCCCGCAGTGATCGAAATGAAAGTGAGAGTTGACCAGGTGGGTGATGTGTCCCGGGGCCACTCCCACTTTGGCGAGCTGGCCGGGGATCGTTTGCTCGGCGGATTGGCCGGGTCTTTCGAAGGGCAGTACCGTCTCGACGTGCGCAAGATCAAAGCCGGTGTCGAAGACTAGATTGCCCTCGTCATGGACGACGAGAACACTGTAACAGGGGATGCGAACGGCACCCGCCGGCCCCTTGTTCCAGAAGATGTGGAAACCGTCGAGTTCCAGACTGCCCCCATCCAGCAAGTAGACCCGTGTCTCGCGCACCGCTTCGTTCCTCCTCTTCTCGAAAGGCTCGGTCCTGATGACTCGGTGGATCGAGGGATTGCAATAGTACAACGCCACACTCAAGCTTGACTATGAACTATCTATTTGTTATATGGATAATACATCTGAAGGTGAACGGAGCTACGGTTACGCGCCTGTTTGGGCAGCTGAAGCTGCTGGAACGAGGGCCTGCTCCGTCGGATGTCTGCCCCTATCATTCGACTACCACACAACGATGCGTTCGCAGTGTCTTTCGCGTTCGCCACGATTCGAGGATCGGCCAAACGGGAGTAGTGAGTGGCCTTTGACGCGCACATGCACGTGGGCGATTTCGGGACTTTCGGAGTATCCCTGAATCGCGATGGTCTTGCCGAACTCATGCACGCCAACGATGTCGCCGTGGGGATCGTCTTCAGCCCGGACAATGAGGCTGTGGTCGAAGTGGTCGAGTCCATTCCCGGCGCGTACGGCCTTTACTGGGCCGATCCCACGAGGCCGGGGCATGTGGAGGACGCGGGTCGATTCGTTGATCACGCCAAGTTCCTCGGAGTCAAGCTCCATCCGCTCATGGATGGCTACTATCCGAACGATCCCGTGGTCTATCCCCTTATGGAGATGCTCCAGGAGCGGAGCCTTCCCGTCTTGGTGCACACCGGCCATCCTATCTTCACTCTTCCGTGGAGTGTCGAGGAGTTGGCCGTTGCTTTCCCGGGAGTCAAGGTGATCATGGGGCACATGGGCCATGGTAACGGCATGTACATCAATGCGGCCATCAACGCGGCGGTCAGGACTCCCAACGTGTATCTGGAGACCTCGGGGATGCCCATGCACACGAAGATACGCGAAGCGGTGGAACGGGCCGGCGCCCGCAAGGTTCTCTACGGCTCTGACGTGCCTTTCCATCATCCACAGGTGGAGATGCTCAAGGTGCGGTTGAGCGGTTTGCCGGCGGATCTGGTCGAGCGGGTGCTGGACGGCAACGCTCGCGCTCTTTTCTTCGGAAGCGAGCAAGCGCAAGCGCCTTTGCGGTGAGAAGCCTTAGAGGGAGGTGAGCCGGCACGAAGTAGGCAGTGGTTGGGAGTTGACGAGTCCGTTGAGTGGCACACGAAATAGGGAGGGATCGTAATGAGTTCACGTTGGACGCGGGCGTTGGTGCTTATCATGGTCGTCGCGCTGCTAGCGACGGCCGCCGTCGTCGTGGCGGCCTGCGGCGGGGCTGAGGAAACGACCACGACAGTAGCGCCGGTCACCAGCACCACCGGAGCGGCGGTCGCGGCAGTCAAGAAGATCGGGGTCATCGTCCCCGAGAAGGCTAATGACTACGGATGGAACCAGCAGCATGCCGAGGCCGCTAAGAGGATGGCGGACAAGATCGGCGCCGGGTACGTCCTCTCCGACGGGGCCGGATACGGCGATCCGGGCCCCGTCATGCGACAGCTGGTCCAGGACGGCGCCGACTGGATCATGGCCGGTGCAAGCGGTTACAACACGGTAGCTGCGCAGATCGCCCAGGAGACCAAGGTCCGCATCAACATCATCGGATCCTTCGAAGCGGGCAACATTCCGGACATCGCCCAGGACTTCGAGACCATGGCGCAAGAAGGCGCCTACCTCGCCGGTGTGCTGGCGGCAAAGACGACCAAGACGGGAACCGTCGGCATCATTATCTCGGCCGACGACGAGAACTGGAACAAGATGGCCGGTGGCTTCATCACGGCGGCTAAGGCCACCAAGGCCGATATCAAGATCAAGCTCGCGCAAGTGGGCGAAGCTGCCTACGCCGACGCGCCGGCCGCCAAGCGGACCACCGAGACCGTCATCGCCGAGGGGGCCGACGTCATATTCGGCATGGGCGACGGCTCCAGCTTCGGCATGATCCAGGCGTGTGAGACGGCGACTCCGCCTAGCGGTGCCGACAAAGTGTGGTTCATCGACGTGATCGGGGACAAGACCTCCCTCGATACGAAAGGCATCTACCTCACTTCCGTGGTGTGGGACTACCTGCCTGCCTGGGAGGCCGCGTACGCCGCCATACAGGCCGGCACGTTCGGCAAGGAGATCATCTACATCGGTCTCAAGAACAACGGCATCGGCATCCTGAAGACCAAGTACATCTCGGACGAGGTGTGGACGGCGATCGAGACCGCCAAAAAGGGGATTATCGACGGATCGGTCCAGGTTCCCATCATCGACAAGAAGGCCGATCTGGAGAACATGATCAAGTAGCATCCCACGACGCACAGCAAGGTGACCATGACAACCAACAACACAGTCAACTCTTCCCCCGCCGTGGGCGAGAGCGTGGACGCAACGGCGGGGGCTTCGGCCCCCGCCGTTGAGGTCCTCCGCATAACCAAGGCTTTTCCAGGAGTGGTGGCCAACAAGGACATCTCTCTGAGCCTGTACAAGGGCGAAGTCCACTGCTTGCTCGGAGAGAACGGGGCCGGCAAGTCGACTCTGATGAATATCCTGTCGGGGATGTACCAGCCCGATGAGGGCACTATCAAGGTCGGCGGTAGGACGGTGGTCATCGACACGCCCAAGGCTGCCATCGACCTGGGCATCGGGATGGTCTACCAGCATTCCACCATGATCCCTGTATTCACCGTCCTCGAGAATCTCATGCTTGGGGCGACCGAAAGGGTCCGCCTTGACAGAAAGGCAGCCGAAACTGCCCTTGCCGACCTCTCGGGCAAGCTGGCCGTGGAAATAGAGCCCGGCGCGGTGACGGGCAAGCTCGCCCTTGGCCAGCAGCAGCAGGTGGAGATCATCAAAGCTCTGTGGTCCGGTTCGAGTGTGCTTATTCTGGACGAACCGACCTCCATGCTGACTCCGCAGGGCATCGCCGATCTGCAAGAAGTGCTGGTGCAACTCAAACAGCACGGGCTAGCGATCGTGTTCATCACTCACAAGCTCTACGAAGCCATCGAGATCGGTGACAGGGTCTCTGTGCTCAAGCAAGGCTGCGTGGTCGGGCGCTTGGAGCCGGAGGATCTGCACTCAAAGTCGGCAGACGAATTACAGGCGACGATCGTCGGCATGATGTTCGGCGAAGAAGCCCGCTCTTTGAGCGAGGTGGCGGAGATCAAGCAGATGTCTCGATTGCAGCGGGAGAAGCGCGATCTTTCCTCGACCCTCGTGCTGGAAGTGAACAATGTGAGTGTGAAAGCGGGCCGGGGGGAGGTCGACGTCCACGAGGTGAGCCTGCAGGTACGCCGGGGGGAGATCATGGGCATCGCGGGGGTGGACGGCAACGGTCAGCGCGAGTTGGCCGAGGCTTTGGCCGGACAGCGCAAGCTGAGCCGCGGTGACATCGTCCTCACCGGTCATCAGGTCGGCAGAGCTTCGGTCGCGGAGCGGCAGAAGCTCGGCCTGCGCTTCGTCACGGATGACAGGCTGGGGGAGGGCATGGTGGCCACTCTCCCGGTATCGTTGAATCTGTTCCTGAAGAGGATCGGAGAGCGCCCCTTCTGGAAAGGGGGCCGCATCCAAGAGGAGATGATCTGCGATTCCGCCGAAAGCTTGGTGCGCGCTTTCGATATTCGCACCCCCACCGTCGAGACCCATTGTGGAGCCCTCTCCGGCGGCAACATCCAGAAGATGGTGCTGGCCAGGGAGCTCTCCTTCGAACCCAAGGTGGTGGTCTACAACAAGCCTACCTACGGACTCGACGTCAAGACCACCCGGACGATCCGGGACAGGATCCGGGAGCTCTCGGACAAAAAGGGCGTTTCGGCCGTGCTCATATCGACCGACTTGGAGGAACTGCTGGATCTCTGCGACCGCATCGGTGTCATGTTCCGGGGGCGCCTGACCGGGGTGGTCGAAAACCACGGCGCCGGGGTTGAGGCCCAGGTCGGCAAGCTGATGCTGGGCGGGAAGGGTGATTCTATGTGAGCGACCTGATCGATCGCGAGCTCACCCCCGCAGTGACCGGCAGTGCAGTGGAAGTCGTCGAGGCCACGGCTAGAGCGGTACCTCGAAACAAGTGGAAGACCAGCTCGGCTCAGGTCATCCGTGCCATCCTGGCGATCATCGTGGCGTTTATCGTCGGAGCTGTCGTCATCCTTCTTCTGGGGCGTAACCCGCTGACCTTCTATGCCGACATCTTCAGGGCCGGGGTATTGCACGCCGGCTGGGAGGATTCGGTCACTCGGATGTCCGTGCTCCTGCTCATGGGCATGGGCTATGTCGTGGCCTTTCGCGGCGGCATCTGGAACATCGGTGGTGACGGCCAGTTCCTGCTGTCCGCGGCCATCATCGCCGGGGCTGGTCCCCCTCTCCTATCGGCCTTGCCGATGGGCTTCGCTCTCGTCATCCTCAGCCTGATCGGCGTCGTCGTCGGAGGTTCGTGGACGGTGCTGCCTGCCTATCTGAGGGCCTCCTACGGGCTGAACGAGATCATTACCACTGTGATGATGTCTTTCATCGGGATCTACGTCGCGAACATCCTCATCAAGGGACCGTTCCGAAGCGAGCAGACAACGGTCCCCCAGACCAACGTCATGCCCTTCGAGAAGCTGCTGCCGAAGATCCCGGGGACGACCATCCCTATAGGGATCTTCGTTGCGCTGGCCGTCGTTGTAGGCCTGCACTACGTGATGACCCGGACCTCGATAGGCTTGCGGCTGACGGTCATGGGTGCGAATGCCCGGGCGGCGCTGCACGCCGGCCTGAAAGTCAAGCGGCTGATCCTGGGCGCCTTCTTCGCGTCCGGGGCGTTCATCGGGCTGGGGGCGGCCATGGAGATCCTAGGAGTCTGGGGCTACATGCGGGCCGACTGGAACCCCAAGTACGGGCTCACCCTGTTTGCGATGGTGTTCCTCGCCCGTCTGAATGCCCTGGCGGTCATCCCGCTGACAGGGATGTTCGCCGTCCTCACTATCGGCGGTCACGCCGCCTCTCGGAACGCCGATCTGCCGAACGACTTCATGCTCTTGCTCGTCGGTCTCATCTTGCTGTTGATGACCCTTGCGGAGCTCATCACCATCGGCAAGGCCGGGCGCCGCCTCCTTGGGCAGCGGGTCGTGCAAGCGCTCAGGTTCGGGAGGGAGCCATGACCGTCGCTTTTTGGACGTCGCTCATCAGCGGTATGATCCTTGCCGGCATGCCGCTGCTCTTTACCAGCCTCGGCGAGACAATTTCCGAGCAGTCGGGTATCCTCAACATCGGTCTCGAAGGCATGATGCTCGTAGGGGCATACGCGGGATTCGTAGCTGCTCTTTACTCGCGTTCTCCTTGGGTGGGCGTAGTCGCGGGCATCGCAGGCGGCATGGTCATGTCGGCAATCATGGTCCTCTTCTGCGTTAGGCTGGGCCTCGACCAGATCGTGGTGGGGATTGCCATCTTGCTTGTGGGGGAAGGGCTGACCAGCCTGCTTCACGGGGCCCAATTCGGAAGCTCGTACCCCCGCCTCGGGGGCATGATGGACATCAAGATCCCGCTGTTGTCGAAGATCCCGGTGATCGGGCCGAGCGTTTTCAGTCAGCCGGTGATATTTTGGTTGGGCATCGCCCTGGCGCTTATCGTCAGGTGGATACTGAAATCCACCAACTGGGGCCTCAACATCCGGGCCGCGGGAGAGAAACCGGCGGCGCTGGACGCCGCCGGCGTCAACGTCACCTGGACGCGGACGGCGGCGGTCCTCACGACCGGCGCTTTCGCGGGCATCGGCGGTGCGTACATGGCGATCGTGGGTTCTGGCATCTTCGTGCCCTTCATGACCAACGGTCTCGGTTTCATCGCCATCGTGGTCACCATGCTTGCCCGCGGCCGGGCCATGTGGGCGCTGGCCGGATCGTTGTTGTTCGGCATCTGTCTGCAGATAGGGACCTCGCTGCAGGTGGCGGGGATCGATATTCCCACCGATGTCATCTTCATGCTGCCGTTCCTGGTGGTGATGGTGGTCCTGGTCATCTCCGCCCGCCAGGCGTACCTGCCGGCGGCGTTGTGCGTACCCTACAAGCGAGGGAAAAAAGGATGAACCTGAGCTGCGCACGCGGATGTGGAAAGGAAGTGACCGCATATGCGCCCCGCTGATTTCACGTTGAGCGCCGGGCCCACCACGGTGCCCGCCGAGGTGATGGCTGCCATGGGCCGGCCCATCATCTATCACTACGACCCCTCGTTCATCGAGACGTTCAAGCGGACGTGCGAGAAATCCGCAGAGGTGTTCGGCACCAAGGAAGACGTCATCCTCATGCAAGGCGAGGCTGTTGTCGGCCTGGAAGCCGCGGGTCGAGCCTGCGTGCGACCGGGGATGAAGGTTCTAAACCTCATCTCCGGCGTCTTCGGCAAAGGCATGAGCGACTGGCTCAAGATGTGGGGCGCCGACGTCATCGACCTCGCCGTTCCGTACAACGATGCGGTGACATCGGAAGCGGTGGAGAAGGCGCTCAAGGAGAACCCCGCTGTGGAACTGGTCACCGTGGTGCACTCCGAGACGCCGTCCGGGACCCTGAACCCTGTGGCTGAGATCGGCCCCCTCGCCCGGGCGCACGGGGCCGTGACGTTGGTGGACTGCGTATCGTCGCTGGCCGGGATGCCGTTCCATCCGGACGAGTGGCAGCTCGATATCTGCGTGGCGGGCGCGCAGAAGTGCCTCTCCGGCCCGCCTGGTATTACTCCGATGACGGTGAGCAAAGAGGCGTGGGCTCTTATTGACAAGAATCCCGGCGCCCCCCGCTATTCCTTTGTCGCCCTGCTCGACTGGCGCGAAATCTACCTCAAAGGCGGCCGTTTCCCGTTCACGCCCTCGGTCTCTGATGTGTTCGGGCTGGAAGCCTGTCTGGACTGGGTACTGGAGCAGGGTCTGGAAAGGGCGATCGCCCAGCACACCATTGCCGCCCAGGCCTGCCGGGAGGGTGCAAAGGCCATGGGCCTTAAGTTGTGGCCCAAGAGCGAAGCCATCATGTCCACATGCACCACAGCCATCGCCGTCCCCGAAGGGCTCACCGACATACAGGTGCGCAACCACGTACGCGAGCGCTACGGGGTGCAGATCTCCGCCGGCCAGAACGCAGGCAACCTCATCCGCATCGGACACATGGGCGTTACCGCGCGCTCGCTGTATCCGGTCGTCGGGCTCTCGGCGGTGGGGCGCGGCCTCACCGATCTGGGGGTGAAGGTGGATCTGGGGGCCGGCGTGGAAGCGGCTCTGGAAGTAATCAGCGCGGCGGCTTCTGGAGGAGGCAGGAATTGAGCCACGTTGCATTCGACAAAGACAAGTGCACAGACTGCCGCATGTGCACGCAGATCTGTTCGATGAACAAGCTGGGGCGAATCACTCCCGCCGCGGCGTGCATCCAGATAGACCGGGACAGGTCGGAATACTACGGGCAGATGGGGTGCCGTGTGTGCGACATGAGTCACGACCGTGTCTGTGTGGATGCCTGCCCGGTGGAAGCGCTCGCGTACGACCCGGATCTGGACGTGGTCCGGTTCGACGCCGAACTGTGCACCGAGTGTCTGGCCTGTCTGGACGTCTGTCCCAATGTGAACCGCGATGTCAAGTCCGGTCACATCATGATCTGCGACCTGTGCGACGGCGATCCGTTGTGCGTCAAGTGGTGTCCCGAAGGCGCCCTGACCTGGGAAGCGCTGGTATGAAATACGGCGGCTATATGGGCAAGTTCCTCACCGTCGATCTCTCGACCGGCGCGATGGGTGTCTGGGACACACCGGACGAAATGGCGGAGCATTACCTTGGCGGTCGCGGCTTCGTCGCCAAGATGCTCTACGACCGGTTGGCGCCCAAGATCGATCCTTTGGGTCCGGAGAACGTCATCATCTTCGCCACCGGACCGGCCACCGGGACTCTGGTGCCGACGTCGGGCCGGATAGCCGTCGGGGTGAAGAGCCCGCTCACCCATACCATCTCCGCCAGCTACATGGGAGGTCACATCGCCGGCCAGGTGAAGTACGCGGGCTACGACGGCATCATCATTACCGGTGTGTCGCCGAAGCCGGTCACCCTAGTGATCGATGACGCCAAGGCCGCCCTGCGCGACGCCTCACACATTTGGGGCATGGACACGAAGGAGTCGCAGGACGTCCTTCGCGCTGAGCTCGGCGAGGGCTTCGAGATCGGGGCTATCGGGCCGGCCGGCGAGAACCTGGCGCCCATCGCCACCTTCATGCACGTGCAGAGGGCTGCCGGCAGGGGCGGTTCCGGCGGCGTCTTCGGCTCCAAGAGACTGAAGGCCGTAGCCGTGCGCGGGACCGGCGGTATCACTGTGGCAACACCGGCGGCCGAGTTCATCAAAGGGTGCCGGGAGATGCACGACATCATCATGGCCAACCCGGTGCGTGCGGCGTTTCGCTACGCGGGAACGACCGGCATGCTGCCGGTAATGAACGAGGCCGTCGGACTTCCCTACATGAACCACCAGGACGACAAGGTCCCCGACGTGAGCTTCATCCACAACGAGGAGATCTACAAGTACGTCAACAAGATCGAGTCATGCGCGGGCTGCAATGTGTTCTGCGGGGCCGTGGTGGAGTTTGAGCGAGGCGGTAAGCGGTACCGCACGGAGCGCTTGGACCACGAATCGACCTGGGCCTTGGGCCCAAACTGCGGCATCGTCGACCTTCCTGCCCTTATGGAAGCCAACATGCTCTGCGACTACCTGGGGCTCGATACTATGAGCGCCGGGGGAGCCATCGCCTGGGCGATGGAGATGACCCAACGGGGTCTTCTGACCACGCAAGAGACCGACGGTCTGGACTTCAGCTTCGGCAACGCTGACGTACTGGCACCCGCCATCCGAAAGATGGCTGCCCGAGAGGGATTCGGAGACGTGCTTGCCCGGGGCAGTCGCGAAGCTGCTCGACTGGTTGGCCGGGGCGAGGAATACGCGATGCAGGTCAAGGGCTTGGAGATGTCGGCCTATGCACCGCGAGGTTTCACCGGCATGGGTCTGAGCTTCGCCACCACGAGCCGGGGCGCCGATCACAACAAGGCCTTCACGGTGGCGGCGGAATTCCTAGGTGTGCTCGGGAACTACGATCGTTACGCGCTCGAGGGCAAGCCGCACTTGGTCAAGACCATGCAGGACAGCACCTGCATCATCGATTCGTTGATCATGTGCATGTTCACCGTCGACCTCGGGATCGGCATCGATCTTTACGCCAAATGCGCGGCTCTGCCGACCGGCATGAAGTTCACGGAGGAGGATGTTTACACGGTGGGTGAGCGTATCAACACTTTGGAGCGCCTCTTCAATATCAGGGAAGGCTTTACCCGCGCCGACGACAACCTTCCCCTTCGTTTCGCCAAGGAAGCGGCGCCGTCTGATCCGGGTCGTCACACCTTGGATGTGAGCGCGGTGATGGATGAATACTATGCCGAGCGCGAGTACGACGGCGAGGGAGTGCCTACTCAAGCGCTGCTGGAGAGATTGGGCGTCTAGCCCGCGCCGGGTGATTCGAGACGAGGAAGGCGGGGAGCGGCAATGCGGGTGAACGTTGTTCTGTTCGGCGCATATTCGCGGCTTCTCCCCTCGGAGGGCGAGAGAGGACGGACGACACTCGAGGTGGAGGAGTCGGCGAGCGTGGGTCAGGTGCTCGACCTGCTGAACGTGCCCCCGGAGGGCCGAACATACGTGACGGTCAACGGGAAGCACGTCGGCCTCGATACCTTGGTTTCGGAAGCGGCCGAGATCAGGGTACTCGTCCCTCTGGGAGGCGGATGATGGCGGACGACGGCTTAAAGCTCGTTTCAGAAAGAAGCCTTGGCCGCCTAGTCCGCGCTGGGCGGTGTGACCCGTCGTCCTCAGTCGCGCCCGTAGCGCTGCTACGAACACTCCCTGCGTCCTTGCCTCACCCGCGCCGATCGCAACCTGTCTGCGAAGCGTCATTCCGAAACGAGCTCTTAGCCAAGGGAGAAGCGTGGTGATCACACGAGCGCGTAGCAAGGGGATCCCTCTCTACTATCAGGTGATGCGCAGCCTGAAAGAGGACATCCTCTCCGGACGTTTCGCCCCAGAAGCCCAGCTTCCGTCTGAAGCCGAGTTGACGCAGATCTTCAAGGTCAGCCGTGTAGTGGTGCGGCAGGCCCTGCAGATCCTGGAGGACGAGGGTCTCATCGTGCGGGTCAAGGGCAAGGGGACGTTCGTAGCCAAGGACGCGGTCGCGGACGAATCTCCGGTCCTGTCCGGATACATAGAGGACTTCCTGAGGGTAGGTCTTTCCACCAAGGCTAAGGTCCTCCACTTCGGGCTCGTCAGAGCCAGCCCCGACCTGGCGTCCGTGTTCAAGGTGGATGAAGGCACAGATCTGTTCTACGTCAAGCGGCTGCGGCTGGTGGAAGGTAAGCCTTTCTCGGTGATCGAGAACTACCTGCCGTACGGCGTGGGCATTCTCATACCTCTCGCACTGATCGAGGATGAGCCGCTGATGCAACTGATTGAGAACTGGGCCGGCATACCCATCGACTGGGCTTCCCAGGTCTTTCAGGCGGTATCTGCGGACCCCGACCTGGCTCACTTGCTCGACATCGACCCGATGGCCCCTGTCCTCAAGATGACTCTCTCGGCCCATACGGCTGAAGACCAAGTGGTGAACCATGCCAACGTCTACTACCGGTCCGACCGCTATAACCATCATGGTTTTCTGCGCCGGCGCCGTACGAGCGACTATCTCGGCTGGACTCCGGTCGATCGTATCCATCCGACCGGTCCCTAGACTGGTCCATGTTGAACAAGGAGGATTCGGATGCGCGCCTTACGTTTGATGGGAGCTGGGGATCTCAG
>Ga0214473_10005498_pt1 | contig 15172 bp, 15 predicted proteins | sample RVTome_7_FD_203509 | JGI IMG/M metagenome (GOLD analysis project Ga0214473, IMG submission 203509) | Soil microbial communities from uranium-contaminated site in the Upper Colorado River Basin, Wyoming, United States - RVT98D197 | ecosystem: Environmental > Terrestrial > Soil > Contaminated >... | reverse complement strand
TTGGCGGCTCCATCAGGCCAAGTTCTTGAGCTGGGAGTAGGCGTCGCAAAACTCAGGGACGGTCAGGACACCGTCGCGCATGCCGTGTACGACCATCCGCCGGGCCAATTCGCACACCTGAGGGATCTCGAGGCTGGTTGTCTTGAGCAAATCGTACTGGCCGAACACTGAGCTTGTGTCGTCGTGGACCAATACCTGGCCTTCGCGGACTACGATACAGCGCGGCACATACTCGGTCACGACCCGCATGTCATGGGTGATGAGGATGATGGTACGCCCCTGCTGGTTCAGCCGGCTCAGGAGCTGCATGAGCTCGGTGGTGCTCTTGCGGTCCAGGCCGGTCGTCGGTTCGTCCAGGACCAGATAGGGCGTGTGCATGGCGTACACGGCGGCGATGCTGACCTTGCGGCGCAGCCCATACCCCAGCAGCGCCGGCTGCCGGTCGGCGTAAGGCACCAGATCAAAGCAGCGTAGGGCGTCAAGCGTGTTGTGCTCGATTTCCTCGGCGCTGAGTCTGAGGTTGGTCGGGCCGAAGGCGATCTCCTCCCGCGTCGACGGACTAAAGATCTGGTGATCAGGATTCTGGAAAACGTACCCCACCGACCGCGCCAGCGTGCCGACGGACTTGTCTCCAGTGTCCTCGCCATCGAGTAAGACCTGGCCGCTGCTCGGGCGCAACAGACCATTGAAGTGCTTGACCAGCGTGGTCTTGCCGGAGCCGTTCTGGCCGATGACGGCGACGAATTCGCCAGGCTGGATGGAGATGGACACGCCCCGCAGCGCGGCATCGCCGTTGTGGTAGGCGAACCACAGGTCCTTGGTCTGGAGCCCCCTCACGGCAGCCCTCCGAGGCCCGGCGGATGGTCTTGCGCAAGGGCCCGGTAGGCTTCCTCAAGCTGGGTGAAGGCATAGCTGGTCTGGTAGCGCCGGTTCAGACAGTGGGCCACCTCGCTCACCTGGGCAACCGCCAGGCCAATCTGCCGCATGCGGTCCACCTGTGAGAAGACCTCCGCAGGTTTCCCTTGCAGCTCCACCTGACCCTGATTCAGGACCAGGATCCGGTCCGAGAACTCGGCGATGTGCTCGCTTTCGAACTCGGCCATGATGATGGTCATCCCCTGCTGGCGTCGCAGTTCTCGGACGACTGAGAACACCTCGCTCTTGCCGAGCGGATCCAGGCTGGCGGTCGGCTCGTCCAGGACCAGAATCCTGGGGGTCATCGCCAGGATGGAGGCGATCGCCGTGCGCTGCTTCTGGCCGCCCGACAGGTGAAAGGGCGAACGGTCTCTGAGCTCGCGCATCCCCACCACGGCCAGCGCCCAATCCACCCGCTCAGCCATCTCCGCTGGATCCATGCCCAGGCTCTCCAGCCCGAAGGCGATCTCGGCCTCCACGGTCATGTTGAACAACTGGGTTTCGGGCTCCTGAAACACCAGCCCAACCCGCTGGGCCAACTCCGAAACAGGATGGCGTTTGGTGTTCAGCCCATCCACTAAGACCTCACCCCAGATCACACCGCCGGTGGATTGGGGCACGATTCCGTTCAAGGCCAAGCACAAAGTCGTCTTCCCCACGCCGGTAGGCCCCATGATGGACAGGAACTCCCCCTCTTCCACGTCAAAACTCACCCCGCGCAACACCCAGTCCACCGGCGCCTCAGGGTGCGCAGTGCTGTAGGCGTAGTGCAGGTCCTGGACTCTTACAATGGCAGACACGCGCCTATCTTTCGCTGGCCTCCGCCGACAGCCGAGATACTCCATTGAGCCGGCTGCTGGCTGAGCGCATGGTCAGACCCGGCATGAGGAGGCGGCGTAGGCGCCTCCTCCTCACGCCGCTCAATTCAGGAACTAGATGGGCCCGGTGGCTGCGCCTCCCGGAAGCTCACCCCGCCGGCCAGTTGCTCGATTGGGGGGTAAGCCCGCTTGACAAGCTGGAACAACAGGATGCCCAGGATCCCCAGTCCAACTTGGAACAGGTTGATCGGCAACTCGGCAGCGGCGCCGGCGGCTCCAAAGCCATATACGGTCGCCTCACCGATGAAGTAGACGGCTACCAGCCCCAACCCGCCGACCACCCAGCCGACGATCATGCCTCCCCAGCCCTTCTTCCAACCCAGCCAGCCGGCCAGCACGCCCAGCGAGCCATGTGCAATCAGGGTAAGGGGAGCAAAGCTGCCGTAGCCCAGCACCAGGTCGGCGATGGCAGCTCCAAGTCCGGCCGCCACCCCGCCCACCACCGGTCCGAAGGCCATGGCGACGAACAACTCAGCCACCGCGCCGGGGTGGGTGAAACCGCCGGTTGCCGGGATGGGAACCGGCACGATGGCCACGAGTACCGCCACGATCGCAATACAGACCGCCATTACTGCAATAGTTCTCGCGTTCATGAGGATGTCTTCTCCTTCCTGAGTAAGACCCAGCCAGATGATATGTCGGCGGCGTCTCCTCCAGCGTGGGTCACGCGGGCGATGCCACCACGTTCCTGCGCCCCGGGTCGGTTCAGCTGGAGTCAACCCCTTTTCTGATCAGGCTCCCCTCTCTGCACCTCCTTTCCTACCCCGCGGGCGCCTAGGTGGAACCCTTGGCCAGGATCTCACTTCGGGCACAATCGGCGAACTTGCGGAATAGCTGCCGGGAGACGGTTTGGATCATGCCTCCGCCCAGCTGTGCCAGCTTGCCGACGAGGGAGACCTCGGCCCTGATGCCGACCCGGGTGGCATTGGCCCCCTCGGATTCCAGGGCGAAGTTCACTGTGGCTTCGGCGCGGCCGGCAGCTCCCTTCTGCAAGCCGCGGGCCGAGAGCGTCATGCTATGCCGCGCGGCATCCAGCTCTCGGATGTTCACGGTACCCGCAAACTGGGCCCGGATTGGGCCAACCTGCACGCTGACCCGGCCTTCATAGGTGTTGGCGTCCACCACCCCTGTCAGCTCCGCGCCCGGGATGCAGGGGACGACTCGGGGTGGATCGCTGAAATACTCCCAAACCCGTTCGATGGGTGCCCCCACCTCAAAGCTCTCCTCGATCGGAATCGCCACTGGCTCTATCTCCCCTAGGGGGTCTCCATCAGCGCTTTTTTGACCGCCAGCAGCAGCTTCATCCTGCGCTGCATCAGGGCCGGGATTTGATCGGACTCGTACTCGAACAAACCCCGGCCGGTCTTGATGCCCAGGTCGCCTCGCTCCACCCGCTCGGTGACGGCTGAGCTGACCCCGGCATCAGTGCTCAGATCGGCGTTGAGATAGCTGGCAACGCTGTGGTAGATATCCAGACCGGCCACGTCGAGCAATTGCAGCGGCGGGATGACCGCCAGCTTGTAGCCGATCCCCCACTGAACGATCTTGTCGATATCGGCCGGATCGGCAACGCCCGTTTCGACCAGGTGCAGCGCTTCCCGCATGATGGCGTACAGGATCCGATTCTCCACGAACCCGGGCACATCGCGCCGGACCAGGGAGGGGATCATGCCGATGCGCTCGGTCAGTTCCCAGGCGGTCTTGAAGGTGGCGTCGCTTGTCTCCGCCCCGCGAATGATCTCGATGACCGGGATGATGTGGGGCGGGTTGGACCAGTGCGTGCCAATGACCCGGCCAGGCATCCGGCAGGCCTGGCCGATCTTGCTGATCGGGATGCCGGAGGTGTTGGAAGCCAGGATCGCTTCGTCGTCGACCCAGCCTTCCGCGGCTCGGAAGAAATCGTGCTTGAGCTCGATCTTCTCGGGGATGGTCTCGAGCACGAACTGGGAGCCGCTCACCGCCTGCTGGGGATCCGGCGCGAAGCTCAGGTTCGCCCCCCCGGCTTTGACCTGATCGTCGGTCAGGAACCCGGCGCCGCTGAGCACCTTAAAGACCACCTGCGTGGTCCCCTTCGCCCGCTCTAAGGCCTCGGGCTTGATCTCGGCCAGGCGAGTTTCGTAGCCGTAGGCGGCAAACACGGCCGCGATTCCCGGCCCCATGGTGCCCCCGCCGATGACGGCGACGGTCTTGACTTGGTCAGTACTCACGGCCATGTTGGTTCATCCTTTTGTGGTGTCTCCGATCCGGGGTCAGAGGGATCGCGTTCATCGGGTCGCGCTGCATGGCTCGCCAAACGCGCTCGGGTGTGAACGGCATCTCCGTCAGGTGGATGCCGAGGTCGGCCAGCGCGTTGGCAATCGCAGCCGGGACGGCCGCCAGCGCCCCCTCGCCCACGCCTTTGAGTCCGTAGGGCCCCGGCCCGTCCTCATTCTCCGCCAGGACGGAGTCGAAGGCATCCGGCATGTCCTCGGTGGTGGGGATGTGGTAGTCGAGCAGCGTGCCGTTGAGCAGCTGCCCATCGGAGAAGATCATCTCCTCAAATAGGGCATTCCCCAGGCCCTGCAGCGTGGCGCCCATCTCCTGGGCCTCGATCAGGCGCGGGTTCACTGCCTGCCCCACGTCGGCGACGCTCACCAAACGCCGGACATGCACCCGCCCGGTGTCCGCGTCCACCTCGACTTCTGCACCGCCCAGGCAGACCTCCCAGAAATACGGCCCGGCTGCATAGGACCCCTCCCCCAATTCGGGCTGCACCCGACCTGTTCCGACGATTTCTCCTCCGGCCAGTCCAAAATAGCGCTTGAAAAGTTCCGGGTACGGCAAGAATTCCTCCCCCTTCCAGACTGCGGCCGCGCGCAGACTGAGGTGATTGGGTGAGACGTTCCAGACCTGGCCGGCCATGTGCAACAGCTGGTCGCGCACATCCAGCGCCGCCCGGTGGGCCGCCATACCGGCTATCGTGGTCGAACGGCTGGCCCCGGTCGACCGATCGTAGGGCGTCATCCAGGTATCGCCCCCGGGCACGCGGATTCGGTCAATCGGCAGCGCGATTTCCTGCGAGACCAGCTGGCTGAGCACTGTCCTCACCCCCTGGCCCATTTCGGTCGAACTGACCAGCAGGGCGGCCGTGCCGTCCGCCTCCAGCCGGACCACGGCCGAAGAGACCGGATGAGCGCCGGCCGCCAGCAGGCCCACCGACACCCCCCGGCCGACGCCCGGCGGCTTGGGCGAACCCCAATCGAGCGCCGCGGCCAGCTTGCGAACATCGCTCACCAGATCCGCATCCAGCGGCTTGCCGCCGGGTCGGACCTGCTCGCCAGGCCGCAGCAGGTTCTGCTCACGAATGACCAGGCGGTCCAGGCCGGCGCGGCGGGCGACCTCGTCCACCTGGCTCTCCCCGATCCACTGCAGGTGGGCGGCACCAAACGCTCGGTAGGACCCGGCAGGGGGACGATTGGTGTACACCCCCCAGCCGTCTACCCAGACATGCTCCCAGCGATAGGGACCGGGAGCCGCATCGGCCGCGGTGGCGACCACCCGCGGGCCGTTATCGGCATAGGCCCCGGTGTCCAGCCAGAACATCACCTCGCGGGCAACCAGCCTTCCCTCGGCGGTCGCGCCGGTGCGCATCCGACACTTCATGTTGTGCCGACGCGTGGTGACCATGGATTCGTCCACCCGGTTGGCGATCCGGACGGGACGTCCGGCCTTGCGCGCCAACGCGGCCGTGATCGGCTCCATCTTGGTGTACGACTTGCTGCCAAACCCGCCCCCCAAATAGGGCACGATCACACGCACCTGGGATGGCCGAAGGTCAAATAAGTCGGCCAGTTCGGCGCGCACCAGATACGGGTGCTGGCAGCTGGCCCACACGTTGAGGCTCTTCCCCTCCCAGGCCGCGATGACCGTATGGGTCTCCATGGCGTATTGATAGACCGCCGGGAAGGTGTACTCACCCTGCACGACGATGGCGGCCCGCTCAAAGGCCGGCTCCAGGCCGTCGTCGGCCTGCCGGATCTTGTGGTAGTAGCAGATGTTGTCATAGGGCTGGAAGCCCCCCAGCCCGTGAAAGAGCCCGAGCTGCAGGGACTCGACCTCGTGCAGGCGGGGCGCCCCGTCGGCCAGCGCCTTGTCCAGGGTGTCGACCAGGGGCAGGTCGGAGTACTCCACCTCGATCAGGCCCAATGCTTCGTCGGCCGTCGCGCCGTCGACCGCCGCCACCGCCGCCACGGGCTCGCCTGCGAAGCGTACCACGTCCACCGCGACAATCGGCCGGTCCTTGATGGCATGTCCATAGCGTGGACTGCTCAGATCCTGGATGTCTTGCCCGGTAAGTACCGCCACCACACCGGTCAAGGCCTGCGCCTGAGCCGTATCGATGCGTGTGATCCTGGCATGCGGCAGCGGGCTGCGAAGGACTTTGCCGTGAAGCATGCCGGGGAGGACCAGGTCGCCGGCAAACCTCGCTTTCCCGTTGACTTTCTCTTCGGCGTCGACCCGGGTGGCATTGGCGCCGACTCCAACCGTCTGCTCGGTCACCCGGCTTCTGCCTCCGATTCTCGCATCGCGGCCTCAACGGCTTCGAGGATGTTCCAGTACCCGGTGCAGCGGCACAGATTCCCGCTCAGGTATCGGCGGAGCTCTTCTCGGTCGGGATGGGGGTTCTGCTCGAGAAGCGCCACAATGGACAGGAGCATCCCCGGCGTGCAGAATCCACATTGCACCGCAGCATGAGCTACGAAGGCCCTCTGCAGAGCGTGCAGCTTGCCATCGCCGCCAAGCCCCTCGACGGTGGTGATCTCCTGATCGCGGGCTTCGTAGGCCAGGGTGCAGCAGGCACTGACGGGCACCCCGCCCACCAATACCGTGCAGGTGCCGCACACCTGCATGTCACACGACCGTTTGGCGCCGAGCAGCCCGAGCCGGTCGCGCAGGAAATCCAGCAGCAGCTCCCGCGGTTCGATCAAGGTCTCGACATTTTGGCCATTGACGCTGAGCCGAATCGGGATCCGCATTCGCTCGTCCGCGCCCCTGAGCATCAAACGATCTCCCCTGCCGGGTGGTCTACCGCGGCCTCGAGCGCCCGGCGGGTCAGCACAGCCACCAGATGCCGCTTGTACTCGGCCGAGCCATAGATATCGCTCACCGGGTCAGCCGCACGGCCTGCTTCGGCGGCGGCGGCGGCGAAGACCTCTTCATCCAGCGGTTGGTCGCGCAAGACGGCCTCCGCCTCGGAAGCGCGCCGCGGAACCGGTGACACACCGCCCAGAGCCAGGCGGGCGCTGGCGATCACCCCGTCCTGCAGCTCCAACACGGCGGCGACGGTGGCCGTGGGCCGCTCATGCAGCCGGAACCGCTGATAGCTGCAACGCACCGTCGTGGGCCGGAGGGGCAGTCGAACGGCGGTCAAGATCTCCTCCGGCTCCCGGGCCGTTTGAAGGACATCCAAAAAGAAATCCTCGACGGGCAGCTCCCGCCGCCCGGCGGCCGACCCCAGCACCAAACTGGCGCCCCAGGCCATGAGAAAGGTCGCCGGGTCGCTGTGGGGTTCTGCGAAGCACAGATTGCCGCCAAGCGTCCCGGCCGCCCGAACCCTGGCGTTGGCAATGCCGGCCTCCAGTTCTGCCAGCACCGGTAGATGCTGCCTGAGCAGCGTCGACCGCTCCAGTTGCCGATGGGTTGCCAGCGGCCCGATCACGAGCGCCTCACCCTCCAGGCCGAGATCATTCAACCCAGGGATCGTCTTGAGGTCGACCAGGTGTCGATACTGGACCAGTCCCTCCTTCATGATCAAGAGCAGCTCCGTGCCGCCGGCGTAGGGCGCAGCTTCCAAGCCATATTCAGCCAGCAGAGTGGAGGCGGCCTCGACCGTGTCAGGCTGGTGGATCTGGAACTCGCGCAACATGTCTGCCGGCCGGCCTAGGCAGGTGCCGGCATGCCGTCGGCCAACCCATGCCTCCGCACCTTGCGGATCAGGTACTCCCAATACTGGCGAATGAAGTCACTGCGGTACTTCTCGGCGTACAGGCGCTGCACCATGGGCTGCGGGATGGGACTCAAGGGACCGAGGCTCGAGGCGATCAGCTGGATCTGCACGGCCCGCTCGAGCGTCAGCGCGGCGTACACGGCCCAGGGGATATCCTGGCCAACGACGAGAACACCGTGATTACGGAGCAGCACGGCCCTGCGCATCCCCAGCGCCTTCGCCACGGCTTCCCCCTGGAGCGGCATGGTGATGAGTTCGGGGGTCTCCTCGAACGTCCCGACCCCGTCCGGAAACAGCACGCCATCGTGATTGAGGAACTCAAGCCCGGCGGTAGTCGCGCCCAGGGCGGTTGTCATAGGGGGATGGGTGTGGACCACGGCGCCGACGTCGGGTCGTGCACGGTAGACCTCGGTGTGCAGCGGGGCCTCCAGGTGCACTTCACCTTGTCCCCAGATCCGCCCTCCGTTCAAATCAAGGCCGACCACATCTTCGGGCGTCACCTCGTCCAGGCCCAGACCCTTGCTCTTGAGGTAGTAGGAATCGCCGACCGGGCGGCGGGCACTAACATGCCCTAGCGTCAGGTCGCTATGCCCGTGCAATGCCAGGATGCGGCATGCCCAGGCCACTTGCTCTCGGAGTTCACTGTCCTCCATCTGGGCCTCTTGTCAGGCGTAGCCACCGTCGCAGCTTTGCGCGGCTACGCTACCTCCGTTCGGTCGGCGGATAATCGGGATGGGGGAAGGCGAAGACCATGACGACGTCCTCATCGCCGGTGACAGCCACGGCGTGCCACGTGCCAGGCGGGATGTAGAGCCCCTGGCCGGGTTCAAAGCTCACCGGGCCGCTCTCCAGGCGCAGCTGGCCGCGGCCGGCAACGACAAAGGCGAGTTCCTCCACGGTATGGGATACCATCGCGGTGACCATGCCGGGCTTGAAGACCGAGTAGCCCATCGAGCTGCTGGCCCCGGTTGCGGTTGACCCGGTGAGCACCATCCGGCTCCAACTATCTTTGGGAAGCGGGATCGGTTCGACGGCTTCCAGCGGCACTACGGATACGCCCTTGTCTAAAGCGCCCACTTGCCATCCTTCACGATGTACTGCCCGGTGTCCTCGATCATGAGCGACATGTTCAACGACACCCCATCCAAATGGAGCTTGCTGACGTTTTGGCCTCCAGGATAGGCGTTGTGGTTATCGCCCATGGCAAAATGGACCGTGCCCAGGCGGCCCTTTTCGGACGGCGAGCCGAAGGGCGACTTCGCGCTTGTCCCGAAGGCGAACTCGCCGATCACATCGGCTCCCTCCACCCCACGGGTGGCCTCGGCCAGCCGGGTGGCCTCCTGGCCGCCCTCGATCTTGACGACGCGGCCGTTCTGAACGGTCCAGATGATCGGGTCCTGCACCTGCCCTTGCAGCCCGACGCCCAGCATCACGCCATCCACCACGATCTTGCCTTTGGTCTGGTCTTCCACTGCGGCGAAGGCCACTTCGGCCCAAAGCGGCACCGGCCCCATCATCTGGCCACGCTGCTTGATGGGAGTGACTTCCAATGCCGGCCGGCCTTCGATCGATACCGAGACGTCCGTCCCAGCGGGGGAGGTCACCCGGCAGCGCTTGTGCCCTTTCAAGACCTCGATGGCCGCCCGGGCCCGATCGGTGGCCTCCAGGATCTGGTCCTTGGTGAGGTTCCACGCCCCCATCCCCTCTTCCACCGAGGCGATCTTGGCATTGTTGGCGCAGGATTCCCGAACCGCAGACACGTGGGCGAAGCGATTGGCCCACTCGAGATTGGTGATGATGATGATCTCGTCTGAGCTCACCATCGCCTGATGCAGGTTGCGGGGCGGCGCCATCGGAAACGTGAGATCGGCCAGGCCTCGCCTCACCTGCTGCTCGTTGTTGGCGATGACCGGAAAGGCGCCCCGCTCGACGGCGACACGCGCCACCGCGTCGGCCTGCGGCCGGTGCGCGTCGTCACAGATGATGGTGACGACGTCCTCCTTTTCGACCGACATGCAAACGTCGACGACGAGTTCGGCATCGCCACGCAGTTCCTTGGGTGTCTCGTTCATGGTCCTTTCATCCTTTCGTGGAAGCCCGGATTTGCCTCCCCGATCAGCCTGGGGTCCGATCAGCCCTTGAATGCCGGTAGGACCTCGTTGGCAAAGCGCTCGACCTGGCCGAACTGATCCAGTGCGCCGAAGCGGCAGATGAAGTAGTTCACCCCAGCATCGGCAAAAATCCGGATCCATTCGGCAATATCGTCGGGCGTGCCGACCGGCCCCCATTCGCCGATGTCCATCGCCTTGCTCAGCTCGGGATAGTACTGGCCGATATACTCACTGATGTCCTTCTGCGCCGCTTGCCGATCCCCGGCGATGTTCATGGTCACTTGATAGGCCATGACGTACCGCGACGGTTCGCCCCCCATCTCTTGGACGGCCGACAGGATCTGTTCGCGCTGCTCCTTGAACTCCTCGGGATGGCGCGCCCGGCAGCAGGTCATCCACCCATCACCGTAGCGGGCGATTCGCCGGGCCGCCTTGCCGATGACCCTGGCGACGCGATCTTCCTGCTTTTTGCCGGCGATCAGGCGCGGGTTGCTGACGACCCAGATCGGCGGCGAGGGCTGAACCGGCTGGAGCGGACCCATCTCGGTGCCGGAGTAGAAGCTCACCTTATCGAAGACGTACGTCTGGCCGTGGTGGGTCACTTCACCGTTCCGCCACAGCTCGCGCAAGACGTGCAGACCTTCCTCGAAGATGGCGGCTCGGTTGGTGAAATCGAGCCCCAGGGCCTCATACTCGCGGCGCACACCTTCTTCGGGGTTCCCCATGCAGGCCCCCAGAATGGTCCGGCCGTTAGACATCTGGTCCAGCGTGGCCCATTCCAGCGCCAAATAGAGCGGATGGCGCGTGGCCGTCACCAAACAGGCGGTCCCCAGCCGGACGCGTTGGGTTCGCTGGGAGATGCCGGCGAGCAGCATCAGGGGCTCGAGTCGCGGCTTGGAGAAGAGGCTGTCGCCAACCCAGACCGAATCGAAACCGGCCGCCTCGACGGCCTGCGAAAGCTCGAGCAGGTCCCGCAGTCCGTAGGCAGGGGCCAGCAGCGGCTCCCGATTGTTCAGGTTGACGCCGAACTCCAGCCCAGAAGCATTCATGGATGTCTCTCCCTCATGCCTGGCCTGGCTACCCCTCGATAGGGCCCTGTCCATGGTCGTCCATGGACTTGGCGCGCGGAACCAGCTCGACGTCCGTATCCGACTCGAGGATCCGTTGTGGCACCTGAATGTGCTCACTGAGCAGGGCGGCGGCTTGATCCGCATTGCCCGCCTTGATGGCTTCCAGAATCATGTGGTGCTCCTCGCAGGACCGCGCCGGCCCGCCGCGCAGCAGGGCGGAGCGCAGCTGGTAGCGGCGCATCTGGTTCACCAGAGGTTGGTAGAACTGCTGGAGCTGCCGATTTCCGGAACGATCGACGATCAAGGCATGGAAGGCGGTGTTGGCGGCGAAGAAGGCGTCCAAATCTTCGGCCGCGGCATGTTGAATCATGAGGTCGTGTAGGCGGTCCAGCTCAGCCAGGTCTTCGACCCCCAGCCTGGGAGTCGCCAGGCGCATCGCCAGGGTCTCCAGCGCTTCGCGAACACGGTAGGCATCCAAGAACTCTTCACGCGAGAGCGAGCTGACCACCGCCCCACGCCGCGGGATCAGGCTCACCAGTCCTACCGCCTCCAGCCTGCGCAAGGCTTCCCGGACAGGCCCGCGGCTGACTTCCAGGCCATTGGCAATCGCGCCCTCTTGCAGTGGGGTGTCGGGTGGGAGGCGGTTCGAGAGGATATCGGCCCGCAGGTTCTCGTAGACGCGGTCCGCCAAGGTCCCTTTGTCGAATGAACGGTTCGGGGAGTACGTGGACGACGGGGATTTGGATTCTTGCACGGCGTGAACTCAAGTCCGCGTGGTAATCAGTTATCTGTCAACTGTCAACACGAGTGTATGTCCGTTTTCGCCGATGTCAAGTCGAGGTGTTCGATCCCGATCAGATGACCCGCCTCCTGACCTGGGCGCTAAAGAGATCCAGCAGAGACACGATGATGACGATCGCCCACAACGCAGTGCCGACCTTGTGATAGGAGAAAGTGCTGATGCGCTGGCTCAATAGAAAGCCGATACCGCCACCGCCCACGAACCCGATGATGGTGGAGATACGAACATTGATGTCCCAATGGTACACCGAGAAGGAGGTGAAGTCCGGCACGACCTGCGGAATGACCGCGTATTGGATGGTCTGCAGTCGGCTGGCGCCCGTCGCCGTCACCGCTTCGATCAGACCGACATCGATGCCTTCGACTGCTTCGGAGAACAGCTTGCCCAGCGATCCGATGGTGAAGACCGTCAAGGACAGCACACCGGCGAAGGGTCCGAAACCCACCCACAACCCGAACACTGTCGCCAGGACCAGGGGCTCAAATGTGCGAGTGACGTTGAGGTAGCTCCGGGCGAGGTAGTAGGCGGCGCTGCCGGTGGCTCCGTGCCGGGTGATATTGGCAGCCGCCAGGAAACTGATGGGGATCGCCACGATGGCCGCCAAGCTGGTGGCGATCAGCGCCATGAACAAGGTGAGGATGGAAGCATCGATCGTCTCGAGCATGGCCGGACTGAGGGCCAGGCCACCCACGACGGAACTGACCTCCGCATGCAGCTTGCTGGCTCGTCCATCTTGGGTCGCGACAATCGGGCGCACAGAAACTTCGCTCTGAAAATGCCCGGCCAGGTCGCTGGTCTCGCTGCCGGCACGCAGCCGCTGATCGGCAGTGCCGTGCAGCACCCACCACAAGCGAATTGTTGAGAGCGGCTCCAGATCGAATCCCTCCACGGCGATGGAATCCTCGACCGCTGCGCATGGGACGCCGGGAACGATCCGCGGGCCGCTTTCGGGGATCTGTGCATTCGCGGCCGAGCCGCATGGCACCGGGAATTCGAATTCGACGGTCGTGACGCTGGTTTCGCGAGTGAAGATGTCGGGGGAGAGGAAGTCGCGCACCAGCGCCAATCCCCTGGGGAAGCCCCGGAGGAGGGCCGGGAGGTCCAGCTCCGCCTCTCGGGCGCCCACCGCATAGATCACGGCGATCGCGACAACAGTCAGGGTTAGCCGGATCAACCTTGGCAGGGTGGGGAAGCCGCCAGGCAGCCGATCCACTTCAAATCACTCGCTCGCGCACCCGGGCGCTGGCGAAGTCAAGCGCCATGACGACGATGACAATGGCCACAAAGGATGCGCCGACTGCACGATAGTCACCGAGGTTGATCCACTGGAACAGCCAGGCGCCAATGCCCCCGCCGCCCACAAAGCCGATGATGATCGACGAACGCACATTGATGTCCCAACGGTAGAGCGTGAAGGCCACAAAGGGGGGCATGACCTGCGGGACTACGCTGTATCGCACCACCTCCAACCAACTGGCGCCGGTGGCCCACACGGCCTCGATGGGTCCGGGATCGATGGATTCCACCACTTCGGAATACAGCTTTCCCAATGCGGCAATCGAGTGCGTCATGATGGCAAGCATGCCGGCAAAGGGGCCGAGTCCGACCGTTACCACGAAGACGATGGCAATGATGAGCGGCTCGATAGAACGCAGGACATTGAGGATCGTCCGCGTCACAGCATAGACGGCCCAGCCGGCTAGGCCGGCTCCGGTTAGATTGCGGGCAGCCAGGAACCCCAGCGGCACCGCGCCGAATATAGACAGGGTGGTCGCCATCAGGGCCAGGCTGATCGTCTCAAAGATGCCGCTGATTACCCGCTGCCCGTTTTCTGTGATCTGGTAGCCCCCGATGGGCCTTCTCTGGATGGCAATCAGTCGCTCGGGGAGCGGCTGGTCCAGGTTGGCCTCCTGACCCGTGCCGGATCGCATTTGCGGGACGATGATCACTTCCGCGAACATGCCTTCCGCATCCGGCTCGGCGAGAATGATCTCCCGGTTCCGCAGCAAGCGCGCTCGCTCGCCAATCGAGTCTTCCCACCAGAGTTCCACCGGCAGACCCGGCCAGAAACCGCTACCCGCGATTGCCAGCTGCTCACCGGCGCCTGCGCACCCGGTGGAGGCAGTCAGCGTCAACCCGGAGGACGACCGATTTCCCCCGGGCGGATCAGCGGAGCAGGGAACCTCTACGGTCACATAGATCTGCTGAATCTCTTGACGAGGGCTTATGAGATCGGGATGGACCATCGGGCCGAGAACGATGCCCGCCCGGTGCAGGTTTCTGGTCAGGGCCCCCGGATCGATCTTCGCCACCGTCCAGCCGATCCCATAGGACATCGCCAGAACAGCCATGACGGGGGCGATCGCCGAGCGGGGGAGACCCACAGAAACGCCCCATGCATCCCAAACAGCCCACATCCACATGACCGCCGGCGCGAGCGACCATCCCGGAACCCCGTGCCAGATCACCGCCAGCGCGGAGAACAAGATGGTTACCAGAATCGCCACACCGCGGCGCCATCGACCGGCATACAGTTGGCCCAGTCCAGGGACCACGGCCGAGAGGAGCGCGGCTACGACCGGGCGGGCCGATGCCCCAGCTGTCACGCTCAGTGAGCCTCGACGTAGGAGGCGCGCATGTCTTCTGCTTCGTCGCCATAGATCTCTTTGAAGCGCACCCGGTCGATCTCCTGCGGCAGCCCGTCAAAAACGAGTCGCCCCTCCTTGAGCGCGATGACACGCGAGGCATAGCGGTGTACAAGATCGAGGAAATGCAGGCTGCAGATGATGGTGATCTTCTCTTCGCGGTTAAGCGATTCGAGGTGCCCCAGGATGGAGTGGGCCAGGACCGGGTCAAGGCTGGCCACCGGCTCATCCGCCAGGATCAGCTTGGGCTGCTGCATCAACGCGCGTGCGATCCCCACTCTCTGTTGCTGACCGCCGGAAAGCGTGTCGACGCGGCTATTGGCCTTGTCCGCAATCCCCACACGCTCAAGCGCGTGCAGCGCGCGTTCTCGTTCGGCCGTGGGCCAGAGCCCCAGCAGGCTGACCCAAAGGGGGACGTATCCCAGCCTGCCCGCCATGACGTTGAACAGGGCGGAAGAGCGCTTGGCGAGATTGAATTGCTGGAAGATCATTCCGATCTGGCGGCGGATGGCCCGCAACTCTGCCGGCTTGGCCGGAACGATATCCTTCCCATTCAACTCGACTCGGCCGGAACTGGGTTCGACAAGCCGATTGATGCACCGCAGCAGCGTGGATTTGCCAGCGCCCGACAATCCGATCACGGCCAGGAACTCGCCGTCTTGGACGCCGAAACTCACGTCATCCAACGCCCGAACACCGTTGGGGTACTCTTTGGTTAGGTTCTGGACCTGCAGCATGGCCTGTGTCACGGGATGTCCTGCAGAA
>Ga0214473_10005497_pt1 | contig 15172 bp, 12 predicted proteins | sample RVTome_7_FD_203509 | JGI IMG/M metagenome (GOLD analysis project Ga0214473, IMG submission 203509) | Soil microbial communities from uranium-contaminated site in the Upper Colorado River Basin, Wyoming, United States - RVT98D197 | ecosystem: Environmental > Terrestrial > Soil > Contaminated >... | reverse complement strand
AGCTTGAAACTGTAATAATTGTAAATGATTTAACTATATCATCAAATACTCCATAATATTTTCCAAATATTTTTTCATAATTAAAGCGATTAATAACTATTTGATATATTAGAAAACCGACAATATTATGGAATATCATTAATTGCCAATCTTTATCATGGAAAGTGCGTTTTAATAAAAAACGCACGACCAAGAATATTGTAATCCCACGACAAATATCATTATATAATCCAATTTTATGTTTATCTAATGAACCAATTGGATTTATGGTCTTTGCAACCATCTATATATTATGATTATATTATAAATATTAAAAAAATTATATTTAAATTATATGATAAAATTAAATTTATGTTATTATTATTTAAAAATAAGAGCATATATGACCATATAAATTAAATTCTTATATATTTCCCCATAATATTAATTTAATAAAAAAATCTAAATATAAAGAATAATATAAAACAAAAAATTGATTAGTATCAAATCATAATTACAACAATGTTAAAACAAAATAACAATAAGATAATGAAGGTGATAAAAAGAGATGGAACACATGAAGATGTATCATTTGATAAAGTTATCCGACGTATAAAACTATTATGTGATGGAATTATTAAACAAGGTATGGAACCAACTCATACAGGACTGCAAATTGATCCTATTAAAATTGCTCAAAAAGTAATCAATGAAATTAGGGATGGTATTACTACAACTGAATTAGATGAGTTTGCTGCTAGAACATCTGCATCAATGTTATTAGAACATCCTGATTATGGTGTATTGGCAGGCCGTATAATTATATCAAATCATCATAAAAATACATTTGTATCATTTTCAGATACAATGCGTTTTTTATATGAAAAGAAGGATCATCATAATAAATCAACACCATTAATTGATAGATCAACTTATAAGGTTATTATGAATAATCGTGATAAATTAGATAATGTAATTGATTATACCAAGGATTATAATATTGATTATTTTGGATTTAAGACACTGGAAAAAAGTTATTTGATAAAATATACTACTGGTCAAATTAGAGTTATGGAACGTCCTCAACATATGTGGATGCGAGTTGCTATTGGTATTCATGGAAATGATATTGATGCTGCTATTGAAACATATCAACATATGGCAGAAGGCAAATTTATTCATGCAACTCCCACTCTATTTAACGCAGGAACTCCTAGACCCCAGCTAAGTTCTTGCTTCTTGTTAGGTATTGATGATAGTATTGAAGGAATTTATAAATGTTTATCAGATTGTGCTAAAATATCTAAATGGGCTGGTGGTATTGGTATTCATATCAGTAATATCAGAGCCAGTCAGTCTATAATTAGAGGAACAAATGGGGTAAGCAATGGTATCGTGCCAATGTTAAAAGTTTTTAATGAAACAGCTAGGTATGTTGATCAATGTTTTGCACCAGATACATTATTATATACACCAAATGGTCCTATGCCAATTGGTAAATTATCAGAAGGAGATCAGGTTATAACACATACTGGTTTATCACAGAGGATCACGCGTGTACTATGCCATAAGGTTAAATCAGAAGTATTTCATATTAAGATAAAACAAAGCAATAATCCTATAATTGTTACAGGTGAACATCAAGTGCTTATCTTACGAAAACCAGATATAGGACTAAGTAATGATATGATTTATTCTCGTTTAGATAATGGTTATACTAAATTAGAATGGTTAGATGTTAAGGATTTAAATATTGAGGATTATGTATGCTTTCCAAAAAAATTAGTAGAAAATAGCAATGATCTTAATTCTGAAAATGGTAATTTTTCATGGAAAGATCTAGTAATGATCCCAATTACTGATATCAAAACCCATAGCTATGATGGTAATCTATATGATCTTGAAGTCGAAAATGATCATACTTATATTACAATTAATCTAGGTATTGTTCATAATGGCGGGGGCAAGAGGATGGGCTCAATCGCTATCTACACTGAGGCCTGGCATGCCGAGTTCTTACAATTTTTAGAATTAAAAAAAGGTAAGGGTAATGAAAATGAAAAAGCCCGAGATCTATTTTATGCAGTTTATATGAATGATTTATTTATGAAAAGATTAGAAGAAGCTATACAGCCAAATGCACCAAAAGTGTATTGGACACTTATGTGTCCTGATGAATGCCCAGGTTTAACTGATGTATATGGTGATGAATTTGTCAAATTATATACTAAATATGAAAATGAAGGTAAAGGAAGAGAAAAAGTTAATATTTTAAAGGTATGGTCAGCTATACTTGCAGCACAAAAAGAAACAGGTACACCTTATATACTATTTAAGGATCATATTAATAATAAATCAAATCAGAAAAATATTGGAGTTATTAAAAGCAGTAATTTATGTACAGAAATTACAGAATATTCTGATACTAATGAATATGCTGTATGTAATCTTGCTTCAATTGGTTTACCAAAACATATTCAGAAAGTGAATGGAAAACTCGAGTTTGATCACGATCAATTATATAATACCGTTAAAATCATGACTAGAAATTTAAATAAGATTATTGATATTAATTATTATCCTGTTCCAGAAACACAAAAATCAAACATGAGACATAGACCAATTGGATTAGGTGTACAAGGTTTAGCAGATATATTTCAAATTTTAAGATATCCATTTGATAGTCCTGAAGCATATAAACTAAATCAAGAAATATTTGAGACGATTTATTTTGCAGCATTAACGGCATCAAATGAACTATCTGAAATACATGGAATTTATGAAACATATCAAGGCAGTCCAGCAAGTCAAGGCCTATTACAATTTGATCTATGGAAACTGAACGGACATATTAGTGAATTACCTTTATCTGGTAGATGGGATTGGGCTGATTTACGTAATAAGATTGCTAAATCTGGATTAAGAAATAGTTTATTAGTTGCACCAATGCCAACTGCATCTACTGCACAAATTCTTGGCAATAATGAATGTTTTGAACCATATACATATAATATTTATGTTAGAAAAGTATTAGCAGGTGATTATACTATTATTAATAAACACCTTCATAAGGATTTATGTGACCGTGGAATTTGGTCTGAACAAATGAAAAGAGAATTAATTAAACAACGTGGTAGTGTTCAAAATATTCCAGAAATTCCTGATGACTTAAAAGAATTATATAAGACATCTTTCGAAATTAAACAAAAAGTTTTAATAGATATGTCTGCTGGGCGTGGCTGTTTTATCGATCAATCCCAAAGCCTTAATCTATTCTTAGATGATCCAACTGATAATAAATTAACTGCTATGCATTTATATTCATGGAAAAAAGGATTAAAAACAGGTATTTACTATTTACGCAGAGAATCTATTGCTAAAGCTCAGCAATTTACCGTTGGACCGAGTGCAAAACGCAAGGAAAGTTCAGATCCAGTACCAAATGCTCCAAAAACTAGTAATGTAGATACATCTGAAGATCCTACACTTGATGTTAAATTATGCTTAATATCAGATCCAGATTGCATAGCATGTCAATAAATAATCTAACTCCATAATTTGTAATAATATCTATTTTCTGTATCCCATATTTTCACTATAAAGTCTCTCATCAAAAAATTTTGATTAATAATATTTAATTAATTAAATTTATAAATAAGATTGTTATATGAAGTGTCAATTGTGTAATAGAGTTCATGGAATTGATCCATGTTATGTATGCGAAGAGATTGGTCATGAACCATTACAATGTCCTGTTAAATGTTCTTGTTTATCTGTATCTAGTTCATATTCAAATGGAATACTGGTTAGCAAGTGTTTAGGTAGATATGAGAAACCTCATAAAATAACAGATCATTCATGTGGGTATTGTCGTGGATTACATTTTGGAGAAAAATTGTCCTGAAAAATGTTGGTGTGGTAATCACAACAAAGCAGTAAAACATGATGAAACAAATTGCAGGTATTGCATACCTTCAAAATGTCTTATGTCATATGTTGTGTGTGATCATATTGAAAAAGATAAGGAAAAGTATGAAAAAGAATATAATAATTTACTCAGAGCATTTTCGCCAATATAAAATGCATTTGTTATAATTTTAATATTTTAATATTTTATTTTGATATAAAATAAAATATTCTTTGTAAAATTTATTGGTTATAAATGTAGAAAATAATCTATTGATATAATATATATTAATAGATTATTAAATGTTTTTCAAAGATAGTACTGGAATAATCTTATTATCAATCATTCTTGGATTAGGGTTTGCATCATTATTTAAGAAGATATGCCAATCAGATGAATGCAAAGTAATACGATATAGAACGCCGATGGGAACAGGGGATAATATTCCATATCGTACAAATGATAAATGTTATAAATTAGTTAAACAAGAAACCACATGTCAAAATAATTTTAATCATCAACCAAATAAACTCTAATTTTTGTACTTATATGGTGTATATTTATATGATGTATATTTATATGATGTATCTTTATCATTATCATTTATTGATTGTTTCTGATCATCATTATCTTTATTGGTAGTTTGTTTATTTTGTTCAACTGTATCAGTTTGTTTTGTTAATTTATCTTGGGTATTAGGTCTTAACTCATCAAGCATTTGTAAATTATTATTATATCCATTAGTTAAATTTTGTTTAATGTAATTATATAAATATTTATTATTTATATCCTTACTATCTTTTTCTGCCCAATAATACAGTGTTTTTTTGTTTTCAAGACAAGAAAGATAAGCAATATCTTGTCCATATGATAATTTATTGGAATTAAATGGTGTATTACTTCCATATTGTTCTAAAGACATTTTAAATATATTGTTTTTATTAATGGCTGTTGATGGATGTATATATAAAAATTGTGAATCAAACTTATTATTAAATTTGAATGATTTATTATGATGAGCAAAATGGGAATGAGTATTTTTTATAGTTTTTGTAATTAATGGTCTAAACATATTTAATCTGTTATTATAGTTGATATAAATATTTGATTCACATATGATATAATCTTAATCAAATTTTTGGATAAATATAAAAATTTCAGTTTTTTATATTTGGTTTATAGATAATAAAATGTCCAGGAATTGTTATATTTTTTTTAGATAGATATCTATAAATTGCATCCCCTGCAAGTAATCCTTTTACCCCATTAATATATACATCATGTTTACATGGATGAGCATCATTATAACATATATCACCTATAATAAAACTTGCATTCATTTTGTATAAAAATTATAAATAAATTATAAAATAAATTAAAATAAATTAAATAAATTATATAAAATAAAAATTATAAATCAATTTCATTTTATGAATTTGTAAATGTATGAATTATCAAAGTTTATATTACAATTATTAAATGGAGTATGATTTATTTACCACCAATTTGCTTTCTAGCTGTAATATAATCTGGACAAGAAATATCTAAATTTTTAAATTCCGCATAGAGCGTTCGTCTATGTTCAGATGATTGAATCATAGGTATAAAAATTGAAAAATATATAAATGTAACCAAGCACACCCCACGCATATCTTCTGATTCTAATCCATTATCTATAAATTGTTTAGTTTGATAAATTAATATTAAACGTAAACGTCTGGGTAGCATAGCTATTCTTTGTAGACCATCAATGGCTGATTCAATTTCAACAGGTTCCCAACATTTATTGATCCATAATCTTAATAACCAACGTAATGGTTTATCTTCTCTAAGTAAAGTTTCTGATGTTTCAAACGGAGTCCATGCTTTAATAAGTGGATATGATAGTTCTTCGGCGGTTTTCTTAAGTTTTTTTTTATGATTCAATAATAGAATATCAATATGATGAGATAACCAATCTGTTTGTGGTATTTTTAAAAGTTCATCAATTGATATGGGTTGTTTAAATTTAGTTTCTAATATATCAGCTGAAAATACATATTGGTCATATACAATAAATTTTAATCTAGCTTTTTGCTGTAAATTGCATGTTGGAAAGATTAACGATGCTAGTTGTTCTAATTGTGTTTGTATTTCTGTTGTTCTGCGTAAAGGTAAACCTACATTTAAATTTTCAATTATTTTATCAATATTTAACTTACGTTGATGATGCCTTCTAATTGGAGAGCGTGAATGATTATTTGGATTATTATAGTATTCATCATCACTTTTTAGAAAAGTACTATCATTTTTTTCAAGTTTCCAAGCTATTTCTAGATTATGTAACCAATCAATACAATCTTCAGATGATTTCTGTAATTCTAATTGACTTCTAGCATGACGCAATGGTTTTCTTGATTTCCACAATGACTTAGATTCTGATTGTTTAAGTTCAGTCATTAATAATAAATTAAAAAACTAATCTAAAAAATTATCAAATTTTTAGATTAATCATTTGAAAAATTAATAATAATTTATATAAAATTATTGAATTATTTATAAATTAACATAAGATTGGTATTGGTGTAGGAGTTGGAGTTGGAGTTGGTGTTGGAGTTGGAGTTGGAGTTGGTGTGATGTTGGGTATTGGACAACAGCAGTCATCAAGTATAAAACAAGATGCATTTTCTGATACACATATAGAACAGAAATCTGTTGCTTGATGTATTGTAACAAATGTTACTGTAATTTGATTAGGATCCCAACATACTTGGGTTTGACCACCATCGGTAAGACTTAATTCGAATGGACATATATCTGATGGTGGAACAACAACCATATCACGTGTTATCCTTTGCATTGCATTAATATTATTTGCATAAATTACACCATTACAATTTACAGAAAAAGTATTATCATTGCTAGTTGTATTATTCATATCGCCACCAACACATGTTGATTCACCACCTATAATCTTTACTGCTTCATATGTAATACATTTATTCCTTGTAAATACAATTGATGCATATGAACAAGGGAATGTTATAGGAGTAGGTGTAGGTGTTGGAGTAGGGGTAGGTGTTGGGGTTGGTGTGGGAGTAGGTGTTGGTGTTGGAGTAGGAGTAGGTGTTGGTGTTGGTGTTGGAGTAGGAGTAGGTGTTGGTGTTGGTGTTGGGGTAGGTGTTGGTGTTGGGGTTGGTGTGGGAGTAGGGGTAGGTGTTGGGGTTGGTGTGGGAGTAGGTGTTGGTATTGGAGTAGGTGTAGGGATAGGACAACATTTAAGTATTTGATCTTTTAAATCACATATAGAAATACGATAAAGTTTACAATCATTATCACAAATATTCTTATTTTTTTGGATAACAATAAAATCTTTATCACAATCTATCATTGAAATTGTTTTTAAACAATCAATCTTCCCAGGAGATCCTTGTTCTCCCTTGGCTCCTTGTTCACCTTGTTCTCCCTTAGCACCTTGATCGCCTTTAGAACCTGTTTCACCTTGTTCACCCTTAGGACCTTCCATACCTTTATCACCTTGATCACCTTTAGCACCTTGCGGACCTTCCATACCTTTATCACCTTTAGCACCCTGTGGACCTTGAGGACCTTGAGGAAATTTACATATTATTTTCCATTTACAATCGCAAAATGTTAAAAGAATATTGTTATTCATATCAAATAATTTATCACCATCTTTTCCATTTAATTTTTGACTGGGGCAATTTCCTTGTGATGAAATAGTAAACCATAATTTACATTTACATTCATCAAATAATATAAAATTGTGAATATGTGGTTTAACACACCAATATCCATTCTTAAATACATATAGAATACCATTTAATACATTAAGAAATATATCATTTTCTTTTCCAGTACTTGGAAAACATTTACCTGATTTTCCAAAGAAATCTATTTTTTTGCATATAAATTTTCCACGATCACATTTCTTAAATCCACTAAATTTACAACAAGCATCATCTAATGATAATTTATCACCACAGCATGTATTACATGTAGAATCAGATGTGCATGATGTTTTGCATGTGGAATCAGATGTACATGATGTTTTGCATGTAGATGATGTTTTGCATGTAGATGTTGATGGTTTATCACAGCTAGTAGATGTTGATGGTTTATCATAGCTAGTAGATGTTGATGGTTTATCACAGCTAGTAGATGTTGAAGGTTTATCACAGCTAGTAGATGTTGAAGGTTTATCACAGCTAGTAGATGTTGAAGGTTTATCACAGCTAGTAGATGTCGAAGGTTTATCACAGCTAGTAGATGTTGATGGTTTATCGCAGCTAGTGGATGTTGTAGAAGAGCATGTACTACTAGAAGAATAACAATGATTACAAGAATCGCATTGACAATTTTTTTGATGATCTATAGATTTATCAATATAATTAGAAACAATATAGCGATGCAAATTAAATTCATAAGATTTATCTTTAGCAAAAAGAATTCCAATTTGAGTTTCTGTTGTTAATGCTCTAAAAACAATCTTATATCCTTTCTTAACATTGGGTAAAAAATGTTTATTTCGTGGTAAATATCTGGTAGATGGTGATTTAGCAGTTTCAACCATAATAAATGCATAATCACCTTTTATTAATTCACCTTTTATAACTAATGAATATTTACGACCTGGTATGGTTTTAAGAATTGTACGGAATCCAGCAGAATGTTGATTATCATCATTTGTTTCAAATGATATTTTTAAATATTGATCGTCTTTTACATCATCATCAATAAAATGACATTGTGCTCTTCGATTTTCTCTTAAATATTCTTTATTATTAAATAAATTAAAATCTCCATATTTTTCTACATCATAAATTAAATAAGACATTTTATTTATATCTATAAACAATATTATTTTTTAATTTAATCAAAACGTTTAATAATTAATTGTAAATAAATTAAAATTAATTTAATTAAGCAATTCTAAAAGTTAGATTAATACGGGGTTCCATTATTGTAGGTTCTTTTGGAATCGCATGAACCCATCCTTTTTGAGTATCACCTTGCATAACAATTAATGATCCATGAGTTAATGCTATTTTCATATTAGGATTTGTTACTAAAGGTTTAGTTCTAGCATTCTTTGGCTTTATAGTAAAATTACGGGTTGCGCCAATTGATAATGATGCAATTACATTTTTATCTGGATATATTGCTTCATTATCAGCATGAGGTGCAATACTATCTTGCCCATTTCTATAATGATTCAGTAAAACATAATTAAATTTACAATTTAATAGTTTTTCTATTCTTTCTCTAATTACATTTACTAATGGAGACCATGGAATTGCAGGTTCTTTTTGATATAAATCAGCATTAATATCAGCATCAGCCATCCAACACTGTAACCGGGGTATGTTAATAATTTTTCCATACATAGATTTTTGACTCTGTCGCCATGGAATATCATTCAGCATATGATGTAATAATTTATCAGCTTCATCTTTATCTAAAAATTCCATATTGAATAATATAGATGAACTAACATCTAATTTAATTAATTCCATTTTTTCCATGACTTATATGCGCTTATATAATATTATTATATTGATCAAATTTAGTAATAAATATCAAATTTTTATTACTAAATAATCATTGGTTTATTATTATACAAATATTTATTAAATAAACTATAAAATTATAAGCTATAAATGATATATATTATATTTTAAGGAATTTCTGCATAGCCATAACATATAAATTTAGGTGGAAATGTTCTGCTATACTGCCTAAATACTACTGTATGATCGGTATATTTATTTGGGAATACTTCACACCGCAAAAGGAATTTTTTACCATCCCTATAAATTTCTGTTGTTTTAACTGGAACTCCCATTTGTAATGCCCATTTACATTTTAATTTATTAAATAATTCTTCATATGAATGACTTTTAGTAGTAACATAATTTTTTGGTAAAGCCTGTTTTTCATCTTCTTCAAATATCTTAGAGATTTTATTAAAGAATCCCTTAATTACATCTAATGGAGATTTTGATGAATCATCAATTTCATCTGTTATTTTATTAACAGGTTTATTTTCTGATTCTTCTATTTCTTCAGCACTTTCTATAGATATTTCTTGCGCTTTATCAACTTCGGTTACTTTATGATAATCTGTCATATTAAATTATATTATATATAAAATATATAAAATATAAATTAATTATAAATATTATACTTATTCAAAGTTTTATATAAATAAAAAAATAAAAAATAAAATAAAAAATAAAATAAAAAATAAAAAATAAAAAATAAAAAATAAAAAATAAAAAAAAAATAAATAAAATAAAAAATAAAAAAAAATAAAAAAATAAAAAAATAAAAAATAAAAAATAAAAAATAAAAAATAAAAAATAAAAAAATAAAAAATAAAAAAATTAATAAAAAAATTAATAAAAATGAAAATTAAAAAAGGAAAAATGAAAAATAGAAAAATAAATTTTTTATTTCAAAATTTGGCTTTGTCCAAAGGAACATTTTGCTTTGTGGACAAAGCCAAATTTTGGGGCTCGACCTACTAGTCATGGGGGTCAAAATTGGCTTTGTAACAAAGCCAAAATAATATATTTATTTTTATAAAAAATTAAATAAAAAAAATAAAAAATAAATAAATTATTTATTTTTTCTATTATAATATTATAAACTAATTATAAATGATAGTTAATCATTTTCTAATTTTGGCTATAATAATAGTTGGAAGCATATGGCTGATGTCGATTAGCACTGAAAAATTTCAAAGTTTAGGAACATTTGCTCAGTTATCTGCAACGAATCCTTTTTATTACGCTTATCCATACTATTTTTATGATAATTATTTGCCTTATTACAATTATCCGGATTATTTTTATTATAATATATAATTATAATCATACTAATACCTGAAACATATATTTATTTTTCTAAATATAATTAATAAGATTCTTCTAAAATTTTATTAATTTGTGCACTAGTTATCGAGGCAGAATCAGTATTCATAACAAGTTCATGTAATAATTCTAAACATTTATTTCCAAATTCCATCCAACCATAATCTGATTCCATATACATAATTGTAGGATTCCAATCATCATTATATCGTCTAAAAAATGCATATCCGCCAATAACCCAGATTGGGCGTTGAGTTAATTTAGATACATCCTTGCCACATTTGGTTAACATCCTTTTTGGAACATTAGGATAATCCGTTTCATTATTTGACCAAATATCCAAATTATTTGTTAATTGTTTAGTAATTTCATTAATTTTTCGAATAGCTTCAGAACCGGTTATTCGTCTAGGACTATCCGCTGTTGGGGCAAATGTCCATTTTTCGCATATATCTGTTTTTTCATAATCGACTACAACTAAATCAGCCATAATAGGTATTATTATTAATAAATGGTATAATTATGATAATATAATATTAATCAATGATTCAATTTTTATTCAAAGATTATATTTATTAATATAAATAAATATAATTTTTATTTTTTAATTTATTATAAAATTACAATGATAAAATATTTATTTTCGATTAGTTATCTACATATTTGTTTTTCCAGAAGGATCCCATTGCTTATCCCATCCAGCTTTCCATTTTAGGGCAGTTTGTGAACTACATGCAATACTTTTTTCATGTGGTGGACATAATTCAGGATGGCCTAATTTAGAAGGGAAATGTTTCTCGAAAATACTTCGGTATAGATAATGTTCCTTAGTATAAGGAGTATTAATAGGAAATATCACATGGGCTTTATTCATCATATCATCAGTTACTTGTTCTTCAGCCCATGATCTCAAGGCATCAATATGTCCTTTACCAACACCATCCGAAAATTGTTCTTTTACTCTCCATAGAACACTATCCGGTAATTCATCCTTGCAATAGGTATCGAATGCATTTCTAAGCAATCCTTTTTCAATTCGTTGTTCAGGTACATCAGGTCGAATCATTTTAAGTTCGGGATCAATTTCAGTCATAACATAATTTACAAAATCCTTATCTAAAAATGGAGGTCTACATTCGACACTCCATGCACACATACTTTTATTAGCCCGTAAACAATCATATAAATATAATTTGCTAACTTTCCGAACTGCTTCTGTATGCAATTCATCCGCATTTGGTGCATAATGATTATATAAATATCCAGCAAAAATTTCATCTGATCCTTCTCCGCTCAAGACCATTTTAAATCCCATTGTTTTAATTTTCCTACTTAGGATAGCCATTGCAAGTGATGCCCGCACCGTAGTGAGATCGTATGTCTCGGTGGAAAAAATAACAGACGATAATGCATCTAGAACTTCAGTTGCGGTAAAAATAATTTCATGATGAACAGTTCCTAAATATTCGGCAACTTCGCGAGCATATTTTAAATCAGGTGAATCTTTCATACCAACAGAAAATGTATGAATTCTGGGATACCATGCTTCTTCTTTTGATTCTGATTCAATGCGCATCTTAGAATGTTTAACAACAAGACTAGCAATTATAGATGAATCCAGACCTCCTGATAATAATACACCAAATGGTACATCACTCATCATCATTTTAATAACTGCTTGATCAAGCAATTCTATTATCTTTTTAGAAACTTCTTCTCTATGATTTGATAATAGATCTGGATTAACATGTTTATGAACAGAAGGTTCAATTAACCATTTTGGTTGATACCATTTCTTGAGCTTGAATGGATCACATGAGGACATAAAAGATCCTGGTGGAAATTCTTGAATATCTGAATACCATATACCAGAATCTTTCAGTTCAGCTAACACCTTTGCTAATGATTTTAGCTCTGAAGCAACGTATAATTTATAGTTGTTATCATACATATAATATAATGGATTAATACCAATCGCATCACGAGCAATAATGTAGTTTCCATTTTCTTCATCTACCAGGCAAAATGCAAAAATACCATCCAGATTATCATCAATCATTTTTGCAATAGTTTCTTCAGTAAAGTTATTTTTAATTCCATCATAATCAGATGTTCCTGAATATAATGGGATAATTACTTCACAATCAGATTGCGTTAAGAATTTATAATTTTCTAATTTTTCTTTACGGAGAATAAGATGGTTATAAATTTCACCATTAATAATTAAATTAACAGTTCCCTTATCAGAATCCGTTAATGGTTGATAACCACCAATTGGATCTACTATAGATAATCTAGCATGTCCTAGAAATGCCCTAAAATTATCAGATTTAGTTTGAATATTTTTATAACCAAATGAATCAGGTCCTCGATGCTTTAATTGTTCAGTCATTAGTTTGACCAAATTACTATAATATTTTGATCGTTTTCCAGCAAATGGGAAATCAATTGGCTTATGATCTAAAATTAATGAAATACCACACATTTATTATTTTATGTATTGCTATAATATAATTACTAATTAATTTATTATTCAATTTTTTTAGATAAATATCTAAATTCATCAATTATATAAAATAATATAAAAATAAATTAATAAAATAAAAAATAAAAAATAAAAAATAAAAAATAAAAAATAAAAAATAAAAAATAAAAAATAAAAAATAAAAAAATAAAAAAATAAAAATAAAAAATAAAAAAAATAAAAAAATAAAAAAATAAAAAATAAAAAATAAAAAATAAAAATAAATAAAAAAAATAAAAAAATAAAAAAAATAAAAAAAAAATAATCGATTAGTAAAAAGGATATGATTCCAATTCTATGGCCATGATTCCAATTCTAAGACCATGATTCCAATTCTAAGGCTATGATTTCATTCTAAAGAGCTATGATTTCATTCCAAAGAGCTATGATTTCATTCCAAAGAGCTATGTTAATTTTTCATCCGTAAAAAAATATAATGGTATTAATTTATATAATAATAATAATTATTATATAATGCATAAATGCTCTTTATTTTATAAAAATAATTATATTTATTAAAGACTATAAACGCGGTGCGTGCACTGAAATTGGACTTAGAACTGGATTAAATATTGTAATAATATAGTAATGATTATATAACAAGCAATAAATAGATTATATTGTGTGCATCTCTGCGCGCCAACGTACTAGAATTATTTATAATGTGTTAAGTTTTGATTATGAGCTGGATTAAATATTGTAATCCCATTGAAGTAAGCAGACAGTAATTCCAGATACAAATATTAATTCAAATTTATCATTTTATGATATTTGATGGATCATTCCATTTAGGACATTTGACCTATCATATATATATATATTCCATTTAGGATATTTGATAGATCATATCATTCCATTTAGGACATTTGATCAATTATATCATTCCATTTAGGACATTTGATCAATTATATCATTCCATTTAGGATATTTGATAGATCATATCATTTAGAACATTTGATCACATTTAGTAACAACCCAGCTTTTACATTTGATGGATCATATCATTTAGGACATTTGATGGATCATATCATTTAGGACATTTGATGGATCATATCATTTAGGATATTTGATGGATCATATCATTCCATTTAGGACATTTGATAGATCATATCATTCCATTTAGGACAACAGATCATATCATTCCTTTGATTTAGGACATTTGACAGATCATATCATTCCATTTAGGACATTTGACAGATCATATCATTTAGGACATTTGATAGATCATATCATTTCATTTAGGACATTTGATAGATCATATCATTTCATTTAGGATATTTGATGGATCATATCATTTAGGACATTTGACAGATCATATCATTCCATTTAGGACATTTGATGGATCATATCATTCCATTTAGGATATTTGATGGGTCTAATAAATAAAAAATAAATAAATATATGATTAAAACCAAAGTTATCATATAATTAATCAATTGCATGAGAAACCTGTATTATTTAACAATTATAATTTGATATAATAAATTAGATTTGATTAAAAAAATTTTCAAATTCATAATTAATGATAATTGGATATGGTTTAAATTGAATAGAAGATTGTTCAGTAATAGGGTTGGATATTTTTCTATATTTGCGTAAATAAACCATACCTTCTTCTTTGTGTTTTACACAATAAATAGCTTTTTTATTAATGAATCCAAAACTAGGTCTAGTTCCACATTTATAATATTTACATTTACGATTAACTACATCAATCATGCCATTTGATTTATGTTTAGCGCAATACATAGGCAAATGAGTATCTGGATAATTTTGTGTAGCTCTTGTATTACATCCATCTTCTTTACATTTTTTAATAATTAGATTAAGCATATCTTCTTTTTTATGAGCAGAGCAATATATAGGTTTCGTATACCCATAATAAGC